>JAEEGL013131574.1_pt1 | contig 40263 bp, 38 predicted proteins | sample 9134231 | NCBI WGS metagenome assembly JAEEGL01 (sample SAMN16246548, study PRJNA631951) | gut metagenome | biome: gut microbiome; feature: rumen; material: fiber-attached | host: Bos | place: Iran: Karaj | collected 2018-10
GAATCTCCCGTACATATCTAATGGTGGCAAGCTGATCCGGAACACCATGTTCCGCACAGCCTGAACGGAGGCATACCGATACGGCGGAACACCGCTGTTCTGAATCTCCTGTACATATCTAATGGCGGCAATCTGATTCAGAACACCATGTTCCGCATTGCCTGAACGGAGGCATACCGATACGGCGGAACATTGTGGATTTGCTTTGCAAATCCGCTGTTCTGAGCCCAAACCTCTGCAGGCAAGGGCAATCTGATTCAGAACACCATGTTCCGCATTGCTTGATCGGAAACAAACCGACGCAGCGGAACATTGTGGATTTGCTTTGCAAATCCGCTGTTCTGAATCTCCTGCTTCTATAAAATAATACCGGATACGCGATGCGTATCCGGTATTATTTGGTAGCGGCAATCTGATTCAGAACACCATGTTCCGCACAGCCTGAACGGAGGCATACCGATACGGCGGAACATTGTGGATTTGCTTTGCAAATCCGCTGTTCTGAATCTCCTGCTTCTATAAAATAATACCGGATACGCATTGCGTATCCGGTATTATTTGGTAGCGGCAATCTGATTCGAACAGATGACACTCCGGGTATGAACCGAATGCTCTAGCCAGCTGAGCTATGCCGCCAATGGTTGCGGGGGAAGGATTCGAACCAACGACCTTCGGATTATGAGCCCGACGAGCTACCTGCTGCTCCACCCCGCGATGTCAAACGCCGTTGAACCTCAACAGCATTGATTATTTTATCATATCCTATGCCGCCTGTCAACCCCTTATTCGGTATATTTGCGAAAATATTTTTTTCAAGGCCGGGCGGCGGGGGAGACGTCCTTTATGTTACTTCCGCTTTTTCTTTTTGCCCGCAAGGCTTATAAACAGCAGCAGCGCGGCAAGGTACACCACGACTATACCCATCACGACGTAGAGCATCACGTCGGACTTTGCCGCCATCGTGACCAGCACCAGAAGCGGCGCTCCGAAGAGTATGCCGTAGCTGGAGCCGAGCACCAGATTGTTTGCCGCGGGGGTGTTGAACTCCGGGTCGATCTCCCTGAGGAGCAGTATGCCGGAGCCGATCGTGCCCGTCATCATGCCGTACATGGAAATGAGCCCCTCGTAATAATAGTCGGGGTAGAGCTTTTTTGCGACGCGCTTCAGGAAGAACCACGTGACGACTCCGCCGGCGACCGCCATGAGCGCAAACGGTATCCACAGCCCCGAAAGATCCTCGGGATCGATGCAGGCGATGCCCGCCACTATCATCACGTCAAAGAAGAAGCCTGACAGGCGGTTCAGCAGATAATTGCTCTGGTAGCGGCGGCGGATGAGCCCGCGCTTTTCGCACTTGACCAGCACCGTGCGAACGAGCATTGCTATCGCCGAGCCGATTATGAAGTTGAACCCCCAGAGCATGGCGTTAAGCATATTGCCAACGGCGGGGAGCCATTTGTCAAGCGCGCTCGTGACGCCCTTTGTCACAAGGTAGGTCAGCATATAAACGAGCAGCACCAGCCCTATCTGCACCGAAAGCTTGTCGATGGAGTCGGAATCGGGTATCTCGTTCTTGTCGGTAAAATATGAGGCGGGCAGCACCTCGGGCGTTTCCGCGGAGACGTTGGAGCGTCCGACCAGCCCGCGCCTGCGCCAGAAGTTCAACACTATAACGCCCACCGTGCAGGCGCAGACGTAGCCCGCAGCGGCTATTGCCAGACCGAAACTGCGGCCTCCGGTAAAGCCGTAGGCTTCATAGGTCATGCCTATGTTGTTGGCCTGACCCGGCCCCTGACCGTAGCCCATGGGCAGCAGCATCCCCGCCGCCTTGAAAAGGCCGGGCTTGACCGTCAGCGCAAGCAGCACGGTTATGATAAGCCCGGCAAGCCCCTGTATAAGGTAGGTGCTCACTATCATGGCGCCCGACCTTGCGCCCACTGCGGCCTCCGCGCTCTTCTGCTTTTCAAGCACGCGCAGGCTCATCGCAATGAACCCAAGAGCTATGCAGTGATAGACGAGGGTGTCCATTATATCTATGTTGAAGATGTTGTCGAGCTTGAGCGCCTTTTCCGTCACGAGCCTTACCGCCAGCAGCATGAAGCCCGCCAGCACCGAAACGGGCATGAGGCTCTTCCTTATAAAGGGTATGCTGCGGCGCAGGAAGTTGGCCGCAAGCACGAAAACGGCAATGAGCCCCAGCTGCACGACGGCGCTCCAAACGCCGGGCGTCGCGTAGAAAATGCTCTTTGTCTCTGCCGAAAGTATTATTGCCATGTATCCGTCCTCCGAGGGGGCCGCTTCAAACGCAGACCCCGTTAAAAATCTATTCCCTTCGCCGCCTTGAATACGAGCAGCATGCGGCGCAGCCCGCCATTGCGGCTTTTAAGCTCGTAATAACCGTCGTCGGCGGTAAAAAGCAAACGCTCCGTCTTTACCATCGACGCGCGCTTTATGCGCTCAAACGGCAGCGGCTCGCCGTTCAGAGTCAGCGCGCCGCCCGCTATGTCCGCGCCGAGCATGACCTTGCGCGGCCTTTCGCGCCGCCCTTCCCGGTCTATGCGGCGCAGTACGCAGGGTATCGGCTCGCCGCCGTCCCGCGCCTCGCCGCTTGCGAAAACGCGCTTCAGCTCCGCCCTTTGCCACGCCTCCCATTCGGCGACGGTCTCAAATGGAGAGCTCTTCTCGAAAAAGCCGTCCTTCTCAACGAACGCGCTCATACCGCATTTGCGGCAGAAAACGGTGTTGTCCCTGGAGGCGAGCGTACCTATGCCCCCGCATTTGGGGCAAACGGCGAGCGCCTGCTCAAGCCCCTCGGCGCGGCGGTCGGAAGCAATAATCAAATGCTGTTCGCGCTGGCGCGCCCATGCGTCCTCAAATATGTCGCGGTCTATCGCCGCCGTTATCTCCTCGGGAGTCATCGCGTCAAGCTCTTCGGCACTGTAGACCCGCACGGGGCCGCCGTGCATGCGCATCGGCCGCAGCTCCTTCGACCAGCGGGGCCGCGACAGATACCCGCCCTCTATGCGGAAGGTCACGAGCTTTGCGCCGGACGCCTTTACGAGCTTGCCCGTGGAGGGGAAAATCCCGTGAGAGAGCCCGTCCCAGGTGCAGTCGCCCTCGGCAAAGAGCACGACGGAATCACCCTCGCGCAGACGCTTAATACAGTTTTTCACAGTGCCCGCGCCGGAGGCCGCCTTGGGGCGTGCTATCGGAGCAAACAGCGCGTTTATCAGCTTTGAAACCGGCCTGAGCCGCATAAGATGCTCGCTTGCGACGTACGCAGGCGGCCCGTCCTTTATGGCAAGCCCCACAAAGAACGGGTCGAGGTTAGTCACGTGATTGGACACGATAATACACGGCGCGGTCTCGGTCATCGCGTCGCAGGTGTAATTGTATTTCCGGGTTATGAAAACGGGCGTTATGCGGTGCAGCAAGCGCCAAAACCCGCGCTGTAAGCGCGTTTGGCTCATGTTATTTCTCCTCGCCGTTTTCGCCGTCTTCGCCTTCCGGCATCTCGCGCTTGCCTCCGAGCACGCCTCCTATGAGCGAACCGATGAGGTTCCCGGAATTGCCGGAATTGCCGCCGCCGGAGCCGCCGAGAAGCGACCCTATGAGGCTGCCGGAGGAGTTGGAGCTTTGCTGCGTCTGGCCGCCCCCCAAAAGCGACCCTATAAGGCTGCCGGAGCCCTGCCCCGACGAGCCGCCCAGAAGCGTGCCGAGGAACCCGCCTATGCCGCTTGCCGCAGAGGACGAGCCGCTGTCGCCGAGAAGCCCGGAGAGTATGCTGCCCGTCTGTTCGGCGCCCTCGTTGAACAGCTCCATAACGGCCTTTTTGGTCTTTTCATCGGCTGCGCGGTAAAGCGAAACGAGCTTTTTCTCGTCAGCGCTCAGCTTGACGGAGGATGGCGAAGCGCCGGTCTTGCCCGCCGCAGCGGGCTTTTTGGCGGCGGATGACGTGCCGCCCTTGGGAGCCTCCAGAAGGCTCTTCTGAGTAACGCCCGTGGCCTTTGCAACGGCCTTGAGCTGCGCCTCGGTCAGGCTCTTTTCACCGCGTTCCGCGCGGCTTATATCCGCGGCGGTCACTCCGACCTTTTTTGCAAGCTGATCCTGCGTAAGCCCGGCCGCCGTCCTTGCTTCCTTAATAAGTGTACCGACTTTTTTTGCTGCCATATTGCCCCCCTTGAACAGGTTTTGCAATATTATATCATATTTCGCCGCGGCGTGAAACCCCGAAAGCCGCTGAACGCCATAAAAAAGTGCGGCGCAAAAAAGGCGGCCCGAAGGCTTTTTGCCGTCGGCCCGCCGTCCGTTATCGTGTCTCGGTCATACGTCTATATCGAGTATCGGGTTTATGCTGTAATCGGGAAAGGCCTCTTCAAGCTCACGGCAGATCCCGGCGAATATCTCCCCACGGTTCTTCACGGAGTAGTCGATTATCACGTCAAGGTTCATCTGCTTATGCTCCTCGTCCGCGCGGAAGCCGTGCATCTGCAGCACCTCGGGATGGCTCATGACTATGCGGGTGGCCTGCTCCCTCAGCCGCGAAACTCCCTCGCCGGTCGCGTGGGAGTAGATGCCAATGCCCGTCAGCAGCACGCCGTGCTCGCTGTAAACGCGTCCCGCGATGCGGCGCTCCATAGAGTCGATCTGCGCTGCCGTCATTGTGTCGGACACCTCAACGTGCACGGAGCCTATCACGCGCTCGGGGCCGTAGGAGTTGAGTATGAGGTCATACGCGCCGAGCACGTCCGGGTCCTCGAGTATGGCGGAGCGTATCTTGTCAGAAAACTCAGGATCCATGCGGCGGCCGACGATCTCGCTGAAGCTCTCAAACAGCATCTCCACGCCGGATTTTATTATGAAGCCGGATATGACGACGCCGACATAAGCCTCAAGGCTGACCTTGGTCAAAAGGAATATTATCGCCGAAACCAGAACGGAGCCGGAAAGGATCGCGTCGAACAGCGCGTCGGAGCCCGAGGCAATGAGCGCGCCGGAGTTCACCCGCTTGCCCGTCCTTTTTACGAAGGTCCCGAGCAGCACCTTGGCCGCGACCGCCGCCGCTATTATTATCAGCGAAACGGTGGAGTAATCGGCGGGGGAGGGGTGGATCATCTTTTTGACGGACTCCACCAGCGCCGTAATGCCGGCGTACAGCATCAGCGCCGATATAAGCATGGAGCTTATGTACTCCACGCGTCCGTGCCCGAGGGGGTGCTTTTTGTCGGGCGTGCGGTTGGCTATCTTGGTGCCGATAACGGTGATGACCGAGGACAGCGCGTCGGTCAGGTTGTTTACCGCGTCGAGCACCACGGCGATGGACCCCGCAATAAGCCCCACCGCGGCCTTGAAGCCGGCAAGCAGCACGTTGACGCCGATGCCTATAAAGCTGGTTCGGATTATCGTTTTTTCGCGGGCGGACCCGCCGGGTATTATCTCCATAAGCTTACTGCTCCTTGTGCGATCGTTTTTTTGTATTATATGCTCACACGGGCTGCTTTTCAAGCGGTTCCCGCCAAAGCCGCCGTTTATATATTTGGGCCGCACCCTTTTTTTTGCACGCGATACTGGTATAATTAAAGCAAATCGGGCATGGCGAGGCTTTATGAACAAGGTTAGGTTTGGCGGCGATTCCGTAACGGATATGACCCGGGGCACCCCGTGGAAGCTGATCGCGGGGTTCGCGTTCCCCGTTTTTTTAAGTCAGCTTTTGCAGCAGCTTTACAATACGGCGGATTCGCTCATAGTCGGCCGCTTTCTGGGCACCAACGCGCTTGCGGCGGTCAGCTCCTCGGGCAACCTCATATTCCTTCTGACAAGCTTTTTCATTGGCGCCACAATGGGCGCGGGCATAGTCATTTCAAAGTATTTCGGTTCGGGAGAGCCCGATAAGGTCTCCGCCGCAGTGCATACCAATATCGCGATAGGCCTTATAAGCGGCGTCATCCTGACCGTGGTGGGCGTGGTGTTCACGCCCACGTTCCTGCGCTGGATGAAGACCGCGCCCGCCGTTATGGACGAGGCGGTGGCTTACTTCCGCTGTTATTTTGCGGGGGCCGTATCCATAGTCATGTACAACACCTTCAAGTCGGTAATGAGCGCCGTGGGCGATTCAAAGCGCCCGCTCTACTACCTGCTGTTCTCATCGGTGCTCAACATCGCGCTCGACCTGCTGTTCGTGGGCGTGTTCCACTGGGGGGTAAGCTCCGCTGCGATCGCCACGGCCATTTCTCAGACGGCAAGCTGCGTGCTGTGCCTCGTCCGCTTTACCCGTGCGAACACCCCATATAAGCTTGAGGCGAAAAAGCTTAAGGTGGACGGCCCCATGCTGCGCGAGATATTAAAGTACGGTCTGCCCGCGGGCGTGCAGAACTCGGTCATCGGCCTTGCCAACGTCATCGTGCAGAAAAACATCAATTCCTTTATGGAGATCGCCACCGCCGCGTACGGCTCTTACTCAAAGATAGAGGGGTTTGCGTTCCTGCCCATCAACTCGTTCACCATGGCGCTTACCACCTTCGTGGGGCAGAACCTCGGCGCGGGCGAGTACGAGCGCGCCAAAAAGGGCTCGCGCTTCGGCATAATATCCGCCGTCGCAATCGCAGAGCTCATCGGCCTTGCGATATGGCTGCTTGCACCAAGGCTCATCGGCCTGTTCGACAGCAACCCGCAGGTCATCGCGCTGGGCGCTCAGCAGGCTCGCATAGAGGCGTTCTTCTACTGCCTGCTTGCGTTCTCGCACGCGGTGGCGTCAGTCTGCCGCGGCGCCGGCAAGGCGGTAGTCCCCATGGCGGTCATGCTTGCCGTATGGTGCGTATTCCGCATTGCGTATATAGAGCTTATGATGCATTTCGTGCATGAGATCCGCTTCATCTATTGGGCTTACCCCATAACATGGGGTATCTCGTCGGTCATATTCCTGTGCTATTATCTTTTCTCCGACTGGGTGCACGGCTTTGTAAAAAGAGCGTAGACCGCACCGAATATCCGGAAAAGTCACAGCGGCTCCTCCTATGTGGGGAGCCGCTTTCCGCGCAATCAAAAGCCCCCGGCCTGCGGCCGGGGGCTTTATTGCCTATCGCGCGATCATTCGGCGCTGGTGATCTCGGTGATGCCGTCGATCCTCAGGTCGAAGTAAGGAGCGGAGCGGAACTCGGACTCATGGAAGTAGCCGTCAACGATGGTCTCGATCTTCTCGCCGGGGTACTGAACGGCGGTGTAATCGGCGTTCATGGTGGAGAAATCGAACACGTTGGACTCGACCTTTTCGCCCTTTACGGTGAAGGTGTTGACGTCGAACACGTGGAAGGTGCCGGCCTTGATGCCGTCGATGACCTCGGCGACCTTCTCGGCGGTGCCCTCAGCGCAGGAAGCGCCCAGCGCGGAGATCATGTTGGCGTCTGCCTCGTAACCGGCGGTGTAGTCGTGCTGCATGGCCTTGCCGTCGATGAAGTCCTTAAGGATCATCTTGTAGAGCACTGACCAGTTGTTCTGCGCGGAGGTCAGAGCGGCGTTGGGAGCAACGTTGAGCATGTCGATGTTGTAACCGACGGAGTAAGCGACCTTACCCTCGGCAAGCGCGGCCTCTACGGCAGAGGGAGCGCCGGTGGAGTCGGCGTGCTGACCGATGATGACGCAGCCCTTGGCCATGAGGGCCTTGGCGGTCTCGTTCTCCTTATTGAGGTCGAACCAGGAGGAGGTGTACATAACGTCCATGTGGGCGTCGGGAACTATGGAGCGGATGCCGAGGAAGAACGCGGTGTAACCGGAAACGACCTCTGCATAGGGGTAAGCGCCAACGTAACCGACGTAGGGATCGGTAACGGTCCCGGCGTCCATGAGCTCCTTGAGCTTCATACCGGCAACGACGCCGGAGACGTAGCGGGACTCATAGGTGTGGGGGAAGAGGTTCACGACGTTGCCGAGCTTGCAGACGTTGGCGGTGTCGCCGGTGGCGGGGCAGAAGAGGATGTTGGGATACTCGGCAGCAGCCTGCACCATGTAGGACTGGTGACCGTAGCTGTTGGAGAATATGATGTTGCAGCCTGCCTCGGCAAGATCGACGGCGGTGTCGTAGCACATGGCGTTCTCGCGGATGACGTACTTCCAGGTGACCTGGCTGTCCTCAATGCCGAGCTCAGCCATAGCGGCCTTGAAGCCGTCGATATGAGCGGCGGTGTAGCCCTCGTTCTCGTCGCCGACGAGGATGACGCCGATCTTAAGGTCGGCTGCGGCGTGAGGCACGTTATTGAAGGCGACCTCTTCGCCCTGGTCCTTGCCGCCGTCATCGGGGGTCGCGGGTTTGTTCGTGCACGCAACAAGAGCAAGAGCCATCAGCGCACAGAGAACGATAGCAAGAAACTTCTTCATGTTTTCCTCCGGATATAATTGTAGATTGGTAATACCTTCGCCGCGTTTTTTGCCATTCGGCGACAAAAATATCACTCATATATTTTAAGCCAAATGCGGCCCGCTTGTCAAGCTCGGACGATAATATAAAATGCCCGCTCATTCGCCGAATTGCGCGCCCCCGGAGCGACCGTGAAACAGGGCGGCGGGGGCTATCATACAGGCGTGGGCACGCCCACGGCAAAGGAGGCGAGGCGGATTGTACGTTGAGATTTTCCTCATTGACAATGCGCTTATGGACCTTATTGCGGTGCGGCTTGCGGCGGCGCTGCTGTCGGTACGTCCCCCACTTGCCAGACAGGCGGCGTTTTCTGCGCTTTCCGCCGCGGCCGCAGCCGCAGCCGTATACCTCGTACCGCAGGGGGCGCGGGTACTGCTCTTACCGCTCCTCCTGCCCCTTTTGGCTTTGGCGCTGCCGGTTAAAAGCCTGCGGGGGCTGCTTGGCGCGTGCCTTGCGGTAGGGGCGGCAACGCTCCTGACAGGCGGCTGTGCGCTTGCTGCGGCGCTCGTGATGGGCGGCGGCGGGGCGCACGGCGTTATCCGCGGCTCCGTGCCGCTCAGGGTATTCCTCGTTTTCGCGGCGGCGGCCTCGTTCCTGCCCGGCGCGGTTCGGCGCTTTATGAGGCAGGGGCGCACCCGGGGGCTCGGCGCGGGGTTCGCCGTGGAGGCGGGCGGCCTCGAATGGCGCTTTGCCGCCATGGTGGATACGGGCAACAGGCTGACCGACCCGCTTCTCGGGCTCCCCGTTGCGGTGGTGGCCTGCCGCGGGCTCGAGCGGTTCGCGCACATACCTGTGCCGGTCGTAACTCCCGCGGGCAGCACTGTGCTGTACGCGCTGCGCCCGAAGCGCGCCGCCGTCAACGGAACGCCCGTGGACTGTCTCGTGGCCGTTTCAAAACAGGCTTTGCCGGCGGACGCGATACTGCCGCCGGAGCTGGTACCGCCGCCGATGTAAATAAAAAATCGGCCCGCGGCCGATACAGAAAGGCTTATCCGTTATGATAAAAGGTTTGATGAGGCTGCTGATGCGCATATGCGTGCGCCGCCGGCGGGAGGGCGAAATGCTCTGCTACCTCGGCGCGGGCGACTCGCTCCCGCCGCCGCTCGGCAGGGAGGAGGAGGCTGAAGCGCTGCGCCTGCTGTCAAAAGGCGACGAGAACGCGAGAGCGCTGCTTATCGAGCATAATCTGCGGCTCGTCGTGTACATTGCAAAAAAGTTCGAAAACACGGGCGTCGGGATAGAAGATCTCATCTCAATAGGCGCGATCGGGCTGATAAAGGCCGTCGGCACGTTCAGCCCGGAGAGGAACATAAAGCTTGCGACCTATGCAAGCCGATGCATCGAAAACGAGATACTTATGTATCTGCGCAAGGCCAGCCGGCTCAAGGCGGAGGTGTCGCTTGACGAGCCGCTGAACGTCGATTGGGACGGCAACGAGCTGCTTCTGTCGGACGTGCTCGGCACCGACGACGACCTCGTCTCCCGCGGGATAGAGGAGGAGCAGGGGCGCGAGCTCCTGCTCGGGGCGGTGGAACGCCTGCCCGCGCGTGAAAAGCTGATAGTCGAGCTCAGGTTCGGCCTGTCGGGAGGGCGCACCTACACCCAAAAGGAGGTGGCGGATAAGCTCGGCATTTCGCAAAGCTATATCTCGCGCCTTGAAAAGCGCATCATGAAGGCGCTGCGCGCCGAGCTTGCGGAGATGGTGTAAAAAGGCTCCCCTATGTAAGGGGAGCTGGAAGCCGACTGAGAGGTTGTAAAACCTCGGCCACAGCCGGTTGTTTCAAAGCAGACAACCTCTCCGTCTTTTCGGAGCAAGCTCCGAAAATCCACCTCCCCTTGCACAGGGGAGGCAGACGCTTGCGCGGAGAAAAAAAGGCCTCCCCCTTGCGGGGAGGCTCCGCCGTAGGCGGTGGTGGGGGTACACGCCCCCCTTTGCGCAAGGGGGCGGATCTCAGTCGGGCTTACCTGCCGTAAGGGCCTGATAGCGCTTCATGAGCTCGGCGACGCAGGAGGCCTCGGTGGTGTTCCTGATATCGAAGCCGTAGGCCTGCATAACGGCGCGGTCGTTCGCCTGATGCGCGCGGCGGAGCTCCGGCGGCATTGTGAGCTCGTCGTAAAGATCGGCGAGGGAGCAATCGGGATAAAGCGCGCGGGCGTCGAGGATCCCCTGCGTGGTCTGCTCTATCTTCGCCTTCTGCTCGGGCGTGGGATCGGGCCACGGGAAGTTGTTGTAGACGATGTTGACAGAATAACGGTATCGCATTTCCAACCTTCCACAGACAGCACGCATCCATGCCATGTGGACGTTGGAAACGATAATACCGAAATGATACAGATTTGAGTTCTGCATGCAGAAAAGCATATCGCCGGGGATGATGGACTGCTGCAAATAATCGACGGGGATGTATTTCCGGCTTTCTGATGATACTTTGGGCAAAGCGACATAATCGCTCAGAGGTTCGCGAATCTCATCAAAAAGAGTCGGTGTTTCTGATTTTGCACGAGTTGCCACTTTTGTGCTCTTTTCCCTGAATGCTCTGACTTTTTCTATTCGCTCAAGCACCTTCGGACACTTCCTGAGCTCACGCGGATCGGCGCCAACAAGCCAAATGCAGTAACGTGGTTTTCTTTGAATAAAATCCTTGCCCATCATAAACGGACGAATGAACTGCTCCGCTTGCGGTTCTGCTTCAATAAAGCTTTGGTATTCTTCTTCGGTCAAAATAAAATTCCCGTCATCGGTCGGCTGACACCCACGAACGAAAGGAGGAACATCGGATAGGGGTTCCGATCTGCGGTCGATAAATATGGTCGGCGCGTCAAGCAAATATGGACTGATGTTTTGTGCAAAAGTTACGTTCCCGTTTTCATACAGTGCTTTGGGCGAGGAGGAAGCAAGGGCTATATCGCTAAAGCCGATTATTACACAGTGAACATGCGCTTTGATGCTGGCTTCACTGTCCCATCTAAAAGTTCTGTGCGCAAAATCAATTTTTATGCCGATAGTTCCAATAAGGTTTTTCCATACGGAAACCACCTGCTCGCCCTGTGTTATGCTGTTTGTAGAGACCAGAGCTGCCTTAATCTTGGTTCCCTTCATAAAGTTGGCTGCTTTATAATACCAACCTGCGACATAATCAATGTTTTTTCCGCATTTTTCGCATATGCTTGCGAGATCGTCCTTTTGTTCTTTTGATTGGTAAGCATATCCCACAAACGGCGGATTCCCCATTATGTAATTAAGCCTCTCCTTCGGCACGACCTCGTTCCAATCCATCCTAAGGGCGTTGCCCTCAACGATATTGGCGTTCGATTTTAACGGCAGGAAATCGAGGGGCATGTGAACTATGTCCTCCGTTTCGCGCATGGTCTGATTTTCGGCTATCCACATTGCGGTGCGGGCGACGGTGACGGCGAAATCGTTTATCTCTATGCCGTAGAAGCTGCCTATGCCGACCTTTATGGGCTCCAGCTCGCCTTCGACTCCGAACTGCATCTGCCCGCCGTAAAGCTCCTCGAGCACCCTGTTTTCAAGGCGGCGCAGGGAAAGATAGGTCTCCGTCAAAAAATTGCCGCTGCCGCAGGCGGGATCCAGAAACGTGAGCGAGGCGAGCTTTTCGCGGAAGGCCTCGAGCTTCGCCTTCTTTGTCCTTGCGACCGCGACCTTTCGCAGCTCCTCGAATTCCGCATTGAGATCGTTCAGGAAAAGAGGATCTATGACCTTATGGATATTTTCGATGCTGGTATAGTGCATACCGCCGGAGCGGCGCGTTTCGGGATTCAAGGTGCTTTCGAACACCGCGCCGAAAATGGTGGGGCTGATGCCGCTCCAATCGAAATCATCCGAGGCTTTCCTTAAGACGAGGTCGAGCAGCTCATCCGTGAAGGGCGGTATCTCGATATCCTCATCGGAGAAAAGCCCGCCGTTCACATAGGGGAACGCGGCAAGGAGGGGATCGTCGTCCGAAAGATACGGATCGCGCTCTTTGGGCTTCTGATCGAGCACGCGGAAAAGATCGCGAAGAGCCTTCCTCGCGCCCTTCGCGTCGAACTGCGCCATATAATCATGGAACATATTCTTCCTGCCGAATACGGCGGCGTCCTCCGCATAGAGGCAGAAGACAAGGCGCACGCAGAGCTTATTCAAGCTTTTGAGCGTTTCGGGATCGCCGGGATCCCTATACTGCTTAAGGAGCGCATCATAGATCCTGCCGACGAGCTCGCCCGCCTGCAATGAGATGCGCATTTCGTCGGTGATCTTCTGCGTTTTCTTATCTATGAGGAAATCAAGGAGGTGATATTTCGACTGAAGCTCTGCAAGGGCGAGCTTTAAGGGCTCCGGCCGCTTGTCCTCCATGTTGTAGATCCAGATCTCCGAGAAGTTGGAGGTGACTATCCAGCGGGCTTTTTCGCTGTGGATAAGGCCGTTATCGTACATTTTGGCCTGCTCGTAGGGCGTCATGCCGCCGTGCCCGGCCTGCGGCTTGTCGAGCGCGATGCCCAGGGATTTCTGTTCGATAAGCACGTTCGTTTCGGGAATGTAGACGTCTATGCGCTTGGTGTTGCCGTCCGGCCCGAGGACCTTCTTTTCAAAGTCGAGCCGATCGGTCACGTTCTCCGCGCCGAGTATGTTTTGAATTATGTCTATCCAATAGGAGCGCGCGTCTTCATCCTCGCGCCCTTTGCCGTTCCACTTGTAAAAGAACTGCCGCGCCGCTTCCCTTTGCTGTATGTCTGTCATCGCATGAACCGCCCTTTCTGTTGCTGAATCGATTATACCATTTTTTTGCCCGGTTAGCAATCACCGGAAAGGGGGGAGGCATACCACCCGCTTCCCCAACCAAAAGACCCGCCCCCCCCATCAGGGGGCGGGTGCGGAGATGGAATAGCCGGGCTTCAGGCGCCCGCCTCGTTCAGCTTCTGCTCTATGCCGTTCAGCGTATTGAAGAACCTGTGCGTTGCGATCATCGGCCCGAAGGCGAGGCAGCCCGCCATGTTCCACCAGAACATGTGCCGCCATGAGGTGTGCGGCCCTTCCGTGCCGAGCGCCTCCGCCTTCTCCTTAAGCTCATCCGCGATGCGCGCCATCCACACGAGCGGATATATGAACAGCGTGGGTATGCCCAGAAGGTACGCCTGCCAATAGGGGCGCACGGAGTGGCCGAGCACGGCTTCGAGCTCGGCCTGCAGGCCGCCTAAAGGCATATAGAAAAGGAAAAACAGCCCGGCGGTGAAAAAGTCGATAAAGCCGAGCCAAAAGCCTTTGCGGTGCGTGTGGGGAAAATGCATGTTCCCTCCGGATAAGCCAAGCCGGGGCACGGCAGATCGGCCCCGGCTTTGATTCTGCTTTCGTCAGTTCGCCTTGGTCTCGCAGTAGATGCAGCGGTACACCTTGTGCTCGCGGTCGGTCAGGCGCACGATATGGTCTATCTCCTGCTCGCAGGAGGTGATGCAGCGGGGGTTCTTGCAGCGTATCACGTTTACAAGCTCGTCGGGCATCTCTATTACGCGCTTATCGACCAGCACGCCGCCGCGGATTATGTTAACGGTGGCGCCGGGGTCCACGTAGCCTATCACGTCCAGATTCACGGGGATGTCGGCGTCTATCTTGATTATGTCCTTCTTGCCCATTTTACGGCTCGAGGCGTTCTTGATCAGGGCGACGGAGCAGTCAAGCGCGCCGAGGCCCAGAAGGTCGTAAAGCTTCATGCCGTTGCCGGCGGTGATGTGGTCTATGACCACGCCGTTGTTGATGGAATCGATATTCATGGTATGCCTCCCTGTTTACTTTATTTTGCCGGCCTCTTTGAGGAGCTTCAGAATGAGCGCCATGCGCATGTACTTGCCGTTCAGTACCTGCTTGAAATAGCAGGCGCGCGGGTCGTTGTCCACCGCAACGCTTATCTCGTTTACCCTGGGCAGGGGGTGCAGTATGGCAAGGTCCTTCTTGGCGTCCTTCAGCTTGTCAACGGTGAGTATGTAGCTGTCCTTAAGCCTTAAATAATCCTCTTCGTTAAAGAAACGCTCGCGCTGCACGCGGGTCATGTACAGTATGTCAAGCTCGGGCATCACGCTTTCAAGGTCGGTGGTCTGCACGTAGGGTATGCCCTTCTGCTGCAGCACGTCCTTCTTGACGTAGGAGGGCACCTTCAGCTCTTCGGGGCTGATCAGCACAAAGCGGTTGCCCTCGTAGCGGCTCATGGCGTTTATCAGCGAATGTACGGTGCGGCCGAATTTAAGGTCGCCGCACACGCCTATGGTCAGGCCGGTAAAGCGGCCCTTCTCGCGCCAGATGGTCAAAAGGTCGGCAAGCGTCTGGGTAGGGTGGCAGTGTCCGCCGTCGCCCGCGTTGATGACGGGTACCGAGGCGTTCTTCGCGGTGACGTACGCCGCGCCCTCCTTGGGGTGGCGTATGGCTATTATGTCGGTGTAGCAGGAAACGGTCTTTGCGGTGTCGGCCACGCTCTCGCCCTTTGCGGCGGATGACGAAGCGGCCCCGGTCACGGATATGACGTTGCCGCCCAGCTCGTACATAGCGGCCTCAAAGCTCATGCGGGTGCGGGTGGAGGGCTCAAAGAACAGCGTTGCGAGCTTCTTCCCGCGGCATGCGCCGGCGTACTTGTCGGGGTTTGCTATGATGTCCTCGGCGCAGGCGATAAGCTCGTCCAGCTCGCCGGTCGTCAGATCGAGTATGTCGATAAGGCTTTTCATTTTTATCGGTTCCTTTCCGTTTGTATTCTCAGTTCTTTATCCATGACTCGTCCGCGGGGTCGTTGCGGAAGGCGATAAGGCGCTCGACGTCCTCGGGCGCAATGTAGCCCTCCTCCGCGGCAACGCGGGCAATGGTGTCAAAATCGGTGAGCGAGGTGTTAACGACGTTTGCCTCCGCAAGGCGCTTTTTGCCCTTTTCCATGCCGTAGGTGAATATGGAGACCACGCCGAGCACTTCGGCTCCCGCCTCGCGCAGGGCCTCTACCACCTCTATAACGCTGCCTCCGGTGGAGATAAGGTCCTCGATCACGACCGTCTTCTGGCCGGGTTCAAGGCGCCCCTCTATGCGGTTCTGCCTGCCGTGATCCTTTGCTCCGGAGCGAACGTAGCCCATGGGCATGCCCAGTATGTGGCCCGTTATCGCGGCGTGAGCTATGCCTGCGGTGCTCGTGCCCATAAGCACCTCGGCCTCGGGGTACTTATCGCGCACGACGGCGGCAAGCGCGTTTTCAACGTCGTTCCTGACCTCGGGCGCTGTCAGCGTCAGACGGTTGTCGCAGTAGACGGGGCTCTTGATGCCGCTTGCCCAGATAAAGGGCTCGTCCGGGCGGAAGAACACCGCGCGGATCTTCAGCAGGTCTTTTGCAATCAGTTCGTTGGTATTCATATTCAATCGTTCCTTTCGAATCGTTCTCAGCCTATGAATTCGCGCACGCAGCGCTCATACGCGGCAACGGGATCCTCCGCCGCGGTAATGGGCCGCCCCACCACGATGTAGTCGGAGCCCGCCGCCTTCGCGTCCGCCGGGGTCATTACCCGCTTCTGGTCGCCCTTGTCGCCGTCCGCAAAGCGTATGCCGGGGGTCACGGTCAAAAAGCCCGCGCCGCATACGCCGTGCACCTTTTCCGCCTCCAAAGGCGAGCACACCACGCCGTCCAGCCCCGCGTCCGCCGCGGTCTTGGCGTAATGCATGACCACCTCGTCCATCGGGCGCTCTATCAGCAGGTCGCGCTCCAGCGCCTCCTGATCGGTGGAGGTAAGCTGCGTTACCGCAATGAGCAGCGGCCGCGTGCCGTCCTCCCTCGTCAGCCCCTCCAGCGCCGCGCGCATCATCTGCGATGCTCCGGCGGCGTGCAGGTTGACTATGTCCGCGTCCAGCCTCGACAGCACCGCCATGGCCTTTTTCACGGTGTTGGGTATGTCGTGCAGCTTAAGGTCCAAAAATATCCTGTGACCGCGGCGCTTTATCTCCCGCACGATGCCGGGCCCTTCGGCATAGTAAAGCTCCATGCCGATCTTCAAAAACGGCTTTCTTTCAAGCCCGGCGAATTTGTCGAGAAAGGCGTAAGTCGCCTCCGCGCTTGCAAAATCGCACGCCACAATAACGTCCTTGCCCATAATGTCCTCCTTAATGCGCTTTGCCGATAATGTCCTTTATGTTTTCGATCCCGAGCTTCTCCATAGCGGCGGGCAGGCCCTCGACTATCTTTTTGCACGCGAACGGATCGACCAGATTCATCGCCCCGACCTCCACCGCGCAGGCTCCCGCCATCATCATTTCAAGCACGTCCTCGGCGCAGGCGACGCCTCCCATGCCGATCACGGGCACGCTCACGGCCTTTGACACCTGATAGACCATCCTCAGCGCCACGGGGAATATCGCCGGCCCCGAGAAGCCGCCCATCGTGTTGGCGATGACGGGCCTGCCGCGCTTTAAGTCGATGCGCATGCCCAGCAGCGTGTTTATAAGGCTTATGCCGTCCGCACCGGCGTCCTCGCAGGCGCGGGCTATCGAAACAACGTCCGTCACGTTGGGAGAAAGCTTTATTATAACGGGCTTGTGCGTGACGGCCTTGACCGCCCGAGTGACCTCCGCCGCGGCGCGGGGCTCCGTTCCGAAGCTCATACCGCCGCCGTGCACGTTGGGACAGCTCACGTTTACTTCAAGCCAGCCCACCTGCTCCTCGCGGTCCAGAAGAGCGCAGGTATAGGCGTAATCCTCCACCGAAAAACCCGATACGTTAGCCATTACGGGCTTATGGAAAACACGTTTGAGCTTTGGCAGCTCCTCGCTTATCACGCGCTCCACGCCGGGATTTTGCAGGCCCACGGCGTTTATCATGCCCGCCGTGCACTCCGCTATGCGGGGCGTGGGGTTGCCGAAGCGCGCCTCGCGCGTGGTGCCCTTGAACGAGAACGTACCCAGGCAGTTTATGTCGTAAAGCTCCGCAAACTCGTACCCGAACCCAAACGTGCCGGACGCGGGTATCACGGGGTTGTCAAGCGTGATCCCGCAAAGCTCCACCTTGGTGTTTACCATAACAGCTCCTCCCTGTCAAAAACGGGGCCCTCGCGGCAGACGCGCTTTGCACCGTGCGCCGTTTCTATCGAGCAGCCCATGCACGCGCCGAAGCCGCAGCCCATGCGCTCCTCCAGGCTGAGCTGACCGGGTATCGTAAGCTTGCCGCAAAGGGCCTTCAGCATGGGCAGAGGCCCGCAGGCGTAAAAGCGGTCGCAGCCCTCGGGCAGAGCGTCCGTCACGAACCCGCGCACCCCGCGGCTGCCGTCCGCCGTCGCAACCGTTACGGCGCAGCCGAGCGAGCGGAACTCGTCCTCGTAAAAGACCTCGTCCGCGGTGTTGAACCCAAGCACGGCGGCAACGGGCTTTCCCCTTTTTATAAGCTCCTTCGCAAGGTAATAGAGGGGCGGTACGCCGACCCCGCCGCCAATAAGCAGGGGTTTCGCGCACGGCGCGTCCGCGTCGTACCCGTGCCCGAGCCCGCAAAGCACGTCAAGCTCTTCTCCCGGGGCAAGCCCCGCCATAAGCTCGGTGCCCCGCCCGACGGTCTTGTAAATGAGCGTCAGCGTTTCGCCGTCGCAGTCGCATACCGAGATGGGCCTGCGCAGAAACAGGCCGGGCAGCCTTAGGTTTACGAACTGGCCGGGCAGGTGATCGCCCGCGCCGCCCGTAAGCCTCATGCGGTAAACGCTCGCCGCAAGGCGCGTGTTCTCGGTTATAGTAAGCTTTGCTTCCTTCATTTCAATTCACCGTTCGTTCCGTTTGGATATGCGACCCTGCCGCCGCACACCGTCATAAGGCATCTGCCGAAAACGCGCATACCCTCAAAGGGCGTTGCGCGGCCCTTCGACAGGAATTCGCCCGGGTCTATCGCGTATTCCGCGTCAAGGTCCCAAACCGACCAATCGTCGGGCCTTACGGGTATCCCGAACCGCTCGCGCGGGCGCGTCGCCAAAAGCTCGATGAGCCTGTCCATGCTCACGACCCCTGTTTTGACGAGGTGCGTGTAAACGAGAGGGAACGCGGTCTCTATCCCGACCACGCCGAACGGGCTCTTTTCAAGCCCGCGCACCTTCTCCTCGGCGGAGTGGGGAGCGTGGTCGGTGGCTATCATGTCGACCGTCCCGTCGCACACGGCAAGGATAAGCGCCTCGCGGTCTGTTCTGCTCCGTAAGGGCGGGTTCATCTTAAAGCGCCCGTCCTCACGAAGGAAGCTGTCGTCCAATATAAGGTAGTGCGGGGCGGTCTCACAGGTCACGTCCACGCCCGATTTTTTGGCGTCGCGTATCAGCTCGGCGCTCTCGCGGCAGGAGATGTGGCAAACGTGGTAGCTCACGCCCGTTTCGGCCGCAAGCTTTAAGTCGCGCTCGATGGGCCTCCACTCGCTTTCGGAGACTATCCCGCGGTGCCCGTGCGCGCGGGCGTACTCGCCGGCGTGGATGTAACCCGCAAACAACAGGCTCTCGTCCTCGCAGTGCGCGGCAAGCACACGGCCGGTCTCGCGGCACAGCGCCATTACCTCACGCATCATCCCGGCGTCCTGCACGCCCTTGCCGTCGTCCGAAAAACCTATAACGTAGGGAGCCAAACCCCTTATATCGGTGGGTTCAAGCCCCTTTTCACCAATCGTAAGCGCACCATAGGGATGAACGCGCACCTTTGCATCCCGGCGAATCAGCTCTGCCTCGCGCTCCAGATGCTCAAGGCTGTCGGGCACGGGAGCAAGGTTCGGCATGGCGCACACGTCGGTATAGCCGCCGCGGGCCGCCGCAAGCGTGCCGGTCAGTATGGTCTCTTTATAAGAAAAGCCCGGCTCACGAAAATGCACGTGCACGTCGCAAAAGCCGGGCAATATTTTGAATTTTCCGTCGGGAGCGGAAACTACGCCGCAGCCCGCGGGGATCGCGGGAGCAAAATCGGGCATAGCCCCGGTTTTAATAACGCTTGCAGTAAAGCTCATGCAGCCTCCTCAAAAAAAGCTCCGCACGGGATTTCCGCCGGAGCCGAGCCAAACTGAACCGCGGTATGCGCACATACCGAAACGCCCGTCTTGCCGATATCCCGTATCGCCTTAAAGACTGCGGTTACTATACCACAAAACGGTGCGGTTGTCAAACCCCCAAACGGGGCGCGTGAGAATATAAAACGGCTCACTCCGTCAGCTTGTATATGAGTATCGCGGCGGCGACGGCGGCGTTCAGGCTCTCCGCGCGGCCGCGCATGGGCAGGCGGTAGAGGGCGCATTTTTCGGCGGCCTCCGGGCAGGCGCCGTTTGCCTCGTTGCCTATTACCAGCACGCGGTTTTCGGGCAGGTCGGGCAGGGTCTCGCCGCCCGCCAAATGCCCGCACACCAGGCCGAAGCCCTGCTCCGCCAGGCGGTCGAGCTCATGCGGAAGGTCGCCCTTCCAAATGGGTATGTGGTAGGTGGAGCCCATGGCGCTCCTCACGGCCTTGCAGGAGAACGGGTCGGTGCAGCCCTCGCCCAGGAGGAGCCCCGAGGCTCCGAAGGCGTCCGCCGTGCGCAGCACGGTGCCGAGGTTGCCGGGATCCTGCAGACGGTCAAGGGCTATGATAAGCCCTCCGGGGTAGGCCCCGGGCGGGGTGAGCGGAGGGGTCCTCAGCGCGGCGCAGACGCCCTGCGGGCTGTCGGTGTCGCAAACGGCCTTCATCACCTCGCCGGTGACGGTGATATAGCCCACGCCGCGCGCGTCGAGCTTTGCGGATGCGGTGGTGTTCCACTCGGCCACCAAAACCGTTTCGGGCGCGGCGCCGGAGTCTATCGCCTCAAGCACCAGCCTTTCGCCTTCGGCCAGGTGCAGGCCGGTCTCCTTGCGGCCCTTGCCCGTTTTCAGCGAGCGCAGCTCGCGCACGGTGTCGTTTTTTACTGAGGTTATCGTCATTTACCCATGCCCGCTTCGGCGATGTTCAGCGCGTGGTCGCCCACCCTTTCAAGGTCGGTCAGCATCTCAACGAACAGCATACCGACGTCGGCGGAGCACTGCCGCGCTTCCATGCGGGCGATATGCTCGTTCTCGTAAAGCTCGACAAGGTCGTCGATCTCCTGCTCGCGCCGCTCTACCTCGGCAAACGCCGCGGCGCTCCTGTTGTTCAGGCTTTCCTCGGCAAGCTCCACAATGGATATCACCTTGCCGAAAAGCACGTCGAGCTCGGTCAGGGCCGAATCGGAGAAGCTCAGCTTGTTGTCGCGCATGTGGGCGATGTATCCGGCGATGTTCTCCGCGTGGTCGCCAATGCGCTCGTAGTCGGTTATAACGTGGTGCATACGGTCGATCGAGCGCGCCTCGGGCTCGCCCAGACCCGCGCGGTTGATGTCCACCAGCGCCTTCGCTATCTCGTGGTTCAGGAAGTCGATCGTCTCCTCGTCCTCGTCCACCGCTTCAAGGTCGCCCTTCTTCTTGGAGTGGAGCGCCTCGGAAACGCGCTTCATGTTCTCAAGGGCAAGCTCGAACATGCGCCTGCACTCAAGCTCCGCACCCGACACGGCGACCGCTGCGGAGCCGAATCCCTTGGCGGGTATGTAGATGAGCTTCTTGCCGACGGCCTTGTCCTCGCCGCGGATTATCACGCGGGAGAGCTTTATCAGAAGGTTCGACAGCGGGAAGAGTATGATGGTTGCGCCTATCTTCAGGAAGGTGTTGGCGTTTGCAAGCTGCTGAGTGGGGTTGTCCGGCGACAGCGAGGCTATCCAGTCGGTCAGCGGCAGGAACTGCAGCAGCACTATGCAGATAACGCAGGCGAACACGTTGAACATAACGTGTATCGCAGCGGTCCTTTTCGCGTCCTTGGTGCCGCCCATAGCCGCGATCACCGAAACCGCCGTGCAGCCTATGTTCTGACCGCAGATGAGGTATATCGCCTGACCCAGCGTAAGTATGTTGGCGGCGGCCATGGCCTGCAGTACGCCGACGGAAGCGGAGACCGACTGCAGCAGCATGGTCATGACTGTGCCGAAGAGCACGCCGATTAGGGGGTATTCCTCAAAGCTCTTGACCATGGTGCAGAACCATTCCTCCTGTCCGAGGTACACCATGTTGCTCTTCATCAGCATCATGCCCATAAAGAGCATGCCCAGACCTGCGAGTATGTAGAAGATGTTGTTCCAGGGCTTCTTTTTGAAGAAGGTCATGCCCATAACGCCCACGAAGGCGATGATGGGGGATACCGCGTCGATGTTGAACGCGATGAGCTGACCGGTGATGGTGGTACCTATGTTTGCGCCCATTATGACGCCCACCGCGTTTGCAAGGGGCATCAGTCCGGCGTTGACGAAGCCCACTGTCATTACCGAGACCGCGTTGGAGCTCTGAATTATACCGGTGATTATAACGCCCACCACAAGGCCCAGGAAGCGGTTCTTGGTCAGCTTTTCAAGTATGGTCTTGAGCTTTGAGCCCGCAAGACGCTCAATGCCGTTGCCCATTATTCGTATGCCGTAAAGGAACAGCGCAATGCCGCCCGCAATACCGAGCCAATTATCGAAAGTCATAAAGTCCCTCCGTTAATGAATGCTGTCAAGCGATTAAATCATAACATAGGCGGGCTAACTTTTCAAGCAATGCCACAAAGTATACATATAAAAATGACGCCCGCGCCGCAGGGACGTGGGCGAAGCTGCGATGGACCCATCACAGCTCGTTTGAAAACAGTATCATCTCGTGCGTCAGTATGCGTTCGCCCCCGTGCTCGAAATAATGGTCCATATAGGGGTGCATGCCGGCGCGCTCCTGTATCTTGCGCGAGCCCTCGTTAAAGTCGAAATAGCCCGAGTTCACAAAGTCGAACCCCTGCTCCTTCAGAAAGTACTCCATAACGCGGCGCATGAGCTCCGTCATGAGCCCGCGCCTTTGATACCTTTCGTTCAGCACGAGCGAAACGGACACGCCCCGCTTGCTTTCAAGCGCGGGGTCGGCCTTTATAAAGGGGTACACGCCTATGCTGAACGAGCCCGCGACCCCGGCGTTTGCCTTCAGCACCGCGGCAAAGTGCGTGACGCAGGCGCGGTTGTTCTCCAGTATCCAATCAAAGCCCTCGCGCGCTTCTTCGCGTGTGGATATCGCGGGGTTGCCCGAAAGCCTCTGCAGCTCCTTTTGCAGAGCGTATTCGCAGTAGTCGTCAAAGTCGGCTTCGCGGAACGGGCGCAGCAAAAGCCGCTCCGTTTCAAGGGGGCGGGAGAGCATGCTGCCAGACGCATCGCGGAGTATCGCTTTGACCTGCTCGTCCGTCATCAGCCGATACCTATTATCTCGCCTATATACATGGTGTGCGGGGCTTCGGTCAGATAATGCCTTTCGCGTTCGGCCTCGGGCATAAAGGCCGTGTCCATGTCCTGACGGTAGATCCTGCGGCAGACCAGCGTGTGCGCCGCCTGAACGTAGCCCACAAGGTTCTCGCCTATCCGCACGGGGGTCAGGCCGCTTTCCTCCACCTTGTCGGAGTCCCTGCCCGACTTTGTGCCGAGGAGCACGAGCGCGTCGCGGTACTTTTCGTCAAAGAACGAGACGGTAAAGTAATCGTTCGCGTCCATGAACTCATGCGTGTACCTGGCGGGCTTGACGTAGACCGTGCAGGTGGGCTTGTTCCAAAGGGTGCCCATTGCCCCCCAGGAGATGGTCATGGTGTTGAAGCAGTCGAGGTCGCCCGCCGTCACGAGCGCCCAGCCCTTGTCGAAAAGGGAGAGTATGTCCGTGCTGAATTTCATATCGTTTCCTTTGCTCCGTTATTTGTCAAACAATGCTTGCGCTCAGCAGAAAGTATGCGATGAGGCCCGCTGCAAGGCACGCGCACACCGATATGCATATAATGAGCGGCGTTTTTGCGCGCGGCTCGCTTCTGAGCGTCACCGCGGAAAGCACCAGCCCCACGGCGGAAGCGGCGTACACCGCAGGCAGCGCGAACAGCCACAAGACCACGCAGACGTCGAACAGCGCGGAAAACGCCGCGCCGCCGCGGTAAAAGAACGCCCACGAAAGCGCAAGCATCCCAATGAGAAGCCCGCCCCCCGCAAGCGATATCAGGGACAGGACCCTTGCGGCTTTCAACCTTTTTTCGGACATGGCCGCCTCCTTCCCCGGGACGGCGGATCACACGTTGAACCTGAACACGACTATGTCGCCGTCCTGCATGACGTAGTCCTTGCCCTCGGAGCGGATAAGGCCCTTTTCCTTGCAGGCCTGCATGGTGCCGTTTTCGATCAGGGTATCGTAATGCACGACCTCGGCGCGGATGAACCCGCGTTCGAAATCGGTGTGTATCTTGCCGGCGGCCTGCGGAGCCTTGGTGCCCTTCGTGATCGTCCACGCGCGCACCTCCTTGGGGCCGGCGGTCAAAAAGCTGATGAGCCCCAAAAGGCGGTAGCCCGCCTTGACGAGCTTGTCAAGGCCGCTTTCGCCTATGCCCAGCTCCTCTATGAACATCTGCTTCTCCTCAAGCGACAGCGAGGAAAGCTCCTCCTCGACCTTGGCGGAGACTACGATCACCTCCGCGCCCTCCTTTTGGGCCTGCTCTTTGAGCTTTTTCACGTTCTCGGTCTCCGTGCCTATCTCGTCCTCGGCGATGTTCGCGGCGTAGATGACGGGCTTGGAGGTCAAAAGGAAGTACTGCGCTATCTCCTCGCGCTCATCGTCGGTCTGGGGCATGGACCTTACGGGAAGCTGCTTTTCAAGGTGAGCGTAGATGCGCTCGCAAAGCTCTATCTCGTGCAGGTACTTTTTGTCGCCCGATTTGGCGGACTTGCGCGCCTTGTCAAGCCTGCGCTCCACGGTCTCCATGTCGGCGAATATCAGCTCTATGTTTATCGTCTCCATGTCGCGTATCGGGTCCACAGAGCCGTCGACGTGCACTATGTTGTCGTCTTCAAAGCACCTTACCACGTGCACCACCGCGTCCACCTCGCGTATGTGCGAAAGGAACTTGTTGCCCAGCCCCTCGCCGCGGTGAGCGTCGCGCACGAGGCCCGCTATGTCCACAAACTCTATCGTCGCGGGGGTGTACTTCTGCGGGTCGTACATCTTTGCCAGCACGTCCAGCCGCTCGTCGGGCACGGCCACCACGCCCACGTTCGGCTCTATGGTGCAGAAGGGATAGTTGGCGGCCTGCGCGCCCGCCTGAGTTATCGCGTTGAAAAGGGTGCTCTTGCCCACGTTGGGCAGGCCTATAACGCCAAGCTTCATGATATTTCCACCTTTCACGGTTTGTTGTCCGTATAATTTTACCGCTTAAAGCCCTCCTTTGCAAGCCCATTATTGTTCAAACTCCGCGAAAAATGCAAAAGGGGGTTTACAAAAGCCGCGCTCCGTATTATAATATTTATTTGTAAATGCTTTGATCGGGACAGGTGAGCCCATGTACGGCGTTAAGCGAGCTGCGGACGGTGCGAGCGCGGCGGCACGGCAGGGCGGCATATCACCCGTGAGCACGGGCGGTGAACCTATTTTCAGCCGCCTGCGGCCGGCCTCCGTTACGGGGCCTTGGAGTGCGGCGCTTTGTGCGCCGAACTCGGGTGGTACCGCGCTGACTGCGCCCCGGGGTGTTGCCCCGGGCGTTTTTATTTGAATAATAACCGAAAGGATCAACCGATATGTACAAAAAGGTTTCCGCTTCAATGGACTTCGTCCCGCGCGAGCAGGAGGTGCTGAAGTTCTGGAAGGACAACAAGATCTTCGAAAAGTCCGTCGAGCTCAGGAAGGGCGCCGAGCCCTATACCTTCTTCGACGGTCCGCCCACGGCAAACGGCAAGCCGCACATCGGGCACGTTCTGACGCGCTCCATGAAGGACATAATCCCGCGCTACCGCACCATGAAGGGCTACGACGTTCTGCGCAAGGCCGGCTGGGACACCCACGGTCTGCCCGTAGAGCTCGAGGTCGAAAAGCTTTTGGGCCTTGACGGCAAGGAGCAGATAGAGCAGTACGGCGTGGAGCCCTTTATAAAAAAGTGCAAGGAGTCCGTGTGGAAGTACAAGGGCGAGTGGGAGCAGATGTCCGACGCCGTCGGCTACTGGGCCGACATGGAAAACCCCTACGTCACCTATACGGACGACTATATCGAGTCCGTGTGGTGGGCATTGAAGACCATCGACGAAAAGGGCCTCCTTTATAAGGGGCACAAGATAGTTCCCTACTGCCCGCGCTGCGGCACCGCGCTCTCCTCGCATGAGGTGGCTCAGGGCTACAAGGACGTCAAGGAGACCTCCATTTTCATAACCTTCCCCATAAAGGGGGCCGGGGACGGCGCCGAGCTCATGGCGTGGACCACCACCCCGTGGACGCTGCCCTCGAACGTGGCGCTCTGCGTGAACGCCGACGAGGATTACGTCAAGGTCGAAAAGGACGGCAAACGCTACGTCATGGCAAAGGCGCTCGTGGAGAGCGTACTGGGCGAGGGCTGGCAGACCGTCGAGGAGTTCAAGGGCGCCGCCCTTGAGGGCACGGAGTACGAGCCGCTCTTCGATTTCCCCGTGAACCACGGCAATAAAAAGGGCTGGCGCGTGGTGTCCGACGGCTACGTCACGCTGACGGACGGCACTGGCATAGTCCATCTTGCTCCCGCGTTCGGCGTTGACGACGGCAGGGTAGGCAAGGAATGGGATCTGCCCTTCGTGCAGAACGTAAACGCCAAGGGCGAGCTTGCGGGCGGCACCCCGTGGGACGGTGTAAACGTGAAGAAGGCCGATAAGCTCATAATAGCCGACCTCAAATCGCGCGGCAGGCTGTATAAGGAGCTTATGTACGAGCACAGCTATCCCTTCTGCTGGCGCTGCGACACCCCGCTCATCTACTTTGCGCGCGGCGGCTGGTTCATCGAAATGACCAAGCTGCGCGATAAGCTCCTCGATTTCAACAGGCGCATCAACTGGATACCCGAGTCCATTGGCGAGGGCCGCATGGGCAATTTCCTTGAAAACGTCATCGACTGGGCCGTCACCCGCGAAAGGTACTGGGGCACGCCTCTGCCCGTGTGGGTCTGCGAGGACTGCGGACATCACCACACCGTGGGCTCCAGGGAGGAGCTTTTGAAGTGCTTCCCCGACGCCGATCCCGATATCGAGCTGCACAAGCCCATGCTCGACCCGCTCACCATGAAGTGCCCGCACTGCGGCGGGGTGATGCGCCGCGAGCCCGTCGTTATCGACTGCTGGTTCGATTCCGGCTCCATGCCCTTTGCTCAGTGGCATTATCCGTTTGAAAACAAGGAGGAGTTCGAGCGCCGCTATCCCGCCGATTACATAAGCGAGGCGGTCGATCAGACCCGCGGCTGGTTCTATACGCTCAACGCCGTTGCGGCGTGCCTGTTTGACGAGCCCGCGTTCAAAAACTGCATCGTGCTCGGCCTCGTGTGCGACAAGGACGGCAAAAAGATGTCCAAGCACATAGGCAACGTCGTCGCCCCCGCGGACGTTCTGACCAAGCAGGGCGCCGACGCCGTAAGGTGGTATTTCTATACCGCGTCCTCGCCGTGGCTGCCCAGCAGATTCAGCGGCGAGGCGGTATCCGAAACGCAGAGGAAGTACATGGGCACTCTGTGGAACACATACGCCTTCTACATCCTCTACGCCGACATAGACGGGTTCGACCCCACGAAGCATCAGCTCCGCCGCGAGAACCTGTCCGTCATGGATAAGTGGATACTTTCAAAGCTCAACACCCTCGTCAGGCATCAGGACGAGCTCATGGGTGAGCTCCGCATAACCGAGGCCGGGCGCGAGCTCGCCTCGTTTGCGGACGATCTTTCCAACTGGTACGTGCGCCGCGGGCGCGAGCGTTATTGGGGCAGCGAGATGACCCCCGATAAGGAGGCGGCTTACATGACCCTCTACACGGTGCTCGAGACCGTAACAAGGCTCACCGCGCCGTTCACGCCGTTCATGGCGGAGCAGATGTACCAGAACCTCGTCAGGACCTGCGACAAGGCCGCTCCCGAAAGCGTGCATCTGTGCGATTACCCCGTAAGCGACGCAAGCTTTATCGACCCCGAGCTTGAAAAGCGCATGGAGGCCGTCTACCGCATAGTCGTGCTGGGCCGCTCCGCGCGCGCGCAGTCCAACATCAAAAACCGTCAGCCGCTTTCCAGGCTCATGGTGCAGGGCGTTGAGCCGCTGCCCGAGATGTATAACGAGATAATCGAGGGCGAGCTCAACGTCAAGGCCGTGGAGTTCGTCTCCGACGCAGCCTCGTTCATCACCTACCGCGTAAAGCCTCAGCTCAAGCTTCTGGGGCCGCGCTACGGCAAGCTGCTGCCCAGGATAAACAACTATCTGCAGAACACGGAGGGCGTGGGCAACGCCTGCGTCGCCGCTCATGCCGAGGGCAGGCCGTTCGAGTTCGAGCTTGAGGGCGTAAAGGTCAGCCTCGGGCCCGACGACGTGCTCGTCGATACCGTAAAGCGCGAGGGCTTCTCCTCCGTTTCGGAGAGGGAGCTGACCGTGGTGCTGGAAACCACCCTCACCGACGCGCTTATAGAGGAGGGCTACGTTCGCGAGCTCGTTTCCAAGGTGCAGACCATGCGCAAGGAGGCGGGCTTCAACGTGACGGATCATATCGCGATCTGCGTAAAGGCCGAAAGCGCGCTTATAGACGTTATCGATTCCAATACGGATTCCATAATGGACGACACGCTTGCGGATGAGCTGCACGCGTCCTCCCCCCACAACGCCCTTTGGGCCGCCTCCATACCCGAGGACAAGGCCTATATAAAGGAGTGGGATATCAACGGCGAAAACGTGACCATTGCCGTCGGCAGGTCGGAGGAGTAAGCCGCCGGATAAGCACATATGAAAAGCGCCGTTTGGGGCAAGCCCAAACGGCGCTTTTATGCTGTTTTCATTCACCTTCAAGCGGCTTTATCATGTACGCGCTGTGAAAGGTCATGCCCAAATCATCCGCGTAAAACTTCAGTATCCTTTGCCAATCCTTCGTGGCGGTGGAAAGGGTCATGAAATCCGCTCCCTTCGCAGCCCCCTCTATCGCGCGGAAAAGCTCGCGTCCTATCCCTTGGCTTCGGTACTCGGGGCGCACGTAAAGCTCGTCCAGCTCAAAGCAGCGCGCTCCTATCTCAATAAACGAATTGCGCGTCTCCTTTGCGTAGAAGTGCCCGAAGGCGTACCCCGCGATACTGCCCCCGACCTTCGCTATAAAGCAAGGCTCCCGCATATCCTCCGCGGTGTTTGCGCGAAGCCCGAAGGTTATCCCTTCGCGCTCCCATTCGGCGGAAAGGCGAATAAGCTCCTCAAGTATCTCCCCCTCGGGCTTGACCTTGATTATCTCCGTCATCGATCCACCTCCTCAAAGGGCGCGTGCACGAATACGACCGTCCCGTTCAGGCGCTCCAGATACGAGCCCTCCGGGAACCCGAGCTTCACCCTGACAGAGGCAAGGCACAGGGGCGATACCTTTCGGTACTTCCTGTACGCGCCGTCGCGGTTGAACTCGCGGTCGCCGTACCTGTCGTCGCCCAGTATCGGGCAGCCTATATGCGCAAAGCTCGCCCTTATCTGGTGCGTGCGGCCCGTCACAAGCTCCGCCTCCACAAAGGAGATATCCCCGTCCGTGCGGCATATGCGGAAGAAGGTCTCCATCTCAAGGGCTCCTGCCCTCGGCCCGTCGTACACCCGCACGAGGCCCGCGGCGGGGTCCTTTACCGCATAGAGCTTCAGCGTTCCGTACCTTACGCCCTTCTCCGTCCGTGGCACTCCGCGCACTATCGCGCGGTAGCACTTCTTTATCGTGCGGGCGCGCATGGCCTCGTCCAGCGCTTCCTTTGCCTTGAGATTCGCCGCGAATATCACAAGCCCCGTCGTTTTGGCGTCCAGCCTGTGCACGGGGTACGCGGTAAGCCCCGAGGCCGCGATACGCGACTCGAGCGTATCATCGCCGCCGTCGGCGTTAGTCACGGTCACGCCCGCGGGCTTGTTTATCACGTACAGGTCGCGGTCTGCAAAAACGCAGCTCACACCCGCCGACAGCAGCCGCATCTCATCGCGGAAGCGCTCCCACGCCCCGCCCTCGGGCAGGGCGGTGAAGGTCATCCGCTCGTGCGTCGTGGGATGCTCGAACGTCAGCGAATACGCAAACAGCGCTATCTGCTGCCCGGGCACGGCCCCGGGGTTGTATTTCTGGTCGCCCCAGATGGGGGTGCCCACACTTGAAAGCTGCACGCGTATCTGGTGGTGCCGCCCGGTGCGCAGGCTCACGTCCACAAGCGAAAGCCCGTCCTTCACGCAGACCGTGCGCATTTCCAGCACGGCCTTTTTCGCGCCCTCCGTGCCCTCAGGCACGACGTACGACTTGCGCTCCGCCTCGTCCTTTTTCAGCCAGCTTTCCACGATTGCGGGAACGGACGGCCAAGGCTCTCCGCAGACTACGGCCGCATAGCGCTTTTGTGCGCCCGCGCCGCCCTTCTGTGCAAACTGCGGCATAAGGCGCGACGCAGCCTTGCTCGTGCGCGCAAACACCATGACCCCTCCCACCGGCCTGTCAAGGCGGTGAACAAGGCCGCAGTAGACCTCGCCGGGCTTCGCGTACTTCTCCTTGATGTACGCCTTAACACACGACAAAAGGTCGGGATCGCCCGTTTCGTCCGCCTGTACGGGCATGTTAACGGGCTTGATCACTACGATTATATGGTTGTCCTCATAGAGTATCTTCATTTGTGAAATGCATCAGCGCCTTGTGCCGGTAAGCACGGAGGCCCCGGAGGGATCGCGGCTGTAATCGAGCGTAAAAACGCCGCAGTCCAAACTCCCGTCAAGATAAGAGTCCATCGACCCAAGCACCGTGTCGAGCCCGTCGCCGCCGGGCGCAAGCGAGATCAGGCAAAGCGCAAGCATGCGGTCCATCCCCTCGTCGCCCAAAGCCTTGCGCAGGCGCGGCTCTATCCAGAACGACACGTTCGTGATATATCCGCCCTGGTCGGTGTTGCCGACTATCATAAGCCCGTTCGAGGCGTACGCCGTAAACCCGCCGTCGCTTATCGAGGCGGAATCCACTGTGATGGGCGGCTCCTCCGCGGCGCAGTTTTCGGCAAAGAAGGTCAATAGCTCGGCGGGCTTTATGCCGAGGCTTCGGAACAGCTCCAGTATGGAAGCCGTCTTTTCGTCGGTGTCGCGGTAGCTGACGCCTATTTTGCGGAACGCCTCAAGCGATTCCAGATAGTTCCCCTCGGAATAGAACCCCATCGCAATGCGGTAATTGTCCTCAAAGCGGTCGATCTGGCTCACCTTGTCCGAAGCGTCCTCGTACCCGGACGCCCTGTAAAAGCGGTCCCTCGCGGTAACGTAATCCTCTTTTTCAAACGCGGCCGCGCCCTCGGCGTAAAGCTCCGCAAGGCGGTCTATATATGCCACGAATTCGTTCGAGTTGCCGTACTCCGGTATTGACGCGAAAACGCGCCTTGCCCCGTCGTAGTCGCCTGCCTCAAGCGACTCCACCGCCGAAAGGTAGATCCCCTCGTATTCCGCGATGGCGGAAAGATAAGAGCGGGAGTTGCCGTAGCCGCCCGCCTGCAAAAATTCGTGCTTTGCGGAGACAAGGTCGTTCGCCTCGTACGCCGCAACGCCCGCGTTATAATGCTGTATCTGCCCGTTGGTCACGCAGGCGCAGAGCGCCCATGCGCAAACCGCAAGCATCAGTAAGAAAACCGCTTTTTTCATAGCTTAACCCGGGAGCCTTTCCCACCTGCCGGTGGCGCCGCAGGGGAGTATCAGCCCTCCCCGCGTTATCGGCAGGCCTACCTCCTGCGATTCCACCCTGCCGCCGAAGCCCGCAAGGGCCACCTTCAAAACGTCGGTCAGCACGGTGGGGGCAAGCCCGGTCGTGTAGGAGTTGATAAGGAAGAACGCGGCGTCGGGCGAAAGCAGCTTGACCGCCGCCTCGACCAGCGGGTAAAGCCCCGTCTCTATGCGCCACATCTCGCCGTCCGGCCCGCGCCCGTAGCTGGGCGGGTCCATCAGTATCCCCTCGTAAAAATGCCCGCGCCTCGCCTCGCGCAGTACGAACTTCATACAGTCGTCCACGATAAACCGCACGGGGCGGCTCTCCAGCCCGCACTCCGAAAGGTTCTGCTTTGCCCACTGAACGATGCTCTTCGCGGCGTCAACGTGCACCACCTCTGCGCCCTCGGCCGCAAGCGCGCAGGTCGCGCCCCCGGTGTAGGCGAAAAGGTTCAGCACCCTGAAAGGCTTGCCGGGATGCGCCTTTTTGAACGCGGCGCATACGGAGCGCATATAGTCCCAGTTCACGGCCTGCTCGGGGAACAGCCCCGTGTGCTTGAAGCCCGTGGGCCGCACGATAAAGCGCAGGTCGCGGTAGCGCACGTTCCATGCTTCGGGCAGGTCGCGCCTGTATTCCCAGTGCCCGCCGCCTGTGTTGGAGCGGACGTACCTTGCGTCAACGTCGGGCGTGCCCGCCATTGGCCACACGGCCTGAGGGTCGGGCCGAAGCAGCGTAACGGAGCCCCAGCGTTCCAGCTTGTCTCCGCCGCCTGCGTCTATTATCTCGTAATCCTTCCAATCGGATGCTGTGTACATACGCGCCTCACACGCCGGGGATCAGCCCCAGCAGGAAGTTGGAGTAGTAGAAGAACCGCGAGAACACGCTGTTTTCCACAAGCTCCGAGACCATGTCAAAGGGCAGCACGGTAAGTATTATCGGGCATATCATAAAGAACAGGAAAACGGCGAGTATCCCGTGGATAAGCCCTGTGCCGACAGCGGCGGGTATCTCGAACTTTTTCAAAACGGGCAGGGGCTTGGCATAGTTCCACCAGCCGATGATAAACGCCAGCACCGCGCGCAGCGCCGCAAACAGCAGCAGGAACACCATTATGTTGATCGTGACGATGACCATCGTCTGGTTAAAATAATCGCCGAGCGTGCGGATGTTTTCATTGCTGAACGCGGCCTCGGCCACGTTCTCGCGTATGCGGCGGTCCATGGGATAGGCCACCTCCGACCTCGAGTATATCTCCTCGAGCTCGGCGTTCGATATCTCGGAAACGTCGCGTTTCACGTATTCAACGTCGTATATGTTTTCGCTGCCCTCCGTATAATAGAGCATCGCGTTGAAAACGGACTCGTTCTGCTCCACGCGGAATGCCAGAAGCGGCGTCATGAGCAGGGCAAACACGACGCAGAGCATATAGCAGAGTATGTCGAGCGCGGTATGCATGAACCCCTTGTAAACGCCCGCGAGCGCAAACAGGGCGAGCACGGCTATTATCGCATAGTCAAGCAGATTCATTTGCCCACGGTAAGGAGAATGTATTCTCCGCTCCTTTCCATTAAAATGTGATGTTCGTCGAGCTTCTGAGAGCCTAAGGTCAGCCCTGCGGGGAAGCTGCGCGAGGCCTTCCTTTCGCCGGCTGCGTCGTAAAGCGCGGCGGAGTGCTCTGCAACCACCATGAGCGAACCGTTCACGGCGCTGCAGCCCACCGTGCCGGAGGGCAGTACGACGGTGGCGGCCTTTTCGGAGGCCACGTCCTTTTCATGTACGGTCAAAAGCCTTGCCGTGGAGCATTCCGAGATGGACCCGGCGCTGCGCGGCATAAGCAGCAGCAGGGGCGATTCGCCCGAAAGCGAAACGTCCAGAACGCGCCAGCCGTAAAGCTGCACGCGGTAGACCTCGCGGTTGGCGGAGGATGAGTAGCGTATGAGCGACTCGGTGCCCACTATGAACACGCTTTGGTTGGTAAAGAACACGCGCTCCACGAGCTGACCCGAAACGGTTATTACTCCGGTAGAGCTCATGCGGTCAAGGTCAAAGGTCGAAACGGTGGTGCGCGGGGTGCCGCTCACCGTCGAAAGCTCCATCGTCCACAGCGTGGAGCCCGAAGCCTCGCTGAAGCCGAAGTCCATAAGGCTGCCCGGCGCGTAATCAAAGCTTGCGACCTCCTGCGAGGCGGAGGTGTAAACGGTTATCCTGGAGCTGCCGTCGGCGGAGCGCGTCAGCACGGCGGCGTGGGTCCTGCCGCAGCGCACGCCTATCACGCTGCCCTCGGGCACGGTGTCAAAATCAGAGCCGACTATGTCCAAGGCGTTCTCGGCGTAAACCACCTTTATCCCGGCGCTGCCCGCCGCGCCCGTCGCCGTGACGGAGGGGTCTATGTGCTTTTCAAAATTCTCGTCCTCGTCGCGGAAGCTGTAAAAGTCCAGGACCCCGCCGCGCAGGCACAGTATGCCGTCGCCCGTTCCGCAGATGCTCTCCGCGCCGTATATGGGCACGGAGGCGGGGGTGAACTTGTTGCGCAGCTTTTTGAACAAAAATACGCCGAGCACGACAAGCCCTGCCGCGCCGATTATCACAAGCAGCGCAACGGCGGCGTTTTTTGCCATCTTCTGGCGGTCTTTTATAACCAGTCTGCGCTTTGTTCGGCCCATAAAACACCCGTTCCTTAAGCTTTCGCTCCCGCCTTGGTTTTGGGGAGCATCATTTTAAGCGCGCCCGGCAGCAGCCTGAGCCTTGCCGGAGCATACTCGCCCAGCTCGCCGTCAAGCTGCATGGGCGTGCGCTCACATTCTATCGTTACCTCGCCCGCGCGGAAATACTCCACGTGGCGGTTGCCCAAATGCCTGCCCTTTATAAACTTGGGCAGCAGAGTCAAAAGCCGAAAGAGGCTCACCTTTTCGATCACGCAAACGTCGAACAGCCCGTCGCAGGCGTCGGCTTCGGGCAGGGCGCGCATCCCGCCGCCCATGTGCGACCCGTTGCCCACGGCGCATATCGTGACCCCGCGCTCTATCACGCGGCCGTCGGCGGTCAGCCGTATATTTATCGCCTTCAGCGACAGCAGCGACTTCATTATACCCAAAAGGTAGGGGACCATGCCGTGAAAGCGGCGCTTGAACTTTTCGGTGTTTATGACTACGTCCACGTCAAAGCCGAGACCCGCTATGTTTATGAAGGGCTTTTCATCCACAAGCCCTATGTCAACGGGGCGCGTCTCGCCGTCAAGCAGTACGTCCGCGGCCTCACAGGGGTCGTTCGGCAGGTCCAGCACCCTCGCAAAATCGTTCCCCGTGCCAAAGGGGCAAATGCCCATTACGGCGTCGGGCTTGCTGTACAGCGACGAGGCGACCTCGTTTATCGTGCCGTCGCCGCCAACAGCCACAATGAACCGCTCGCCCGACTCGTACGCGGCGTCGGCAAGAGAGGTGGACTGGTTGGCCCTGTCCGTAAACACGAAGCCGAAATCGGCGTGCCGCTCGGTGAGGCGCTGCTTGACCAGCTCAAACTTTTCGCCTGCGGCGCCGCCCCCGGCAATTGGGTTGACTATAAAATAAGGTCTCATGAAAGAGCGCTTACCCCCGTCATATTAGAATCCAAATTCTATCATACAACATTTTGAGGCAAAAGTAAAGAGCGGCGGGAGGTTTCGCCCCGAACGGCGCAAAAAAAGCGCCGGACGACCCGGCGCTGACCCGTTCAAAACTCTTCACGGTGCAGGGGCAGATATACGGGGCGGCCCTTTTCGCGCGTGCTTTCAAACAGCGTGATCCCCGTGACCGTCATGGAGGAGGCGAATGAGGTCTGCATAAGCTCCTGCGCAGCGATCTCGTCCTGCTCCACGCTGCGGCCCATCGTAACGTGCGGGCGGAAGCGCTTCCTGTCGGCGATAAAGCCGTGGTCGGCAAGCGCGGCTTCAAGCGTTTCGCGCAGCACGAGTATCTCATCGTCCCCGCGCATGAACACCACCGCGGTACGGCGCCCGCCCTCGCGCCCGTCTATAAAGCCGTATTTTTCGGGCGCAAGCGTAAACGGGCGTATGCCGCGCACCGCACGGCGCATCGCCTCGGCGGCGCCTGTCAGATCGTCGGTGTCTCCCAAAAACCTCATCGTCACGTGCAGGCTCTCCGGCGGAACGAAGCGCCCCCCGCAGGAACGCTCCCGCACGGCCTTAAGCATACCCGTAAGCTCCCGCCTGACGGCGGGGGACAGCTCTATTGCAATAAACAAGCGCATACCGAACTCCTTTTTCAGTATGCGCCTATTATACACCAAGCGGGTTTTTCGGGCAAGCCTTATGCGCCCGTATGATACACCGTGCCGGCAAAGAGCGGGGTGCTGTTTGTGCTTTGTATCACGAACAGGAACGGCCTGTCAAGCACAAAGTCCACCTCGCGCGTGGGTTCAGCCGCTCCGGCGTAGTAAAGCTCAACGTACGAGGCGGCCTCTATACCCTCCTCGTCCATCTTGACGCGCACGCCGTGGTTCGCCCGCGAAACGTATACGCCGGGCTCGCCCGTAAGCTCCGAAAAGTCCGCGGAATCCGCGTCGAATGCGTCGGTGACGCCCATCCGCTTCAGGGCCTCCGTTATGTCGGTCTCCGCCTCCGTGTCCACGCGGGGCAGGGTCAGATGGATTATCGCGCCGGCGACCAGCCCCTCTTCGGGCAGTTCCATGACCATATCCCACCAGTCGCCGCCCGAAACGACGCTTTCAAGCTCAAAGCCCTCGTCCGGCAGTATGAACCATGCCCTGGAGCCGTCCTTGAGGCCCTTGCAGACCGCGGTGTAGCCGTCACGCTCGTAATAAAGGTTCGCGCCGCCGTGCATAAAGACCGCCTGCTCGTCGCCGTCCGGCGAATGGAAAAGCCCTTCCTCGCTGCGGTCCTTATCAAACTCATACTCCCAGCGTGTGCGGTAGTACAGCGTGGAGGCCATCGTCATAAGGTCGGCGGGGTCAAACTGCTTATCCTTCACCTTGTCCGAAAGCAGGTCGTGCGTCTGCTCGTTCAGCCAGTCGCGGTAGAGCGCAGAGTACGCGGGGTCTGCCATATCCCCCTCGAACACGGAGACGTGGTAAAGCGTGCCCAGCCTTTCGAGCACGTTCCGGTCGACGGAGGGGCAGTATGGGGAATTCAGCCATACCGACGCCGCAGGTATCGAAACGACGGCGTCGTTGTCCTGATAATTCATCAGCCACAGGGTGTTCGCCTGATCCCTCAGCTCCGATATGGAAGCCGCGCCGAGCGTATCCAGTATCTGTGCGCGGGTGTTGCCGGAGGCCGTTTCCGCCAGCATCGCAAGCGCCATGTACACGTTGAAGGGGGAGTACAGCGCGTTTTTGCCGGGCTCGGAGCTTTTCAGCAGCTCCGCACCGCTCCGCATGTAAAACTCCTCAAGGCTTTGGGCGGCCTTGTGCACGTCGGCGCGCAGCCCCATATAATACTTAATATAGTCCGTGTTCAGTATGCTCTCGGGCACTGCGGGCAGGTATGCCGTAACGCTTGCGGCGCTTTTCAGCCGCGCCTGCCTGCCTTCCGCGGAGCCGGGGCTTGCGGCCTCCGTCGGCGCTTCGGTCTGCACGGGTGCGGGCGAATCCGTTACGCTTGCCTGCACCTCGGGCGCGTGCGCCTTCATCACGCCGCGCACTGCAAAAAACACGCCTATCGCGGCCGCCGCAGCTCCCGCTGCTATGAGCAGGCGGGGCAGTGCGCGCCGCTTCAACCTTCCCGCGCTCTCCACGAATTTCGGGTCGATATCGCCCATTGCCTTCAGCTTATCACTGCTGTTCATACATATCCTCTTTCTATGCGTTGTATCCGTTTTTTTCAAGATGCTCACGCAGCTTTTCGCGCAGCCGCATAAGCATCATCTTCACTCGCCCCTCGGAGGAGCCGGTGAGCCTTGCCAGATCCGCAACGCTGTCCATGTACCAGTATCTGCGCACGAACACGTCGCGCTTCTCCCGCGGGAGCTCCTCCAGAAAGGCGTTTATCAGCCGCGAAAGCTCGCGCCCCTCGGCCTCGTCCTCGACGTTCGCGGGAGAGGGGATGCACTCCTCGACCTCCCGCGTCAACTCGGAAAGCACCGCGCTTCGCTTTTTTGCGGCCTGCGCCTGCAGACGGTCTATCGCCCTGCACCTGACTATGCGCCCCAAAAAGGCAAACAGGTGGTCGTAGGGTCTGGCGGGGGGTATGCCGTTCCACGCGGCAAGGTACGCGTCCGCTTCACATTCCTCTGCGGCCTGCCCGTCGCGCAGCAAATTGAACGCAAGCCTTTTAAGCCGCGCTCCGTATTTGGCAGAGGTCTCGGCTATCGCGGCCTCGCTGCGCGCAAGGTACAGTTCAACTATCGTACGATCGTCCATGGTTCCTCCTGTGAAGGGCCCTTCACCCCATATATCGGCAAATGAGCCCGCGGGGTAACGCTTGTTTTATTATACGCTTTTGCGCATGCGCCGCGCAAGTTAGAAAAACCCGCAAAATATATTGACTTTTTTTGAAAAAAGGGCTTGCATTGCGGGCAAAGTACGGGTTATAATACACCTTGCGGATTTATGTGGGGTGCTTATTTTTCATCCCCCCGCAAATATGCGGCAGGAGGGCGGCTACTCGCCCTGCACCGATCAAAGCAAGGAGATCAAAATGAAGAAGGATATCCATCCTGCGTATGGTGAGAGCATCGTCCGCTGCGCCTGCGGCGAGACCTTCAAGTCCGGCTCCGTCAAGGGCGAGCTTAAGGTCGAAATCTGCTCCAAGTGCCATCCCTTCTACACCGGCCGTCAGAAGCTCGTTGATACCGGCGGACGTGTAGACAAGTTCAAGAAGCGCTACGGCATGAACTGAAGAAATGCAGAATGACCCCGTTTGGGGTCATTTTGTCTATCCGGCCAAAACACTCAGCAAGGAGGTCCAGCTTATGTTCAACGTCCAAAAAGTTACTTCCGACATCATCGCCTGGGTGCGCGAGTGGTTCGCGCAGAACGGCCCCGGGTGCAATGCCGTCATCGGCATCTCCGGCGGCAAGGATTCCTCCGTCACGGCGGCGGTGTGCGCGGCGGCGCTGGGGCCCGAGCGCGTGATAGGCGTTATGATGCCCAACGGTCATCAGCCCGACATCAACTATTCCGAGCAGCTCATAAAGCACCTCGGCATACGCTCCTTCACCGTCAACATAAAGGAGGCGTACGACGAGCTTACGCTTGAGGTGGCGTCCGCGCTGGTGCGCGGGGGAGCGGGGGAGATCTCGCGCCAGACCGCCATCAACATGGCGCCGCGCCTTCGCATGACGGCCCTTTACGCGCTGTCGCAAAGCATGAACGGGCGCGTTGCCAACACATGCAACCTCTCGGAGGACTGGGTTGGCTACTCCACCCGCTGGGGCGATTCAGTGGGCGATTTTTCACCGCTTGCAAAGCTCACCGTGCACGAGGTCATTGAGATAGGCCGTTACCTGGGCCTGCCCGACTATATAGTGGATAAGCCCCCGTCCGACGGGCTTACAGGCCTGACCGACGAGGATAACCTGGGCTTCACCTACGAAACGCTCGACCGCTATATCAGGACGGGCGTGTGCGAGCCCGCCTCCAAAAAGGAGCTTATCGACCGCAAGCACAGGGCGAACCTGTTCAAGCTCTCAATGATGCCCGCCTTCCCGTACGAGCCGGAGGCGGACTGATGCTGTACCTTGTACGCCACGGCGAAACGGCCTTTAACGCCGAGCGCCGAATACAGGGCCGCATGGACACGCCGCTGTCGCCGCGCGGTTTGGCGCAGGCGGCGGCGCTTGGCGATTGGCTTTTTGAGCGCGGCTTCGCCTTTGACGCGGTCTATTCAAGCACGCTGACCCGGGCAAAGGACACCGCCGCGGCTGTGGGCCAAAGGCTTGGCCTTGCGCCAAAGGCCGTGGAGGGGCTGGAGGAGATCGACTTCGGCTGCTTCCAGGGCCACACCTTTGACGAGTGCGCCAGGCTCTACCCCGAGGCTTACGCCGACAGGCTGATACGCGGGGCGGATTCAAACGCCCACGGCGGCGAAACGGGCGAGGAGGTCTTTTTAAGGGCGCGCGCGGCGCTGCTCGGTCTGCCGGAGTTTAACGGCGGGTGCGCGCTCGTCGTGTGCCACGGGGCCGTCATAGGCTTCCTTCGCGCGGCGGTTCAGGGGCGCCCGTTTGCCCATACCCGCGACCTCATACCCAAAAACATCCAGCTCGTCGAGTTCGGCGACGAGGCGCTTGAACGCATCCGCAAATACAAATAGTCAATATGGGTTTCCCGTCTCCCGGCGCAGGGCTGATTGCGTCGGGAATTTAATATTAATTACAAAAAAACGTTGACAACCCGAGCGGGAGATGATATACTTGACAAAAAGGAGGTGTTTATTATGAATATTAAAAGGGCTGTCGCGTTCTGCGCTGCCGCGGCATGCCTGCTCGCGCTGTTCGGCTGCACGGCAAAGCCCCAAACCGCGGGCGATCCCGAAGATAAGCCCAAGCTCACCGAGCTTTCGGACGAGGAGCTTTTGGCCGTATTCGATGAGTACGGCGTGGGCCTTGACGACAGAGCCTCCGCAGAGAGCCTGCGCGAATCGCTTGCCCGTTATGAGGAGGATCCGAACTACAAACAGGTGGCTGACTGGTCGTTTATCGTGTACCGCGACCTCGATATCAAGTACGTTTTCGAGCGCTATAACGGCATTATCGACGGTTCGCTGCCCACGCCCATTTCGCACATGGGCAAGGAGGGCTGCAGGGCAAAGCTTGCAGAGCTCGGCGTCGAATTCCCGGAGTCCGTAAAGGAGAAGTCCGGCGCGTACATCAATGATTTCCGCAAATGGGTGATCCCCCTTGAAGAAAACATCGACGCCGAAAACCCCTGTGAGGAGGAATACGCCCCCGTTTTCGAGGCCGTGCGCGAGGCCGTCAGGGCGTATATGGGCAAGTAAAGGCATAATAAAAGCCCGTCGGGTGTGAACTGCACCCCATTTGTTAGACATGTGGTATAATACTAACAAGTGGGGTGATTTTATATGCCAAAGGGAATACCAAACAAGCAATACACCGGCGAATATAAACAGATGGTCGTTGAGACCATGCAAAAAGAAGGAATGA
>JAEEGL012939169.1_pt1 | contig 40261 bp, 34 predicted proteins | sample 9134231 | NCBI WGS metagenome assembly JAEEGL01 (sample SAMN16246548, study PRJNA631951) | gut metagenome | biome: gut microbiome; feature: rumen; material: fiber-attached | host: Bos | place: Iran: Karaj | collected 2018-10
CGGCAAGATGCGTGTGGCGAAGTGCGCGGCATTTCCCCCACAGGCGCAAAAAGAGCCGTCAATGACGCGACGCGAAATCCGGGACGGATTTCGCCGTCGAATTGTGCGGTATTGCCTTAATCATACGCTGCAGTGCTCGCAGCTGTCGCAGTCGGGGAAGAGAGCCGGATCGTACTCTATTCCGTTTTTGTCGTAATAATCCTTTAGCGCTTTTTTTATCGCCTCCTCGGCCAGGACCGAACAGTGCATCTTGTAAGCCGGAAGTCCGTCAAGCGCCTCTGCGACCGCCTTGTTGGTAAGGGCGAGCGCGTCGGAGACCGGTTTGCCCTTGATCATTTCGGTCGCCATCGAGCTCGACGCGATCGCCGATCCGCAGCCGAAGGTCTCGAATTTGACGTCTTCGATGATTCCGTCCTTAATTTTCAGATAAATCTTCATAATATCGCCGCATTTGGCGTTGCCGACCTCTCCGATACCGTCGGCATCCTCGATTACTCCGACGTTCCGCGGATTTCGGAAATGATCCATCACTTTTTCGCTGTATAAAGCCATAATTTCTACTCCTTAAAGAATGAATTCTCTTTTGCCCGACGTAAGGTCTCTCCAGACCGGCGAAAATCCGCGCAGATAGCCGACGACCTCGCCGACCGACTTGATGATATAATCGACTTCTTCGTCGGTAATATCTTCGCAAATACTCAGCCGCAGCGAGCCGTGCGCCACGTCGTGGACCCTGCCGATGGCGAGCAGTACGTGGCTCGGATCGAGCGAGCCCGAGGTACAGGCGCTTCCCGACGACGCGCAGATTCCCTTGTCGTCGAGAAGAAGCAGGAGAGACTCGCCTTCGATTCCCTCGAAGCAGAAATTGATATTGCCCGGCAGGCGCCTGTCAGGGTCTCCGTTCAGAGCCGAATGCGGAATACGTTTCAGTCCTTCAATGATTCTGTCTCTCGCCGCGGTGAGCCGCGCCTTATTTTCGGCTATTTTCGCGACCGATTCTTTGAGCGCCTCAGCCGTTGCTGCGATACCCGGAACGTTTTCGGTTCCGGCGCGTTTCCCGCGCTCCTGCGCTCCGCCCTCGATAAGATTCGACAGTCTGACGCCTTTTCTCGCGTAAAGGAATCCGACGCCCTTGGGGCCGTGAAACTTGTGCGCCGACGCGGAAAGCATATCGATATTGTCCTCTTTGACGTTGACCGGAAGGTGACCGACCGCCTGCACGGCGTCGGTGTGAAAAAGAACGCCCCGGCGTCTGCAGATCTCTCCGATCTTTTTGATCGGCTGGATCGTTCCGATTTCGTTGTTGGCGTACATAACGGTGACGAGACAAGTGTCGTCGCGGATCGCCGCTTCGACTTCGGACGGGACGACGAGACCGTTTTCGTGAACGTCAAGCAGAGTGATTTCAAAACCCTCTTTTTTCAGTTTTTCAAGCGTGTGAAGAACGGCGTGATGCTCGAAGGCGGTCGAAACGATATGTTTCTTTCCGCTCGCCCTGCCGAGTTCGGCTGCCGAACGGATCGCCTGATTGTCGGCTTCGCTTCCGCCCGACGTGAAATAAATCTCGCGCGGCTCGGCTCCGATTGCAGCGGCGATCTCCTCGCGCGCATCTTCAAGCACTTCCTTAGCCCGCTGACCATGCGAATAAAGACTCGACGGGTTACCCCACGATTCGTTTATCACTTCGTTCATTTTGTTTATCGCCGCTTCGCTCATCTTCGTCGTCGCGGCGTTGTCTGCGTATATCATCATTCTTCCCTTTGGATTCTTCCCTTTTGTACTGTATTTTTTATATTATACACCTATTTGCCTACTAAGTCAATAGGTAATTAGCAAATTCGGACGCAGAAATCAGGATTGTTCGACCCGGCCGTCAGAAAAAAATTGCATTTTGCCATCCGGTATGCTATAATATCAAAAAATCAAAGGAGTTATTCCTTATGAAAAAGATCATTACCCTGCTGCTGGCGGCGCTTATTGTCTTCTCACTCTGCGGATGCGGCGGAGACAACGTCGAAAGCGGAGTTTCAAAAAAGAAAAAGGGAAATACCTCTCATTCGACCGGCGGTTCCTCTTCCGAATATGCCGATACCGCCGACGCGGACGGCGGTCTTTTCGAAGATCCCCTGAGTTCAGGCGGTGGAAAACTGCCTGAAGGTCGGCTTTTTACCAGCGGAGATTTCATATTGTTCGACCTCGGCGACGGCACCGCCTACCTGATATCATATACCGGAAATGAGTCGGAAGTCGTATTCCCGTCTGAAGCCGAAGGGCTAAGCGTTACCGGAATATGGATCTACTCGCTTGACGGTTCGAATACCGTCCGCAAGGTCTCGATTCCCGCAAGCATAAAGAATATCTCATACAGCGCACTGACAAAACCCGGACTCATGCAGATCGAGGTCGACGACAGGAATCCGTATTATAAATCGATCAACGGAGTCCTTTACTCCAAGGACGGAAAGACGCTGATCTGCTTCCCCGCAGATCATTGCTCTTACACCGGTATGCGCAAATTCATACTGCCCGACAGCGTCGAAGTCATTTCCGCCGGAGCGTTCTGGTACGACAATACGCTTATGGTGGTGGAAGTCGGCGACGGGAACAAAGCCTTCAAAGACGTCGACGGCGTAGTTTACTCAAAAGACGGAAAGACTGTTGTCTGGTTCCCCGCGGGTAAGCCTTATACGTTCTACCATATCCCGGACGGAGTGACAGGAATCGCAAACTACGCGTTCGTATGTGCCAGAAACGTCGAGCAGTTCACCATACCGGCAAGCGTTGAAAAAATCTCTCCCACCGCATTTCTCGGCTGTACCGCGCTGATGTACCTGACGGTGGACGAAGCAAACAATTTTTATTCATCCGACAAAGAAAAAGTGCTCTACAACAAAGACAAGACAGAACTTGTTTTTTATCCGCCGTCAAACTCGACTACTACATTTTCTTTTCTTGACAGCCTGACAAAGATAAACAGGTACGCGTGTTTCGGATGTAAATTCATGTACAAGGCGCCCCTTCCCGAAGGGGTTACCGAGATCGGATTCAACGCTTTCAAAAACTGCGACTGGCTCAGGGAGGCCGATCTGCCGGCAGCGCTGAAGAGCATAGGTCAGGAGGCGTTCGCGGACTGCAGGGATCTTACCGCGATCAATTATTCCGGAACGGTCTCAGACTGGGAAAAAATCGAAAAGGGCGCCAACTGGAACGCCGGAAAGACCCCGGAGATCACCGTTCACTGTTCGGACGGCGACGTCGCTATATCAAAGGATTAAGGAAGCTCGTACGGAGCAAATCGGGTGAAAAACATGTCGGAAACCGTTAACGAAAAAGACTGGAAATTATTCCGCAGCAGTTTGCCGGTCTGGCAGGAATCCTACATTGAAAGGATTATTGACGAATACAAAACCCTGCTGAACGGAGATATGCCGGCGTCGGAAAAGTTCCGGACTCTGAATGAGAGAATAAACCGGGATAAAGAAAATCCGGGCGTGATCATAAGCGGCATCAGCCGGTCAAATATGTGGATGCACCTTGTTCAGCTTCGTCTGAACGGTGTGATACGATCCGACGATCTGAAGGGATTCAGCGATGAACTACGGGAGCGGATCGAAAAAAATATGTAAAAACCGAAACGGAAGCAAATCAAAAAAAGTCGAGGAACAGGTAAAAATGTTTGATTTTCTTAACCCTAATATAGGCGCAAAAGTCGTCTGTGACAACAATTGCGGCGGAAATTTCTATGAATTCAAAGGAAAATCCGGCGACGTTGGAAAACTGAAAGGAAAATACAGGATCAATATTTTCAGCGTTTGCAGAAAGTGCGGAAAAAAATACTGCAGCGACTGCTTCGATATTTCCGTTCGAAGGACCGGATGCGATTGCGGAAACGGCAGGAACGGTGAAAACGCCGGCTTTTCCTATAAAACGTGTCTGAAAAAATGAACTTGTTTTTCAGCCACGGCTGAAAAATCGTGGTTCAGATCCCGCTTCTTCACTTCAGACGGACAACAAAAGGGGCTGTTTTGAAAATCTCGAAGAAGATTGAAGAATATATCAGCCATTTTTACTGTTGTACATTATTTTTCCGGCTAATAAATTGTTGGATAATACTCGATACTGCGACCCTCACCCGGCCGCGTTCGCGGCCACCCTCCCCCGGGGGAGGGCAAATTACAGCGTCTCGACCATAACGGCAATACAAACTGTTCCTGACAGGTAACAACGGCTAGGTTTTCGAACCGTCAACGGCGCCAAAAGAACAGCCGCGTCCTTAGCCTTCCCCTCTGCGACCAATAAAGATCGGGGCACCTTAATGAACGGTGAGGGGAAGGTGTCGCCGAACGGCGACGGATGAGGTGTCACGCTTCGTGCCTGTCGGCACCCGCGGCTAATTTAGATGAAAAAAGCTAAATAATAATAACAGCCCATGAGTGACTGGACTAAGAACCAAGGTTTGCGCCAGGATGCCTGCTTACATCTACCTGCGCAAACCCTGATTTTTCAGCACGCCTTGCGGCTGAAAAATCGTGCTTCAAGTCCCGCTTCTTCTCATTAGACCAAATTTTTTGGGCGGGCTGAAAAGCCCGCCCAAAATATTTGGTCTGAGTGACTGGACTTGAACCAGCGGCCACAACCGGGGAACCCCCAAAGCTCGCTACGCTCGCTTCGGGGAACCCCCTCCCCCACCCCTGCGCTCGCTTCGCTTCGCGCGGGGTGCTATCGTGACACTGCTTCAAGTCTGGTCGCTTCAAACAACGCAGCAGGCGGGCTTTTCAGCCCGCCTGCTGCGTTGGTCTGAGTGACTGGACTTGAACCAGCGGCCTCTACCACCCCAAGGTAGCGCGCTACCAGCTGCGCCACACCCAGATCTTTTCGACCTGAAAATTATATCACATCGTTGAAAAAAAGTCAATACTTTACGGCAAAAAACTGCCGAACAGGATGAAAACAGAAGAAAAACGTCCGCCGCCCCCGGAAAAGCTGACGGAAGCGGCGGACTGAAAGCGTATCGATTTGTTATATTCGATTGAGAACGCGAATCAACCTACGGGAACAGATTCCGCAGGGCCGTTGGAGAGAACGGCGTAATTTCCGTAAGGACTGCGCATCAGCGTAGCCTGCATGCGCGCGGACGAACCCGAATCGCCTCCTCTTACGCGGTAGTACCAGATATCCGAGTCAGCGGGCCTGTAGGTCATTTCGTAGGTTCCGTCGTCAAGCCAGGTGACGGTTATCGGGGTCATTCTCTCGTACGTCACTCCTCCCTGGAACGCGGCGTAAACGTCCTCGTCGCGGAGATACAGAGCGTATTTGTCCTGATAATCGGCAAATTCCTCAAATCCGTATCCGGTATATTTTTCAAGCAGTTCGCCGAGTTCTTCGCCGGACATCGCTTTAATGCCGGGACCTTCCTCGAAAACGTATCCGTATTTTTTGAACAGCGACTGATAGTCGAGATTCGGAGTGCTGTCTCCGGACTGGTAAAGCACTTCTCTTATATCAGCGTCCTTCGCTTCTCCGTACTCGCTGTGAAGCAGGCCGTTGACTCCGAAAACGTTCATTTGCAGCATAATCGGCTGAATAATGTACGAGGCGTTATCGGTTTCGCTCGCGAACCAGACGGGAAGATTGCTGACGATATTGAGCCGGCCGTCATCCTCGTTCCTCACCAGATAAACCTGCATAACCGACGCCCGGCGATAATCCGCGCCGGTTTTTACAAGGAAGGAATCACCGAACTTCGGATCGGCTTTGTAGGTAACGAGATATCCGTCGCCCCAGCTCGATATCATCGAGACAACGACCGGTACGTAGGTCATATCTCCGTGCTGAACGGCGAGGAGTCCTTCGCTTGCCAGTATGTCTACGCCGCTCAGGTTCAGATCCCCGTTCGGCATAGTAATACCGGTTGCAGCGGTTATTAGCGAACCGAGATAGTCGTCGTCGGCATATGAAAATCCGGTGTCGCCTGTTTCAAGCCCGTTGGCTTTGTAGATCGCCTCGAGATCCGGGTGTGCCGGCACGTCCTTTTCGGAGGAACGCCATACGCGAATCTGACTGACGATGTCGCGCACGGCAAATCCAGCGGTCCCTGGGAGAAACTGGCTCTGAAGGATCCCGTTCACGCCCTGAGCGTTGACGATAGAGTTGACTTCCTTATAAAGAGGATCGATGCCGTCCTCAAGTACAACGGGTCTGTTTGAACGAACGACAAGATCCCCGTCGTCGGAAAGATCGAATACCGCACGGACGAGGGTCGCGCGTGCGGACGACACGGCTGACGTCCTGTCGCCTCCGAAAGACATTATCCAGGCGTCGTTTTTGCCCTTGTACAGGATTTCGATCTGCCCGTTTGCGAAAACCGAAACGGACGTGACCTCAGCCTGCTGGAAATTGGTGTCTCCGTGCTGTACGCAAAACAGTTTTTCATCGGAGAAATGAGCCGGAAGGAATGAGTCGTAGGTCGAGAATTCGCTGAAACCGTATCCGGTATGCTTTTTCAGGAGAGCGTCGAGATATTCTTCGCCCGCGTATGTGATGCCGGTCTCGTCGATATACTCTCTTCCGTGGGCCGCGTAGACCGATTTGAGCTTTCCCGAGTCGACCGACGGATCCTTCAGCTGATAAACGATATCGTAAAGAGAAGCTGCGCGCGGATTTTCAAAAACGTGGATCATAAGGCCGTTCAATCCGGGCGTCGCGAGGAACTCCTCTGCCTTTGCTTTGAGTTCAGCTTCGGTCGGCTTCTGAGGCTCGGTGACCGGCGGTTCGGTCTGAACGGGTTCGGTCTGCTGCGGTTCCGTCTGAGGATCGGTCTGAACGGGTTCGGTCTGCTGCGTTCCCGTCTGAGGATCGGTCTGAACCGGTCCGGCTTCGGTGGTTGATTCGTTTACCGTACCTGTTCCGCCCGCGGTCGACGAAACGGGAGTCGCATCGGAAGTCGTTGCATCCGACGTTCCTGTTTCAACCGGATCGGTCGTGATTTCGCCCACCGTCTGGCTTTCGGGAGATCCCGCGGTCGTTGTCCCGTCGGAACCCTGCCCGGACGTCCCCGGATTGCATGCGGAAAGAAGAAAGATCATCAGAGCGGCAAGCATGACGCAAAGAAGCTTTTCGGTGTTTTTCATCTGTTTTTTCTCCGTATAAAACGCCGGACTGCTGAATCTTGCGAGAGATCCGGCAGTCCGGAATTACCGAAGCGGCAATACTGCCGTTTCTTTCATATGAACCGGCCGGAAACGACCGCGCTCATTATTTTACGGTTATCTTGGTGACCTGGGTGTTGACGCCGTTGTACCAGTAGAGGAAACCTTCGATGTCGACGGTATCGCCGATCTTGAGAGCCTGGGCGGCTTTGTAAACGTCGGTATCCTTGGAGCAGAAATCAGACTCGACGACGAAGGTGTAGGTCTTTTCTCCGGCAATGATGTCGAAGTAGATGTCTCCGCCCTCGGAACCGGTTCCTTTGGCTCCGTAGAGGAACGGGACGTCCTGACCGTCGGCGTTCTTCTTGGCGGCGATCTTGACGCCTGTGAAGAGAGCGGCCTTGTTCTGGCTCTTTACGAGATCCTCGGAATCAAGCTTTGCGGTGAAATCCTCGGCGGGATAAATCTTCTTGTCGGTACCGACGACCGTGATTACAGCCGTCTTTTCCTTGATTTCATCTTCTCCGCTCCAGGCTGCCCTGGTTCCTTCGACTTTCAGCTTGTCGCCGACAGAAACCGCGTCGTACTGCTCCTTGGTGCAGGCCCATCTGTAAACGAAGTAGGCTCCGTCGTCGTCGGCAAGATAAAGGGAGGTGTTGCCGTACTGCTCGGAATACTCGTATTTTGCCTGAAGGAATCCTTCGATAACGACCGGCTTGTCAATTTCGGTTGCAAGATACTCGGCGTAGGTAAGAACGCCTTCGGATTTGGTTTTTCCGTCAACCTCGGCGGCCGTAGTGATTTCTTCGGCGGTGGTGACGATCTCTTCGGTCGTGTTGTCGGGAACGTTGGCGGCGGTGGTTCCGGCGGGAGTCGTTGTATCGGGAGTCCCGTTTCCTCCGCAGGACGCCAGAAGCGCGGCGATCATTACGACCGCAAGGATCAGACTGATCTTTTTCATAATAATTCTCCTTTTGACCCCTTGGGGTCATCTGATAAAAATACCTTATTATTATACTTTATTTTTTCGGTTTTGTCAATAAAAAACAAATAATTATCGGTCAGGCGGGACCGTTCGGGCATTTACCCGGAAAAATCCCGGCGGCGGTGCCACGGTCCATGATCGGACCCGGTAACCCCGCCGCCTTCTGGATATGATCCGGAACTCAGATTTTTTCCTTGACCTTGGAAGCCTTGCCCACTCTGTCGCGCAGGTAGTAGAGCTTCGCGCGTCTGACGACGCCGGTCCTGGTAACGTCGATACCCGCAACGTTGGGAGAATGCACCGGGAACGTCTTTTCAACGCCGACGCCGTAAGAAACGCGTCTGACGGTGAAGGTCTCGGAAATACCTCCGCCTCTCTTGGCTATGACCGTGCCTTCGAACATCTGAATTCTTTCACGGTTGCCTTCCTTGATGCGGTTGTGGACGCGGACGTTGTCACCGACGTTGATGGTCGGGACGCTTTCCTTCATCTGCTCTTTGTTCATAGCTGCAATGTAATCCATTTTCAGCCCCTCCTTTTTAAGGATATAAGGACATTCATGCATGAGCTTCGTGCAGCGGACTGCCCCTGCGCAAAAACGCTTAAATATTATATCACACAAACGGAAAAAGTCAAGCATTTTTTAAAAAAATAAAGTATTTTTTTCTATTGATTTTTCCTCCGAAATGTTGTATCATATTGTTGAGTCGAAAAACTTGAGGCGCTGCCGGCGGACGGCGGACCGGAACGGTTCCGGACCGTGTCCGCAGCGCCGACGCGAACCTGCCCCGGAGGAATCGGAATGAAGAAAAGCCAGGTTGCAGTTGTAATATCATCGGTTGCGGTAATCATCGTTACCGCTTTTCTGCTTTTTTCCTGCAGCTGCAAACCGGGAACCGGAACGGTAACCTCCGCTCAGGACTCAACTGCCGTTTACACCGGAACGGAGGGCACGTCGCCAGACACCGTCGCGACGGATCAGGTGACGGTCGAAGACGACACTTCTTCCGTGCAGAACATCGGAACCGACACCTCTCCGGCAACCGGAACCGAAGAATCGTCATCAAATCCCGAGCCGACGTCGGATATTTCGGAAAGCTCCGGCGGACCTTCGACCTCGTCGCCGGGAACCGAAACCGCAGAACCTCCCGCGGTCACGACGTCCGGTCAGGAAGTACCGTCCTCCGAACCCGAAACAACCGCGCGTGAGCCGGAGATCACGACGGCGCCGGAGGAAATAACGACCGCTCCGGAACAGACGACGTCCGAGGCGACGTCGGAGGCGACGTCCGAGCCGGAGGTATCAACCGCCGAAGCGACGACCGGCGTTTCGTCGACCGAAGAGCCGGGAACCTCCGAGGAACCCGGGACTTCGGTTCCCGCCGAAACGGGGAGCGATGCGTCTTCCGCCGAAGAGACTCTGCCCGAGCCCGGAACGAGTGCGTCGGGCGAACAGACCTCTTCTCCCCACGAGCACGTTTTCGGCGAGTGGGAGACGCTGACCGCCCCATCCTGCACCGAGCCGGGTCTGCGCCGCAGGACCTGTCAGTGCGGCGAATACGAGGAAGAACCGGTTCCCGCCACGGGGCACGTCGCCGTTACCGATCCGGCTACTCCCGCAACCTGCGTCACACCCGGCTATACCGAAGGTTCGCACTGTTCGGTCTGCGGCACCATACTGACCGCACGCACCGAGTATTACGCCGATCACACCCCGATCGTCGTTTCTCCGGCGGTACAGGCGGGAGAAAGAACGCTCGGATATACCGCGGCCGTCGACTGTTCAGTCTGCGGAACTCATATTTCGGCAAGAGAAGCGGTCCCGGCAACCGGATACCGCAACCCGGAGCTTTATTCGTCGGATTATTCGCTCTCTTATCTTTCGACTCTCCCGAACCCGGGAAATCTGACTTCCTTCTATACGGCATTATGCAGCGCGGCGTACGCCTTCCACACCGGTAACGTGACGGCGTCCAGGACGCTCGCATACACCGGGCAAACGATCGAATCGCTCTTCCCCGACCCGGATCAGCCCGGGATAAGCGAAGCCGAAAGAAATCAGCGGCTTGCGCAGCGCGAGCAGCTTATGACCTATTCGATCGCCGCCGAGATACCCGCTCCCGGGCTTGACGGAAACACTATGTATTCGGTGTGGACCGCCTTCAAGATCGACCATCCTCTCTACTACTGGGTCGGCAATACCGCGATAACAGTATTCGACTACGGTCCGTCGAGACAGCCGTATCTGCTTCTTCTCTGCGACAGCGAATACGCCGATCCTTCGGTTCGCTCGTCGTTCAACGAGACGGTATACTCACGGGTCTCCGAAATGCATCTGGCGACCGCGGGAAAAACCTCGGTCTACGCCGTCGCTCTTACGATCCACGATATCATCGGCGAATCCATCGAGTATAAATACGTGAACGGAGTTCCGGATACGGCTCCGCAGTCACACACTATATACGGATTCTTCTCGGGTGCCGGCGGAGTCTGCGAGACCTATTCGAAAACGCTTCAGCTGCTGCTCAACTTCATCGGCATAGAAAACGTGTACGTTTTCAACGAAGTCCATGCATGGAATATCGTCAAAGCCGACGACGGCAACTGGTACTGGATCGACGCGACTTTCGACGATCCTTCGAATCTGGACAACGTCCTTCACATCTTTTTCTTCAAAAACGACACGGAGGATATCTACGCCGGTTCCGGATACGTCGGAAGCGGAAACTTCATAGACAATCATCATTCTCTTCTCGACCCGGCCAACACGGAGTACAATTCCTCTCTCGGACTCTATTTCGTCTACCCGCTTCCCGCAAGATCGCCGGCACCCTATTCCGGTCCGACGGACTGAAATGTTTTTCCGGGAAGAACGTATAGCCTGCCGGTCCTCTTGCCACCGCATAAACCGTCCGGCTGACCGAGTCCGATCAGAGTTCAATCAGTTAATAAAACGGCCCGCACCTGACCGGGATATCGGATATCCCTGCCGCGGTACGGGCCTTTTCATTTTCAGTGCGACTTCCGGAAGCGCTTGCGTCCTTACTTTATTCGAATACGATCGACACTCCGGGGAACATCGCCGGATCCTTTGCTACGACCGGAGTTTTTCCGGAGACCGATTCGAATCCCCTGACGGTGACGCTTTCCGGCATCAGTATCTGACGCGGCGCAGTTTTATAGTTTTTGTTGATATCCGCAAAGATCCGCGGAGCCGAGGAGGACTTTGAGTCCTTCGCGTAAAAACCGTCTATCAGTATATGCTTCGGCAGCGTGCAGACGTATCCGAAATCGTGAGTTCCGTCGTTGGAACCGTTGATTATCACGACGTCTCCTCCGGCTCCCGCCTTCGGCAGGAAACGGCAGTTTCTGATCGTCAGATCGCCGTCCCAGGTGCTTCCGTAATCGGAGCGCAGATTCACGAAATAAGACGAATAAACGGTGCAGTTTTCGATGAGCGCCTGACCGTGCCCGATCAGATTGATCCCCTGATGTCCGAGGGTGCAACCGCGGAGAGTGACGTTGCAGACTCCCTTGTGCGCGTCGAAACGCGAAAACACGCATCCGTCGAAAACTATGTTTTTCGCGTAATTGGAAGCGAAAACTCCCCAGTAGGTGCTGTCGTTTATGTCGTTCGTCTGGGAACAGTTTTCGGCACGGAAGCTGGCGCAGGAGGTGACGAGAACGTCGTAAGTCCCCATGCTGACCGAAGTGCCGGCCGATCCGATCTTTTTATAGGTTTTATGTCCGGTCATCACGCAGTTGCGTATGACGCATCCGGAACAGGACGAAAAGTTCAGCATCCCGGAATAGGGCTGTCCGTCGGCGCCCTCCTTTTCAACGAAGTGACGGAGTCCGTCGACTGTGACGTTCGATCTTGTTATATCGATCCCTCTCGCGTAATACGCGCTTGCCGTGCCGGCGTTGGCGTAGGTCGTGATCAGCCCGCCCCTGATCGTTATCGGAGTATCGTCGGCGCGCTTCGCGTAAGCGGCTGTGACCGTGTCGAAATCCCAGAGGATCGGAGTGGACGGATCAACCGTGCCGTCCGCCGAAACAAGAATGACGTCGGTCTTTGCCGCGCCGCTGTCCTGGTTGGCGCCCTGGCGGATATACTGCTTTACGTTGCTGTCGTACAGCGTGACAAGCGCGGGATACCCCGGCGCGTATCCGACGTTTGCCTGTCCCGCTTTCAGAGGCGACAGATCGATCTTTTCTGTCGAATATTGGGACCGGACGAGAAAGACGTCCGTCTGATAGCTTTCGACGTCCCGGTCGTCGATAATGAAGGACGCGGTGCTCCAGTCGGTATCGGTCATTATTACGGCGGGATTCTTCGATCCGCCGATATAATAGACCGCGTCCTCGCGGGCGAGAACGGGCAGTCCTTCGGCGTTCGCCTTATTGTGTGCGGCAACGATTGCCGGAGTGTCGTCGGTCGCGCCGTTTCCGAGGGCCCCGAAATCCTCGTACGTCACGAATTTTCCGTAATCCTTCTCCCAGCGCGCAATATCGCAAACGCCTTCCGCCGCGGGTATCTTTCCGTCTTTAATATCGGCAAAAAGATCGCGTACCGCGCGACAGATCCCGGTGCGCCGGCTTCCGCTGAGCACGACGGCGCCGCCGTCGGCAGTCAGCGAAACCGACGTCGATTCGCCCGGGATACATTCGACGCGTATGCCCCCTCCGTCAGAAAACCCCGGAAGGATCCCCGAAGCAAGGAAGATCTCGCGCCGGAGCGCCTCCGCGCCCGCGAGAGCAAGCGGATCGGACGGCTTCTCTATACTCATAGTCGAAACGCTCGTCCCGCCGATACGAAGATCCGAAAGGAAGGCGGACGGACAGCCGTAAAGCTCGAAATCTGCCGGTAACGCGAATTCCTTCCCCTTTTCCATCATTGATACGAGTTTATCGACGGCGGCGACGGTTCCCTCGTCGTCACCTCCGGCGACAAAAAGCTTCGTTCCGCACATTTTTATGACGTATCCTCCGTTTCCGAGCATTTCCCTGTCCGGAATAAAAGTATCCGCTGTTTCGCGCACGGTCTTTCCGACGAGTATTTCATAATCCGACCTGTTCGGATTTCTTTCCCAGTCGTCGGTGAAACCGATATATTCCGAATATATCGATTTGATCTGCATTACGAGAGCCGACGCAGCCGCTGTGACTTCGGGCGAGCAGTTCTCGCCGCGAACGACGTTGAATACGGTCGTTCCGTCGGCGGCGATGATAACGACGCGTTCCGGCTCCGCGGGCCCGGTTTCGGCGGAGGTTGAAACGGTGTTACCGGTCGACGCGGTTTCTTCCGGCGCGTCCTTTCCGCATCCGGCGAGAAGCGTCAGCAGCGCTCCCGCGAGCGTCAATAAGGCGAATATCCTTTTTTTCATCGTTCAGAAGGCGGTGGAGGGATCGCGGAACTCGCGTACCCGCTGATCGTACGCCGCGATCGCCTCCTCGCGGAAGGCGGCGCGGAAGCCCGCAGCTCCCGCCAGCTCCATCAGATGCTCGCAGAAGAGCGGGTTGAGCGGCAGGATCGGACCTATAAGCTGGGTGGCGATCAGATTTTTGTATCTGAAGCCCTCGATCTTCGATTTTTCGTTCAGTCCGAAACCTCTTTCGACCTTTATAAATCCGCAGGATGAATTGTCTCCCGACATTTCGGCAAACTGGGAGCGGAATCCGGTGACGGTTATCCCGTCCGCCTCTCCGATGACCTTTCCGTTGACCCGGCGGAACCAGTCGGTCGTGACGGTGAAATCGAATATTCCGATCCCTTCGGTCTCAAGCTTCTCGGTGACGTAGGTTATCTTTTTCCCGAGCAGGTCCGACGCGTTCCCGGTGAACAGGATGACCTTGCCGGCGTCGGCAAGGGCGGTCAGACGGTCGCGTAAGGGGCGCAGTATTCCGGCGACGCGGCGCTGTATGCTCTCGCTCATCGAGCCGAGCAGGATCACGTCGGGCTCGCCCGAAACGAAATAGGGCTCGTCCGTCAGCGGGGTATAGATCATTTCCGCCTGCGGCATCGACTGACGCAGGTATTCGGCGTTCTGCGGATCGCCGAACTGATTGCATATTTCGGAAAACAGTACTTCGATTTTCATTCCGCGGCTCCTTTCTTTGCAATCGTTTCCCTGACCTGCGCCGCCTCCTTAAGGATGTACGGGTCGTTTAGTATGAAGATATTTTCGTATTTTTCGCAGTCAACCAGCTCGGCTCCGGCGAACAGGTCGTCGGTCGTAAGGATCTTTTCAGGGTCGACCCCCGCCATCAGCGCGCGCAGTCTGTGGTCCCGGCAGCGCTTTCCGGCGAAAATGATCCGGTCGATGCTCGGATCCCGCAGAGCCGAATAATCGGTATCGTAGATCCAGCAGACGCTCTCTGAGTTTTTCGTATTGTCGCTCTTGTCGTCGATCATTATGAGAAGGCACTTCTTTTCCACCGGCAGCGAGGCGATGTAATTGAAGGCGCGGGCGGTCGCCACCGGGTTCTGTCCTTTCGACAGCTGGGTCGTTATGCTCAGTTTCCCCGAGTCAATATGGTCGTAGCGCGAGCTGACGATCTTCATTTCTTCGAACGCGGAGCGGATCTTTTCTTTTTCGATCCCCATTTCGCAGAGCAGTGCGACGGCTCCGCAGCAGTTGTAAAGATTGACGATATTGTCGTTCACGATCCGCAGATCCAATTCTTCGCCGCGGCAGGAAACGGTGAAGCGGCGCCCTTCCCTGTCGACCGCCGTCACCGCGTAGTCCGGTTCCTCCGACGAGCGTCCGCATCCGGGGCAGCGGATCCTGCCGATATGATCGAATCTGACGTAATCGGCGGTCAAGCGCGTCCCGCATTCCGGGCAGTAGACCACGTCGCGCGACGCGAGCACGCTCCCCTCGGGTATTTCGGATTTCATTCCGAAATACACCCTGTCGCGGTTGTCGGGGAAAAGATGCGAGCAGATAAAATCGTCTCCGTTGAGCACGACCTTCACCGACGGCGGAAGCGCGGTGTTGAGTATGTACGAGATAAAATCGGTATGCGCGTTGCGCTTGAGCGAGTCGCGCATTATATTGTTGCAGACGAGGTAATCGGGCGTGATAAACCTGTACACCTTGAGCGAGCTTCGCTCGTCAACCTCGATAACGGCTATGCTTTTTTTCGGCTTTCCCGTCAGCGTGGCGTCGGCGAGCAGCGCGGTGGCGACTCCTCCCTGGACGTTGGATCCGGTGCTGTTGTTTGTCACTTCGTACCCGCATTTGCGAAGTACCGAAGTGATCAGGTTGGAAGTCGTCGTTTTTCCGTTGGTCCCGGTGACGCAGATCAGCGTTTCCGGCTTTTTCAGTCTCGCGAGGAAATCCGGACAGAGTTTGACCGCAATGATTCCGGGGACGCAACTGCCGTCACGACCGAACAGACGTATCACGAGGCGCGACAGCTTAGCCGCCCAGAGAGCGAAAAGAAATCTCGGTGACATTGATAAATCTCCCTGACTGTTTTTATACGGGAATATTGTATCATTTATGCGCTTTTCTGTCAAGTAATTATATTTAGGATAAATAATGCGTGCATATTCAGCCGATATATGATATAATATAAAGGCGTATATTCGGACACAAAGGATGAAATGCAATGAAAGTCATTCACGGAATAGGTACCGGGATGGGTCTCGGGATACCGGACGAAAAGCTGATTCCAATGATAGGCGAGGCGGGCTTCGAGGCGTTCTTCACCGGATGGTCGGGAAAAGAGGGAGTCGCGCTTGCCCGTAAAACGGCGGACGCCTGCGGGCTGTTTTACCAGTCGGTGCACGCGCCTTTTCACAACGCTTACAAAATGTGGGTCGCCGGCGAGACGGGGGACGCGGCTCTCGACGAGCTTATCCGCTGCCTTCACGACACGGCCGAAAACCGAGTCGGCATAATGATAGTCCATACGATAATAGGAATGGACAGGCACGAGCCGAATTCCATCGGCGTCGAACGCTTCCGCTCTCTCGTTCTCGAAGCCGAAAAATGCGGCGTGCAGATTGCGTTTGAAAACGTGGAGGGACCGGAATATCTGATCGCCGTCCGCGACGCCGTGATATCCTCGCCCGCCGCCGGATTCTGCTGGGACACGGGGCACGAAATGTGCTACAACGGCTGCTCCGACGTTCCGCTCCTTTTCGGAGACCGGCTGATCGCCACCCACTTCAACGACAATATGAAGCAGACGGAACCGATGATCACCTGGCACGACGATCTTCATCTTCTGCCCTTCGACGGTCTCGCCGACTGGCAGGGCGTTGCCGACCGCCTTGACAGAGCCGGATACTCGGGGGTGATGACCTTCGAAGTCACAAAATCCTGGCGGAAGGAAAAGATGCCGCGGGACATTTACGCGGACCTTGACGCCGCGGGATTTCTGAAACTCGCCTACGAAAAGGCGCTGAAGCTCGATTCGCTTCGGAAACGGTAGTATATAAAATAACTGACATAAACGGAGAAAAACAATGCTCGACATCAGGTTTTTAAGAGAAAACCCGGAAATCGTAAAACAGAACATCCGGAACAAATTCCAGGATCAGAAACTTCCGCTCGTGGACGAGGTGATCGCACTCGACGCCGAATACCGCCGCGCCCTCACCGAGGCGAGCGAGCTGCGCGCGGCGAAAAACCGTCTTTCAAAACAGATCGGCGCCCTGATGGCGCAGGGTAAACGCGCGGAAGCCGAAGAAACGAAAAAGCAGGTGGCCGAAAGCGCCGCGCGTCTTGCCTCACTCGAAGCCCTCGAGCCGGAACTTCAGGAAAAGATCCGGCAGATCATGCTGAAGATACCCAACATAATAGACCCGTCGGTGCCGATCGGAAAGGACGACTCGGAAAACGTCGAAGTCCAGCGCTTCGGCGATCCGGCCGTTCCGGATTTCGACATTCCGTATCACACCGAGATAATGGAAAGCTTCGACGGTATCGATATGGATTCCGCCGGACGCGTATCGGGCAACGGGTTTTACTATCTTATGGGAGATATCGCGAGACTTCATTCGGCGATACTTGCCTACGCGCGCGATTTTATGATCAACAAGGGCTTCACCTACTGCATCCCGCCCTTCATGATCCACGGAAACGTTGTCGAGGGCGTCATGAGCCAGACCGATATGGACGCCATGATGTACAAGATCGAGGGAGAAGACCTCTATCTCATCGGCACCTCCGAGCACTCGATGATAGGAAAATTCATCGACCAGATCATTCCGGAGGACAAGCTTCCCATCACACTCACCAGCTACTCCCCCTGCTTCCGCAAGGAGAAGGGCGCGCACGGCATAGAGGAGCGCGGAGTCTACCGCATACATCAGTTCGAAAAACAGGAAATGATAGTCGTCTGCCGCCCCGAGGACAGTATGAAGTGGTACGAGCAGATGTGGAAATATTCGGTAGAGCTCTTCCGCTCGATGGAAATACCCGTCCGCCAGCTGGAGTGCTGCTCGGGCGATCTTGCCGATCTCAAGGTGAAATCCTGCGACATCGAGGCGTGGTCTCCCAGACAGAAGAAATATTTCGAGGTCTGCTCCTGCTCCAACCTCGGCGACGCCCAGGCGAGAAGACTCAAGGTCAGAGTCAAGGGAAAGGACGGCAGCTATCTGCCGCACACTCTCAACAACACGGTCGTCGCTCCTCCCCGCATGCTCATCGCCTTCCTTGAAAACCACCTTCAGGCGGACGGATCGGTGACGATCCCTGCGGTGCTCCGTCCTTATATGGGCGGCACCGAAGTACTCGTTAAAAAACACTGATATGCCGGAAGAACTTCTTCCGTCCAAAAGATTCAGGAAAAACGACAGCGGCTTTATCTGCGCCAACTGCGGCAGAAAGGTCGAACCTCTCGGCTATTCCTCGCGCAACCACTGCCCGTTCTGTCTGTGGTCGCTGCACGTCGATATCAATCCCGGAGACCGTGAAAACGGGTGCGGAGGACAGATGCGCCCCGTGCGCGTGGAGACCGACAGCAAAAAGGGGTACGTCATCGTGCACCGCTGCGAAAGGTGCGGCGAAATACGCCGCTGCCGCGCCGCCAACGAGGCTCCGGTCCAGCCGGACGACGTTAAACTGCTGATAAAACTGACAGCCGGGGAGATTTGATTTGACAACAAACAAAAACGGGCTCCCCGAGCTGCTGGCGCCCGCCGGATCGTACAAGGCTCTGGAAGCCGCGGTAAACGCCGGAGCCGACGCCGTATATCTCGGGATGTCGGGGTTCAACGCCAGGGCAAACGCCGCCAACTTTTCTGACGGCGAGCTGAAAAGCGCGATCGCCGACGCTCACGCCGCGGGCGTGCGCGTCCACGTGACTCTCAACACGCTGATATACGACCGCGAGATGCGCGAATTTCTGTCCTGCGCCGAAAAGGCCGGAAACGCCGGAGCCGACGCCCTGATCGTCGCAGACCCCGGCGGCGCGGCGGCCATACTCCGAACCATGCCGGGCCTTAAGCTTCACGCCAGCACCCAGATGTCCGTCCATTCGACCGCCGGCGGCGTGCTTCTCCGGGACTCAGGGTTTTCCCGCGTCGTTCTCGCCCGCGAGATGCCGGAAAACGAGATCGCGTCCTTCTGCAAAAACGCCGGAGTCGAAGCCGAAATATTCATTCACGGCGCTTTGTGCGTCTGTCATTCGGGGCAGTGCCTCTTCTCCTCCCTCGTCGGAGGAAGATCGGGAAACCGGGGCGAGTGCGCCCAGCCCTGCCGTCTGCCGTACAAAACGCCGGGAGGCGTCGGATATCCTCTCAGTCTGAAGGATCTCTGCCTTGCGCTGCGCGTACCGGAAATCCTTTCGCTCGGCGTGTCCTCCCTCAAGATCGAGGGAAGGATGAAGCCGCCCGATTACGTCGGAGCCGTCGTATCCGTCTGGCGGCGTCTTCTCGACGGACGCCGTCCGGCGACCCCGGACGAGATGAAATATCTTTCGGACGTTTTTTCGAGATCCGGCTTTACCTCCGGATATTTCGACGGAAAGATCGGCGGGGATATGCTCGGCGTCAGGAGCGACGACGACAAACGTCGCTCGGCGTCGGTCGGTATCCCTGTCAACGCCGCCGTGAAAAAGGACCCGCTCTCTCCGTCCGGCATGATCTTCGATTCCTCCGGATATGAAAAAAAGGAGCCGGCAAACGCAAAAAAACGGCAGAAAACGGCTTTTTTTTACGACCCTTCGCAGCTGACCGAAAAGGCAGCCGACTATTTCGATACCATTTACCTTCCGGTCGAAAGGATCGGCGAAGCGTTGCGCCTCGGCAAACGCTTCAACGGAGCCGCGCTTCCGCCCGTCATATTCGACGGAGAGGAAAAGGAAATATCGCGACTGCTCGATCTCTGCGAAAAGAACGGGATCAGGCATCTTCTCGTCGGCAACGCGGGACACCTGCGCCTTGCGAAAGGGCGCGCGCTTACAATACACGGAGACCTGCGGCTGAACGTCTGCAACGGCGAATCGATGGCCGAACGGGAGCGGGAGGGCTTTGCCGACTGCATCCTTTCTCCCGAGCTGACCCTGCCGCGCATCCGGGACATCGGCGGCGCGTCTCTCGCCACGGTATACGGAAGGATACCGCTGATGGTAACCGAAAAATGCGCGGGACTGGAATGCGGAAACTGCGACAGGTGCGAAAAGGGGAAAAACGTCCTTACCGACCGGATGGGAAAGACCTTTCCCGTCCTGCGGACCTTCCGTCACCGCTCGGTGATATACAACTCGGTCCCGGTATATATGGGCGACCGGAAAGCCGATCTGCGGCGGGCCGATATCCGCGGAATGCATTTTATTTTCACCGTCGAAACTCAGCGCCAGATCGACGGAATAATCGAAGCGTTTGAAAAAGGAAACCCGCTGACCGGCGGCGCCGGATTCAGAAGGATCCGCTGATGAGGAGTATATGAAAACACTGAGAGGATTTTGCGCCGGCATAGCGATACTGCTTGCCGTACTGATGGTCGTATATCTCGTGACGCTCTACGTGAAATTCAAGCCGGACGAGCAAAAGAAGGAAAACGGAAAGGGAAAGCCGGTCCAGTTCATAGAAGCGGCGGCCCACAACCGCATCTATCTGCGACTTCTCTTTTTCGTCTGTCTGTCGGCGGCCGTCTGTCTGATTTTGAAAAAAGCGCCCGCCGCCGGAGCGGTGAGCGCGGTTCTTCTGCTGGCTTTCGTCGGCGAGTTGTTTTCGGCCTCGCTGCTCACCAAGCGCCCGATGGTAATATCCGTCTTTCTTCTCGTCCACGCTTTAGCAAATATCGCTCTCTGCGCCGTGCGCGACCGCTTCACGTCGTCACGGAACTGCGCGTGGGGGTCCGGGCTCTGCCTCGGAGCCGCCGGACTTATGACGGGAGCGGCGGCATACTTTCAGAACGTTTTTTCAAAATCCGCGGAAGCCGTCGCGGAGCTTGAAGAGGCGTCTATAACTGTCGTGTCGAAGGTCAGAGCCTTCCCCGAGCTGATGGACACCGTAGTACGCATCTTCAGAAACGAAGGCGACTCCGCCGCCCGCGGAGCTGCGAGCGACTTTGCTCTCGACCTGAATATCGGTCAGCTTCAGACCTCATTTTTCGGGAGCATCAACGAAGAGCAGCTTTCAGACTACAAAAAACTTCTCCTCGTCATTCTCGCGTCTGCCGTCATAGCGCTCGCGCTCCGGCGCCGGCTGCCTGTCGTTTCGGCCGCCGTTTCATTCCTTCCCTTTGTCTGGTGTGTTTTCGCAATTCCGGCAGACAAAATGTCCACCCTTGCTCTGCCGATAATGATAACCTCACTCGGCGCCGGACTGCTTGCCGCCGGCAGCGTTCAGCGCGGGCTGGGACGCGATCCCGCAGAAGAAAGCGAACCCGAACCCGAAGACGCTCCGGCTTCCGGCGCGGACGACGAAATATACTACACCTGATTCCGGAATACGATATGCGAACGAATCATTACGAGACGATTCCGCCCGAGCTGGCGGAAAGAATGGAATACGAAAAGGCGACCGGCACATACGCCCGGGTCGCCTTCGACGAATCGGCGGCGATACGCCGTTCATCCGGATCCCGACGGACGGTTTTGCGTTCCCCCTTCGTGCAGGACTGCGACAAGATCCTCTACTGCCCTTTTTTCAACAGATACAGCGACAAAACGCAGGTATTCCCGCTTTATAAAAACGACGACGTCTCCCGCCGGATACTTCACGTGCTTCTGGTTTCAAGGATCGCCAGAACGATAGGCGCTGCGCTCAATCTCAACCTCAATCTGATCGAGGCGATATCCCTCGGGCACGACATAGGACATCCGCCCTTCGCACATTCGGGAGAAAAGTATCTCGACGAAATAGTGGCGGAAAAGACGGGGAGGCGTTTTTCACACAATATACATTCGGTAAGGGTCCTCGACCGTATCTTTCCCTACAACATCTGCCTTCAGACGCTGATCGGAATCGCCTGTCACAACGGAGAACTGACGCACGACGAATACCATCCGCGTCCGCTGTCGTCCTTCGAAGAGTTCGACGCCATCATCGACGGCTGCGAGCGGGACAAAAAGAACATCGCCGACCTGATACCCTCCACCCTCGAGGGATGCGTCGTCCGGTTTGCCGACGTCATCGCCTATCTCGGCAAGGATAGACAGGACGCGGACCGCTCGGGCTTCCTTCCGGAAAGCGTATTTTCCGACGACGCCATCGGGAGCATCAACGCCGAGATAGTCAACAATCTCGAGGTCAATATTATCGCCAACAGCTACGGAAAGCCCTATATCCGCATGGACGCGGAGCATTACGGCGCAATGATGCAGGCGAGACGTGACAATTACGAAAAGATCTATTATCCCGCGACGGCTAAGGCGGGGCTTGACGCCAACGTCCGCCCTATGATGCGTCTGATGTACGACAAACTGCTCCGGGATCTGAAGGACGGGAACAGATCGTCTCCTGTCTTCACTCAGCATATAGACTACGTCAACGCGGCGCACTACAGGCGCGCCGTACCCTACGAACAGACCGACCCCGACAGGATAGTCACCGACTATATCGCGAGCATGACCGACGATTATTTTATCGATCTTTTCGACTACCTGTTCCCCGGAAGCGGTTATCAGGTAAAATACAAAGGATATTTCGACTGAACCGAGTTTCCGAAAGGCATGTTCCGCTGACGACCTGTCTCTGCCGTATCGTAATCAATCTCACCCTGAAGACTCGCCTGTTGAAGGAGGGGGTATCACCGTGAACAAAAAAAAGATGACCGTAAAAAGCCGGATCCTGATCTCCGCCTGCGTCATTGCCGCACTGCTTATCGCCTCTTTGGTGATTGCAATTGCCGTTGAAAACAAAGAGTACTCAGCCGCCGTGGCTTTTTTTGAGGAGAACGGTCTTTCAAAAGACGGTCTTACCAGAAAAGAAGTCAAAGCGGTGTACCGGGACATCACCGAAAAAAGCTTCAAGCTCGGCAAAACTGCAGAGGTACTCGGTATGACGGTCTCCGGATCTGAAACCGAGGCCGACCCGCCGCCCGCCACGGAAGGACCGGACGAAACACAGAAAACGATCGGTGGATCCGAAAAAGAAGAGTTTGCTTTTTTTCTGGGGTCGGTCCCTGTCACGGACGGTAACGGCAGAGATTCGAGAAACGTTCTTATCTGCAGAAGCCGGACGGAAAACGTCTGGACCGCCGAGTTCCCGGAAGACATACGGCTGTACAAATTCATCGAAACAAAAAGCGGAGTTGCGGTCTTTGGAAAAAGCAAAAACGCTTCATCCTCCGGGACGGTTAACGGGTACACCGCATTCGTGAACTTCGAAGGCAAGTTGCTGTGGCAGTGCGCCACCGATCACGCGCTTGCCAAAAACGAACTGGTAGAAAAAGCGCTGGAAAACGCCGACGGAAGTCTCGCCGTGTTCGGGAGAGGGGACAGCGAATATCTCTGCGTCTCCCGCTATTCTCCCGAAGGTTCCGTGATTTCTTCCGTCAGCTCCAAAATTGACGGCATCACTTCGATAAGATGCGTCGCCGGTCTCGGTTCCGGTTTTCTTGTCTCGGTCGAACTCAAATCGGTATACGACACCAGGGACGCCCGGCTGATAAAACTGGACGGCAAGGGAAATATTACCGGTGATTATTCATATTCCGAAGACGGACGCGAGGTTTTCATCACCAGTATAATGGAGTACGGAGGTCGGGTCTATCTGTCGGCGTATTCGGTTCCGAAGCAGTATTACTGGGGAAAGGACCGGGAGATCGGAGACGTATTTCACGCTGTTTTTTCAGACAAATACGGGTGGGACGGTCGGAAGCTTAACATCGAAACCGAGGAACTGACCGCTCTCTTCACCGCCAACTATACCGCCGTCCTCCTGGTATGCGATCCGGATAACGTCGCCCCGAAGACACTTTACACCGTTCCCGGCTGCCTGGGAGGAGAGCTGTCCGATGAAACCGACGGCAGTCTCGCATGGGACGTCAACGGGATATCCCGAGTCTCCGTATATCCCGAGGCAAGTTCATTCACCTTTCGGGGAAGCGGTCCTGTACAGCGTTATCTCTTCGGCGCCGACGGTCAGCTCGTCGAAAAAACCGAAACCGACAAAACCTTCCGTTACACCAGATAAGACGGATTATCTTTCAGGCGCGCCGCGGTCGCGCCGTCTGAAAAAGGGGCTGTTAAAAAAGTCAGACTTTTTTAACAGCCCCCTCAAATTCGGCGGACGGGAATCCGCCGAATTTGCGCGAGAATTTCGGTTTTTGCCGCTTTTCAGTTCGATTTACGGCGAAAAATCGCGCAAAAACGTCGCGGCCTCGCGACGAGAAATTACTCGACGGGTTGTTGACAAACTCGCAAAGCGAGTTTTTTAACAACCCTTTTTTTGTGGTTCTTCTTAATATCGAGTGTTTGGCTGATTCAGGCAAGGATATTGAAACCCGCCCGCAGGGGGCTGTTTAAAAAGTCGACTTTTTAAACAGCCCCCTACGGGTAACAATCATTGTCTTAAAAACACGACAACCTGAATATCGTTTTTATCATACACATAAAAATGTGAAGAACCTATTTTTTCCTTTTTTCCCTGATCAGTATCACGGCAAAAACGCTTCCGAGGATCAGCCAGGCAACTCCGAGAGAGACGAGCAGAACGACCGACGTCGACGGCAGCGGACCGAGGTCGGCCTTTCCGTCGGCTGCGGTCCCGTTGAGATTCAGACGCTTCAGCGATACGACCTTCTCGAACAGATCGTCGAAGAACGCGTCGTCAGCCGCTCCGCCTTTTCGAACCTGGGACACCGTCTGTTCGATCAGCTCGCCGGCCGCGTCGCGCAGGGAGGCCGAACCGTTGTAGACCGGGGTCACGAAAGTGTTTTCCTTGTTGGCGAGAAGCATTTTCGCGCACTGTATCTTCCCGGCGTAGTGCTCGACGTCGTCCTCTCCCTCTCTTGAAAGATAGTCAAGGTATTCGTCTGACTCCTGCGCTTTGAGAGTAACGGGGATGTAGCCCTCGGTTTCCGAATAGGCGATCTGAACGTCGTTTGACAGCAGATACTGAGCGAACAGCCAGGTGGCAAGGACCTGCTGCGGGTCGTCCTTGTTGAAAACGCAGACGCTCGGTCCCTGGGAGATCATCTTCGGGTCGTCCGGATCGAACTGAGGTATCGTCCTTATTTCAAGCTCGTATGGGACGATGCTTTTTACGTCGATATCCTGCATCGGAGCCCGGCTTCCGATCCAGGTGGCTCCAGCCGTCGAATCGATGGCAAAGATGCACTGGCCCGCGTTAATATAGTTTCCGGGGTAGCTGGATATCTTGAAGGTGGAAAAACTTCTGTTTTCGGCGTGCGGGGCGATGGAACGGAGAATATCCTTCGTTTCATCCGAAAAGATGCCGATGACTCCGGCGGCGTCGGAATAGGGGGCGTCCTTCTGGCGGAGCATCTGGATCATCATGTTGTCGGTCGACTTGTAAATAAAGGGAATCAGGACCTTCTGCCCGTTGAGAAGGAAGGTGCCGTCCTCCGCCTTCGCCATTGCGGCGTCGGAGACCTCCCAGACGAAATCCCAGGTCAGTTTGTCGGGTACGGTATATCCAAGTTTTTCAAGGAGAGTCTTGTTGATATAGCACGCCTCGGTCGATCTCATAAAGGGCAGCCCGAAATACCTCTCGCCGAACCGCAGTTCGGAAAGAAACTGCGGGACGATCTCCTCTTTTTTCGGTCCGTCGTAGCGAAGCTCGCTTCCGCCCAGGCCGTATTTTTCGTCGTCGAAAAGCAGATCGAGCGGAACGACGACGTTGTCGCCGGTCAGATAGGTGGCGATGTGGTCGGGATAGGATATCGCTATGTCGGGCGTCGTTTTGGTCGGTATGTTGGTGATGACGTCGTTGTAAATCACTCCGTAGTCGGTGTAGGACTTGATGTTGACCGTGATATTCGGGTAAAGTGCGTGGAAATCCTCCGCCGCCTTGCGGTAGATCCTGTACTGAGCGACGTTGGTGTCGTTTTTCGCCCAGAAGGATATCTCATACTCGCGCGAGGTGTCGAATTCATCCGGGACCTCGAAGGGAGCGTTCTTTACCGCACCGTGGCAGGAGGTGAGGAGAAGCGCTCCGCAGAAGATCAGAAGGGCGAGCGCCGTCGAAACCGTTCGCGCAAACAGAGTCTTTTTCATCCCTTCATTCCTCCTCTCGAGACTCCCGCCATTATTTTGTCGCGGAAAATGAGGAAGAGCACGATCAGCGGGACCGAAATGACAACGACCGCCGCCATCATGGCGGGGACGTTTTCCCGTCCGAAGCCGTTCTCGCGTATCTCCTGGATGCCGTTTGAAACGAGATAGTAGGCGCTGTCGTCGGTGATGAGCCGGGGCCAGATATAGGAGTTCCAGCATTCGATCACCTTGAGAATGACGATCGTGACGACCGTCGGCCGGCATATAGGTATCAGCACCTTGAAAAGATATTTTATATCGCTCGTGCCGTCCGCCTTGGCGGCGCGGTAAAGCTCGTCGGGAACGAGAGCGAAATTCTCTTTGAGCAGATAGATGTAAAATACCGACGTCACCGACGGAAGAATAAGTCCCGTAAAGGTGTTACGCATACCGAGGTTGGTTATCGTCTGAAAATTGGTGATGATGACAAGCTCGTTCGGGATCATCATCAGCGCGAGGAAGGCGGTGAAAACAAGGTCCTTCCCGCGGAATTCGAGACGGGCGAAGGCAAACGCAGCCGGTATGATTACCGCCATCATAAGAAGCGTCGTGCCGACGGTAAACAGTACTGTATTCAGGAAATACCTGGCGAGCGGCACTGCGGTGAAGGCGAGTTTGTAGTTGTCGAGAGTCGGCTGAAGGGTGATGAACTTCGGGATGAATTCGGCGTTGTAAGCCGCGTAGGACTTGAAGGAGGACAGCACCATCCAGTAGAACGGGAAAAGTACGGCCAGCGCCCAGAAGGCGAGAAAGGCGTAAATGAAGATCTTCAGAACGGTCCGGGCGGCGTCCGACCGTTTTTTCATCTCGGAATAGGAAGTATTTTTCATCCCGTTCACCTCATATTCCGATCTTTCTGTTCCTGCCCGAAAGCAGGTTTACGCAGGTGACCGTGAGAACGATCGCGAAAAGGATTATCGCCGCCGCCGAGGCGTAGGACGGGTATCCGCCGCTGTCGCCGTAAAGCATATCGTAAACGTAGCCGACCATCGTGTTCATGCCGGCTTCATTGAGCGCCGTACCGAAGATCGCCACCGCGTCGGAGTACGCCTTGAAGGCTCCGATGAAACCGGTCACGACCAGATAAAAGATCATCGGCGAAATCATCGGAAGGGTGATCTTCCGGAACATCATGAACGGCGTGGCTCCGTCAAGGCGCGCCGCGTTGTAGTACGCAGGGTTGACCGACGCCAGAGCGCTCGTCAGAATAAGGATCTTGAACGGAAGAACGATCCAGACGGTATAGAAGCAGAGCACCAGCATCTTCGCCCAGTAGGGACCGTTTATGAAATCGACCGCGCTCATCCCGAAAGCTTTAAGGAGCAGGTTGACCATTCCCTCGGTGTACTCGGTCTTCTTGAAAAGGATCATGAAAACGAGTCCGACGGCAAGGGTGTTGGTCACGTAAGGAAGGAAAAACACCGTCTGGAAAAGTTTTTTCAGCGCCGTGACCGAATTGAGCGCGAGCGAGACGAGAAGGGCAAACCCGGTCGACAGCGGAACGGTGATCATGACAAGTATAAAAGTATTTTTCACCGCCTGGAGGAAATACGAGTCGTGCAGGACGAATGAATAGTTGTAAAAGCCCGTCCCGAAAAAACTCTGCGACGCCGAGTTGTACCCCTCCTCGAAAGAATAAACGAGGACGTCCACCAGCGGATAGATCATGAAAAATCCGAGAAAGACGATGGCGGGAAGAAGGTAAAGCCAAGCTTTCAGACTGTTGTTTTTCATCTTTTTTCGCCTCACGCGATACTGTATGATAAAAAATTATACAATATCACGGTTTATTTGTCAAGTGCGCCCGTCTGTCCTGGACCGTCCGGCCGGTGAAAGGATTTGCCGGGCGCCGCTAATTTGCCTTTTTCATATTGACTGGAGACGTTAAAAATGGTATAATATAATAATAACAAGTAAAAGGGGTATTTTTTATGAAAAGCTCTTCGGTACCTTCTCCTCTTTCACTTCCCCGCGATATCGACGCCGGCGAATGGTCCGAGGGACACGTTCAGGGCATCGCTCTCGACACCGAAAGAAAATATATGTACTACTCCTTCACCACCGTACTGGTGAAGACCGATCTTGAGGGAAATCTGATCGGGACGGTCTCGGGACTGACCGGACATCTCGGCTGCATTTCCTTCAACGACGAGGACGGACGGGTATACGGCTCCATCGAATACAAGCACGACGCCATCGGTCAGGGCATCATGAAAAGGACCGGAAGAGCGCTCGCGGACGAAGACGCCTTTTATATCGGCATATTCGACGTCGACAGGATCGACAGGGTCGGGCTCGACGCCGAGCGCGACGGCATAATGACCGCCGTTTATCTTCCCGACGTCGTCGACGATTTCAACGGCGCGGGAGAGAACGGGAATCCTCACAGATACGCCTGCTCCGGCATCGACGGCACCGGCTTCGGCCCCGATTTCGGCGTTCCGAAGGACTCGCCGCGCATGCTGTTCGTAGCGTACGGAATTTACGGCGACGTCGACAGGAAGGACAACGACAATCAGGTGATACTCGGCTTCGACTGGAGAAGTTTCGGGAGATACGCCCGTCCGCTGAACCAGGACGAGCCGCATCACAGCGGTCCGCGCTGCGACAGAAAATACTTCCTTTACACCGGAAACACCAACTGGGGAGTCCAGAATCTCGAATACGACGCCTTCCTCGACGCATACATTCTCGCCGTCTACCGCGGAAAGAAGGAATCCTTCCGCAACCCGCCGATGTTCATAGCCGACAGGACGGTACCGCCCGTCAACCTTGAAGTAGCCGGAGTTCCCGGCGAAACGGCGCCGCATCTGGCGCTTCGTCAGACGGGAGTTCGCGACGAAGCCAACGGGCTGTGGGAATGCGACTTCCCGCTGGGACAGACCGGGGTCTACGCCTTCGGGGACGGCTATTACTATTTCTCGCACAACGGAACGGTCGTCAGAGATGGCGGAAAGAAACACACCTGCCACGTAAAACTATATAAATTCGACGAAAGTCTTCCCGAGCTTTTCCGGCTCGTCGACTGAGGTGAAAAAATGGGACTTCTGACCGGACATTTCGATTCATCCGACGGAAAAAGCAAAATAGCATACCGCATACGCGAGCCGGAAGGCGACGTTCGCGGAGTCGTCCAGATCTCGCACGGAATGGCCGAGCATATCTCGAGATACGCCCCGTTTGCCGATTATCTCGCGCAAAGAGGGTTCGTCTGCGCCGGCAACGATCATCTCGGCCACGGCGACTCCTGCCCCGACACGGAGGATCTCGGATTCTTTTCCGAGACCGACGGCGTGCGGAAAGTGATATCCGATCTTCACTCGATGACCGAAATACTGAAGGAAAAATATCCGGACAAGCCGATATTCCTTCTGGGGCACAGCATGGGTTCCTTCCTTGCCCGGCTTTATCTTTCGAATTACGCCGAGGATCTGACCGGAGCGATCGTTATGGGCACCGCCGGTCCGGGAAGCCCCGTCGGGCTTGCTCTCGGGCTCTGCGGTATCGTATCGGCTTTCCGCGGCGATATGCACCGCTCGAAATTCATAAACAAAATCGCCTTCGGCTCGTACAACAAAAAAATAAAGAATCCGCAGTCGCCTTTCGACTGGCTGTCGAAGGACCGGGACGAGGTCGCAAAGTACGACGCCGACCCTCTCTGCGGTTTCGGATTCACCGTTTCCGGATTCCGCGATCTTTTCTCGATGATCGGGGAATGCAACACCGCGGAATGGGCGGCGACCGTTCCGACCGATCTGCCGGTCCTCGTGGTTTCGGGCGCCGACGATCCCGTGGGAAACTACGGAGCCGGTCCCGCGAAGGTCGCGGGAATGCTCGGAGCCGCCGGTTCGGTGGGAGTGACCCTAAAACTATTCCCGGGAGACCGGCACGAGATACTCAACGAGACCGACCGTGACGAGGTCTTTTCCTACGTTTACGGCTGGCTTGAGGAACATCTTCCCGAAAGCGGGGAAGAAAAAGAAAACTGACCCGATCAGAAAATACCCGGCGATTCTGTCGGAGGGAAAGGAGAGAAAAATATGGACGGAATGCTCCCACCCGGCGAGCCCAAAGTCGAAAAACGGCGGAAGTTCATAATCAATTGTATCTATTTCGTCATCCTATTCGCCATTTCGGTCGTTCTCGTGCGATACGCGCTTCCGGCGCTGACCTCGTTTTTCGTAGCCGCCATCGTCATATTCATCCTCCGGCCGGTGGCGAAGTTCATGCACGAGAAGCTTAAGCTGAACTACAAGGTCTCGTCGGTCATTCTGGTGCTTCTCTTTTACGCCACCATCGGTATCGGAGTCGTCATACTGATCCTGAATATCGTCGATTCCCTGATGGGCGTGATCAGGCAGATTCCGGATTTTTACAAAAACACGATCCTTCCCGGACTGGAGACCGCCCTTCTCCGTATCGACGGATTCTTCGATAACTTCGATTTCGGAGACACGATCGACGTAACCGAGACCCTGCGGGGCGCCATCAACAAGATCGGGTCGGCGCTTGCCGAGCTTTCGACGTCTATCATATCAAAGACGCCCGGCATAGCAAGGTCGCTGTCGGCGACGATGATAAGCATAATCATCTGCATCATCGCCACCGCCTTCGGCCTCATCGACTTCGACCTGATCAGGAACTTCATCCACCGCCAGCTCTCCGAAGAGAAAAGCAACACCTTAAAGAAAGTCGCCCACAATCTCGGAGCCGTACTCAAAAAATACATTTTCTCATACGCGCTGATTATGGTGATCACCTTTGCCGAGATAGCGGTGGGACTGCTTATAATCGGCGTCGACCACCCGTTCCTGATCGCAGGACTCATCGCCGTCTTCGACATACTTCCCATCGTCGGCTCGGGCATGGTGCTCTTCCCCTGGGCGGTCATAACGCTTATAATCGGCAACGTCTCCCGGGGCATCGGACTGCTCATCCTCTGGGCAGTAGTCATAATCGTCCGCAACATCATCGAACCCAAGATCGTCGGCAACCAGGTCGGGATGCACCCCCTGCTCACCCTTTTCGCCATGATCGCCGGAAATTTCATTTACGGCGGAATCGGGATACTCCTCCTCCCGGTCTCTATAGCTCTGATTCAGAACCTGAACAACGCGGGAGTCATCCATATTTACAATCATCTTGAAAAGCAGGACATTCCGGACGACGGAAAGGGAAAGATCGAAATTTTTTTCGACAAAGCGGGTACGGTGATATTCGCGTTTTTCAAAAGAGTCTTTACCGGACTTTTCAGATTCATAAAAAAACTGTGGAACAGGATCTTCAGCAAAAAGAACAGGAAAGATTAAAAAAATGAGCGGCAATAAAAAGTCTTCAAAGAAAAACGATTTCACCTCAAAGCTCCGGGCGGCGCTTCCGATAATACTCGTCGTTATCGCCGTCATCCTCTTCTTCGCCCTCCGGGACAAGATCGACTGGGATTCACTCCTCGACGACGGGACCGGCGCCCAAAGCTCCGGACTGTCGGTCGTTACCGGCGAAAAGACCGGTTCCGCTTCGGAAAGCAAAACCGAAGCCGCGCCGTCCGGAACGACGTCACCCGATAACAAGCCTGACGTTAACGGAACGAACTACACGACCAAAGAAGATATTGCTCTTTACCTGCACGTATACGGAAAACTCCCCTCCAATTTCATCACCAAGGACCAGGCGTCGGCTCTCGGATGGAGCGGCGGCGGACTCGACAAATACAGAGACGGGGCCTGCATAGGCGGCGACGTTTTCCGCAACAGCGAAAAGCTGCTTCCCGTCAAAAAGGGACGGACCTGGTACGAGTGCGACGTCGAGACCCTTCACGCCAAAGAGAGGGGAGCAAAACGAATCGTTTATTCGGACGACGGACTCATCTATTACACCGAAGATCATTACGCGACCTTCACCCAGCTTTACTGAGGACGGCGGAAAATGAGACCTCTTGTTATAGACGGAGCAGATATGACCGACAGAGCTGCGGCTCACCGGATCATCAAAGACACTCTCGGCTTTCCCGACTGGTACGGAAACAATCTCGACGCCCTGGCGGACTGCCTTTCGGAACTTCCGCGCGACGTCTGCGTCATTCTCCTCAGCCCGGATCAGCTGAAAAAGAATCTCGGGACCTACGCCGACGATATGATCGGCATATTCGAAGAGATCTCCGGCAGGCCGTACGGCTGTTCCTTCGTTATATGCGAGGACAAGTGATGCCGGAGGGTTCCGTCAGTCTCGCGAAGACCGTCCCGGTAAGCACCGTCGCCGACGTTTGCGTCTGCGGCGCGGGTCCCGCCGGATGGATAGCCGCAGTAAGCGCTGCAAGAAACGGAATGAAAACGGTGCTCGTCGACCGCCTCGGTTTTCCCGGCGGGACCGCGACTTCCGGATACGTACTTCCGATCTCGGGTTTTTATTTCAAGGGTACGCGCGTGGCAGGCAATATCGCTTTCGAATTTGCCGAGAGACTTGAACGGGCGGGCGGAGCGATATTCGAAATGCCGAAGGGCAATATCTCCTTCGATCCCGAATACTACAAGCTCGTCGCCGAGGAAATGCTCGACGAAGCCGGCGTCGTCCGGATCACCAATTCGTATATCTGCGACTGCCTGACGTCGGACGGAGGCACCGTCGACTCGGTCGTTTACGTCAACAAAGGCGGTTTTTCGGCCGTACGCGCCGGATTTTTCATCGACGCCACCGGCGACGCCGACCTTTGCCTTTACGCCGGAATGCCGATGCAGCCGCACAATCCGGAAATGCAGCCTCTTTCCTCCTGCTTTCTTCTCAGCGGTGTCGACACGTCGACCGACCTGCTGCGCGACAGCATACACCACAACGGAATGCGGCGTTCGGTCAATCAGAAGATCAGGGAATTTCTTCTTTCGCAGCCCGATCTGCCGGAATTCTGCGGGCCGTGGTTCAACACGGCGGTACGAGGCGGACACGTCGTCGTCAACGTCACCCGCGCCGGATGCGACGCCACCGACCCCGACGCCTACGCGGAAGCCGAAAAACGACTGCGCCGGGATATCTTCAGAATTGTCGCACTTCTCCGCTCGGAATATCCCGAATTTGCTCGCGCGGAAATTGCCGCCTCCGCATTCAACGCGGGAATCCGCGAAACGAGGAGAATACTCGGCAGATACACCTTCACCGGCGAGGACCTGCTCACCGGCAGAAAGCTTCCCTGCCCCGTCGCCGGATGCGCACATCCGGTCGACATTCACCGGGCGGGAGGCGCCGCGCAGACACTTGTCAGTCTCGACAACCCCTCGTTCATCCCGTACGACAGTCTGACGGCCGACGGATACCCGAATCTCATCGCCGCCGGAAGATGCATATCGACCGACCCCGTCGCCTTTGCCTCGATAAGAGTCCAGGGGACCTGCATGACGGTCGGAGAAGCGGCGGGAAAGGCGGCCGCGTTTTCGCTTGACCGCGGGGTCCCGGCGTTCGATCTTGCCGCCGCCGGCTTCCGGGCGCTCTGAGCCGTCATGCCGTTCGACTATTCCTCCTGCACGCTCTGCCCGAAGGAATGCCGCGCCGACCGGATAAACGGTACCGGCGCATGCGGAGCCGGGAGTGAAATACGGCTATCCCGCGTTTCCGCCCATATGTGGGAAGAGCCCTGCATCAGCGGGAGCCGCGGCTCCGGGACCTTCTTTTTCTCGGGCTGCTCACTCAAATGCGTATTCTGCCAGAACGCCGCACTCAGCCGCGGGTGCGCCGGAGAGGATATATCGGAAGAACGCCTGGCCGGACTGTTCCTTCGGGCGCAGTCCGCGGGGGTGCACAATATCAATCTCGTCACTCCCACGCATTTCACGCCGGGAATAGTACGGGCGCTCTCGCTGGTAAAGGACAGACTGGAAATACCCGTCGTCTGGAACAGCAGCGGATACGAAAAGCCGGAAACTCTCGAAGCGACACGGGGACTCGTCGACGTTTTTCTTCCCGATTTCAAATATTCCTCGTCCGAAACGGCAAAGGAACTGTCGGGCTGTCCCGACTATCCCGAAACCGCCCTGCGCGCGATCGAAAAGATGTATGAAATCGCAGGCGATCCCGTCATGGACGAAGACGGGCTGATACGGTCGGGAGTCGTCGTCAGACATCTCTGCCTGCCTGGAAGAAGAAAAGAGTCGGTCGAGGCGCTCGGAATGCTTGCGTCTACGATTCCTGCCAAGGGAATAATACTCAGTCTAATGTCGCAGTACACGCCGGATTTTTACCGCGGAGAGGACAGGGATCTGCGCCGGCGTCTTACCACCTTCGAATACGAAAGCGTCGTCGCCGAAGCGAGGCGGCTGGGTTTTTCCGGGTACACGCAGTCACGTTCGTCGCAGGACGCAGCCTTTACGCCCGAATTCACCGACGTGCTTCAGATACTTTTGTGATTAAATAATTGAAATATTGCGGGGGAAAAAAGAGTGAACTATCTTTCTGACATCGAAATCGCGCAGAAATGCCGTCCGCTTCCGATACCGGAAGTCGCACGGAAGGCAGGTATTCCCGAGGAATACCTCGAACCCTACGGAAAGACCAAGGCAAAGGTCGATCTTTCGCTTCTGAAGGATCTGCCCGAACGGAAGGGAAAACTGATCCTCGTCACGGCTATCACGCCGACTCCGGCGGGAGAAGGCAAGACGACGACGACGATAGGTCTGGCCGACGGGCTTCGCCGGATAGGCAAAAATTCGATCGTCGCCCTTCGCGAGCCCTCGCTCGGACCGGTGTTCGGAATAAAAGGAGGAGCGGCCGGCGGCGGGTACGCCCAGGTCGTTCCGATGGAGGATATAAACCTTCATTTCACCGGAGATTTTCACGCCATCGGCGCGGCCAACAACCTGCTTGCGGCCATGCTGGACAATCACATTCAGCAGGGCAACTCACTCGGCATCGACCCGCGGCGCATAGTCTGGAAGAGATGCGTCGATATGAACGACAGACAGCTGCGCTTCATAGTCGACGGACTCGGAGGAAAGGCGAACGGCGTCCCGAGAGAGGACGGCTTCGACATCACCGTCGCATCCGAGATCATGGCGGTATTCTGCCTCTCGTCTTCAATAGAAGATCTCAAGGAAAGACTGTCGCGTATAGTCGTCGCGTACACCTACGACGACAAACCGGTCACGGCGGCGGACTTACGCGCGGTCGGCGCCATGGCGGCCCTTCTGCGCGACGCGATAAAACCGAATCTCGTCCAGACGCTCGAAGGCACCCCCGCCTTCGTACACGGAGGACCGTTTGCCAACATCGCACACGGGTGCAACTCGGTGCTGGCGACCCGCATGGCTATGCGCCTTGCCGATTATACGGTAACCGAGGCGGGCTTCGGCGCCGACCTCGGAGCCGAGAAATTCCTCGACATCAAATGCCGCGCCGCCGGGCTCCGTCCCGACGCCGTCGTGATAGTCGCGACCGTCCGGGCCCTCAAGATGCACGGCGGACTAGACAAAAAATCCCTCGCAAACGAAGATCTTGCGGCTCTTGAACGCGGACTTCCCAATCTTCTGCGTCACGTGTCGAATATCCGCGACGTATACCGTCTGCCCTGCACCGTCGCCGTCAACCGCTTCCCCACCGATACCGACGCGGAGATCGATCTCTGCATAAAGAAATGCGCCGAGCTTGGAGTAAGAGTCTGCCTGTCGACCGTCTGGGCTGACGGAGGACGCGGCGGCGAGGAGCTTGCCCGCGAGGTCGTTTCACTCTGCGACACCCCGAACGAATTCAGATTCAGCTACGATACCGCCCTTGGCATCAGGGAAAAGACCGAGGCGATCGTAAAGAAGATTTACCGCGGCAGCGGAGTATCCTTCACTCCGGCAGCCGAAAAGGATCTCGCGAGACTGACGTCGCTGGGATTCGGAGAGCTTCCCGTATGCGTCGCCAAGACTCAGTACAGCTTTTCCGACGATCCCTCTCTCATCGGCGCTCCCGAAGGATTCACCGTCAGCGTGCGCACTCTGAAGGTCTCCGCCGGAGCCGGATTCATCGTGGCGCTTACAGGCGAAATAATGACTATGCCCGGTCTGCCCAAATCCCCGGCAGCCGAGCGAATAGATCTCAGTCCCGACGGCGTCATCAGCGGACTGTTCTGAAAGGAGAAGAAAATGGCAAAGTACATCAGCGAACCGGCGCATACCTTCAACGAATACCTTCTTATACCAGGCTATTCATCCTCCGAGTGCGTCCCCGCAAACGTCAGTCTGAAAACCCCTCTCGTCAGATACAGACGCGGGGAGGAGCCGGCGATATCGCTCAACATACCGATGGTTTCCGCCATCATGCAGGCGGTATCCGACGACCGTCTTGCCGTCGCGCTGGCAAGAGAAGGTGGAGTTTCCTTCATTTACGGATCCCAATCGGTCGCCGACGAGGCGGCGATGGTCAAACGCGCAAAGGATTACAAAGCCGGTTTCGTCACCAGCGACTCGAACATCCGGCCAGACGACACCCTGGCCGATATCATCGAGCTCAAACGCCGGACCGGACACTCCACCGTCGCGGTCACCGAGGACGGAACGCCCAACGGAAAGCTTTGCGGCATCGTGACGGGGCGCGACTACCGCGTCAGCAGAATGTCCCCGGATACCAAAGTCAGCACGTTCATGACCCCGTTCGAAAAACTGATCTGGGCTCCCGAAGGCACGTCGCTGAAGGAAGCGAACGACATAATCTGGGACAACAAGCTCAATTCCCTTCCGATCCTCGACAAAGAGGGGCGCCTCCGCTTCATGGTATTCCGCAAGGACTACGACATGCACAAGGAAAACCCCGCCGAGATGCTCGACAGGGATAAAAGATATATCGTCGGCGCCGGCATCAACTCACGCGACTACCGCGAACGCGTTCCGGCGCTTGTCGAAGCGGGAGCCGACGTACTCTGCATCGACTCCTCCGAGGGATTCTCCGAATGGCAGAAGCTGACACTTGCCTGGATCCGCGAAAAATACGGCGACAGCGTTAAGGTCGGCGCCGGAAACGTTGTGGACGCCGCCGGATTCAGATTTCTCGCCGACTGCGGTGCGGACTTCGTGAAGGTCGGCATCGGAGGCGGATCGATCTGCATCACGCGCGAAACCAAGGGCATAGGCAGAGGTCAGGCGACCGCACTGATCGACGTCTGCGCCGAACGCGACAGATATTTTGAGGAAACGGGCGTCTACGTTCCCGTCTGCTCCGACGGCGGCATCGTTTACGACCATCACATCACGCTGGCTCTTGCCATGGGAGCCGATTTCGTCATGCTCGGCAGATACTTCGCGAGATTCGACGAAAGCCCGTCGGAAAAGGTATCGATAGGCGGTACCTACTACAAGGAGTACTGGGGCGAGGGCTCGTCGAGAGCCCGCAACTGGCAGAGATACGACATGGGCGGCGAGCGCAAGCTCTCCTTTGAGGAGGGAGTCGATTCCTACGTTCCGTACGCTGGATCACTCAAGGACAACGTGGCGCTGTCGCTGTCGAAGGTACGCTCCACCATGTGCAACTGCGGAGCGCTGACCATTCCCGAGCTTCACGAAAAAGCCGTCCTGACTCTCGTCTCGTCGACAAGCATCGTCGAGGGCGGAGCTCACGACGTTATCAGGAAGGAAAAGACCGCAACGGTAAAATAATTATTTTTTATCACCGGATGATTCTGCGCACACGTTTTATTCAGTGATCGCTCAAGCAAAAAACGTGACGCCGGGACCCTTAAAAAGAGGGGTCCCGGCGTCACGCTTTTTATCTACGCCGGCGCGGGCCGGAAAACCGGTCCGAATGAAGAAATCACACCTGCAGTTCTTTTCCGTTCAGGAAATACCCTTCTCCGAGGACGGTGATCTCCGCACGTCCCGCGCAAAGATCGGTCAGCGCGTAGCAAAGCGAGTCCGCCTTATCGGATGGAACGGTGAAAGTCAGTGTAACGTCGGCTCCGTATTCGCCCGATTCGATAACTGCGCCCGAGTCGGTCACGCGTCTCTGAACCCTTGCCGAATCGTTGTATCCCGCTCGCACCCGAATGCGGGAGGAGCGGCTGAGAGAGACGACGCCCGCGTCGGAAACGGCGGCCGAGGCTGCTCCCGAATAGGCTCTGACGAGCCCGCCCGTTCCGAGCAGTATCCCTCCGAAATATCTGACGACCGCGATAACGGCACCGTCAAGCCCGTTCTTTTCGATCACGTCTAGGACGGGACGTCCCGCGCTTCCCTGCGGTTCTCCGTCGTCCGAATATCTTTTCTGCGCGCCGCGCCTGACCGAATAGGCGAAAACGCAGTGGCGCGCGTCTCTGTGGCGCGCCCTGACCGATCCGACAAAGGCGATCGCGTCTTCTTCGGTGTAAACAGGAGAAGCGTAAGCGATGAACTCCGAGCGGCGGTCGGTCAGTCTTCCCTCCCCCTCTTTTCCGAGGGTGATATAATCGCCGTCACTCATCGGGACACTCGTACGGCGCCATCCGGCCGCGGACCTTGGGATCAACGACGGCGCTCACGGTAATATAATCCGGTCCGTATTCCACCTCGCCGACCGACGCAGCCGAATAGAGCAGCGACAGCGCTCCCGCTTCGGAATTCGGTATCCTGTATTTCAGCTTTCTCTTTCCGTTTCTGACGAGCGCCGTCAGCTTTTCGCAAAAATCGTCTATCCCCTGCCCCGTAAGAGCCGAAATGAAGACGGCTTCGCCGGAGCCCGAATCGCGCAGCGTTTCCTCCGGGAGCCCGTCGCTTTCAAGATCGCATTTGTTGTAAACGCGCAAAGTCGGCTTCCCGCCGGCTCCGAGCTCGGACAGCAGTTTTTCGGTCACGTCGAGCTGGGAGCGGTGCTCGGGATCCGACGCATCAATGAGGATAATTATGATATCGGCGTATACCGCCTCCTCCAGCGTCGAGGAAAACGCCTTTATCAGATGATGGGGAAGCCGTCTGATGAACCCGACGGTATCTGTCAGCAGTATCTTTTCGCCTCCCGGAAGGGTAAACCGGCGCGTCGTCGGGTCGAGCGTCGCGAAAAGCTTGTCCTCGGCGAGGATCCCGGCGTCGGTCAGCCGGTTGAGAAGAGTCGATTTTCCGGCGTTGGTATATCCTACTATTGCCGCACGCGGAATGCCGCTGCGGTCGCGCGACGCACGCATCGTCTTTCTCTGGGTCTCCAGCTTTTCAAGTTCGGCAAGCAGCGCCGCCTCCCGGCGTTTTAAGTGCCTTTTGTCGGATTCCAGCTTCGATTCGCCGGGCCCGCGCGTGCCTATCCCGCCGCCGAGACGCGACAGTTCGCTCCCCTTTCCGATCAGACGGGGAGCGGTATATTTGAGCTGAGCCAGCTCGACCTGCAGCTTTCCCTCGGCCGTCACGGCGTGAAGGGCAAAGATGTCAAGGATGAGCATCGAGCGGTCGATGACTCTCACGCCGTCAAGTTCGTCCTCGATATTGCGTATCTGGGACGGGGTGAGTTCGCAGTCGAAAACCGCAAGATCGGCTTCCGTCGCGCGACAGAGCTCCTTAAGCTCCCCGAGTTTGCCGGATCCGATATATGTTTTCATATCCGGCGAACGTCTCTGCTGAACGACGGTGCCGGCGCATACGCCGCCCGCAGTCTCAAGCAGACGGCGAAGCTCCGCGAGCGATATTTCGCACTCGCCTTCAGGCATTCCGTCGGCGTCGACGCCGACAAGCACGGCGCGCGATTCATTTATCTGTTCTTTTTCCGTCATAAAATCACCTTAAAAAAGCAGGGCTGTCAAAAACGACAACCCTGTCTTGGTCTGCTGCCATAGAAACAACGCAGCCGGCGGATCACTTTTTCGCTGCTTCGAGTTTTTTCTTGAATTTGTCCACTCTGCCGCCGACGTCGACCAGCTTCTGCTTGCCGGTGAAGAAGGGATGGCACTTGGAGCAGATTTCAACTCTGATCTCGTTTCCGCCCTTGGGATTTGTCGATCTGGTCGTCACGGCCTCGCCGCAGGCGCAGCGGATAACGACCTCTTCATATTTGGGATGGATGCCCTCTTTCATAGCGCGAAACCTTTCTTTTCTGCGGGATGTATTCGGACGGATTTTGCCGTCGGTGCCGCATAACTGTTATATTATAGCACAAAAAAAACCGAAGTGCAAGTATTTTCTTGTTTTTTCCTTGATTTTCCTTGATCGATCATACAGCCTGCTGTTTTCCATATACCGGAGACATTATCTTTTTTTAAGGCGATATCGCCTGAGTTTTTTTACAAAAATCATTGACCAATATTTTTTCAGAATAAAATAAAAAACTATTGACAAAATAATTTTTTTCTTATAAAATATTTGTGGTTAGTTATGTGCGCCGTTTTTATTTTTTGAAAGGAGAAAAATGAGAGATGAAAAAAACGATAGTTATCTGCGCTGTTGTCGCGGCTCTTCTTTTACTCTTTGCGGTGACTGCGGCGGTTACCGGAGCTTTTGCCGGATCGCCCGGAGAGAAAACTACTATTACC
>JAEEGL014532856.1_pt1 | contig 40259 bp, 36 predicted proteins | sample 9134231 | NCBI WGS metagenome assembly JAEEGL01 (sample SAMN16246548, study PRJNA631951) | gut metagenome | biome: gut microbiome; feature: rumen; material: fiber-attached | host: Bos | place: Iran: Karaj | collected 2018-10
ATTGATACTCCAATTAAACTTGGTAACACACTTACAACATCTAGTGAAAAGGCTGCAATTATAACTCTGTATAAAGGCTCTACATGGAACTATGCTATTTCAGTTGCAGATTCAGTTGATGTTACACAACAAGATACTCAAACTTTGATTCAGGACAATTTTTCAAAATTCTACGTACAAAAGTCAGGTTTAAATGATGATTTATATATAGACCAGAATGGCCTCCTTCAGACATTTGATACTACAAACTATCTTGGAACTACAGATACAATCACAATTGGCGATATTGTATTTGCAGATAACTCCAGAGTTCATGCAGACCAATTACCTTATCTTAGCAAACGCCTCCGCGATTCAATTGCAGGTATTGTATTCTATGCGCAACCTGAGACGAATCCAATTGTTGATCATAATTTAATTGTTGGTATTAACTCTTATTATGATAAAATGAGTACATCCACTCACGGTTCTTCTGGTTTTACAATGTTTGATAGATCTTCTTTAGTAAAGGATTCCACTTCCGAAGAAGATGAGTTCCCAGGATCTTCTTCCCGTACTGGTTCATATTATGAAATAAGGGATTCTTCATCAGCAGTTGAAATTGCAAATGCAATTATAAATTCTCCAACAACATCAGGTAATGAGAGATTAAATTACGGATATGATTGGACAGACGAACAGATACAAAATTATCATAACAAAATTACTTATACAGCCGTCCAGGAAATTATGCAAAAGATTAACAATAATCAAACCAGCAGCTATCCTCTTTACCAGAAAATCTTTGAACATGGTAAAAACTTTGATAATAATAGTAAATATAGACTTAATACCGACGACTCTAATATCACAGATAACTGGTACATTCCAACTATAGCAGAATTAAAACTGTTTTATGATGCTTTGAATGATTCAACATTTTCTAATATCTATACAACACTTTGTGGCAATCTAAGTGATTATAATTATTTTTCTGGAAGTGCAATTATAGGTCAAGGGGCTACGTATCCTGATATGTATCGTTATAATTCTGGTAATAACACATATTATTATGCATATTATTACACAATCGACTTTACTGCGGGCTTGATAAAATGCGATCCATCAAATCAGAGTTTGTATGCAATTCCTGTTCATGTGTATGTGCCGGGAGAATAGTTAATGCAAAAATCCCAACCAAATGGTTGGGATTTTTTTTGATACTAGTTATGCTCAGCTGTAAATTTTAATAAATCCGTATAATCACCGGCATCTGCTTTTCTTAAGGCAGCTATATAATTATTTCTCACTTCGGAGATATTTACCAGATTTGTATTTCCCCAACACAGTTTCTTTTCTTCAAGTTTTTCCAATAATAAATCTGCCATAAGACGAGAAACGCGCCCGTTACCGTTTGGAAAAGGATGTATCTGTACAAGTTTATGATGAAGTCTTACGGCTATTTCTCTGTTTGAGTAAGTTTTATTGTCTATCCAGAACTTTACATCATCAAAAAGCTGCATCAACTTCACTGATATCTGATAGGGAGCAACACCAATATTTCTTTCAGAAGTTCTGTAAGAGCCAGCCCAGTTCCACACCTCGCCAAACATCTTTTTGTGCAAGTCTCGTAAAAAGACATCTGAGCATACATCCTTATTCTTATTTGATAAAAGCCATACTTGTGCCTGAGCAATATTTTGCGCCTCTGCCTCGTTTAATTCAGAACGAAGTGTTATCCACTTGAGTTTCAAACCATCTTTTTCTTCTGCAGTCAAAGGAGTTGATTTATCATCTGCTTCAAAGATATCCATATTCTAATCCCATATCCTTTTAGTGTTTGTATTTATAAAGTCATTAACCAGGTCACCTACAGCTTCCTGAGTCTCAACATCTTGATTCTCAAGAGCCATATTTAAGTTTACACCCAAAAGGATCTCTTCTGCTTTTTTCTTAGCCTGATTTTGGACAATATCCTGGAAAGATGTTTTTGGTTTAAAGTAGTACACAAACTCACAGTTCAACGCTTCTGCTGCCTTTTTCATTGTAGAAAGTTTTAAGTTTTCTTCATTTGATTCAAGCTTTGCTATACGAGGCTGCGTAACACCAAGTCTTTTTGCAAGCTGAACGGCTGTCATTCCAATAGCTTCCCTTACTGTATTTATCCAGCCAGTACCTTTTGGAATAATATTCTTTGCATTCGAGAGAGAAGAAGTTTTCTTATCTAATGACCTTATCTGCATTAATCTTGTATTCATAATATAACCCATCTGTAATATTCTTTTTACAATCATATCACCTATATGTTATATTGTCAAATTTATTATATTACTTATATATTATATTTTTACTCTCTATTTTTCATTTCTCCCTCACCTTTTTAATAAGCTTGCGGAGTACAAAAAAGGCTTTGGGGCATACAAGAATAAAAATGTAGAGGATTTTGTTGCGCGGGTTTAAGAGGTGGTAGTTCTGGCGGAAGAGAGAGGCTATGACAGGGCGGCTGGATTTGAAAAAGGTGTCGCCGGCAAGGCATGAATGCTCGAAGAAGAGGAACATGCAGTAGAGGCCGGAGTTGAACAAGTCGTTTATAAAAAGATTTGGAGGAAGAACCTGCATTTGTTTTTTGTAGAAGTCTAAGATTTTTACATAGCTTTCAAAATGAGGTTTGGCAAAGTTATTGGTTATGGAAGCAGGATTATTGCGGTAAAGATAATAAGGCTTTTGAAAAACATTTACTTTAAGACCGGGCTTGGCAAATAAAAGGCGCGGGAACCATTCCATATCTTCAAAATAAATGCCGGGATAAAAGAAAAGAGAATGTTCTGTAAAAAAATCGCGGCGAATTGCAAAGGTCCAGGCAGCCATATATAAATTATTCTTTCTTACAAAGCAAATAAATTCATCAGGGTTAAGGCAAAGCTCATCATCCAAAGCAGGTTTAAAATTAAAGCTTGTTTCACCATTATTAAACTTAACAGAACCGGAACAATAAATCACAGGCGTGCCAGCCCCGGCTGTTTCTATAAATTCCACAAGCCGCTCAAACGCCTGATTATCACAAAGTTTATCATCACTGTCTATGAACAAAAGATAGTCACCGGTAGCAGCTCTTATGCCACAGTTACGGGCTTCACTCAAGCCTTTGTTTGACTGATGGATCACTTTTATGCGGCTGTCTTTTAATGCATAATCATCACAAATTGCGGGACAGTCATCCGGGGAACCGTCATCAACAAGAATGATTTCGAAATTTTTATAGGTTTGATTAATAATAGAAGCAAGGCATTCGTTGAGATATTCCTGAACCTTGTAAACCGGCACGATCACAGAAAATAAAATCACTTTTTGAACTTCTCCAGAATCAGATTTTTAATATAATAAAAATCCTTGTTTTTGAAAAGCATAGAAAGTAAAACATATATAATAATTCCGGCGGCAATCTGGAACACAAGAACGAGCCAGTCTACAAGCCCCAGTGTAGAGCCAAGCTTTCCAAGTCCCCACACCGCAAGCCCCATAATGGCAGACAGCAAAAATGAATATTTAACATCCCAAAGCTGTTCCCAAAATGTGTAATCAATCAGTTTTTTATTCGGGAAGGCGTCAACAAACAAGGCAAAGTATGCATAAAGGGCAACGCAAAGCGCAAGAAAAAGCGGACTCACTCTGGCGGCAAGAATTATCACGCCAAGCAGAACAGGCTTTTTTATAAACTCAATTCCAAGCAGGATATCAGAGCGGCCGCAGGCTTTAATAATCTGAAGGTTAATGCTGCTCAGTAAAAGTGTAATTCCCTGAATACAAAAAATTTGAACATAAGGGATTGCCATAGCCCACTTTTGACCGAGCAAAAGAATTACAAGCCGATCGGAAACAGCAGCAAGTCCAAAAAGCATTGGCATAAGAATATAATTTCCAAGACTGACTGAGCGCCTAACACTCGCCTTCATTTTTTCTCTGTCATCCTGATATTTAGAGATTGCCGGAAACAGGACAGATTCTAGAGTAGAAGTAATGCTGCCTGTAACAAGACCTGGAAGCCTTTCTCCCTGATTATAAAAACCAAGCTGGGTTGGAGAATATCTGGCACCAACTACAAGATTGCTCAGACGGTTAAAAAAAGTTCCCGCAAGATAGGAGCACATAATTTTCCAGCCGTAATTAAACAGAGCCTTTAAGCGCTCAAGACTGAACAAAAGCCGCGGATGCCATTTGACTGTAATAAAAAGAATAATTGTGTCTATAAAAGGATTTGTCAAAAGCTGAGCAACTAAAGCCCACACCCCTGCCCTATTTAATGCAAGGGTAATCCCTACAACTCCAGAAACAACAGTTCCAAAAAAAGTTGCAAAAAAGAATTTTCTGAATATCATCTGCCGCGAAACATAAGCCTGCTGCACGCAATTCACTGCCGAAATAAAAAACTTAATTCCCGTCACGCGTATAAGAGGAATAAGAAGTTCATTCTTATAAAGCCCAGCAATCCAAGGCGCGCAAAAGAAAAAGATAACATACAAAATTGCCGCCAGCACAAGGCTTGCATAAAAGGCGCTCGAAAAATCAAGTTCATCTGTTTCTTTTTTTTGAATAAGCGCCAGAGAAAAACCGCTGGTAATTAAAATATCTACAACCGCCACAAAAACATTTACAATTGCAATGAGCCCAAACTCATCCGGCATCAAAAGCCTTGCCAGCACAACTGTCACAACAAAAGTAACTGCCTGAGCACAAATACGCTCCAGCATTCGCCAGAAGAAGCCTGAGATGGTTTTGTTTTTTAAGCTTTCATGAGAAGTGGAATTTTGCATGCACTAAAAGTGTAGCATTATTTTGAAGGGAGTACAATTAGATAGGAGAATAGATTTTACAAATTTGTTTGATTTTTGCCGAAAACATTTATATAATATGTATTAACTTAATGGCTATTAAATTAATAGCCATTATTGGAGGTAATGCAGAATGGAAAAGTTTTATGACAGAATAAAAGAACTCGAAGCTCTTACACAAATCGAAAAGCAATCAACAAAGTCTGCCTGCTTTACAGTTCTCACAGGCCGCCGCCGTATTGGAAAAACTCAGCTTCTTAAACAATTCATAAGCGGCAAAAAAAGTGCCTATCTGTTTACCTCACGCAGCGCAGAAAAATCACTCTGCGAACAATGGCAAAAAACTCTGGAAGAAAGTATCGGCTTAAAAATCTTTGGTAGTGTTGAAACACTGTCCGATTTGTTTGAACAGATAATGACCTATTCGCAAACAAAGCATTTCACGCTTGTAATCGACGAGTTTCAGGATATTGAGTATGTAAACAAAGCTTTTTTCAGTCAGATGCAGAATATATGGGACAGTCACAAGTCAAGCTCAAAAATAAATCTGATTGTCTGCGGTTCAATCTACTCACTCATGACTAAAATCTTCAAAGATGAAAAAGAACCTCTGTTCGGACGTTCAACACATAATATACACCTAAAACCATTTACACCTTCAGTAGTAAAAACAATTCTTCAGGACTTCAACCCCAAATACAAAGCAGAAGATTTACTCTGCCTTTACATGCTCAGTGGTGGTGTAGCAAAATATATATTCCTTCTGATGAATGCCAAAGCAACAACAAAAACAAAAATGATAGACTCAGTCTGCAACATGGCCTCACCATTTCTTTCAGATGGACGCAATATACTCATAGGCGAAATCGGCAAAGACTACGGAATCTATTTTTCAATTCTCCAGGCAATCTCAAGAGGTCTTACAACCCAAAGCGAAATAGATTCAGTCATCCAGAAAAACACAGGAGCTTATCTGCAGAATCTGCAAAAGGTATTTGGAATAACAGAACAAATTCGCCCTTTGCTTTCAAAGTCAGAAAGTCGCAATACACGCTGGAAGATTGTAGACGAATACATGCTCTTTTATTTCAGGTTCATTTATTCACATCAGAATTTAATAGAGCTTGGAAATTACGATATGCTAAAAGAGTTCATCCTGCGCGATTACGAAACCTTTACCGGCAAAACGCTGGAACGTTATTTTACGGCAAAACTGCAGGAAGAAGGCAGTATTACAAAAATCGGCAGCTGGTGGGATAGAAAAACCATGAACGAAATAGACATTATTGCAATCAACGACCTGGATAAATCCTGTAGCATCTACGAAGTAAAACGCCAGGCCAAAAATATAAACCTTACAAAAGTTCAGGCAAAAGCCGACCTTTTCATGCATAACCTAAGCACTTATACCCCAAAAATTTTAGGTTTGTCCATGGACGACATGTAATGAGGGAAAAGTTCACCAATAATAAGCAAGCTCATTTCTAATTAAATGCAGGGGTTATTTTGTTTTCATTTATAATATCTTTCATCTGTAAAACCTGTAATAAATTGAATTATAAAATATTGTGAATAATCTATACCTTAGGGCCAGTTTCTTAAAATCAGGATCGTAAATTATGTTTTTGTAATCATTATGAAAATCCTGGGCAAGCTTAAGATAATTCATGTACCCTAACCTTTTTGCTCTACCTAAGGGCATAAAATACAAAGAATAATAACAGATTCTAAGCTTTAAGAAATAATCAGGCAAAGGTAAATCAATATTATTATTTTTGTAATAATCAATAACCCTTTTTGTTGCTATCATACAATCATAATTATTCTTTATTGGATGTGTAGATATTCCTTTATGACCTAAATCATAAACATACAAAGGTTTATTAACATGCGAAATATTAGTAGCCAATGGTAATATTCGTAAGAATGCTGTGGAATCTTCGCATAAACGAATGTCGTCATATAAACGGATTTGATCCCATAAAGATTTTTTAATGAGTTTATTCCACAAAGAACACAGACCATTATGCACTAAAAAGTCTTTATAAAAATCCTGCCAGTTTTGATTTTCCTTGTATGGCTCAATAACTTTTGTAAATGATTTATTTGGATGCATTTTATAAATATTACAGTTTACAATCTGTGCATTATTCTTTTGGGCAGTATTGAATAATACTTCAAGCATATCAGGCATTAAATAATCATCGGCATCAACAAATAAAATATATTCACCTTTAGCAAGCTCAAGTCCCTTGTTTCGTGCAGCAGATGGTCCCATATTTGTCTGACTAAAATATTTTATTCTACAGTCTTTAATCGAAAGGATTTTTTCTTCAGTATTGTCTGTAGAACCATCATTAATAACAATTATTTCTATATCAGAGAAGGTTTGATTACAAACAGAAGAGAGACAACGTTGGATTGTAGATTCATTATTGTAGGCAGGGATTATCAGGGTAAGCATAGCAGTTAACACAAATTCTTAATCACCATAATTATTGGATAATGGACTAAATATAGCCAATAAGAAAAGTCATAGACTTTTGATAATACAAACAATGGACGACATTTTAAAGCAAGCCACATAACTGTAATTCCCAGAACTATAGGCTCAAGAATTATAGACATATAAAAGTTATCAAGAATTATACTTAATACAAGAATCAAGAATGATGGTATTACTAATTTATTCAATAAAGGAAATATTTTATCATAAAAGAAATAGGATAACATCCCAACACAAAAAAATGTTATAAATGCTGGTAGTTGATGTTGTATGCTTGAAGGTAAATGATAATAATCTATAACACGAGGAATAAAAATACTATATAAGACTGATAAAAAATAAAATATAAAAAGAACAACAAAGCATCTGGTATTTTTCTTTTCAATTCTTGAATTATGAAAACAAAGAAAAAGAATAAGAGGAAGAATAATATAAAATCCTAACTCAATTTTTATAGTCCATAAAGAACCATTAACTGCTTCTCCATTAAAAACTCCTGGCAAATCTGGATGCAGAAAATTTAAAGTAATAACATTTGCGGCAAGATACTTCCAAAAACCACCATTTGTATAATAATCTCTTATACTAATAGAACTAATAAATGCAAGCAAAATTGCAGAAGAAAAAACTACTATTAGATATGGTGGAAAAATTTTCTTAATTCGTTTTTTATAAAAATGTAATATGTTATCAGAAGTAAAATAACTTCTAGTTACCCAAAAACCACTCAAGATAAAGAAAACATCTACAGCAGTTCCTCTAAGCTCAAGAAATAACAATGGTAAGCCTGTAAGAACTACCATATGTTCATAAAGCACAATTAAGGCACAAATAATACGAATTGCAGTAAATCCATTTTCTTTGGAAATTACAGGTATGTTTATTTTATCTTCATTATTCATTATTTGGAATCCAATTATTTACGATTTTTAATTTGTTCTGTAATTTTCTTTACATCCTGTATCTTACCTTTTGCAGCGACCAAAAGCCCGTCGTCTGAGTCTACTATTACTATGTTGTCCAGGCCTATTGTTGCTATGGTACGCTTGCCGCCGCGGATGTAGGAAGAAGTTGTGTCAAGGGCAATTACGTCGTTGCCTTTGATTACGTTCATGTTGGCGTCTTTTTTGCTGATGTCGTAAAGGGCATTCCAGGAACCTACGTCATCCCAGCCGGCGTTGAGTTTTACAATCATGCCTTTTTTGGTTTTTTCCATTACGGCGTAGTCTATGGAGTTGCCTTGTATTTGTTCAAAGGAGGATTTGTCCAGCCAGGTAAAATCGTTTTCTACTTTTGCTTTCTGGTAAGACTGCTTTGAAAGTTCAGCCATTTGAGGTTCAAAGGCAGCCAGTTCTTCAAGGAAGGTTTTTGCCTTAAAAACGAACATTCCGCTGTTCCAGTAATAAAGGCCTGTATCAAGATATTCCTGTGCAGTCTGCAAATCAGGTTTTTCTACAAACTTTTCAAGTGGCATAATACCTTTTTCAACCAAGCCACCTTTAATATACCCATACCCCGTAGCAGGAAATGTCGGAACAATTCCAAAGGTAACAAGATACCCTTTTTGAGCCTGTTCTACTGCTTTCTTCACAGCATCCCTATAAGTGTCACCATTTTTAATAACATGATCGCTAGGAAGAACAATTACAACAGCTTCCGGATCCTGTTCCATAGCAGCACAACAAGCCGCCGCAATAGCAGGTGCAGTATTCTTTGCCATTGGTTCAAGGAGGATTTTCACCCGAGCAGCATTGTCATTCTCGGGCTTGACCCGGGAATCTAATTCAGCCATCACCTCCCCTATCTGTTGCGCCACCATAAAACGGTGAGATTCTCCGCAAGAAACAATAGGAGTACCAAGCTCAAGGCCTTTTAATCGCAACAAAGTTTCTTGAATCATTGTGCGTTCTGTAATAAGAGGAAGAAACTGTTTTGGATGATCGCCCCAGGAAAGTGGCCATAAGCGAGTACCGGAGCCACCGGAAAGAATGATTGGAATAATACGCATAAGAATTATTATATCAAAATCAACAAAATAATTAAATAATTCTTATCATGAATTCATCATATTTATTTCATCAAGAATCTGCTTATTAAATTGATTTCTCTCTTTGTCGAAGAACCAGCCCCATTTGTTAAAATATTTAATCGCAGACTTTATATGAATCATTTCCATCTTTACATTTTTATAACTCTCTTTGGAATGAGCATGAATTATTGTTACGCATGGATAATAAATTGTTTTTGCCACACGATGAATACGTCTGATTAAATCAAAATCTTCACAATACATAAAGAATGATTCATCAAAAAATAAATTATTCTCTTTTAATGTTGAAAGCCGCATAAACATAAAACAGCCAGATAAACACGGAGGATTCATCAGTTTATCATAACCACTAGAACGAAGCTCATACTTAATATTTTTTTTATTAATAAGTTTAGTTCTATGAAAAAATCTACGGATTATAAGGTCTGCCGGTTTTGGAAGTAATTTACAAAGATATTGCATATTACCATTTGGATAGGTTACTTTTGGCATTACAGAGCCTACATCTTTATTTAAATTCATAAAGTTCGTAAGTTCAGCTAAGCAATTAGAATCAAAATAAATATCTGGATTCAAAATCAAATGATAATCAGAACCAATTTCTATTGCTTTTTTTAAGGCTATATTATGGCTTGCTCCATAACCGGTATTATTATGTGGAATATATTCAATATGATAATTACATGAATAGTTATCAAAGAACTCTTTATTAGAAGGTATTGAACAATTGTCAATTATATATAATATACTTACACATTTTGAATCTGAGATGGATTTAAGAACAGCGTTTATTTGTTCAAATGAAGTTTTATATATTACAATACTTGCTGTTATCATAAGATTTCCTTTACCTTTACCTTTACATTCATCTGTATTTTTCCGCAATTGCCAGAATTATTGGATAATGAACTAAATATAACCAATAAGAAAAATCATAGACTTTTGATAATACAAACAAAGGACGACACTTTAATGAAAACCACATTACACTAATTCCTAAAACTAAAGGTTTAATAATTATAGACATATAAAAGTTATCAAGAATTATACATAATACAAGAATCAAGAATGCTGGTATTACTAATTTATTTAATAAAGAAAACAATTTATCATAAAAGAAAAAAAACAATATTCCAACGCAAAAATATGTTATATAACCTGGTAGTTGATGTTGTATACTTGAAGGCAAATGATAATAATCTATAACACAAGGAATAAAAAATCTATATAAGACTGACAAAAAATAAAATATTAAAAGAACAACAAAGCATCTACCCTCTTTTTTTTCATTATGAAAACACAGAAAAAGAAGAAAAGGAAGAATAATATAAAATCCTAATTCAATTTTTATAGTCCATAAAGAACCATTTACTGTCTCTCCATTAAAAACTCCTGGTAAATCAGGATGAAGAAAATTTAAAGTAATAATATTTGCTGCAAGATATTTCCAAAAACCGTTATTTGTAAAATAATCTTTTATGCTAAAAGAACTAATAAATGCAAGCAAAATTGCAGAAGAAAAAACTACTATTAGATATGGTGGAAAAATTTTCTTAATTCTTTTTAAATAAAAATGAAATATACTATCAGAAGTAAAATAACTTCTTGTTACCCAAAAACCACTCAAAATAAAGAACACTTCTACTGCGGTTCCTCTTAGTTCATGAACGATTAATGGCACACCTGTAAGAACTACCAGATGTTCATAAAACACAATTAACGCACAAATAATACGAATAGCTTTAAAGCCATTTTCTTTGGATATTACAGGTATATTAGTTTTGTCTTCATTATTCATTACTTTTTAATCCAATTATTTACGATTTTATATTTGGATAGTCACCCCAGAAGAGAGACCATAGTTGAGTTCAGGTTCCACTAAAAAGGATTATTGGGATTAATCTCATAAATAAAGTATATCAAATATAAAATGAAAAGTAAAATATTTCATATTATATAAAAAAAAGGACTTGCTACAGTTTAATGTCTCAAGTCCTTTTTTATTGAATAAACAATTAATTATACAATATCCAACTCATTTCGATCTCTGAGCATATACTTCTTTAATGGAGTTAAACTTGCAATCCAGTACAACAATGCCTCAAAAATACAGGTATAGCCTGAACCGGCAGTAATTCAGAAGATATTACTCTTTACGGCAGCAGTAATTGGGCGCTATACGAACAAAACTGCTACAAGCATTGAAAGAACTACAACTCCAAGACCTACAAGGTTAAAACCACCAGTAAAATCATAAGCATTGTGTCCATCAATATTATATGCAGATTTTAATGAAAGCTTACGTTTCTTAACAATAAGATAATCTACAACAGCCATTCCAATGATAGGTCCCTGAATAAAGGCTGCAATAGAAATAAACTTTGTAAAGTGATCTGTTACCCATCCCCAGACTGTAAGGATGCTTACATAAACCATTGCAAGCAGAACAAGGAGCTTGTAGCTTACTTTTGGTAAACCACTCTTTATAATCATACAGTTTACATAAGAACCAGCACCCTGAGTTCCAATATTTGCAAATGCAACCATAAGCAAACTTAACAAAGACCAAACTGGACCACCAAGAGCAGCAAGCATTACTGTTGGATCGCTTTCGAAAACTCCATTTGAAAGACCAAACTTTGAGAAGAATGCAAGAGCCATTACACCACCAGCAGCTACGAAGAAAGGAGCAACAATTCCATAAGAAAGAGAAGTTCCCCAATAACCGCTGCGCTCTGTTTTTGCAAGACGAGGAAGTACCAGAGCCTGTGTAGACCATGAGAATGCAAACGCAACGTTTGCTTCACCAGTACACATAAAGGCCATAAGTTTACTGTTTCCAAAGTCAGAAATATCCGGTTGATAAGCAAGCAGAGTTCTAAAATCAACAGAGAAGAAACAAAGTCCAACTACTACAACACCGACAATAAGCAAAGCAGTTACAAGAATACGGCTTGACCATTTAATTACATCAGGTCCACCCAAAGCAATTAAAGTTCCTATAACAACACAAAGGACTCCAAGCAAAGGTTCCCAGACTGCAGGATTAAGCAGTAAACCAAACTTACCAACTAAGTTAATCATAGAAGAAGCAAACAATTGAGAGTCAACTGCATACCATCCAAAATTGGCCATACTAATAACAGTTGCAAGGATTGCAACACCCTTCTTTCCTAATACAGAACGAAGCCAAATCCAAAGGTCAATACCATAACGGCTGGCAAACAAAACAGGAAGACATTCAATAAACACCCATACAATATTAAAACAAAAAATATTTATGAGCATCTGTTTGAATGAAAGATACTGAGCACAAACAGCACCCTGTGTATAACACCAGGTTGCAATAGCAAATCCACTGGTAGACAGAAACAAATCCCAGAAGGAATACTGTCTGTCTTTATTTAACATAGGAACAGCACCTGTTACTGTTTCCTGTTTGATATAGTCTACATTTTTGTTACTCATACTATAACTCCTACCATGCAAAGTACAATCAATACCATGCTCACTGCAACAGAAGCAACAATTCCAATAACATCAGCTTTTGTGATTTTTTTTGGAAATACATAATCAGGTGATTCCATGACGGCCAAACGTTTTTCAGTTTCATCATAAATCATCTGTTCAATAGACTTTTCGTTATCCATGATAAAATCTCCATTTATTAAAGTTAATAATATTTTAATCTTTTGTTCAAAATTTGTCTATCATGTTAAAATAGTGAACACACAAAAGAATAATTATGAAAGTGTCTTTTCGGCAAATAATTTAGAATTCTTGTACCACAAATAAAGCCACTCACCTACAGAATTACCCCTGGTTTCCTGATATATAGCCCATACATACCAATAATAGGAAGCTTCTGCGATATAACCTAAATAATGTTTAAGTTCTTCCTGCTCTGGTTTATAGCCAAGATATAATTCTATAGTTTTTAATGACTGTTCATAGTTATAATCAGAACAACAAATAAACGTTCCCAAATCACTTGCCGGATCATCATTTCCAGAATATTCCCAATCAATTAAAAACATTTCATTCTTATCATTAAGTAAAAAATTTGGTGAATAACAATCACAGTGGCAAAGACAATTATTACTATATTTATCAGAAGTTACTTTTTTATTAACTTCTTTCATCATTTCAAATAATTGATCAAAACCCTCATAATCTGTTTTTCCAAGTTTTTTAAGAACATCTATAAAATCTAAAGTTTTATTCCATAATCCAAAATCATATTCCGATTTAATTTTTTGCAAGTGAAGTTTTTTCATCATCTGCAGAGCTTGTTTTACTTCTGTATCATTATGATAATCCAATTCACGAGCATTCGTAACAAATTTTGAAAGCTTCCACCCCTTGTCACAATCCATATGTATAAAAGTATTATCTAAGCCAAGTTTAGAAGCAATTTGCATTGAAAATGTTTCACTTTTGCGGTTTATATAGTTTTCTGTACCACGACCAGGATGTCTGTAAACATAGGTCCCCTTTCCTACTTTAAACATAAAAGACGTATTTGTAAGTCCTGCTTTTATTGCCTTTATTCCAGTGATATCTTTTATTTCACATTTAAGAACATTACAGATATTTCGTAAAATAGAGGAATCTGCATTATTAATGTATTCACTATCAAATTGTCTTAGTTCATCAAGAGAATCAAATTCTAATACTTTTTTACTATCATAGTGCTTTGCAAATAAATCTAATTCTTTTATATGCTTTGTATACAAAGCTTCCCACAACTGATCTTTTGTTGTTTCATTATCATATTCTTTTTTAAGAATAGAAGAAAACTTATGGCTAAAATCTTTATCCCAGTAAACATGACCTAACATATACCATGAATTTTTACCACCAAATGTTACATTCTTAATTCGGCCATTTTTTTCTTCTTGCACACACCACTCATCGGTTTTTCCAGAAGTAAATACTGTTGCATAATATGATTTATAAACATATGGCTCAAAAACATTGTCAACAAAATAATTATCACTTGAACAAATATATGTATTAGAAAGCTTATCTAAAACACGAATTAATGTAGAAGGATTGTTATATCTGTAATAATCTTCGTTTACAACAATCTTTACATTATATTTTTCTGCAAGATAGAAAAACATCTCTTTTAAGTAGCCGACTACAATAGTAATATCTGTTATTCCAGCAGCTTGTAATTGCTTTATTTCACGTTCAATAAGAATTTCACCTTTTACTTTTAGCAAGCCCTTTGGCTTTTCATAAGATAAAGGCGCAAAACGAGAAGACATACCTGCAGCCATAATGATTGCATTTTGTACCTTATAATGCTCTAATGCTTTTTGTCCTTTTTTGGTTATTTGATAATTCTTATTGTTTATCGATATATATTCACTTTTTGTCAAATCAGAAATTAATTCATTAGTTTTCCCAAGTGAACAATTAATAGCCGTTGCTATATCTCTTTGATTTTTTGAAGAATCATCTTTTAATAAGAAATACAGTACATCAAATTGTGATTGTGTAAGCATATTTACTCCCGAGTGTTTGTAATACTAAAGATATTTTATAAATCAGAAATAGCCGTATTTAACCATATAGTACGAGTAGCAAACCATTCCTCTATATTATCGATTTCATTTTCTATAGAAATGCTTTTAGTTTCATAACGAATCGCATCACCTTTTCGAGACAAATTTATATCTTCTCCTTGTGAATTTTGTAATGCTTCAAGTTTTGATAATAAGGTATTCCATAATGATATTGATACTGTCTCCCATTGAGATTTATAAGAGTCCTTTACAGCTGTATTTATATTTGATAACAACCAGGCACCATAAGCTCTATCAAAATAATGTTGAGTAGCAAAAACATCTTTTTCCCTATAGTTTGTATCATAGTCCCATGTAGTTGCCATATATACTTTTGAGTTTTCTGTATTATCATATTTTATCATATAACAATTAGATCCTGCCCCATCCCAAGTACCCAGAATGTCATGAATCAATAACCAGCGTGCAAAACTTTCAACATCAATATAATCTTCATAAGTTCCATTTTGAATATGTTGTTCAAGTTCATTCATATAGTTTTCGATATATGATTGTAAATCCGGATTATCTGTAATATCATCATCATCTGGATATTTGAAAGTATATTTTTGATTATATAAAGATGTAATAAATTTAACATCCTCATTCCACCAATAGGCATCTCTTTCTATTATATAACCATTATCTGAGACATTAATTCGTTTTTCATTCTTAGTAATAGCTTCTATTAGCAGGTATACACCCCTATAATCTCCATTAATAACAACATTTACAAATGCAAACTCTGGAGTCCAAGGGGTTCCTGCTATATCAGCAACTGCCATACCAACAAATGTATTAAGTGATGTCGCATCTTTTAGAAGAATCCACTCTTTATCTTTATAACTGCTATCACGCCCGGGCAGAATACCTGCCAGTAAATCAGCTTTTTTTTGCAATTTAATTTTATATGGTTTCTTTTCACTAAATGCACTTGTATTACCACGTAGTTTTATTGTAAGCCCTGTTTTTGCATCTTTATTATATTCTCCACTATCATAAACAGCATCTTCTTGACCATCTTTATATATATACATTCTGGCAGGAACCTTCGTTTCATTTTTTAATGCCGCACCGTAGTTACCACCACCTTCTTCACATGTAATAGCTTCTCCAGTAGGTTCTTCTCCGTTTACAGTATCAATCTGCACAATAGGCAAAGAAGTATATATTACACTAAATGGAATTTTTCTACTGATACTATTGATAGTATTATCTTCGCAAATTATTGTTTCAGTAACAATGCAGTAATAATATATAATACCTTTTTCAGAAAAGCTTTCTGTTACAAAATTTGTTCCATTTGCACCCTCAATAAAAGTACCATTTTCCATACTACCATCAGAACTTTTATACCATTGATACTTTATAAAATGATTTTCTTCTGTGGGAACAGCACTACATGATAAAAGCACAGGTTCACCTCTTTTAGAAAAACCATATTTAGTCTTTATAGAAGATAATTGAATTTCTTCTTCCTCTTCAGATTCCGATTCTTCTTCAATATTATCTGTTTGTTCAGGAGTGTCATTTTTTGGTTTTTTACTTTCAAACTCACAACTAATAAAAGACAGCAAGCATATCATAAAAAAGATAATACAAATTTCAATCTTAATCTTTTTCATAAATATCTCCTATAATTAATAATACTTAGTTTATCATATCCTTTATGTTTTTATACAATTCAAAATGTTGTTGTCTGGAAACGTCCCAAGAAAACTTTTGTTTTTGTATCAGGCCTTTTTGAATTAGAGAATCTCTTAATAATTCATTATCTATTAATAGATTCATTTTTTCAATACAGTCATCGATTGAATATGGATTAAAATACAAAGCAGCATCTTCTGCTATTTCTGGAAAACAGCTTGTATCAGAACATAATACCGGACACTCACACCCCATAGCTTCTAATAATGATAAACCAAATCCCTCATACAAAGAGGGATAAACAAAAAAGAGAGCATGGGAATATAAATTAATCAATTCGTTTTCAGAAGCAGAAATATTTATTAGTCTGTCCGTAACTCCTAATTCATTAATCATATCATTTTCTTTTCTTGAAAAAGATAATCCTGTACAAACTAAAAACAAATCTTTATTTTTTATATTTGCAAAAGCATTTAAAACGTTATTAAAATTTTTGTAGCCACCACGTCTCCCAACAAATAAAATATAGGGATTCTTTATAATTTTGGGGGAAGAATCTTTTTTAAAACTATCACTAACACCATGATAAATAACTTTTATTTTTTGTTCATCAATATTTAAATATTGTATTAAATCTTTTTTTGAATTCTCTGATATTGTAATCAGAAAATCTGACTTTTCGGCACATTTAATTTGCCAGTTTTTTAGTAGATTTATATTTTTACTAAAATATTGAGGAATAGCAAAGAAATTTAAATCATGAATTGTTGAAATTACAATTTTATCTTTTGTATATTTGAATAAGTAAGGATTATAGTGAGTTAAGTGAACTATATCTGCTGTTGATTTTTTTACTGCTTTGATAGTATTTGGTGTGTTTACAGCAGAAATCAAATAATGCTTTTTAGGAATTATTAAATTGTTAAAAGCATGTCTATAGCCAATTTTTAATTCATTAAGATATTCATTATTTGAATACTTTAAAGCTAACTCATATTCAGCATCTTCAAAATCAGTCTTTAATATTTCAGTAAAATATCGCGAAACACCACCGTATTTTTCCCAATAACATTGATGATCAAAAAAAACTTTTATCATAAGATTTCCTTTACCTTTACATTCATCTGCTTTTTTCCACGTTTTCTAAGAGCCTTAAGCTGCTTAAGATATTCAATTGTTACTTTAAAAGTAAGCTTGCTTTGACCTGCGGGACGCGCCTGAAAGCGGTAGGGAATTTCGGCAACATTATTGTAGGTTCCCATTGCAAGAACCTCTATAAGGATTTTCCAGCCTATTGGCCTTAGATCGGCATTGGCTATAACTTCTTTTTTGAACATAAATAATCCACTGGTTGGATCAGAAATTTTCCTAAGTGATGGCAAAAGAATTTTGCCTGTGTATCTTGCAATAAAAGAGACCATTTTTCTGTAAAGATTAAGACCTCCATCCGAACCTCCGGGAATGAATCTGCTTGGTACACAAATATCAATTCCTGTTTCAAGGCAATCATACATGGAGCGTAACAGCTTTGGAGGATGCTGCAAATCTGCGTCCATAACAGCAATATAATCTCCTTCTGCCATTTTAAAACCTTCTATAACAGCTGTTGCAAGCCCGGTCTCTCCTTCCCTGTGCTTAAGTCTTACATTTGGGTTTTCTGCCATTACAGCTTTTATTACGTCAGGTGTATTATCATTACTGTCATCAACAAAAATTATTTCATTGTTAATTCCATCTAACGCACTGTTAATTTGATTTACCAGATTTTGAATATTCTGGGCTTCGTTATAAGTGGGTACTACTACAGAAATTTTACTCAATTTTATTACCTGCTGCCATTTAAGATTCTCTTTTTGTACGCTTTGATAATCTTATTTCTGCGTTCCTTTTTTCGTGTCTTTTTGTATTCTTTTATACTATCAAAATAATCCAGCACACCTTTATTTTCTTGCTGACCTAAAAGACAATATCTTGAATCATGTCCTGGACTTGCAAAACGCAATTCCATTCGTGTAGGATTATAAAGTTCTTCTGCTGTTACGCAGGCCAGAAATTTTTCTTTAGAAAAAAGATCCTCCCTTACAAAAAAGGCATTTACACCGGTAAGATTGGTTCCCACAAGAACATAGCCCTTTTGTTTTCCAAGTAACTCCATTGCTTTTAGAGAAGCACCCTGCCAGTCCGAACCATCCCAGATATGTTTTGCGTCATAGGCCTGCTTCCAGTTATAATCCGGGGGGAACTTTCCATTATATTCTATACAGACAAGCCTTGGTTTTATGGATTTAATGGCATCCCATACATACCAGTCGTTTCCATCTATATCAATGCTTAAAAAGTCTGGTGAAGTACCGTCATTATGAGAATTTCTGTTTTTAAGAATTAAAGCTTCTATATTTTCCCGTGTAATAAAAGCATTAACCACTTTGAGTCTTCCATCTTTTATTACCGGCCTGAACTTATGCCCAATCTGAGTGCACGCGCCCGAATCTCCTTCAAGCCATAAACCATGCCAGCCCTGATGTAAAAGATAATGAGAATTACATTCAAGCCCATCTTGAACTCCAAACTCAATAAACTCTTTTGTTTCTGTTCCAATTCTGCGGAATATTTCCTGAATGATTCCGTCTTCATCATTTTGTGAATAAACCTTATATCCAAAATTTTCCAGCGCAAGAGGCTGACTCATCCGCTTTTTTGTAAGTTCGTTCCAGCACAAACCGCCGGTAATAATTCCTTTAAAATCCATATCTACATCCATTTTGCACATTCCTTCAGAAAAACAGTCATTAAATTATCTGGCATTATATTTTTCTTTTTCCCCGTACATCTCTTATTCCGTCAAAATAAGCGTACCATATTTGTTTCAATTTTTGAACTGATTCTTTATTTGATTCCGCAGTTTTGATTATTCTTATAGAATATATTATATATCTGAAAAAATAAAAAACAGCCAATTGAAAACTTCCGGTTTTATATATTTCTCTTGCAAAGATAAACATGTTTCGGTGATAGTAATAATTTGCAATTTTTTTTGTAGTTGTCCCCTCTTTATGAACTATAGTAATGCATGGATAGAAAACTATCTTCAGTTGATTTTCATATGCTCTAACACAATAATCTGTTTCTTCTCGATATAAAAAATAAAATTCTCTCATAAATCCTATTTTATTAATAACTTGTTTATCAATAAAAATAAAAGCTCCGGTTATACTCATACATTCTGTTATTTCATCAGTCAACCAATGTTTTGTTCTTCCATATTTATCAACCTTTATACAACCTGAAATATCTTCTCCAGATTCATTTATCATTCGTGGACCTAGAATTCCTATATTATTTTTCTTCATATAAGTATAACAGTCACGTATCGCATGGCGACTTAAAAGATATGTATCACTATTTGCAATTAAGAATGTATCATACCCCAACTCAATAGCCTTTTTTATTCCTACATTATTCCCAGCAGCATATCCACCATTTTCGTCAAGAAGGATTAGTACACATCGATCCTGAATAGCTGATAATTTTTGTCGTTCCTCTATCTCAGATGCATTATCAACTACTATAATACATAATCCAGAATCATATTCTTCGATACTTTTAATAAGATTAAATGTATCATCAAACGAATTATAATTGAGTATGATTACAGCAAGGCTTTCATTCATTTAGTAAATCAGCTCCTATATATTCTTACTATATTTATTAAGCTTTAAATATCTGCTTTATAAAAACAACAGCCTCTTTTAAATAAGATCTTTTTACAAGGAACATCAATGTTGGAACCATTATTAACAATACTAAAGTACAAACCAATAGTCTAACAATCAAACCCGGGATACCTTCATATGGAATCAGATTAGAACAATAATAAGCAGCCACGCAGATTATTATTGTTATTAAAGTATATATAATTCGATTTATATAGAATACTTTTCTGCCTTTTCCAAAATATTCTTTAAACAAAAGATTTGTTATACCTATATAATTCACAGTTACAATAGAAATACTAGGGGCAAGAATAATACCTGCTACACCAATGGTCTTACCCAGACAAACCATCAGAGCAATAACAACAATTGCCTCTACTACAAATATCCATTTTGCCTTCCACCAGTAACCCAAAGCAGAAAAGTATGCATTTCTAACTTCACTCATAGCCCTGATATAAAAATACAACACAAACAACATCATTAATGGATTAGAAAACATAAGTTTTTCACCCATCCATAATTTCATAAAAGGCTGATACAAACAGAGCATATATACGGTACAGGCTGTTGTAACAATGTTATGCAGGAATTCCATTTTTGTAAGATTATTATAATTCTTTTCTACACTCTCGGACACAAGACTGTTACCTATACTGGACTGAATTGCTTTTGTTGTTACCAGAAAAAAGCCGATAACTGCATCATAAATAGTACAGTAGTTTGAATACTGGCCGGCTATATAAAGTCCAAAGAACGAGGTGATTAACAGGGAATTAAGAGAATCGCGGCTGACCCCCAGAATATTGGAAATAGTCAAACCTGCAACCTGTTTTTTTACATTTTCTTTTATTGAAGTATCTATCTTTCCTTCCGGATAATACTGACTAAATTTCTTTTTTGAAATGATATTCAGGATTATGTAATAAAGAATTGTACTTACTAATAATGCTATTGCAAAAAAATATATATTCTTAAAGATGATAATTGCTGCAAGCTGAAGACAGCTTCTGATAACATAGATAATAATATGAACAACCTTAATTATATCCAGACGCTGAGCTGCATTAAGCAGAGCTTCTTTATGTGCAAAGAGTATAAAAGTAACAACTCTGTTTGCCAGATATAAAAGATACAGAATATAAATATTTTCATTAATTACTCCAGCATCTTTGACTATTGACATAAGAAAAAAGCAAACAACAATTCCTGCTGCCAGTATAACAAGTCCTATTATTCTATATACAAATCTGTAGGCGGCCAGAATTCCCCTTACCGTACTGACATCATTTTCCTTTAAGGGTTTATACAGATTTACAATCATTGAGGTCGAAAGGCCCAGTTCTGCAAGGTTCAATATCTGGAGCACAGCGTTAAATGTTCCGATTAATCCAATATATTCAACACTGAATTGGCGGACCATTGCAGAATTGACAATCAATCCAAAAACAGGAATCAGGCATTGACTCAATACTCCAACAATAATATTACGTTTTGAATTTAGCGTTCTTGTATCCATATTTTTATTCTCCAGCAAGTATTCTTTCGCACAAATCCCCGCTCATACCAAAGTATTGCATACAGGATTTAATGCGTTCATCATTTTTTTCTCTACCTACATTTTGTTTAGCCAGAGCATTCTTCTGCGTTTTGGCAATTAAAACATCTTTATAAAAGCAGGAATTATTAACAGCACAAACTTTTATATTATACAAAAGCTCACAGAATTTAAGCCAGATATCATCACATGACGGACAGGCCTGCAGAAAGTCTGTGTTTTGCCAGCACTTTAATTTTGTAACAACAGGCGGATAAAGGACACCTCCTACACCAGTTGCAAGTAAATCGTGTGCCGGCGACAGAGCAGCTTTGTATTCCCATATCCAGTCCTTGTATTTTGCAGGCTGCTTGTCAGAGTTAAATCTAATTTTATGCACGCGTCTTGCTATAACCAGTTCCGGATGTTCTAAGAATGTATTATATAGTTCCTGCACCATATCTTTGTGGTAAATAATGTCATCATCGACGGTTATAATAAGGTCATTTTTGTATTCTGCAAAAGCATAATGATATTTAGTATTAGGACCAAGATCTTTACGGAACTCTACCCTAATTCCCATTGCATTAATTCTTGCTATGACACGCTTAGGAAAAACTTTATCCTGCGAAATCCATAAAACAATCAGATCTGGCTTACGGGTTTGCTCTGCAAGTGAATAAAGAGTTGGAAATATATGTTTTATTCTGGCAAAAGTACTTGTAAGTGAGACAACAATATTTTGTTTGTTTTGATCATAAGAGGGATTAAACTTTGTCTTTTTTATTCCAAAGTGAACTGTCCGGGAAATGACATAAAACTTTTTAGATACACGTTTTTTTACTGCACCAAAAAAGCAGCCTGCACTTTCGCGGATTCCCATATTTTCTATTTTATACTTGAAGCACTCTAGTTCGGAGTGCATAATTTTATATTCTATATTTTCCATTACTTTTATATTAATTTAGCTGCTGCAAAAAAAATCTCTCCCAATTATCTACATATTTATCATCTGTAAAACCCGATGTCATATTCTGTTGTCTGTCTATTTCTTCTTTATATTCAGAAGGAGACATGTTGATTACCCTTTCAATGCGACTACGCAAACCCTCTATGTCTCCAGCGTGAAAGACATAATTCTCATCAAACCCTAAAACTTCCGGAATCCCGCCACGGTCACTTCCAATACCAAGTGTTCCGTTATAAATGGCTTCTATCAAAATTCTTCCAAAGGCTTCATCCCATTCGGAAGGAAGAATTACTGCCTTAGCTTTTCTCATATAGGTATAGAGAGATTCTCTATTAATCCATTCAATCACTTCTATGTTTTTTTTATTTAATATCTGGTTAGTAAGATTTCCTCTGCCAATAAGCAGAAGTTTTACATCTTCAAGTCTTTCCATAGCTTTTATTAAAGTTAAAATTCCCTTTTTTTTGTCAATAGAGCCTGCAAAAAGAACCACATTCTCTTTTTGTTTAATCAATTCATTAGACGGAATAATTTTTTTAAAATCTACGGAATTGTAAATTACATCATTAAAACGGGTACCTTTGATGTTCACACGGTTATGACGTTCAAGCATAAATTTTGAGGGAGAGGCCAGTGCCGTCAGATAAAATGAAGCTTTAGAATTTCTTTTGATATTAAAATTATTAAATCTACCATCTAAAAAATTTAGTTCTACCAGACTAGGCGAACGACAAACATGAGAAACCGGTATGTTCAAATCATAAGCAGCTTTCCACAGATTTACTCTGCCAAGATATGACATGGGAGAAACTGTATGAACCAGATTTGGGGCTTCTTTGCTTATTATTGTTTTATATTTTTTATACCATTTTGGACTGGAATATAAATCGGGCCATTTTCTTAAAATTTTGTCAAAAGAAGTAAACGGATTTTTTTTCTGGTTATTCATTGTAAAACTTAAATAGAATTCGCTTATTCCTTTGAGATATTCTCTTTTTATGGTAACTCCATTTATAACTTCTTCACAAGAATTTTGCCCAAGACAGTACACAACAACCTCATGTCCCTTTTTTACAAGGCCTTCGGTCATCTGTTTTGTAGAAAACTCTCCTCCACCCATGACATCTGGAAAATATACTTCTGCAAATATTAGTACTTTCATAAATCTTATTTCTCTCCAAAACGCTCTTAGGCTTTGCGGATTATTTCAATCCGTTTGATTTTTACACCTTCTGGAGCACTTATGCAAAAATGCACAGGTTCACCCTGGTTCATAACAACGTCATCAGAATAAATAAAACTGTTAGACGGATCTAACTTTGAGCCCACAATCGTATTTTTTCCAACCTGTATTTCCATAAAGGCATTAGTGTTTACATCCGGCATTTCATAATAAACCAGGTAATTCCAGGTTCCGGCAACTGAATTATATGAAGCTTCTAATTTTCCACCTCCCTCACCCATAACAAGTGCGCCTTCATCATCAAGTTCTGCATTTTCATAAACATAACCGGGAGAATATGGAAAATCTATAACCTTTTCTTTTTTGGCATCCGGCCCAATTGCATAATCAAACCTGCTTTGGTCCGAAACGTAAATCTGTAAGCCATCATAATTTCTAAAAAATTTCATATCTGAAACAAGATATTCTGGCAAAGTATTATACGCTTGTGAAGAAACAATAAGAGCGGTCTTACCCTGCTGAGCTGCATTATCAAGATAACGTGTAGTTCCTCCAAACGTAGTTCTAAAAGAGGATTCTGCACCATCATTTACAACAAGATAATTTACGTCTCTGCTGTAAACGCGAAGCTTTCTTCCCAGAGCTTTGTTATCTTCACCTGCAACGACAGCGGTTTGAATACCTTCTTTTTCCATAATACTGTTCAGTTCTACAAGTTTGTCACATTCATTTGCAGTTTTTGCATATACCCATTGAGCATCCCCATAAACCATAGAAGCAATAAAAATTCCTACAATCAATAAATAAACAGTGTTTAGTTGAACCGGTTTTATATTCTTTTTTTGCGGAAGATCTTCCAAAAGTGTTGTCAGCAGAAAAAACGAAGGCATCATAGGAATTAAATGATATCGACTCTCATAAGCAGTTGTGCCATATTTAAGATCAAGAAAACTAAACATAAAAACATTGACTAGCAAAAGTGAAAAAATATATCCATGCATATTTGACAACTCTTTTTCCTTTATACAGGTCTGCAAAGTGTATAAGATTGTAACAATTAATATACAGGTAACAATAAAATTAACTGCGGTTCCAATTGCCTCTACAGAAAACAGTTTTACATGTTCATGAACTGTAAGGCCGCCAAAGATTTCAAACAATCCTGCAAAGGCCGAAAGCACTGCATCGTACCATTTGTTAGAAACAAGAATATATTTTGTGTCGGCAGTAGAAGAAAAGCCAACCAACTTTTGAACAATCATTCCGGCAATTGAAGCAATAACAGCGGCAATTCCAAGCCCTGTAATTTTGGATTTTAGAAGTCTGTAATCAGATTTTATAAATGCATGAGCAAATTCCCACAGTAACAAAGGGAATACAGCAGACATAACCACATAGGCACCGCTACTCAAACCCGTAAGAAATACAAAAAATACAAGAAGAATTGCCCTGACTAAATATATTTTAAAACTTTTTCCCTTTTCTATATCCAGCAAGAGGCTTATTATAAGCAGCGGTACTAAAGCCCTAAAGGCATAAAAACCACCTCCTGTAAATAGCATGCGGAAATAACCAAGCATTGTAATGCTATAGGGAATAAAAAATAATAAAATGCAAAACCTTTTCCATTTTAAAGACAGTGTAATATTAGAAAGTATGCAATGAATTATATATATATACAAAAGCACTACCAGATTGTTTGTAATTCCTCTGGCTAAGAAAATATTTCCTGTAATACGATAAAATAATGCCGACATGAGCGAAGCACTATCCAGATCCATAGAAGCCTGATAGCTGTATTCTTCAGGAAAAATCTTTCCCTGACTACCCATCTCTATTTCATGTAGATACGCACTCGACGAATCAAAATCGATGATTGTGTCTGCTCTAAAAAGATTCATGCAAAAAATAAAAATAAGCTGAACAATAAGTGCAATAAGTATTGCTTTATCTAAGAGTTTATCTATTTTAGTTTTCATTAATCTCGCTCCATCAAATCTCTAGTATACAGCTTTTCAGATACATCGGCTAATTCGTCCGAAATACGATTAGCAATAATAATATCACATTCTGATTTAAATTTTAACAAGTCCTTTTCTACAACAGAATTAAAGAATGTATCTTGTTCCAAAACTGGTTCATAAACAACTACTTCAATTCCTTTTGCCTTAATAAGCTCCATAATATCCAGAACAGCACTTTCGCGAAAATTATCAGAATTACTTTTCATTGTAAGCCGATAAACACCAACCTTCTTAGGGTTCTTATTAATAATCATTTGAGCAATGTGATTCTTGCGGGTTGTATTTGACTGAACAATAGCGCTTATAAGATTCTGCGGTACATCATCATAATTTGCAAGCAGCTGCTTTGTATCTTTTGGAAGACAATAGCCTCCATAACCAAAAGAAGGATTGTTATAAAAATCTCCGATTCTCGGATCCAGCGAAACTCCGCGGATAATACTGGCAGTATCAAGTCCCTTTAATTCTGCATAGGTATCGAGTTCATTAAAATAACTTACACGCAAGGCAAGGTAGGTATTGGCAAACAGCTTTACAGCTTCGGCTTCGGCAAAGTTCATATAAAGAGTTGGAATATCTTTTTTTATTGCCCCGGCCTGCAGCAGTTGAGCAAAGGTTTTTGCAGCATCTAAAAGCCTTTTATCTTCCAGGTCTGTTCCTACAACAATACGACTTGGATAAAGGTTATCATATAAAGCCTTCTTTTCCCGTAAAAACTCAGGAGAAAAAAGTATGTTTTTGCAATTATACTTAGAGCGAACCCTGTTTGTATAACCAACAGGGACTGTAGATTTTATAATCATAACAGCGCCGGGGTTCACTTCCAAAACCAGTTCAATAACCTGTTCAACGTACTTTGTATCAAAATAGTTTTTTTTTGAATCATAGTTCGTTGGAGTTGCAATAATAACTATATCTGAATCTTTGTACGCAGCTTTTGCATCTGTTGTTGCAACAAGGTCTAATTCTTTGCTCGCAAGAAACTCTTCTATTTCTTTATCCTGAAGCGGAGATTTTTTATGATTTATTAAATCGACCTTTTTCTGAACAACATCAACAGCGACAACTTTATTATTTTGAGCAAGCAAAGTAGCCAGAGAAAGGCCGACATATCCTGTTCCTGCTACTGCGATTTTGTTGACTGTCACTTTTTTACCTCTCTCTTAATTATGCTAAACATATAAAAACACACCAATCATTATTATTGAAACTCCAATAATTTGTTTAAGGGTTAGTTTTTCATGTAAAAATATCCTGCTTAATATAATTATAAAAAAATAACTTGAGCTTTCAATTACAGGCACAAAGGATACAGGAACATATTTAAATGCAAACAAATCAATTAAGACTGCCGTAAAAACAATACAATAAGCGCAGATTACACGTATATTTAAATAGTTTTGAACAAAGGATTTGTATTCTTTATTGGCCGCCTTTTTTAATATTATCTGAGAAATAGAAGAAATCAAAACTGCAACAAAAAGAAGCAGAACAGCAATATTTTTATTCATCGGCTGCCTCTTTTGGTTTTGAAAAATTAAGAATTAATATGCCTGCAAAAATTAATAGAACAGCAATAATCTTTTTTAATGTGAATTGTTCTCCAAAAAAGAGCCTGCCCCATAGCATTCCCCAGATTATTATTACAGCCTTATTTGTATAAGCAAAAGAAAGAGGGAACACCCTTAATATGAGCTGCCAGATTATTGCATATAAACCAAGAATAAAAAAAATTAATAAATAAAAAACAATTGAGATTAATTTGCTTTGATTATCCAGCGAGGCGGTTTTTCCAAGAACGGAGTAGAAGCTATAAATAAGAAAGCCAACATGCATTAGAAGGAACGAATATTTTTTATTAAACATTTTTGATTTACCTTTTTTTATTATATCATAAATTTATAATAATTTAAATAAGAACACAATAAGACATGTTTATTTATTAAATATAAAAAGGAACATCCTTCTGGATGTTCCTTTATATTACGAAATAATTTATTTTCTTACAACACCATGCAAGAAATCATCATAAGCAATTTCTATGCCTTTACGAACATCAACCTTCGCCTTCCAGCCTAGTGCATTCAATCGTGTAACATCACAGAGTTTGCGCGGCGTACCATTTGGCTTAGAAGAATCCCATTCCATTTTACATTTGCGGCCATCTTTACGGACATCGGCATAAACAACATCTTCTACTGTTTCTGCAAGTTCCTTGATTGTGCATTCTTTTCCTGTTCCAACATTTACAAAATCCCCTGTTGGGGTACGCAGATCTTCTGCATTTTTATTTTCCATAAGATAAACTACAGCATCTGCCAGATCGCCCGCATAAAGGAATTCTCGCAAAGGAGAACCGTCGCCCCAAAGATGAACTACATCTTCCCCACTTGCTTTGGCCTCGTGGAACTTACGAATCATTGCAGGGAATACATGACTACCCTGTAGTTCATAATTATCTCCAAGCCCGTAAAGATTTGTTGGCATTACACTCAGGAAGTTTGTTCCAAACTGTTTGTTATATGCAGTACAAAGCTTTATGACACTTATTTTGGCAAGTGCATAAGCATCGTTAGTTGGCTCTAACGGACCTGTAAGCAGAGATTCTTCTTTAATTGGTTGTTCTGCCATTTTTGGGTAAATACAAGTAGAACCAAGGTTCATAAGCTTTTTTACGGCGTTTACGCGTGCAGCCTCTACCACGTTAAAACCAATTACCATATTCTGATAAATAAAATCAGCAGGGTAAGTTGAGTTAGCTCCAATTCCACCAACATGAGCAGCAGCAAGAAAAACATATTCAGGTTTTTCTGTTGCAAAAAATTCATTTACGGCTGCCTGATTAAGCAAATCAAGTTCTTTATGTGTGCGTGTAATTATATTTGAGTAGCCCTTATCCTGAAGACAGCGCAAAATTGAACCACCTACAAGACCACGATGACCAGCTACATAGATTTTTGCATTTTTTTCCATAATTATCTCTGATGCAAGGTTCTTTCGGCCTTAACATACTCCATATCGTGTTTCATCATAATTTTAACAAGTTCAGGGAAGGTTGTTTTTGTTGGGTTCCAGCCAAGAACAGTTTTTGCTTTTGTCGGGTCTCCAAGGAGAGTTTCTACTTCTGCAGGACGGAAGTACTTTGGGTCAACTTCGATTAGAACTTCGCCGGTTGCTTTATTGTAGCCCTTTTCGTTTACGCCTTCTCCTTTGAATTCAATTTCTATTCCAGCTTCGCGGAAAGCATACTGGCAGAATTCACGAACTGAATGTTGTTCACCAGTTGCAACAACAAAGTCATCAGGTTTATCCTGCTGCAAGATGAGCCACATACATTCTACATAGTCACGTGCATAACCCCAGTCACGCAAAGCATTTAAGTTTCCAAGGTAAAGCTTTTTCTGCAAGCCCTGAGCAATGCGGCTGGCAGCAAGTGTAATTTTGCGAGTTACAAAGGTTTCTCCACGACGTTCTGATTCATGATTAAAAAGGATTCCGTTTGAGCAGAACATTCCATATGATTCGCGGTAATTTTTCATGATCCAAAAACCATACATCTTTGCAACTGCATAAGGTGAACGTGGGTAGAATGGAGTCGTCTCCTTCTGTGGGATTTCCTGAACAAGACCAAAAAGTTCAGAAGTAGAAGCCTGGTAAATGCGGCAGGTCTTTTCCATTCCTAAAAAGTGAACTGCTTCAAGAATACGAAGAACACCAGTTGCATCACAGTCTGCAGTATATTCAGGAACTTCAAAAGAAACCTGAACATGACTTTGAGCACCCAGGTTATAAATTTCTGAAGGTTTTATTTCGCGAATTAATCGGATAAGACTTTCTGAATCTGTAAGGTCTCCATAATGCAATTGAATCTTACGATTTTTGTGCATATCCTCAATAGCATCATCCAAATAAAGATGCTCAATACGACCTGTATTGAACGATGAGGAACGACGGATTATTCCATGAACTTCGTAGCCTTTTTCTAATAAGAATTCGGCAAGGAATGAACCGTCTTGGCCGGTGATACCGGTGATTAGGGCGATGTTTGACATGATCTTGACTCCTTTCCCAATAAGAATAATTATATATATAACTAATTAAATTTATTTGTATTGATATATATGATTTTCAAAATATCTTTAATCATAATTGTTAATTTTTTATTATTCGTTTAATAATACCTTTAATTGCATAGAAAAAAAAGTTAATAAAAACCTTATAGAATGACAAATGTATTTCTTTCCTCAAAATATTCCAATGCCATCTCATAGTTTTAAACTTATTTTCACTTACAGAACCCGATTGAATTCTATAAAAAGCTTCACATGTGTTTGTATTCAAAGCAAAAAAACCTTGTTGTAATATAGTAAGCCACATAAGATAATCTTCATGATGAATTTCTTTCTGAAACACTTTTCCACATTTTTCTGTATCATACATTCCGGTCAAATTCCCAATACAATCTTCTTTAAGTAAACGCTGATAATTTACTACAGTCGGAGATTTTATAAGGGCATTCCATAAATCCCCACTACTACTCATTTTACTGTAATAAGAAAATACTATTGCAATATTTTTAGTCGAAAAAAGCGGTAACTGGTGTTCCAATTTAGTTGGCAACCATATATCATCGCAGTCAAGAAAAGCTATATAACGACCACTTGCATTTTCTATGCCAATATTTCTAGGAACAGCAGGAAGACCTATAGACTTTTCAGTATGGAACAAATGAATACGATTATCTTTTAACGCAAATTCAGAAGCAATCTGAACTGAAGAATCAGAAGAATTGTCATCAATAATTAATAATTCCCAATCATCAAATGTTTGATTCTGTATGGAAGTAATTGCATCAGAAATAGTTGATTGCCCATTATGACAGGGCATTATTATTGAAACTAATGACATTATCGTTCCTCTATAAAATCTTTATAATTATTTTCTACTGAAAAATATTTTGCATGAATTGAATAAATTCGTTTTTCTTCAGAAGGGAGTTTCATATAATCGCCATAGTAGGCCCTTAAATATAAATCATAATTGTTCATTAACGGCAAAGATAAATGTTCATATGGAAATAATTGGAAAGGCCCCTCATAAGTTGATTTTAGTAAAAAATGTTTTTTTGTTGATCCATAAAATGAACAGTAGAAATCAAAATCGGAAGAATTATTAAAAGCTTTAACATAGTTGTTAAGAAAATTTCTAAATGGAAGAAATAATAATGAAAGTATTATAATAATATTTTTTAGAATTGTTCTATGTGATTTAGGATATCCGCGAAGGAACAATGATTGAGCTGTAATAATATTTGCAAAAACACACTGCATTTTTGCTTTAATTTTATTTTTTGAAACTTTATCAACTGGAAAAATATCAATATAAATTCCTTGATGCATTTTTCTAAATTTTTTTCTATAAGGGATATCTTCAATAAAAGTTGTATTATTTGCACGCAATTTAGAAAATTGCATAGGGTAATCTATTGTATCTTTCTGTAAATAATATTTTTCATTATTTTTGAAAAGCAATAGAAACTTATCGTAGTTTTCTCTTGTCATCTCTATATCTAAATCATCATCCCATGGAATAAACCCTTTATGTCGAATAGCTCCAATTACATTCCCTGAAGAAAGAACGTAATCAATATTATTATTTCTGCAAAAGATATCTATATCCGAAACTATCTCAAGTAATTTTTCATGAAGTAACTTCAAATCCTGTTTTTCCATATTTTGTTTATTCTCCAATTTTATTTATTACATATTTTTTTCTAAATAAAAGATAATTTAGTCTATCAACACCAATTATAGAACATAAAATTGTCTTGATTAAATGATTGACTTTATAAGTAAATTTGACAGGTTGTTTTGCATATTTTTTATAATTCTTCCATGAATAATCATTAGAAACGCCACCCAAAGAAAAGCAAGCCGTAACATCAGGCAAATAAACATTTTTATTTTCTTTAGCAATTTCTTTCATCCAATAATAATCAGCTGAATAAAATAACCGTACATCATAATGAATTCTTTTATAGATAGTCTTTGGAACATATACACCTTGATGCCCATAATCTGCAAAACTCAATTTTTTTATAGAACTTACATTTGGTCGAATTATTTCATACTTTGAGGTATACATTTTAACACAAGTATATACAACATTATTTTTTAAATCATTCTTTTCTTGAAACGTCCTTAAATTAAAGGTATCTTCAAAATAATCACCAGAGTTTATAAAGACAATAGAATCACCGGTAGCCAGATTTAGAGCTTTATTCATGGCATCATAAATACCATTATCTGGTTCTCTCCTCAAAATATCAATTTCATCGCCATATTTTTCATAAATTAAATTATAAGAATCTTTTTGAGTACTACCATCTATAACAACAAGCTCAATTAGAGCCCCATTATTTCTTTGCTTTAATATACTTTGTAAAGTTAAATTAAAATCTTCTGGGTTATTATATGTTATAGTTACAACAGATATTTTGTCCACCCTTTTCCTCCAGATAAACAATGCATAACGCTAAAATATAAACAAAAGGTTGATAACATAATGAATCCTGAAGCAATATAGCTGCTACTCCAAACACAAACAATTTTGCAATAAACTTATTATTTCTAATTCTTTTTAGAATATTTAATAGATATCCTGCGAATAATGTTCCTATAAATATCCCATTTTCAGCAAAAAACCGCACAAATAAATTTCTTGATGTCATTTCATATCCATTATAAATTGTAGCATTCACTTCCATCATATCTAATGCTTTTGGAAAATATTTGAATATATAATCTGGATATGTTCTATAAAAATATCCTCCCCCAGCACCTAATAAAACATTATCTTTAAACATCATTAAACCAATAATAGGGTTTCCAATACGAATAAATGCAGATTCACTAGATGTTAAAATATTGAAAACGTCTTCTGGGGCAGTAATTAATGAAATAAAAAACTTTTCCATGAATATATATCGAGATAATAAATAAGCATTTAAATTACAAGCTAATTTAACTATGAAAACTCCAACTATTACTATCACTGAAAAAGATATTAAATCTCTCAATTTTAAGTAAGTACATTTATAAAAGAAAAAGAATAAGAAACAAAGCAGATATCCCTTCATGGAAAAGGTTCCAATAAAAAGAATGACAGCAATTATCTTATTGATAAGCCATTTTTTTCCTGTAAAGAGTTTATTTTTTAATATTATAATAAGATATAATAATAAATATTCTGATGCTGCTGCTGGTTCTGCCGCAGAAATGCATACACGGCCTGGTGAAAAACGAACATTCAACGTAGTAAAGAAAGAATTAAAATAATAAGTTCTAGTTACAATTTGAAATAATTGTATTACACCAAATATTAAAGGAAGTTGCATTGATAAAACATAAAGATAAGTAATACATGCAATAGGATTATCCTCATTGATTACAATTTTTTTAAAATAATGAACCAGCCCCATCAAAGAACAAAAACCGAAAATTATCGTTATTACAAATTTTCCAAAAGAGATAAACCTTCTATTTTGTAGTAAAAATAAAGAAAAAGAGACAAAAATCATTAGAATACAAACAAAGAAAAATATAAATCTGTTATTTTTATATTTTTTTGTAGATGAGAATGTCAAAAAGAAATATAAACAAAGAAAAAGGCAACCTAAAGGTCTATAAGTCATTGGTAACGGAAAAATTCGCAGAGCATCAAATGGCATAGTAAGGATTCCTAAAAGTGCGAAAAAATCGATATCTGAGTAAAGTAAATGTCTATGACCTATGTTTGGAATTTTCATTTTTTTCTACATTGCATTAATAATTGCATCCATATAATTTAATTGCTCATTGAATGAGGTCTTCATATAATTAACCAATTGTTCATAAGTTTCATCCAAACGATTGGCATTTCCATATTTAGTCCAATCACCCAAAACTTCATTTCTGAGAGCAGCTCTATAAATATATTTGTATTGTTGCGTAATATAATCTGGAATGGTTTGCCACAAAATTTTATATTCATTCCATTTTTCCTTTAATCGGTTCACGAAATAATCATCTTGAAATAATGTACTCCAGAAATATCCATATTCTTTGATATAAAATTCTTTTGTATAATTAGAACCGAAAGACCAGGCATCAAAATCCCATGGGGGGCCAAAATAAATCTTATTATCCCCTCTTTTTTTATACACATAACAATTCTTTGTTCTCGAAGCTTCTTCATTACAACATAATTCTTCTACAAGATACCAATTAATTGCAGTTTCAATGTCTAGATATTCTAAATACTCACATTCGTTATTGTAATTTTCATTTTTAATTTTATTGATAAGACTCTCCATAGTATTCATGTGATTCTTAATATATTCAATTTGCTCATCAGGAACATCCTCATCTGGATTTTTTAAATGCCAATACAAAGTATTGTTAGAGAAACCCGATGTATTAAAATAATCTGTAGAAAAATAATACCCTTCCTGTGTCATATCACCTTCAATTAAATATCCCCCAGTGATAGTTTCCTCATCAATATCTGTAGACTGTAATTCATCAATATTAATTCTATCTTTAGCTATATCAATTTTCTCACAAAGATAATACAAGCCTTTGTGTTCACCATTTAAAATAAGTTCTACATATTTCCCTGATTGTACCCAAACATAATCTGTTCGCCTTGCAACTTCAAATGCAGTTGCATTGTGCAATTGAGTTCTATCATAATAGGCATTTGCAAGAAGAATCCATTTTTTACTCTTATTCATTCCTAAAATGCTTTTTTTTGAATCTAATTTTACATTATATGGTTTTTTGTATAATAAAGAAGTGCTATTTCCTCTTACTTTAATACCTGCAGAACCTAAATCTTCGCAATTCCCATCTTCTGTATATAAGTTTAGCAAACATCCCTCTATTCTGGAATCACAACTAAGAATTTGTTGACCGTCAGGTGTTTCTATTGTAAGGACAGGCAGATCATAAAGAATAATTGTATAAGTAATTTGAATTCCATTTTTATCACTAATTGTAAAAGAATTTGGTTTTGCAAAATTAGAGAAGTCCGGATAATAACCTTTTAATAAAACAATCTCATTCTCTTTAGGTACTATTAATTTACAGTTTGTTAAAGGCTCAGAATTTGGAACAATTATATGAATTATATTATCTTTTACAAAAAAAGCATTAAAACTACCCGTTTCAGTTTTAATACCAAAACAATCAGAATCTGTTTCTTCGGTTAAAGATTCAATATCCTCTTTTGAAGTAATTTCTGGAATAATTTCCTCTTCTTCAATTTCTTCAATTTCTTCAATTTCTTCAATTTCCGAATCAACATATTCATCTTGAGACAATGTTTCTTTCTTATTTACAGTATCATTTTTACAACCAAAAAAAGCAAAGAATAAACAAATGAGACCAAAAATGTTAAATATTCTTTTCATTGAAACCTTCCTTTATTATAAAACTATTTTTTTAGAACCTGTCATTTAATAAAAAAGTCTGATTTTCAAAATGGGCCAGATGACCTGATTTTCGTAAAAATAAAATGTATTTATCTATACCTAGAAGCGTTTTTATAACCTTATAAAGATTATTAATTAATTTATTTTTGCTTTCTAAGCCTTTTATGTTTTTTTCACTACTCTGCGATACCAATGAATTTGAAATCAATTTTGATTTTTTTAAAAGAATAAAAAAAGAGTCTTTATCGCAAGAAAATGGATTACTAATACTAGCTCCCGTTTCTAATATAGCTCTATATAAACGTCTTTGAAATGCTAATACAGGAATCCCATTCTGAAATTCTCCATATTTATATTTAATATTCAAGTTATTTAAAGTTTTATTTTTTAATAATGCAATTCTATATTCTTTTAAAAGAATATCAATTTCAGGATATGAGGATAAAGAATATTTAGTTACTATGATATCATCTGAAAGCAATTTTTTGTAATCATAGGCACTATAGTGAACAAAAACGAGTTTATCTTTTATCTCTGAATTATCTCTCGGAACTGCATAATAGTTATTATCAATATGATTAACAGTTCGTTCAGAATAATTCCAAGGGGCAAAATCGCAACCATAATTTTTTATTATATTTATTCTCTTAAGATCAATAAAAGAGGGAACCATATCGATCCATTTTTGATCTGTGTACATTCCTCCAACAGGATCTGCAAAAGCTTTTGTCAGAAGCTGTTCACTCCACCATTTTGCAACAAATTTTCCATTTTCGTCATTATTTAAACCTATGAACCCGCAGTTATAAACACCATATTTTAAAAACTGTTCCTGACCCCAGTCATTTATAAATTTTGAATTAACATTTATTATATGTGGTGTTAGGAAAACAGAATAATCTTCATATAATTCATTAAAACGGGAAAAAAACATTATGTCTGGATCAAAATACGCAACTTTGTCATATCCCTTATTAAAGAAAAAGAGAAAACCGAAAGGCTTAAGGCATGTACAGAATTCTGTTACATTATACTTAAAAGCAAGTTCTTCATATTTATCTTTTCCAAGGCCCGTAATCTCATTACCAGATATTATTTGCTTTTCACTTTCCGTTTCTCCATCACAAAAAATTATATAGAAATCAAAATCTTCATTGTTTTCCAGGTAAGAGTTCTTTAATGTCTCTGCAAGACCAATATAACTTCTTGTACAGATTGTAAATGCGCAATTCTTATTCATACCTGTTCTCCAATATCTTTTTCAAAACTTCTTCCGTCAGGTTTTCATAAACTAACGGTATATCATCTTTTTTTACACTATCAAACAACTTTACTATGTCAATATTACAAAGCTTTTTCCTGCATGCTTCATCAAAACGCCATTTTATAAACTTTGAAGGATTGCCACCAACAATCGCATAAGGCTCTACATTCTTTGTTACTACAGCCCCGGCAGCAACTACTGCCCCTTGTCCGATAGTAACTCCACTACAAATAATAGCACCATCACCAATCCAAACATCATCTTTTACAATAATATCACCTTTGCTACCTGCTTCTCTTGTTTCTCCAAAGGTTTTTACTTTAAACGGGTATGTTGAAATACTATGCAGTTGATGCTCACCCCCAAGCAGAAATCGCACATTTGGTGCAATCGAGCAATATGAACCAACAAAAAGTTTTGAATCCAATGGACTAAAATCTGTAACATTTAATTGGCCATAGGATTTTTTTCCTACAACAATTTTTGACAAGTCACAAAAGCCCATTATTGTTGTTTGATTATGTTTATTTATTCTGCGATATTTTCTTCGAAAAAGATATAGTTTTAAATATTTAATAAATATCATAATTTGTAATTCTTCCACGTTTCATTAATTAACAAATATATTAGATTCATTTTTTCTTTAATAAATGAAATAAAAATTTTATATAGTAGGAAAAGAAAAACGGAAAAGTCACAAAATTTCTCTTAATAAATAATTTATAATATGATGCTTTGTTATCATTGAATCTTTTCAAATATTGAAGGCTAAATCGTTTTATATCAACAGAATAATCATTTACAGGAAAGCTATTCTTTGAATCAATTAAATAATCATGTAAAATAGTATTAAACTTAGTTTTATTGATTACAATTTTATTAATTTCTTTACAATCAGTTTGTAATACATCTGGATTATCTAAATATAAATCAATTTTGGCTTTTAAAGATTCTAAATTAGAAAATTGAATTTCAACCTTAGGATTAGAAATAAATAATTCGTCCAAATTACTTTCGGGATCAAAAGCATCTCGAAAAGTTAACGGTAGTTTTCCAGCCATACAAGCATATTGTGTCATCAACCCGCCTGATAATGGATAAGTATTAAGATAAAAATAGCAACGTTTAAAAATCTCAAAAACATCTTTACGTTCTGAACGATAAAAAAATCTTTTTTGAAAGCCATTCATATCTATAAATTTCTTTATATAATCTATATTACCACTTCCTAAATACAAAAATATTGTATCAGGGTGATTTACCAGGATATGTTTTACTATTTCAAAAAAAACAGTGCTGCCTTCTATTTTGTATATGCTACCACCAGAAAAAATTAGTTTCTTACCCTCAATATCAAAATCAAAACCATTAAAAGGGATACTTGTATTAATTATTGGATAATATGGAAGTTTTAACAGTTTGTTTTCATCTATTAATCGATAGTACCTTGAGATATTATAACCATAATCTCTAAACTCTATGAAATAATCAAAAACATTTGTTCCTAACCAAAATGCGTGATCGGTTATATTTATTAAGTATCTCTTACATTTATTCTCAAAAAGACTTATGGACATAAGTCCCGCAATATCCCAAGGAGAAGTATGTGCTATTATTATTTCTGGAGAGAAAGACTCTATATAATCATATATTATTTGAGATTTTGATATCTCTTTTATATCAGGAATTATATGATATTGAATTTTATGATTTTTCAGTTTTGAGTATATTGCAGAATCCTTCTCATCTTTATTACATCCAATAAACATGACTTCATAATTAGTATTATCAAAAAAGAATTCCAAATACTGTTCTGTTAAACCTCTATTGTCAAGAACAAAATAATCATAAAACACAACTCTAATCTTGCCATTTGTATTCGTTATTTTACTATTCTTTTTTTTGATTGTATTATTAGCAATTGAAAAAATCAAATCTTCTAAATCACAATCTGTATATATCAAGTTGGAATTATACATTAACTGTGATGCATATTTTATAAATAAACTAGCTAATTCAAATTCTTTTCGAGCATAATAATGATGAGCAATACTACATAAATGTTTATAATCTTTAATAATCTGATTCTCTGTAATATTCATACATCAATACCCTATAATACGAATACATAAACTTCTTATTTTTCTCATTATCTTTACAAAGATATTGCTATCATAACACACATACTTTAATACTTCTCTAAATCTATCATAAAATTCCTTTTTATCAGAAATTGATATTTCATCATAAAACAAAATTGCTTTTAGAAATACAGTCTCTTCATTTTTGGCATAATCAAAATAAATTTTATCTTTTGAAGAAACTTGATGATTTATATTATTTCTATTTTTGAATAATGAATTAATTTCAGCACTATAACGATGTAATAATTCCAAAGAATATTTCGAATACTTATTTTCAATTTCATATGTCCAAGTATTAATCAATTTCTGAACTATTACCGGCGAACTATTCCAAGAAGACCCTTCCGTTTGTCTATATGAATAAATCACTTCTGGAATAAAATACATATCCCCCTTATTAAGAGTATATATTAAGATATCATTATCATCAAAAATACCAATATTTTTAATGATTGAAAAATCTTCTCCTTTTATGTCTTTCCGATGAATACAAGCTCCAGCGTGAATATATTTTTTCCGAATATATTCACGAGCAAATACACGTTTTGCTTTCTTATACCAATTAATCTTTTCTATGTGATTTTCATCGTACCACATCTGATATAAAAAAGCACAAACCGCAAGAGTTTTATCATTTTCAAGAATCTGTATTCCTTTCTGAAGAAAAGTATCACTACAATACCAGTCGTCACCATCTAAAGTACAAAAATAATCCCCTGTTGCATTTTCTAACAAAAAAAGTCTTGCAGCGCTGACTCTTTCTATGGAATTATATATCCTTCCCTGCTCTCTAGGCATTGTAAAAAGTTTGATTTTATCAGGATATTTATCAATATAGGATTGTACAATATCGCAAGTGTTATCATTTGAGCCATCATCTGCAACAAGTATTTCAAAATCTCCATCAAACTTCTGATAAAGACAACTTTCTATGCTCTTTTGAACATACTGAGCTTGATTATAATATGTAATTAAAAAACTAACTTTCATATATTATAAACTTTTATTTCTTTAGTTTGAAATATAAACTCTTAAGAATTGTTTTTAAACGTCTTGGTAAGATTCTTAATAGGCTCCTTTTAAAACTAACAACAAAAGACTTTAATGACCATATTTGAGTACGCCCATTCGAAATGATCTGTTTTGCCATTGCTGTCTTTAGGAATTCAAGAGATTCATTTTGAAATATCTTTCTACGACGATATAATTCATCCCAATCTATCTGTTCTTTTGCAAGTTTTAAAGCTACTTCATCATCAAGACTATATAAAATTCTTTCTTGTAAAAAATTAATTCTTTCAAAAAAATCAGGTAATCTGTTTCGTTCAGTATCATCAAGAGCCAATACCAACATAGGTCTTTTGAAAA
>JAEEGL013734678.1_pt1 | contig 40254 bp, 22 predicted proteins | sample 9134231 | NCBI WGS metagenome assembly JAEEGL01 (sample SAMN16246548, study PRJNA631951) | gut metagenome | biome: gut microbiome; feature: rumen; material: fiber-attached | host: Bos | place: Iran: Karaj | collected 2018-10
AAAGTTATTTGCTTCAAGATAATATACACCGCTTGCAGCACCAGCAACACCTGTTTCACCAACGATAATATTATTACGATAAGAACCTGCAAGGAAGACACCATCAGCAGACTTTGGACTAACCAAAAGTGCATCTGTTGTTTCAACATCCTTCTCCTCACCCTCAACTGAAAGTACATCATCAGATGTCAACTTCTTGAAGATACATGGAACATTTGCAGGAACAGATGCAACAGCCTTTACCTTTATTGCACCATTGACAAATCCCTTAACAGTATAGTACTTAACCTTAGAGTCAGTGTTTACTGCGAATGGCAAACATACTGTACCCCATGTCTCACCATTTAATTCACGCTCATACTTAACAGTCTTTGCTGTGAATGGCTTAGCGATGTTAATTTCAACCATATCCTCAACTACGAGGTTCTCGCAGTATTCATTCTTTACGACATTTGTAGTCTTCTCCTCACCGTTTGCAACAACTGTTAGGTCGCTACCATCCTTTACATAAACGAGGACATTCTTGTTGTCGAAGTCAGTAACGTCAACGACAGTATTTTCAGAAACCTCATCTACATCCTGTAGGTCAACAACATTTACGTTTGAGTTTGCCTTTACCACATAGTCGAGAAGTGGCTTATCCTCTTCCTTCCATGTACCTGATACCTTGAGAGTACCATTCTCTACAGTGTAACCATTCTCGTATGCTGGAGTAGCTACTTCTGCAACAGCTGGCTCATCCCCATTCTCCTCGTTAACAACTGGAGCGACTGGCTCGATGCCACCTAAATAACGGAGCTTGAAGTTGTCGAACGCTACATAGTTAGCGTTAGTCTCGCCTACACGTACACCAACCTTAACCTTTGAGCTGTTCTGGTCGATAGCGAACGTTGTAGTTGTGAACTCACAGATACCCTGTGAGCAGCATGAAGAGTTTGCATCAGCAAGGTTGTTACCTGCGAAGAGCTCTACATTCTCAGCTCTCTGCTTATCACTTGATGTAACCTTAACATCAGCAGAGAGTGTGTAACGACCTACTGGAAGACTGTCAAGTACCTGTGAGATAGTGATAGGATTGAGCACGTCTGCGCTCTTCTTCTCATAGAAACGTCCGCCGAACATCTTTTCAGCTGTGCGTACTGACTTCTCGTCATAGTTGAATGTCTCACCATTCTCGCTCTCAACAGTCCAAGAAGCGAGAGACTGCTCCTGACAGTCAGCGTCTGGCATCAGGAAGCTGAGATCGATGTAGCTTTCCTTAGTAGCGTTCTTGAGAGAAGCAAGAATAACCTCCTTTGCCTCTGCAGCAGCAGCGTTAATCTGTGCTGCAGTTGACTTGAAGTTGTTATATATGTTCTCAAGATTCTTGATATCGATGTTCATTGTACTTCTGCGTACAGAGCGTATAAGTGGCCATGCAGCCATACGTGCCTGATAGGCAGAAGCGATAGTATTCTTATAAGCCTTATAATCAGCCTCACTCATAAGGTACCATGTAGTACCTCTTGGCTCTGCATCGTCAGCAGGGATGAGTGGAAGCATAATCTTGAAGCCTGCCTCACCGCTCCATCCGAGATATGTCTTCTTTCCAAAAGCGTAGTTGTTCTTTGCACACAAACCAGAAGTACCATAAAGAAGGTCGCCTGGACATACGCTTATTCTATAATAATCTGTTCCAGAAATCTTATCGAATGTAAATACGTGACTTGTGCTTGAACCAACATAAGTGTATGTCCATTCTGAATTATGATTAAATGTCTGACCAATGCAAAGATCAACATTTCGGTCAGAAGTAAGACGATAGAGGTCATCGTGAAGAAGGTAAGTGTTGATAGTCCACTTCATACCCTCAGCACCGAAGCCCATAGCCTTAGCATTGCAGTTTGACTCATACTGATACTCTGTACTTGGGTACTCAGTTCCGAGGAACTTTCCGCACTCCACGTTGTAGAGATAAACCTTTGAGCCTTTCAAAGACTGCTTCTTAATGATTCGTGATGTTAGAGTCTTGGTTGTTGTTCCGAGAAGACTCTGAGTTGATGTGCCAAACAATGAGCCTAAAAGTTGTGCTGACACCATCATAGGCATAGCTATGCCTGCCAAAACTGTGAATAGCTTTTTTTCGTTCATATTTGTTCACTAAGTACCGGGAACTGAGACCTCATTCACATAGTCTTAACAAAACTTAATTTCCCCAATAAGTTCCCGATAAATAAAAATTAATAATAGCTTATTTCTTGTAGTTCACCCGATAATCTAAATCCCAATGAAAAATGATATTGAGTATCCACTCACATGGAGTCTGCTTTATCTTTTCACCTTTTATTTAGAAATCCTCTGCAAAGTTATATACTATTTGTATAATAAATATAATGTTTTCATAAAAATTTGCTATTTTCTCGCCATTTTTAGCAGAAAACCGTCAAAAACACCCTATTCAGATTGCAATTAAAGGGTAGATTTACACTTATTGGTATAAAAAGATAATAAAAAAGAACAATGGAGAGAATAATCGGAATATACAATTACAAAAGGAGGAAAGAGGAACAGAAACACGAAGAGTAGTTCACAAATACACAAAAAAGCAATACAAGTAAAAAACACCTGTATTGCTTTATCATTATATGAATGATAGAATAATAATGAGCAATAATTAGATACCTGTCAATCTACAAAACACAACCTTTAGAAGGTACTATCAGATAAATCTAAATACTTTACCCATCACTTATTTCTATTAATTCTTACCAAAGACTACCCCAGCCAGAGTTTCTTCCTCCACTGCTGCCATAGCCACGCTTATTATTACCATCGTATGGTTCAGTATATCTCTGGCGAGATTCCATAGAACCTTCAGAATCTCCTCCATAGCTCATCTCCAAAATGCATGACATAATCTCAAAAGAGTCAATACATATACGAGGTTTTATATAATCCTTTTTCATATTCATTACTATCCCTAACCGTTGGTCTTACGGCACTAAGCTTTTTCTTATGTTTCTTGTTCAGTGCAAAAGTACGACTTTTTCCCTAATATTCAATCATTCCAAAGCGTTTTTTTACCTAAAACAAATCAATATACATCAAATAGTATGTAAACAATCTTATTTTTTAAGTTTTAAGGTTAACGGTTTATATATTGTAAACCGTATAACCTTAAAACTATAAATTTCAATATTTATTCCTTCACAATAATCTTACGAGACTTGCCATCAGAATATTTGACAATAACTATTCCACTTGTAGGCTTCTCTATCTGCTGACCATTAGCATTATAGTAACCAACTATTGTACAATTCTCATAAACATCCTCTAATGACGTAGTATCAAATTCATCATCAAGCTCAAACAATGAGAACGAGCGCACTTCTGATATATCAAGATCAGACAGACGCTTATCACCAGCAAGGATAAATGAACGGAACGGAACACACTCAAGACTTTTTACCGCATGCCAAAACTTATCCTTGGCGATATAGTAACAATCACTTGCAGCAGGTTTACCAGGCTTAGCAGGATCTGTATAAACGTCAGCATTAAAAGTACCCAGGAAGTCAAAACCATCAGCGCCAACAATAGGCAGACTCTTTGGGTCACCAGTACTTATAACAACTCCACTTGCTGTAAAAGTAACACTCTTGGCATTATCATCAAGTTTCTTGAACAATGATGGATAACAAGCATCGATACTTTCTTCCTTAGCAAGACCAATCTTAAAATTGCCCTTTTCCAGCTCAAATCCAGAGAAGCTGTACAACTGAACATCATCACCAGACTCAATTTCGAATGGCAAACAAAGCGTACCATATTTGGTTGTCATATTGCGAGTGTAAGATGCAGTCATCGCAGTAAACATCTCTGGAACATTTATAGGATATTTATCCACGAGTTTATAATCTTCACACGTTTTATTAATAACAACATTATGTACATTCTTCACATCAATATTATTCTGGTTTTCAGCTTTCTTATAAACAAGAATATTCTTATTTGTGAATTTATCGCCATCAAATGTCATCTTAAACTCTGGAACAAATGAAGCATCCTTAAGGTAGATAGCACAAACATCTTTGTTAGAACCTAAGATATATTCGAAATCATTCTTAGTCTGTTCAGTATTATTCCATACACCAAGCAACGTCAACACCTTATTTTCACCCTCTAACGTATAATCATAAGAGTAAATATTTGAGTGAATCGTTCCAAGATACAAGAGACGGATATTATCAATAGCAACGTATTTAGCGGTGTTATTGTCATCCAACTTGACGCCAATGGTTACTGTTGGGTTATTATCATCCACATAGAATTTAGGAATGACAACGTCTGCAATTGCATATGACTTCTGTCCAACATTAACACTATAAGTCTTAAACTTATTTCTTGCAAATGCCGTTACACCTGTTACTGTTCCTGCATCCGTATAGGCAGATACCGTAAACTGTACAGCATATCTACCATGTGGAAGTGCATGGATTTCAGAAAGGAGACTTGTAACATCTACAGAGAACTCAGTTGCACCCAAACCACTTGTACTTAATGCCTCATAATGACGTCCACTGAATATCTTCTTTGATGTGAATGCAGTAGTCTCGCTGCTCTTGAACAAGCCCTCTGCGTTATTCCAAGTGATATCCTTCTGCTTACAATCAGCATCTGTCAACAAGAATGATATATCCATGTAATTATCCTCAGTGGCAGCATCAAGAGAAGACTCCTTCTTCATATTGTCCTTTACAGTCTTTGCCAAAGAAGCAATGTGGTCACCAGTAGAAGTAATTTCACTATAATCATGCTCCAACTTAGTATAGCCGGCTACATTCAACTTACTACGACGAGCAGACCTGAGTACTGGCCAAGCTGCCATACGTGCAGCATTAGCATTCTTTACGACACTCTTGTACTGGTCGTACTGCTCCTTTGTAAGAATCTGCCACTTGACACCCTTATCCTGCTTGTCAGCATCTGGGATAAGTGGAAAAACTACATTGAATCCTGGTTCACCACTCCATCCCATGTAAGTAGTGCCATAATATCCGATATAACTCTGAGCTGCACCCTTATTCTCTACAAGAACTCTTGAACCAAATTTTGTATCATTAGGATCGATGCTCAAATAGCAGAAGTGAGCATCATTGGCATCATCAGTCTTCTTCATCTTTGCATGAAGGTCTGTAGAACCATAATAAGTATATGTGTACTCATCTGTTCCGCTATACAACTGCTTAATATTGATGTATTCGTATTCTTTTGATGTACCTTCTTTTTTCTTTGCGAAAGATACAAGGTTATCATCATTAAGATACATCTTCAGCAATGTTCCATTCGTACTCAAACCTACAGGATTGCCAAAGCCTTCATTCACATCATATCCTTCTGTTAACTCTTCACCAAAGAAGAGACCAGCATCAACATTGTAGAGATATACTTCCTTTGAAGCAATTGAAAGTCTGAAATTATCGACGCTAAACTGACCTGTAGAACTTACCTTAATTGTAACGTCCTCACCCTCATTTACCTCAAATATCACAGAAACCTTCTCTATGTTTGAAGACTTTGTTGAATTCTTCTTCTCACTAGAGCCAACAGTTGCAGAAAGCACAACATCCTTACCACCATCAGCCTTAATCTGAGCAGTTATCTTATACTCACCGGCAGGAAGACCTGACACAACCTGTGAAATAGACTTCTGCTTATTATCACTTGGAGACTGATAATAATAGTTCTTATCCCACTCTGAAGCAGAACCTGCTGGCTGAGCCTGTGGGTTACTTCCAAGGTTTCCTGGAGTCCAGTCAAGTATAGAACCTGTCTCGAAAGATGGGTTCTTGATGTATCCTGACACATCCTCAAGTACATTCTCCTCATAGAGATAGTACAACTTGAAGTTATTGAGCACGAGCCAGTCCTTTGCATCAGCCTTATCACGCTTTACACCAAGAGTGATGTTTCCATCCTTAACGTGTACAGACAAGCTGTTCATATACATTGTAGGATTTGCATCAAATAATGTAGCTGCACCAGACAAAGTTGTAGGATATGTAATTCCAGTCTCATCAGTAATGAGTTTCACACTTGCGTATGACTCATTTGCATACATCAAAGCCTTAGCCTTATTAGCACTTGTACTGGCTGTTGCTCCATAGCGATAGAATCCCTGTGCCTCAACTCTATACCATCCATTAGGAAGACCAGAAACAACCTGTTTGATTGTATATTCGTTGGCATAAGTTCCAGAGCCTCCATAATTCACTTCTGCGCAATCATTAGCATAGTTCTGGAAACCAGGAGTTGTTGTCTCCCATCCATACTTCTTGTTTACATAATCTTTAGCTTCACTACTCTTACCGATAGTAAACTCATTGTTCACAATCTGACTTGTGATATCTGCACCTTCAACATCGCCAATACGAACAAGGTGGAAGTTATCAACATCAACACCTGAATCCCAAGCATTACTTGCACCATCAACACTTAATCCAACAGTAACTTCAGAAGCAACTGGTACTATAAAGACAAACTCCCTATAGTAGAAATCTGATGGCCAGCTACTCGTTCCCGTATGACCGATATGCTTCTTTTGAATTCTTGCCTCATCGCCAGTTCCAACCTTAGCAAACAAAGATGCAACTGTGTTACGAACACAAACATCTGCAGAAAGGCGATATGCTCCGGCAGCAACCTTAATTGCTTTGCCTGAATCATCTTGTACTTTCTGTTCTACTTTTCCAGAAAGAATAGTTCCGTTAGAACCCTCAATTGTGGCATACTTGTAAAATTTACCTCCACGACCACTTTGATTAGGATTATAAGTCAATCCTGCAAAAGTCCATACATCCAAATTTGTATTATCAGAGAAGCCTGGGTTCTTCAGATAATTATCATATTCCTGAAGTCTGAAGTTATCAATTGCAATAAGAGCCTTACCTGAGTTGTTACCATCACCTACACGAAGTCCGATTTCAACCTCAGAATCCGCAGGTATATTCAACTCAAGAGTATAAGTCTGTTTTTCTCCGTTACATTCTACAGAGCCAAGCTCCTTATCGCCAACCTTAGCATACAAAATAGAGGTGTTAGGATAAGAGCATACATCAGCAGACAAAATGTAATCACCACCCTGTTCTGAATCAAACGTAATTCTCTGATAAACTCTTGCACCCTTTATACGATTATTCTGCCATGCAACTGTTTTAATCTCTGGATGAATAGCCTCACCAACAAATCCATCTTCAGAAGAACCTACAGCTGGTTCAAAAGTCACATCACCTTCTATCTCCCAACCATCGTTCCAATCACGATTCTCCTTTGGAATAGCAAAATATGCATTACGGATATAAGTATCAACCACGCCATTATCCTTATTTAGAGGAACAATGTCCTTAAGAGCTGAAGATACATTAATCCACTGATTGCCCTTGCTTTCAATATACAAATTCAATGTTCCACCAGAAACCTTAACTGGCAAAGAATAAGTATAATATGCACCATTAAGCAAAGTACGAGTAGCCTTTGTTTCACTTTCTGCAACAAGGTAAGCCTCACTATTACCAATTCCTGCATTCATCCGAACATCATACCATCCATCAGGAAGACCCTCCACTGTAATCTTATTATACTTACCAGGCTTACCTCCCGTACTAGTAGTACCCATCCAGAGTCCATCGTTTATGCTTGCTTCAATGCTTTGCTCCCAACGAGCATTAACACTCTTGCCAATAGAAGAAGTCAAACGTCTTGACATCTCGGCTGCAGAAAGAGCCTCGTACTGTTCCTTGGAAACGAATCGCCAAAGGTGTTCGTACGAACGATTATCATGGTGAATAAACCAAGCATCATACTGTACATCCTTTGGATAAGAAAGATTACCATTTACATATTGAATATATCTCTCCGTATCCGTATTTATGCTCTGTAAGAAATAGCCATTGAAGTTAGACTTTTCCTCCAAAGTCCAGTTTAACTTATTTCTACCCCATGCACCAACACCATTATTCTGACATACATAACTTAAGGAGCCCTCATCATCAAATGAAAGTGCGACATCACTTCCACTCAATTCAATATTAAACAATGTTGAATTGATAGCATCCAATGTCATACCTGTTGTACCAGGAGCGTTCAAGAAAACATTACTCTGTTCATTATAAAGACGATATTGTCCACCATTCACGACAGACTCATGTTGCCATTTTACTCGTACGCCCGAATTTTCCTCCTGAACTTTAGAGTAAGTTTTAATACTCTTTATCGCACAACTAACAGAAGAAACATTCTCTCCTGCACTTACATACAGAATAAGAGTACCACCATTTACCTCTATTTCATTGGAGTATGTTTTAAGTGAAGTAGTCAAATCATTCCACTTGTATAGCTTATCACCAGTATGTGCATAAATTGTCGCAGAACCATTTCCAGCCTTCAAAGCATACAAGTCAACAACATATTTATCATCTTTAAGATTATTGATAGTAATCTTAAGATAACTGCCTTCTTCATTAGCATCTTTTGTTTGTTTTACAAGCCAGATTCGACTTTGAGGTTCACTCATCTCAATGTTATCAGAAAACTCTCGTATAACAGTAACATTTTTATTATATACAGACGCTCCAATTTTACTTTGAGGATACAAGGCAGAATACTGGTCTTCGGAGATTAAACGGTAGAAGTATTTATTATCCGAATGATTGCTTGTAGAATTCACTCTTGACATAGAAGACGAAAGTGAACCATTTGAATTGGCTGTCATATAATAGTAAGGACCATGTTCTAAAAGACCAGTCCAACTCGTAGCATGATATATTTCGTAATAATAGCCACCATATGATTCACTATTACCACGACTTACAAGCTTCCAACCACAATTATCCCTATTTATCAAATTTGCTCCGTCAAAACCAATCTTATTAGAACCATTTGCAATTCTATAATTACCATTATCATCCATAGAGAATGTGAATGGAATAGCATTATATATGCTATCAACATAACCACTAATAGAGGTAATATAACTATTACCTCCAATGCTATTTATATAATAAGAGGTGTTAGACTTAAGAGCCTCACCAATGAATATAGAGGCAAACTTGTCCCTAACTACTTTTTCTGGCACAATGTCCTTAAAAGCGAGTAACATATTGCCAATTCCAGCTTCTGACTCAAACAACTCATCTTCATAAACAGTTAAGAGACCATCACTCTTAACATCCACAGTGAAAGTGTAAGCCTCAAGCGTATCAGAAACGATATGAGACTCACCATTCACATATACCTTTGCTTCGATTCCATCAAAGCCTTTCTGCTTTGCCGCATACAACTCAACAATATACCTACCAGGTGTCAAACCTGATACTTCATATTTATTATTGATTCCCATTGCATTTTGCTGTACTACATAGCGCGAGCCGACCTTTCCAATAGAAAAGGCCTTTGAGAAATCACGAGTTGCTGTAACATTTGCTGTATTATAATTTGAGACATGCTTTTTCAGCATCTCCTTTATCTTTTCCGTTGGATATACAGAATAATACTGTTCCTTGGAAATAAATCGCCATACAGTATTGGCATTTACTTCTGACGATTCAAAAGCTATAGATTCTCCACCTGCATATTGGATATAATTCTTAGAATCTCTAGTTTTGATAGTGTAAGCATTTTCGCCATAATTTTTCGTCAACAGTTCAATATCCCAAAAAGATTTATTACGTACATTCCAAGTAGCATTATCACGTACATAATAAAGAGCATCTCCTTCCTTATATGAAATGTATCCACTATTTTCAAAATTAAATATAGTAGCAGCAGCAATGTCACTTGTAACAACACCCTTATTACCACCATCTGTATTCTCGGCAGTCAAATACTTTGACGCACCATCATTAAAGACATAATAACTGCCTGCAGAAAACTTCTCATACATCCAAGTTGTCTGCATAGTCTCATATTGTTCATTAGATATCTTTGTAATATCTCTCAGAATACCAGAGACATTCTGATTTGTAAGTCCTGCATCAACAAGGATATCCAATGTAGAGCCATCTCTATCAACAGCAATAAGGAGCAAATGATTCTTATATTCATCTTTGCTCAGAATCTTCTTATTTTTTGCTGTTTCGAAATCGTCATAAGAACATTTTACCTCAACATTTGCCTTATTATCACTTGATTTACCATAAAAGTTGACGATATACTTACCAGCAGGAACATTATCAATCCGGAGATGAAGACACTCATTTGACGCATCTTTACACGCAGCAAGCCATTCTCCTTCATTTACAGTTGAAATATTTGTCTTCCAACTAACAGAAATACCATCTCCCAACACATTGGTTAGAGATGACTTTATACGAGAAGGGTCAAAAACATTAAATTGTTCTGGCGTAACAGCCTTCCACTGATACTTTGTATTATCAGTAATTACCTCAGTCTCGCCGAACAGAGATACCTCATTATTAATTGATGCACCCAAATGGTAATAATTATTCATGGAATAAAACACATAATAATATTTCCCACTTACGCCTGGCACCTCTTTTCTATTCCAAGCTTCTTTACCATTAGCATCGAACTGATAGTTACTATTATAAGATACACCAGAGATGCTATAATTACTTCTTCCACTTTTTTTAATATTAAACAATCCTGGGGAATCCGAAGAAGACACCATAACATTTGGTTGTTTCAACAAATAACCAGTAGCAACATTCTGCAAATAATAATCATTTCCCACCTCAATATACTCTTCGGAAAACGAAACATTCTGCGCATGGGAACTTAACGCCCCGAGCACAAAACTACACGCAGAAAATAACAATGAAATAATTCTTGTTCTCATATATGTTCATTATTTTTATTTCTTATAAAATTCCCGAATATACAAAATACTTTTAGGGTACCGCATTCACTCCATTTATTTATTGGTCAAATCAAGGCCGCTTCATGCAACTACATATCTCATCTGATAAAAACCAGCAAGACAACTCATTCAAACCCTACAGTGAAGTTTACGGTAATTTCTTATTCAAAATAATTCCACTTCTTGTATAATAATTTCGTACAAAGGTAAGCAAAAATAAAATAGGACGTACAAAAACATGCAACAAACTCATTTTCCAACAATAAAAATAGCGAATAGTTAGCTGTTTTGACTTTTTGCATCCATATTTTGACATGTATAAATGACAACAAAAAAGGTCGGTCCTTTTTAGAACCGACCCAACATTATTTAATCTAACACAAAATCAAGGAACATATATAGGACGAACACTTGCGCCATAACATCTATCAACAGAAGTTAAAGTATAAGAACCATCCATAATCTTCAAGCAGTAAGCCTTAAGCCAGTTTGCAGAATTTCTATCCAAATCAGAAGCCCAATAATAACCTGCTGAAGTATCCGTCTTTGTTGTTCCAGCCATGAGACCATTAGCTGGAAGGAATATCCATCTTGCTGGATTTGTCTTATTTGAAATCCTATATCCGCTAACACCGTTCACAGAAGTCCAATCCCACTTACACTTTTCGATAAGATTCTGCCACTGTGTAGAAGTTGGAATATACCAATGATGAAGAGGTGTCACCTTCATATAAGCAACATCATCATATTCTGGGTCCAATACGTACTGACCATCTCCACCCTTATCTGCAGGACTGCAATACTCACACATATTTTTACTTGAGATGAATGTATCATAAGTACTCCAGCTATAATTTGACTTAACTTCATAATCGAACCAGCCATAATACTCTGGTACATCTCCATCAACTACATCAACATTATTACGTCCCCAAAGAGCACCGTCACCAGTTCCGAGGTCAACATAATCCCTGTCATCATATTCATCGGTAACACGAGCCAATGTTGCATTACGATTATACTTGTATCCAGACTTAACACGCAATCCGCTGTTAAGTGGGGATGTATATACAAGGCCAAAAGATGACACAATGTTAGCAGTAACACTTACAGAACTCTCATTAGTTGTTGGAAGTGCTGCAACAAACAATCTCAATGTCTGTCCTGCGACCACATTCATCTTGCCAAGGTCAAGAGAAATGAGCGTAGAAGTCTCTGTTGCCACAAAAGTACCTTCCTTTGCATTCATCTTTGCCTTTGTAACAAATATAGGGTCTTGTGCTACCAAAGAAAGTTCTGTCACAGTCGCAGCCTCTGGCACGACCAAATCAAGCACAAGGAAACCGCAAAGATGCTTGTAATGCAGACTAACGTTAAGTTCATCGTCAACCTTTGTAGGCAAAGAGTACATATAATCGTATGCACCCAAATGAGCTGTACTGTTGTTTGACTTCTGTGTCTGACCTGTCATATCAACAGGAATATCCGCATAAGTCTCATTAAGTTTCATGTCACCACAAAATGGATAATAAGCACAATATGTATTATCCTTCCTTAAGCGCCATGCACCACCATCAAAATCAGCTGACATGCCGCCATCTTCATTTGTTTCAAAATCCAAGACCTGCGATACCTGTGAACCTGCAACTGGTGCTATAGGGAAAAGTCCTACAACATCGCCACTTGCCCATGCAAAATTCAACTGACTACCAGAGTAAGTCAAATTTGTTCTTGTAAACACACTTTCTTCAGATTTCAACGGTTCTACCGTGAAACTTATCTTATTTACATTTACAAAAGAAGTGTTATTCTCCTGCTGCAGCTCATCTAATGAACACGCAGCTAATAATGCTGAACCAGCAATTGCTAAAAATAATCTTTTCATAGGGAACATTATAATTCTTACTATTCTCACTTAAGTACTCAAAATATCTACGTATAACAGAAAAGACAAACAGGAGATAAAGAAAACGACCATATACATCGTGACTTACAATATTGCCAGTCTTTAACCGTTACCTTTATCCCCTTATTCACTTTTAAACACAACATACGTTGCGTAATACGAATTCACCTGAGTACAATTATTTCTCACTAAAAAAAATTAATATCCTAATGATGTTCTAACTCGTGCTCCATTATCATCTGGATCATCTACGATATTCTCGCCTGTATTAGTTGCGCCTCCATCTGGATTTGTTGCAGGACGAGACTCTTGATTTGATCCGGCAAGGATAGAACATCTGATCTTTGCAGCACGAAGCTCAGCTTCTGGCGCTACATAAAAAGCTTTTTGTTCCATATTCATTTAAGTTTATATAATATCGACTTGTTTGTAATCAATTTAAGATCATTCAATTTTGTTCATTTATTTTTTTTCGATTCTTTTCTTGATTTTCAATCTTATTTTCCCGTTTTTATTATTATTTACGCTACAAACTTAAGTTTTTTTTTACAAATACACAATTGATTTCTTTAAAAAAACAGCAATCACGACTTTTTATCTGTAAAAATACGCAATATTGTCATTTAGATACATAATTATTCGACCAAAAATATCAAAATAAATAATTGAAAGGGAAAAACAGAACAAAAAAGAGGTTGACTCAAACGAGCCAACCTCTAAATATCATAATATTATTCAACAGTTCCAATATAAACAGGACGAATAGCCATTCCGACAAAACGATCAATAGAAGTAATCGTACTTGAACTATTTGTGAAATTAAGGCACTTACCTTTCATCCAACCTTCAGAATTTGTATCAAGTGTTGACGTCCAGTAATAACCAACAGCATTATACTCTGACAAGTCCTTACCAGAAACTGAACCGCATGCAGGGAGGAAAATCCACCTTGAAGGGATATTTCGGTTACTAATTCGGTATCCATTGACTCCATCCATCTCAGTCCAAGTCCAATCACACTTATCTATAAGATTCTGCATTTCTGCTGGAGATGGTATTCTCCAAGAGTATTCTGGTTGTCCATACATATATGCGACATCATCTATTTCGTCATTATTTTCCTCACCACCAAGTCTCATTACTGAGATACCATCATTTGGACAGCAAAGCTGACATGCTCCATCGGAATACATATAGTAGCCATCCCAAGAGTATTCTGCCAATGGATTCAAATCGTACCAACCATAGTAAACTCCACCCTTAGGATTGGTAACAACATCGTCAAAACCTTCTTGTACAAAATTCTCACGTGCCCAAAGCACTCCGTCTCCTGTACCAAGGTCAACGTATGCCTTGCCGTCATACATGTCTGAAGACTTGGTCATGGTAGCTTCTCTGTCATAAGAGTAACCCTGATTAACCTTGATTGCTCTTAATTCTGCACTATATGATGTACCATTAGCATCTGTAGCAGTAACAGTCAAAACTTTCTTTTCCGTATTAGTTGTAGGAAGAATACTGATATAGAACTTTGCAGACTGTCCTCCTATGACATCAACGTTTTTCAATCCGAGTTCAATGTACTTGGATGTGGCTACTGGAGTAATTGTTCCATCGACAGCATTCAGCTTAGCCTTTGTAACAAAAATGTCACTCTCTGCAGATACCTCAATACCATTTAATATCGCATCTTCTGGGAATGTCAAGTCAAGCACAAGAATTGATGCTGCATTTTTGAACGCAAGATTTATAGTACCAGTCTCATTTAAAGTTGGTTCAGCGTACATATAGCTGAAGCTATTCATGTGACTTACACTATTATTTCCTTTCTGAACCTGACCTACCACATTAATAGGGATATCCGCATAAGTATCACCAAGTTTCATATCTGGACAGAATGGATAATATGCTGCGTATGTACCACCTTTCTTCAACTGCCACATACCTCCGTCAAATGTCGCTGTAGTTCCATCATCAGACTCTTTCACTCCAAGAACTTCGCCTACCTGACCACCAGAAACCGGCGCTATGGCAAACACGCCAATAACATCATTTTCTGACCAATAATAGTGCCAAAGTCCATCAATATCTCTGGACATAGTAGTCCTTGTTACATAACCATCTTCTGGAGTTAATGGTTCTATAGAAATATTAACCTTATCTATCTTAATATATTGAGAGTCATCGACCTGCTGAAGTTCATCAGATGTACATCCTACAAGAAATGCCATTACAGCACTTAAAAACAAAATCTTTTTCATAGGGAACGAAATTAAAACATATTCTCAACTATGCACTTCGTGTTTCGGATTTCTCCGAAACACAAGTGCAATATTTTCTCACAACCAGAACTTATTAGAAGCTAAGTCCGCGTCTTACGCGAGCATTATCATTAGGGTCGCCACCTGTTGTAGGAGTTGTAGTAGAAGCACTTCCTGAATTATCTTCTGACTGACCCTGTTCTGTACCACCAGTAGAGCCTGCTAAAAGCGAGCATCTGATTACTGCTGTACCAAAGATTAGCTCTGGCTTTTCATAATTTTCTTTCTTTTCCATAATACTATGCTGTTTTTAATACATTAACACTCAAATTATTTCACCCGTTAATTACATATATATAATTATTTTTTCGTGGCAAATATAATGATTTTGAAAACACGAGCAATATTTTTTTTCGTTTTTTTTTAAGTTTTAGATAATTATATATACAAATAAGTGAAAATGCTATTTAAATAAAGATTTTTCCGCATAATTAACATGCATTAACTGTTGAGAACGCTTTCCACGATTTTTTCTTGTATTCCTGTTTGTTTCTCCAAGAAAAGGAAGGAGAAGATAAGGGAATATAAGGGAAAAAGCAAGGGAACGGATTTCATAAAGTAAGGAGAAATGCGGTTTTAGCTTACACGATGAACGGGCATAGGGGCAAAAACGACACGAAGGATTTACGAACCATTAACGAAGGGTTAACGAAGGATTAGCGAAGGTGACAGAATGGAAGCTTTTGCTGTTCTTTTGTAAACATTATGTCACTTGGCTTTTCGGGTTCTTGTAAAGCATCCATACGATATGATTTACACGAAGGGTGTGAGTCGGCTGATTTTTCGCTAATCTTCCGCTTTGACTCTGCTGTTTCTCTGCTAATCCTCTGCTATTTCTCTGCTATTTCTCTGCTAAATAGCGGAGTCATAGCGGACTCATAGCGAAGGCATAGCGGAGTCATAGCGAAGGAGGAACGAAAAAACACGGGCGAAGATTTGGTCATATTGACAGGAATCCGTATTTTTGCATATTATCATCACAATCAATCCATATTATCATCACAATCAATCAAAAGCTATGAGAGAACTAAGAGACAGAGAGATATGTATTCTTGAGGAACAGGGATGTATGGCAGAGGACTGGAGCGACATCCTTGTGAGTGACGACTTCACCACCGACACGATGCACAACGTGGCGTTGTACGGTCATGTGGAATTAGGAAGCATGATGGGAAGCATAGAGGTGGAGGAAGGTTTTCTCCGCCGCTGTGGCATACGTAATGCTTCTCTGCGAAATGTGTGCGTGGGCGACGACTGTCTCATAGAGAACATTCATGGTTATATATGTGGATATAACATTGGTAGTCATTGTCTTCTGACTAATATCGGCACTATGTCGTGCCAGGAGGATGCCACCTTCGGACAAGGAAAGACTATCTCCGTACTCAACGAGGGCGGAAAGGGTAACGTCACGCTCTGTGAGGAACTGACGGCTCAGATTGCTTGGATGATGATTAACTTCCCCGACGCTATGCGTCGAATGAAGAATGAAGAATGTAGAATGAAGAATGAAGAATGTAGAATGAAGAATGAAGAATGCGGAACCCATAACTCAATCGGCTCATACGCCCGCATCATGAATGCCAAGGACATACGCAACGTGAAGATTGGCGACTATTGCGAGATACAGGGTGCAAGTCGTCTTGACGACTGTACCATCATGAGCAATGAGGATGCCTGCACCTTCATCGGTACGGATACTGTCATACGTGGATCAATCGTTGCTCCGGGTGCAACGGTGACGGACGGAGCAAAGGTGTATGAGTGTTTCGTGGGCGAATCCGTTCACGTCGGCAAGGGCTTCTCTGCCGAGGCGAGCCTGTTCTTTGCCAACAGCTACATGGACAATGGCGAGGCGTGTGCCGCCCTCTGCGGACCGTTCTCTACCTCCCACCACAAGAGCACGCTCCTCATTGGCGGTGCTTTCTCGTTCTACAACGCCGGTTCGGCAACCAACCAGAGCAACCACGCATACAAGATGGGACCTATCCATTGGGGTATGCTCGACCGAGGTGCCAAGACAGCCAGCGGTTGCCATATCCTGTGGCCTGCTCACATAGGTGCTTTCTCCATGGCAATGGGTAAGATACAGACGCACCCACAGGTTCACACCATGCCTTTCTCCTATATAATAGCAGAAGGCAACAAGACGTATCTCGTGCCTGGTATCAACATACGTACCGTAGGCACATGGCGTGACATCAACAAATGGCGCAAGCGTGACCTACGTCCACTCTCCTCACGTAACGACATCATCAATTTTGCTTTTCCTAACCCTTATCTTATACAGAATGTGCTTGAGGGACGACGCATCCTCAAGGATTTGCTCCATAACTCTGAGGGTAACTCTGAGGAACAGAGCGTACAAGAATATGCGTATAATGGCACATTTATCAAACACGATGCTGCGGTACGTGGAATACGTTTCTACGACCTCATCATCCGTCTCTTCCTTTTCGAGTATTACACACACAACAAGGTCAGCGATGCCGTTGCACACCACGACCGTTGGTTCGACGTCTTCGGCATGCTTACTCCTAAGCATGAATTAGATACAATCATTCACGATATCAGCACAGGCAACATAGATTCCCTATCTACACTCCAGCAAAGACTACAGGAAACACACGACGCCTACCCTCTCCATTGTGCAGAATATGCCGAGTATCTTATCTCCATACTCGGCGAAGAAATATCCAATCCTGACACTCTACAATATCAATCTGAACAAGCACATGACGAATGGCTTAATCTCATCGCACGAGATGCAGAAAAGGAGTACCAGATGGGCGATGTGGACAAGGAAACGCTCGATGCTTTCCTCAACAGCCTAGCACAATAATAACTCCCCCAAAACGCACACAGCCGCGCAAAGCGGAAAGATGTTAAAGACAAGCGAAGCGGCAAGATATCCGTTACATTTACTCATAGAACTGCTGGCGTTTGAGCCAGAGCTTGAAGAGAGAGTCGTTGAAGGACAACTCTTGCCCGTCTATGTCGATAAGGTCCTTCTTCAGCAGAGCCTTCTTGACCGACTGGATATTGGCAGAAGACTCCAGACGATACTTCTTGATTACCTCCTTGCGACTGAAACCAGAAGTCACACCATTGGCAAGCGCACGCAAGAAATTAAGCTGATGCTCAGACAATTGTTCCACTTCTCTCTGGAAGAACACCTTATTCTGCTCCAACAAGTCATCTATGGCATCAGACACATCCTTATTTGCCACAACCTTGTCAGATTTATACCACACCACCCATGCAAGATGCTGCACGTATGACGACAGATTTTCTGTTGCCTCACATATCCTTGTTGCCTGTTCCTCAGAGATAACCTTACCCGTCTCACGGAACTTGGCACAGATAAACGCTACCCATTCATCCGTAGGTATCTTCTTCAAAAACATCATGTCACCAAACTTGTAGAAAGGCATCCCCTTGTCATTAAATATATTCTCCATAAGATGCTTCTTACTTCCGAACATACAGTAGGTCACATTCTGCTGATGCTGCCACACAGACCTGAGCTTCTTCTGAAATCTCAAGGAGTCAGAGAAATCCGCAACCTGTTGAAACTCATCAATACACACCACAATACGCACGCCTTTCTTCTGTGCAATCTTCTCAGGCAACTGCAAGATGTCCAGCTCGGTATCATCCTTTGGACTCCACTCAAACGACAACGAAAAGTCATTCATTGGGTCAGAGCCAAACGAGAACTTAGGCGAAATATTCGCAAGAAACATCTTGACCGTCTCGACCCACTCGTCCAGTTTTGACGATGTCTGCCTGACCACAGCCGTAGCAAAGGCGTGGTAAAACTCATACTCCGACTTACATTGGAACACATCAATAAAGACAGGAATGATTTCACGATTATCCATCTCTCCCATGACCTTCTTCACGAGCGAGGTCTTTCCCCACCTACGAGGCGAGATAAGCACCGTGTTTATACCATGAGTAAGATTGGCAGAAAGACGCTTCGCATCCTCTGTCCTGTCTGTAAAATATACGCCCTCAACAGCCTTGCCAAAGACGAACGGATTTTCCATTGCCATACGCACAACTTATTGGTTTACGGTTGCAAAGATAAGTAATAAACTTATTAGTAACAACTTTATTACTAACAAAGTTATTACTAATCCTCAAAAACATACATTTTCCGCCTTTCGTCGTGGCTTTTAACAAGAAATCTTTTTTACCATGTTCGCTGTGTTAAAGAACGGAAATTCATAACTTTTCTCCGAAGGTGATTTGTGATAATTGTTAATGCACCTTCGGTGCTGCTTGGGCACGAATTATCACCAATTGACCACGAATTATCAAAAATAATTAATGAAGATTCGTGACTGATTGGTGATAATTCGTGTCTTTAATTTACAGCCATCATGTAGCAGGTTTCCACCCTAAATTCAGTCGAAAGACGACAATTTTCACCTCGACGAACAAGCAAAGCAAGTTATACTTCACACAGTTAAAGCAACAACATTTGCACGTAAATTGCAAACTCAACATGCTAAATTCGTACATTTCTATCACAATCGACTAAAAAAGAACGATTTTTTGTCTTTATATAATGTGGTTTGAATGAAAAACCGTAATTTTGCACAAAATACTTTGGGTGAATTGTACACTTACGAGACATCCAACCCAAAACTATGGATTAAATAATTTGGACATAAATATGCAGACCTAAAAAATGAATGAACAAAGACAATTAGACGAGAGAATGAATTGAAATATGGAACGGCTGATGGCAGAATACAAGCCATGGGCAATTCTTCAAAAGGTAAAAAAGAAAATTAACAATAAAATTATCAAATTAAACATGAAAAGGAATCTACGTAATTTGTTGATTTTGGCTACAGCCATTTTCAGCATTTGTGGAAGCGCCGAAGCTCGTAGCATCAAGCCGACGAAAGCAGCCTCATGGTTGCCAGCACGGATGGCTGCTGCTCCAGGGGTAGATGATAACACCACCTACTCTGCGGACATTATCGAGAGCGGCGAGTACTACATCCGTAACTCCGAAGCAGGAACATTCTTCTCCGGAGGTAACTCATGGGGTACACGACTTTCGCTTAAGTCTGCTGGTGACCGAATCAAGGTAACCCGCATTGGCGAAACCGAGGGTTATATCTTCGAGGACTTGTCACTCGTGGATAAGGGTACTGGTGCGCAGATTGGTGAAGCTGGTTCAGTCGATATCTTCATCGACCAGACATCACCTGCCGAAGGTTACAAGTTCCACAAGCTTACTGCAGAGGAAATTGCAATCATCAACAAGGAGGATGGAGCCAACTTTGGTGAAGGTGTGGGTCAGACCTACTACTACATCTACTACGTCGGCAAATACTCCAAGAAGACAGTCTATCTCACAGAAGACGTACCTGCCGAGTCAGGTCACTCACAGATTTCTGGTAAGGAGATTGACCCGGAACTTGGACGTCCAGACAAGCACGCAGTATGGGAGCTCTTCACTCGTGAAGAACTTGCAAAAGACCTCTTTGAGAACGCAAATAAGGAGGATTACAAGAGTGCAACGCCATTCCTTGTAAACCCAGACTTCTCACGTAACTATCACGCAAGTGGTCAGGCAACTACCAACAACGGATGGAACAACGAGAAGAAGATTGGTGGTATCTCAGGATGGAACGAGAACTTCGTTGCATGGGCTGACCATCAGGCATTCGACATCAACCAGACAATCACAGACCTTCCTAACGGAGAGTATGCACTCGTGGCATACGGTGTCTATGATGCAACAGGTCCTGGTGATGGCGAAGACCCTTGTTTCTACGTCGTTGCAGGAGGTGAAGAAAAAAAGAGTAAGTTCACAAACTTCACAGGTATATACGCTACCGAGCTCTCCATTGCAGGAAAGGTTGCTGCCAACGTAGCAAAATACCGTCTTGACACTATCAAGGTCAAGATTTGGGACAACACACTCAAAGTCGGATTCAGAAGTGGACGTTCAGACGTTTACTCAACATTCGATAACGTACAGATTATCTACTATGGTCCTATCACAGACCTTACTACACTCATCAAGAAATATCAGACTGTAAAGAATCAGGCGGAGAAACTTGCAAAGGGAACAAGGCCAATGAGCATTGAAGCAAAGAACAAGCTTCAGACTGCCATCAACAATGTCCCAGACTTGTTTGATGGAAAGGCAACGACAAATGCCATTGCTGAGTTATCCAATGCCGTAACATTTGCACAGGCATCAGTAACACTCTATAACAGCCTCGTAAGCAAATACGAGACAGAAGTAAGCAAGCTTAGTGCTGAGGCACAGGCTTACTACAACGAGAACGTCAAGGCTCCAATCATCGATGCAGGTATTCTTAAGAGCGAAGACCAGCTTATCAAGGGTCTCAAGATTGCTCAGATTATCGACAGGGGTAAGAATGCAGATGTCACAGACATTGCAATCATCAACCCAGATTTCGAAATGGGAGACGGAACAGGATGGTCTCTCGATGATGGTGGTTCTTTCGGTGGTGAAACAAGCGTTAAGGATCTTAACAATCCTAACGAAACACGTTACGCCATGTCTGCACCCGAAGGATACAAAGTGGGTGCTCACCTCTTCAACACATGGTATGGAAGTGGTGGTTACCCAATCTATCAGGACATTCCACTTGCTGCAGGTACATATCAGTTGAGTGCTCTCATGGCTTCAACACTTAATACACACTTCATACACCTCACAGCAAATGGTAAGACTGAAACAGTTGTATCTGACGAAGAATCTAAAGGTAAGGGTATCACACTCACATTCGACGTAGATGATGCAGCTACAGTAAGAATTATCGCATGGGCTTCAATAGGAGATAACGTAAATTATGAGGACGGCAATCACGCTTGGTTCAAGGTCGATGATTTCCACCTTATATATAAAGGTCCTAAGGATCTTTCCGAACTCGTTGCTGACCTTGACGAGCAGATTGGTAATGCAGATGCCCTTCTCAAGAAAGCAATGAACGCAGACATCAAGCTCGACCTCCAGAATGCCAAGCGTAACGGTACCAACGTACGTACAGGAAGCGAGAAGCAGATCAAGGATGCTATCGTCACTCTCAAAACATGCATCGCTGCTGCCCAGAAGTCTGTAAACATCTACGACAACATCGAAAGTGTGATGAAGAAGGGACAGTCTCTCGATGCAAGCGGTGTTGAAGCATTCAACAAATTCATTGAGAAAGTACAGACGGCATGGTCAGAAGGAACGATTACAGATGGTGCTGCCGAACTCCAGGAAGCAAACTCACAATATATCGCAGCCATCAAGCAGCAGAGCACTCCAGGTATAGAGATGACTCAATCTGTTAAAGACTGGGAGTGTAACAGCGGTTATGTAAAGGGACAGTTTGGCTGGAACGAGCGTGCACAAGCTGTTGTCAAAGGATGGTATATATGGGATCCAGAAAAGCAAGCAAAAATATCTCTCAACCAATATTTCCATGTAAATACTTGGTCAACTGAGGCAGAGACAGGTGTTGATGGTGGAACACCAATGACTATTCCTTTCACAGAGTTCTGGAGTGATGCAGGAGAGAATTATCTCGGCAATCATCATCTCCTTATTATGCATGAAGGAGAGTCTGGATACCGTCCAGGTCGTTACACTATCGGTATCATGGCACGTCTCGGACAGTTTGCGGTAGATGGAGAAACTCCAACAGGCTACAAGTTCTATGCTAACGAAGTAAATAGCAAGACTCAGTACCGTAAGTCAGATGGTGCAAACTTTTATTATGCATTCGATGAGATTGACATTCTTGTTGACGAGGACGGAAAACTCGACTTCGGCTTCGAGCTTGATCACCCTAACTTCTCATGGCTTGCATTCAAGATGCTCAAGCTCGTTTATCAGGGCGACTCATACTCTGACGAAAGTGTAGCAAACCGCATCAGCTCAACTACAGATAAGTATATCGGTCGGCCAATGAATGCCGAAGTTGAGAACAATCTCAAGAAGGCAATCAACATATTCAGTAGCGAACCGACAATCAAGAATGGTAAGTTACTTGACAAAGCAGAAAACGAGGCTGAAGCTTCTTTGAAACTCTACGAGCAGATAGAGGCTGATATCCAGAAGTATGTAGATAAGGAATCTGAATATACATACAATGGCATTACAGGATTTGACGAGACTGGTCACTTGGAGTTTACCAAGAAGATTAACGACCTCCTCAAGCAATACGACGACAGAACACTCACAGAAGACAACAAGGATGATGCAAAGAACGCATATCTCGAAGGTCTCCTCAGTCAGGGAACAGGTGACTTCACAGAACTCATCGTCAACCCAGGATTCGAACAAGGAATGACAGGATGGACATTTGATGAAGGTGGAGACTCTGGTTCAAAGAGTTTGAGCAATGAAACTTATGAGACCACTGTTGATGACAGCAGCGTTCAACTTGGAAACCAGATTTTCAACATCTGGAAGAGCAATGAACCAACTGATGGAGGTGGAATGCTTAAGCAGACCATCAAGGGTCTTCCTAACGGTAAATACCGTATCTCTGCTTACGTTGCAACATTCAACGATTACTACGTATTCCTCCACGCTAACGATGTTCATGGCGAGGGTGTTAACAATAACGATCCAAAATACAGCAGGAGCGAGGCAAAGAAGCACGCTAAGTATGCTGAAGTTGAAGCTAAGGTTACAAACAAGCAGCTCAAGTTCGGTGCTATCGGTGGTGTAGGTTCTGAATACCCAGATTATCCTAATCAGATGGGATGCTGGTACAAGGTGGATAACTTCCGCCTCGAGTACCTCGGAGCTATTGACAATAAAGACTTGCTCGACAAGCTTAAGATCACTATCGAGTACGCAAACCAGTTCATCCATGAGCCAATGAACAAGGACTCACTTGCACTCCTTTCAAATGCTTACATAGCAGCCATAACTGCTAATGTAAATACGGACGCAGATGACATCCTACGTATCGACAAGGAGTTGAGAGCATACGCTAACCACACTAAGAGCTCTATCGAAATCTACAAGAACATCAATACTTATCTTGATCGTGCAGAAAAGCTCGACGCTGATGGTTATAAGGAATTCAACAAGATTGCTGGAGATGTAATCGCTGCTTACAAGAGCGGTACCATCACAGACGGTAAGGAAGAGATGAGCATACTCGAAGACAAACTTCGTATTGCAACCAAGGCTCAGACTACACCAAATAGTGACTGGACAGGTGCCATTTACAATCCAAGTTTCGAAAACCGTATGCAGCACTGGGAAAGCGAAGGCACATACAAGCCTTTGGAGTCTATGCGAGCTGATAACTACCCATGGGCAGGTACATCAGGCAGCCGCTACGGATTCCGCAACAACTCCGACAACGTACCTCAAAAGGTCAAGATGTTCCAGAACATCGACTCTGTCTCAATAGGTGTTTACAAGCTCAGAGCTACTGTATATACAAATTCAAAGACAATGAGCTTGTTCGGTAACGACCTTACGGTAAATGTACCACAGAGCGACAATCCTGACGAGGCAAAGGAGATTGAACAGATTGTTGTGTCTTGGGATGGTAAGCGTATCACTCTCGGTGTTATTGGTTCACTCATGGGTGGTGAGCAGTTCCGTATTGACAACATCCGTCTTGAATTCGTATCTAAGGAACTTAACCTCGAAAAAGAAAAGGTTCCAGCAGATGTTCCTATGAACAAGCAGACACGAGAAAAGCAGGACAAGATGTTATTGGCATTCAGGTATAATCCACAGCCAGAAAATCTGATGGACGCAATCAATGCAATCAACGAGGCTAAGGAATCTGCTGCTGCTTATGCAAAGGCAAAGGTCATCATGGACTCTTGTGTGAACTACATGCAGCACAGCAACGTATATTCTCAGAGGGCAATGGACTATTGTATGCAGGTATTCAACCCATTCTATGAGGGATGGCAAAATGGTACGCTGACAAATCAGGATATTGCCAATATGACATACAGTATATACCAGAATGGATTTGAATTCTTCAATGACCAGTTGGCAAAGGAGTTCACTTCTGACCAAAATATAAGAGAGAAATATCCAATCCTCTACTACATCTTCGATGCATGGGAGATTGACAAGAATGGAATGGGAGAATATAGAGGTTCTACGGACTACTTCAAGATCAATACATGGTCAACAGAGGTAAATAAGGATGATATCAAGCCTGAGAACTCTGAGATGACAACTCCATTCATCGAGTACTGGACAAAAAAAGAAAACATCTCTCTCGACGATGCTACAATCCATGGTAAGGCTATCAACCTTGAGCCAGGTCTCTACACAATGAAGGTTCTTACTCGTGTTGCAAACGAGAATCGTGACGTAGCAGCTGATGAGTACGAAGGTATCACATTGCACGTTGAGACAGACCGTGTGAAGGAGAACAACGGTGTGGATAAGTACGTTTCTAAGACAGTTGACGTATGTAAGGGTGAAGCCCACAATGATGACGGCATCAACGTAGTATCACAGGTATTCCAGGTTGACTCAATCATCGTACGTGAGAAGGACAACCACGATGCAGAAATCTACTTCGATGTAGAAAATACGAATGCAAACTGGTTCAACTGGAAGTTCTGTCAGTTCGTCAAGGTACGTGACCTCTTCTTCTGGGAGGAGAACGACCTTGCATCCGACGAGGAGATTAAAAAGCTCAAGGAGTTGATTAAGCGTGATGAGAAGAAGAGAATCGGATTCAACATCAACGAGTACTCAACATACGACAACCGCGAACTTATCGTTGCTCATAACAGCGCTAAGAAGTATCTTGAAGATAATGGTACGGTATTAGATGATGGTCACCACAGATTGACCAAGTATCAGATTAATCTCTACATCAAGGCTCTCGAAGACGAGTCTAAGTGGATTATGCAGGATGGTGATGTCAACTGTGTACACAATCCTAACTTCTGGTTAGTAAAGGAAAATTACTATGCAGAGTTACCAGGATGGACTATTCACGATACAGGCGTTGCCAACCCAAAGATCGGAGGTTTCGGTATAACTTGTGCTACTGCAACATCTGAATTCACAAAGTTCAACAACATCGCAGGTTCTATCAACCTCGACGGCAAGGAGAACATCTTCAGTACTGCAGCTAAGTTCGTATTCGACAACAACAGCTTCGGCTTCTGCTCTCCAAAGTCAGTTTACTACTACGGAGAAGAAGATGGATTAGAGATGCCACTTGACCCAGACCAGGAGTACTCATTTACTGCACAGTTGGGTTACTTCACAGAGGGTCAGAAAGGTTCTGTCACATTCGACATTGTAGATGAAGGCAACCATAGTGTTCTCGATAAGCCATTTGTTGTAGAGCCTAAGATTTGCGTAACAGATACAATGAAGATTCCTGAGACATATATGTTCACATTCCATACGAACAAAGCTTCAAGCAGTTATGTGAACACACTTGCCAACTACAATAATCTTAAGAAGTACAAGTTGGTTGTCAAGAATACCGATCCAAACAATATTTGGACAATGGTTATCTCTAACATCAAGTTGTATCGCTGGCCTAACGCAATCATGGAGATTAAGAAGAATGCTCACTGGGGTACATTCATCGCACCATTCGACACTCAGATTCCAACTGGACTTTCTGCATTCGTAGTAACAGGAAAGGAGGACGAGACATTTGAGTACGTTGATCCAGAGACAAACGAGACAATTCTCTACACCAACCTCCATGTCAACAAGAATGTAAGCAACCTCGTCTATGTGGATGAAAAGAACGTAGAGCGTGTCACAGGCGAATTCACAATGAGCGTCTTGACTTACATCCCAGCTCACACACCAGTACTCATCTGGACATCTAATCCAGCAGGACACTATAGTGTAGCATCTGGTCGCAAGGCTTATGAACGTAAAGATCAAGAAAGATTCTATCGTCTCAAGGATCCTAAGACAGGCAAATACAACAACAATGTTTATCTCGAAGGTTGGGAAGGTATATTGAGCGAGGACAAGACATCAATGAAGCCTTTACCATCTCAGGATGGATGGTATATTCTCCAGAAGCATGGTGAAGACAAGGAAGCTTGCTTCTACCAAGTAAACGAGAATAATCCAAACATTAAGGATGTTCCAAATGTTCCAGCAAACCGTTGCTGGCTTGTGGATCCAACATTCGACAGAAGCAATCCATCTCGAATAAGAAAGTTTGTCTTCAGCATTGATGATGCAATCGAAGAGTACACAAGCATCGAGAACAGCGATAACCAGAATCAGGAGATTAAAGTTATCGGTATCTACTCAGCTAATGGTACTCCACAGAAGACCTTTAAGCCAGGTATCAACATCATCAAGATGAGCGATGGTACATCGAGAAAGAAATTCATTAAGTAAGTTGAACTCTAAAATTAGGTGACGAAAATGAAGAAAATATATATATTTCCTGAAACAAAGATTTCAGAGTTCAAGGGCAAGCAGATGCTCCTTAATGAGTCAGGACCAATTCCTGTCATAGACAACGATCACGATGCTAACGGTGATGACGCACTCAGTGGACGTCGTGGAGATGACTGGGGCAGTCTTTGGAACTAAACGAAAGATTCATTTCTTTAACATAACGGGAGAGGCGGTGCAAGTATGCACCGCCTCTTTGTTGTGACCGGCCCCCACCCCTGCCCTCCCCAAGGGAAGGGTGACTAAAGCAATACTCGACTCTTTTTTATAGCCGTCCTTGGCTGTGTCAAATAATAATGCTATATTTGCATTATAATTTACAACTAAGAAAAAGAAAGAAATGGCAAGATTCAAACGTATATTGCTTAAGCTCTCAGGTGAGAGCCTGGCAGGTGATGCAAAGCAAGGAATAGACACCCAGCGTCTAAATGACTATGCACGTCAGATAAAGGAGATTCACGACATGGGTGTACAGATAGGTATCGTCATTGGAGGTGGTAACATCTTCCGTGGTATTCAGGGAGCAGGCAAAGGCTTTGACCGTGTTAAGGGTGACCAGATGGGTATGTGTGCCACAGTCATCAACTCACTCGCAGTAAGTAGTGCTCTCGGAGCAATAGGTTGCAAGAGCCGTGTACTCACAGCCATCCGCATGGAACCTATCGGTGAGTTCTACAGTAAGTGGAAGGCTATCGATGCAATGGAGAATGGTGAGGTTGTCATCATGAGTGCAGGTACTGGAAACCCATACTTCACTACAGACACAGGTTCAAGTCTCCGAGGCATAGAGATAGAGGCAGACGTCATGCTCAAGGGTACTCGCGTGGATGGCGTATATACAGCCGACCCAGAGAAAGATCCTACTGCCACCAAGTTCACAGAGATAACATACGACGAGGTTCTCCAGCGTAACCTCCGTGTGATGGACATCACAGCCACAGCAATGTGTAAGGAGAATAACCTCCCTATCTATGTATTCAACATGGATATCGTGGGTCACCTCAAGAAGGTGATAGATGGTGAAGAGATAGGAACACTCGTTCATCCATAAGGAGCCCCCCGACCCCCAAAGGGGGCGGCCTCCGGAATAGTGAGAAATTATGAGGGCATAGCATAGGTCTAAAAACGCAGAAAGTTCTTTAAGGACTTTCTGCGTTTTTAGTATATACTGACATCCAAGCGAGAGTGTGCATTAGTCACCCTCCCAATAGGGAGGGCCGGGGTGGGTCCCCTGACACCCAAGCGAGAGTGTGCATTAGTCACCCTCCCTATAGGGAGGGCTGGGGTGGGTCCCTTGACACCCAAGCGAGAGTGTACATTAGTCACCCTCCCTATAGGGAGGGCTGGGGTGGGTCCCTTGATTCCTCGGATGATGCATAAGTATCTCCTCTCTGATATGTGACATATCGATGTGCATGTATATCTCCGTAGTGGCAATGGACTCATGACCGAGCATAGCCTGAATGGCACGAAGGTTAGCACCTCCTTCGAGGAGACAGGTGGCAAAACTGTGACGGAAAGTGTGAGGCGATACAGTCTTATGTATGCCTGCACGTTCGACAAGTTCTTTAATCATGTGGAAAACCATGATACGAGAGAGGTTTTTCTTGCGGAACTTGCTCACAAAGACGTAATCCTCATAGCCAGGCTTAAAATCAACATGCTTCCTGTCCTCAAAATACAGGTTCAGTTCCTTTATTGCCTTAGAAGATATAGGTACAAGGCGTTGCTTACTACCCTTTCCCATCACCTTGATAAATCCCTCGTCAAGATAAAGGTCGCTGAGCTTTAGGTTACACAGTTCGCTGACACGAAGTCCACAACTGAAGAGAACCTCGATGATGGTCTTGTTACGCTGTGCCTCAGGCTGACTGAGATCAATGACAGCCTCAATGGCATCAACCTCATCAACAGAGAGGACATCAGGAAGCTTACGCGCTTTCTTAGGATATTCCAACAATTCAGTCGGGTCAACATCTATGATATCCTCCAACAGCAAGAAACGATAGAAACTACGCACACCACTAAGTATGCGAGACAAAGATGTTGCACCAATCTGCATATCTATCATCAAAGAAGAAAACTGGTGGACATCCTTCAACTGAACATCCTTAAAACCTATACCTTCGCCATCAATGAAATTGATGAATTTCTCCAAGTCACTATTATATGCAGCCACCGTATTTGGAGAGAAAGACTTCTCCAAACGCAGATATTGATTGTATCGTCTTATTATTTTTTCAAACTCTTTATCCATAGTAGTGCAAAAATACGCTAAAAAATGAAGAATGAAGAATGAAGAGTGAAGAATTTGATTATATATTCGTAACTTTGGCGGAGAAAAAGCCCCCCGCCCCCTCAACTTAGCGAAGCGATCTCACTGACCGCAGGGAAGTAACGGGGCGGCCATTCGGAAAAAAGAGGCTAATAAAGTTGAAATTTGACATGGAAATAAGATGATAAACTACAAAAACATAATAACAGCAGTTTGCCTTGCTCTGTCAAGTACGGCAATGGCACAGAAGGAACATAACTTTGAAGTTGCAAAGAACATTGACATATTCAATGCTCTCTACCGAGAGTTGGACATGCTGTACGTCGATACCCTCGACGCAAAGAAGGTGATAGGCATTGGCATAGACGCAATGCTCAGTAACCTCGACCCATATACGGAGTTCTATGCAGAGGAGGATATGCGCGACCTCAAGATTATGACTACAGGTAAATATGGTGGTATCGGTTCAATCATCCGTCTCCGTAAGGACTCAACAATAATCATAGGTGAGCCATACGAAGGTATGCCCGCATCACTCGTAGGTCTCAAGGTGGGCGATGTCATCACAAAGGTGGATGGCAAGGTAATAACCAAGGACATGAAGACAAGCGATGTGAGCGATATGTTACGTGGCGAACCAGGAACAACATTCGTGCTTCAGGTCAAGCGTCCAGGTGAAAAGAAGACAAGAGAGTTTCACATCACACGTCAGAATATCAAACTCCCTGCCCTCGCCTACTCTGGCATTTACAAGGATATGGGCTATATCAACCTGACACAGTTCACAGAAAACTGTAGCAAGGATGTACGCAAGGCTGTAATCAACCTAAAGGAAAAAGGAGCAAAGGGTATCATCCTTGACCTCCGCAACAATGGTGGTGGTCTCCTCTCCGAGGCAGTAGATATCGTCAACCTCTTCGTTCCAAAGGGGCTCAAGATTGTTGAGACAAAAGGTAAGGTAAAGAATGCCAACAGTACATACTCTACAAAGTACGAGCCACTTGACCTTGACATTCCTCTTGCCGTACTCGTAAATGGTAATACAGCCTCAGCTGCCGAGATTGTCTCAGGTTCACTCCAAGACCTTGACCGTGCAACTATCATAGGAAGCAAGACCTTCGGCAAGGGACTTGTACAGAGTCCACGTGACTTACCATACAACACAAGTATCAAACTGACAACATCCAAATACTACATCCCTTCTGGTCGTTGCATCCAAGCTATCGACTATAAGAAGAGACGCGAAGGAGGCAAAGAAACTACTGCCGACAGTCTCAAACATATCTTCCATACAAGCAAGGGACGTGTAGTCAAAGACGGAGGTGGTATCATGCCAGACATCGAGATAAAGCATGACACTCTGCCTAACCTCATCTTCTACGTCAGCAACGATGACGTACTCATTGACTGGGGTACTAAGTATGTACAGAATCACGCAACCATACCAGCAGTAAAGGATTTCTCAATAACAGAGAGCGACTTTGATGAGTTCAAGTCTATGCTCAAGGCGAGCGACTTCAAGTATGACCGTATGAGTGAGAAGCGACTTGAAGACCTCAAGAAGATGGCAAAGTTTGAGGGCTACTACGATGATGCAAAGCCAGAGTTCGAAGCACTCGAAGCGAAGTTGCAGCATAACCTCGACAAGGATCTTGACATCCACAAGAAGGACATCAAGAAACTTATGGCACAGGAGATTATCAAGCGTTATTACTATCAGGCAGGATGCGTGGAGGAGTCTCTCAAAGATGACGAAGACCTCGAAAAGGCAGTAGAAACATTAAATAATTAGGAATGAGGAATGAGAAATTAAAAAATACAAAATACTATGGCAGTAAATAACAGAGCAACAAGGTTGAATCGCACAATGATGTTCGGAACAATGTTTCTCGGACTCATAGTAATAGGTACATGCTTTGGTTTCATGTACTATGCATACGATATGCAACAGCAGAAGAATGATATCGAGGCACAGGGAGACAGCCTACTTATCGAAATAAACGACTCCGCCCTGTTTGACTAATAGCAATAAAACAGCTGACATACGACACATCAGCATGTTAGCATCATCATAGTCCACAAATATTTGTGGAATAAAAAAGATATATATCTGGCAAGCGTCATATATATATCTTTTTGCCGTCATATATATATCCTTAAGCAGGCATATATATATCTTTTTGAAAAGACATATTGACATCTAAAAAACACTTTGTGTTTACACAATGAAAAAATAACACGAAAAAAACGACTCGAAGAAGAAGCGAACAAAAAGCGAACAAAAGACGAAGGAAAAGCGAAGGTAACAATATGTAAGCATTTTGACGTTTTTCACGATAAAAACACAAAAACGACATCATTAGCAATTTGTAAACTCTAATATGCATATATTATATTTCTATTTTCGGCTTTTTTTGCCCTTTTTGTTTCTCTTAGCAATTTTAATGCCGTTTTTTGTTTGTTATATAAAATAAATTTTATACTTTTGCTTACAAACTGATAAAAAATAGCCAAAAAACAATGGAAAAAATTGACAAACTTGACAAGCAGATAATGGAAATTATCTCTGCCAACGCACGAATCCCATTCAAGGATGTCGCTGCCGTATGTGGTGTGTCACGTGCAGCAATTCACCAGCGTGTACAGCGACTCGTTGATATGAACGTAATCACAGGATCTGGATACCATGTTAATCCAAAGAGTTTAGGTTACAAAACTTGCACATACGTAGGTATCAAACTCGAAAAAGGTTCTATGTATGCACAGGTTGTAGAAGAACTTCGTCAGGTACCAGAGATAGTAGAGTGCCACTATACTACTGGTCCTTACACTATGCTCGTTAAACTCTATGCCCGCGACAACGAACAACTTATGGATCTCCTCAATCGCAAGATTCAGGGCATTCATGGTGTTGACTCTACCGAGACACTCATCTCACTTGACCAGAGTATCAAGAAGCAGGTGCCTATCAACGTGGTTGACACAGAGGAAGTAAGCATACCTAAGACAAAGAACGAGGTATATACTGACGAAGACATAGATTGAATTAAAAATTAAGAATTCAAAATTCAGAATTCAGAATTAATTCAACTACAATAAATCAGAATTGATTCAACCATAATAAAAAACGGGGGCAAACGCCTCCGTTTTCTTTTTTGTCACGGACGTGACAAAACCTGTGACTTAATGAACAATCATGGGATGTACTTCTCAATGATACGTCCCATGTAATATTGTCTTTCTGTGAGTGTAGCATGGTTTAAATGAGGTGCTGACACATTTCCTTTAATAAGAGCATCACCCGTCTCCACGTATGCAGAATCCCAAAGTCCGCTATCTATAAAAGATTGAAGCAACTGAGCCCCACCCTCAACAAGGAGGGTCTGAACACCATCACTAAATAAGCAGCTTAGTATATCTTCTACTATTCCACTCACGACCTTGCCTCCACGTGACTCTATCTCACTTTTCTCTGCATCTGATATGTTGTTTGCTGCAACATAAATCTTAGGATTATGTCCATGCCATGCACGCACATCAAGTCCAGGAGAATCAACCTTCCATGTGTTATGACCAACGAGTATTGCCTGATGCTCTGCACGACGCTTGTGGCAAACCATCTGTGTGTATGGTGTGGAGATGTGTCCATCTATGAAACCATCAGCACTCTGTGCCCATTTGAGAGTGACGAGTGGACGTTGCTTACCATGGTAGGTCATGAAACGAGTGTTGAGGGCCTTGCACTCTTCTTCAAGGACGCCAACTGTAACATCAATACCAGCATCACGAAGACGCTTGATACCCCTACCCTGAACCTGAGCGAAAGGGTCCATACATCCGACGACACATCGCTTGAAACCCTTTGACACAAGCAGTTCTGCACACGGTGGAGTCTTGCCATAATGACTACAAGGTTCAAGACTCACATATATGGTTGAATCCTTCAACAAATGTTCGTTCTCAGGTGCTACAGATGCACAGGCATTGACCTCAGCATGACCTTCGCCACAACGAACATGATACCCCTCACCGATGATACGGTCATTGTACACAATAACAGCTCCAACCATTGGATTAGGTTGGCTGTTCTGCCATCCATTCTTAGCAAGTTGAATACAACGACCCATGTATAATTCGTCTTTGTTCATTTACAATTTTATTCTTTTAAATACAAAAGTAAGTCCTTTTTCCCACAAAACAATAAATAATTTCACAATTATTATGATTTGAGGAAAAATACCTGTATTTTTGCAGCGGGAAATTTATACGGATTATAAAATACATAGTATTAAATATGAAATTTTTATCTACGATTGTTGCGTTTCTTCTTGCAACAACAGCAGTACACGCTCAGGATTACTTGTTGGAGGATGACGACTATATGTTCAACCACATGTCATTAGGATTGACAGCAGGTACGGCAGGTGTCGGACTCGACCTCGCTATGCCACTCACCAAGTATATAACTGTACGTGCAGGAGCAACATATATGCCAACATTAAAGATGACAACAGACTTGGAACGTGTAGCGTATGAAGGAGCTAAAGGCGAAGAAGCAAAACAAGTTATTGCTCACAGTCAGGATCCAAGAATTCCACTTGAATTAGGAATAAAGAGTACTCCTAATTTCTTTAATGGTAAGTTGATGTTTGACTTCTATGCATCACCTTCATTCCCACTTCACCTCACACTCGGTGCTTACTTCGGAAATAAACAAATAATGAAGTTTGAGAGCATAGATAACGAGGAAACATTTGCAAACGATTACTACCAATATAACAGCCGTCTCACAAGTAAAGGTATAGAGAACTCATTCGGAGTACTGATGGGTAACTACACACTTGTTTCTGACAAAGAAGGAAAACTTGACGCATGGATTGAGACTCAATCTATCCGTCCATACGTAGGATTAGGTTGGGGAAACGCTATTTCAGAGAAAGGTATTGACTGGATGGTAGAGGCAGGTGTCATCTACTGGGGCAAGCCAAACGTATATTGTAACACAACAATTGATGGCAACCCTGAGACTATCAAGCGTGAGGAAGGTGACCTCTGTGGAACAAAGGCACCAATTCTCAAGTTCCTCACTAAGTCTTCAATCTATCCTGTCATCAACTTCCGCCTCAACTTTAATATGTTCTAATTTCTATCAGGAGAAAAGAAGAAATGTCAGACGGAAATTTTAACAGACAGTTACTTCCAAAGACGGAACTATCGTCAGGTCTCAGAGCAGGAAAGGCGCAGATGCGTACCAAGGCAGAACAGGCGTTCGTAAGCATATTGGCAGAAGACTTTCCGCACTTAAGTGACGAACAAAGAAAACAATTAACAGATAAGTTTATGGATATGCTGAGGAAATAACGCTTTCCTCAGCATATTTTTTGTCAATTTTTTGTTTATTTAACGATAAAAAACTACTTTTGCAAAATACATTGGGTGGAGTCTCCACCACAAGCGATAACAGAGAATATATAGTAATCTTATTAATAATTTAAAAAATCAAACATTTTATGTGGTTATGTAACTCTTCAATCGGAAGAAAAGTTATTATGTCAGTCACAGGATTGGCTCTTATCCTCTTCCTCACATTTCATGCATGCATGAATGTAGTTGCACTTATTAATGGAGACGCATATAACATGATTTGTGAAATGCTTGGTGCTAACTGGTACGCTGTTGCTGCAACATGCGGACTCGCTGCACTCGTAGTAATTCACATCGTTTATGCCTTCATTCTTACAATCCAGAACAACAGGGCACGTGGTAACAACAAGTATGCTATCACAGACAAGCCAGAAAAGGTTGAGTGGGCATCACAGAACATGCTTGCACTCGGTGTCATCATCCTTCTCGGAATGGTACTCCACCTCTGGAACTTCTGGTGGAACATGATGGCAGCTGAGCTTATCCCTGGAATGGATACATTCTATGCAACTGACGGAATGCATTGGATTACTGAGACATTCTCTAACCCAGTCTATGTGGTTCTTTACCTTATTTGGCTTTGCGCAATCTGGTTCCACCTTACTCACGGTATGTGGTCAGCAATGCAGACAATGGGATTGTCAGGTCGTGTATGGTTCAACAGATGGAAGCTCATCGGCCAGATCTATTCAACAATTATCATGCTCATGTTTGCAGCAGTAGTTGTTGTTAAGTACATTTGCAGCCTCGGTGTTTGTTGCTAATCAAAAATAAATCAAGTTTTATTGGGTTTTATAGAATGGATAGTTAACAAGAAGGTCTAAAAAATCTAATAAACTAAAACATTAAACGATTAAAGAATTATGGCAATCAATATAGATTCTAAAATTCCTGAGGGACCAGTAGCTGAGAAGTGGTCAAACTATAAGGCTCACCAGCGCTTGGTAAACCCAAAGAACAAGCTCAAGCTTGATGTTATCGTTGTAGGTACAGGTCTTGCTGGTGCATCTGCTGCCGCTTCTCTTGGTGAGATGGGCTTCAACGTGCTCAACTTCTGTATCCAGGACTCTCCACGTCGTGCACACTCTATCGCTGCACAGGGAGGTATCAACGCTGCTAAGAACTACCAGAATGATGGTGACTCAGTTTACCGTCTCTTCTATGATACAGTAAAGGGTGGTGACTACCGTGCTCGTGAGGCTAACGTATATCGTCTCGCAGAGGTGTCTAACTCTATCATCGACCAGTGTGTTGCTCAGGGTGTTCCTTTCGCTCGTGAATACGGTGGTACACTTGCTAACCGTTCATTCGGTGGTGCTCAGGTATCACGTACATTCTACGCAAAGGGTCAGACTGGTCAGCAGCTCCTTCTCGGTGCTTACTCTGCACTCTCTTGTCAGGTAAACGCTGGTAAGGTAAAGCTCTACACTCGTTATGAGATGCTCGACGTTGTTATCATCGACGGTCGTGCTCGCGGTATCATCGCTAAGAACCTCGTAACAGGTAAGCTTGAGCGTTTCTCTGCTAACGCCGTTGTTATCGCAACTGGTGGTTACGGAAACACTTACTTCCTCTCTACTAACGCTATGGGATGTAACTGTACAGCAGCTATGTCTTGCTACCGTAAGGGTGCTTACTTCGCTAACCCATGTTACGTACAGATTCACCCAACATGTATTCCTGTTCACGGTGACAAGCAGTCTAAGCTTACTCTTATGTCTGAGTCACTCCGTAACGATGGACGTATCTGGGTGCCAAAGAAGCTTGAGGATGCTAAGGCACTTCAGGCAGGTACTAAGCAGGGATATGAGATTCCTGAAGAGGATCGTGACTACTACTTGGAGCGTCGTTACCCAGCATTCGGTAACCTCGTACCACGTGACGTTGCATCACGTGCTGCCAAGGAGCGTTGCGACAAGGGCTTCGGTGTAAACAATACTGGTCTTGCTGTATTCCTCGACTTCTCTGAGTCTATCCAGCGTCTCGGTATTGACGTGGTACTCCAGCGTTACGGTAACCTCTTCGACATGTACGAGGAGATTACAGACGTTAACCCAGGTGAGAAGCGTAAGACTGTCAATGGTGTTGACTACTACAACCCAATGATGATCTTCCCAGCTATCCACTACACAATGGGTGGTATCTGGGTTGACTACGAGCTCCAGACTTCAATCCCTGGACTCTTCGCAATCGGTGAGTGTAACTTCTCTGACCACGGTGCTAACCGTCTTGGTGCATCAGCCCTCATGCAGGGTCTTGCAGATGGTTACTTCGTACTTCCATATACAATCCAGAACTATCTTGCTGATCAGGCAATCTGGCCACGTATCTCTACTGACGCTCCTGAGTTCAAGGAGGTTGAGGATGCTACAGAGGCACGTATCCAGAAGCTCATGAACATCAAGGGTAAGCGTTCTGTTGACTCTATCCACAAGGAGCTCGGTCACATCTGCTGGGAGTACATCGGTATGGGTCGTACTAAGGAAGGACTCGAAAAGGGTATCCAGCTTATCGACGAACTCCGTAAGGAATTCGACACTAACCTCTTCATCCCAGGAACTCGTGAGGGACTCAACGTTGAGCTTGACAAGGCTATCCACCTTGATGACTTCATCACTATGGGTAAGCTCATCGCTTACGACGCACTCTCTCGTGAGGAGTCATGTGGTGGTCACTTCCGTGAGGAGCACCAGACAGAGGAAGGTGAGGCTAAGCGTGACGATGCTAACTTCTTCTATGTAGGCTGCTGGAAGTATGAGGGTAGCGATGCTGTTGCTCCTACACTCATCAAGGAGCCACTCGAGTATGAGGCAATTAAGGTACAAACTCGTAACTACAAGAACTAATTATGGCAGAGAAGGTATTAAAATCTTTCACAGTAAAATATTGGAAGCAGAATGGCCCTAAGGATGCAGGTCATTTTGAAGAGAAGGTAATGAATGATATCCCAGGTGATACTTCATTCCTTGAGATGCTCGACATTCTTAACGAGCAGCTTATTGCAGAAGGCAAGGAGCCATTCGTATTCGACCACGACTGCCGCGAGGGTATCTGCGGTATGTGTTCACTCTACATCAATGGTACTCCACATGGTAAGACTCAGCGTGGTGCTACAACTTGTCAGCTCTACATGCGTAAGTTCAACGAAGGTGATGTTATCACAGTTGAGCCATGGCGTTCTGCTGGTTTCCCAGTTATCAAGGACTGTATGGTTGACCGTTCAGCATTCGATAAGATTATGCAGGCTGGTGGTTACACAACTGTACGCACAGGTGCTCCACAGGATGCAAACGCTATCCTTATCCCTAAGCCAGACGCTGACGAGGCTATGGACTGCGCAAGCTGTATCGGTTGCGGTGCATGTGTAGCTGCATGTAAGAATGGTTCTGCTATGCTCTTCGTTTCATCTAAGGTATCTCAGCTTGCTCTCCTCCCACAGGGACGCGTAGAGGCTGCTAAGCGTGCTAAGGCAATGGTTGCCAAGATGGACGAACTCGGCTTCGGTAACTGTACTAACACACGTGCTTGTGAGGCTGTATGTCCTAAGTGTGAGACAATCGCTAACATCGCTCGTCTCAACCGTGAGTTCATCAAGGCTAAGCTTGCAGACTAATAGAATCAAACATTTCTATTATATCATCGCTCAGGTTACATCATGTAGTCTGAGCGATTTCTTTTTAATAATTGTCTTTCAACCATAGACTAATGTATAATAAGGTGAAAATCTAATATATTATAGTTATTGAGTCCGACATTACGGGAAAAATGTGTAACTTTGCAGCCAGAAATAACATTAATATAACATAAAATAATTATGGCAAAATCGCTCGACAAAATTTTTGCTGCAAAGCTTCTTGAAATCAAGGCTATCAAGCTTCAGCCAGAGAATCCTTTCACTTGGGCTTCAGGATGGAAGTCACCAATGTATTGTGACAACCGCAAGGTGAATGCTTACCCTGAGGTACGTAACATCGTTAAGCTTGAACTTACACGTCTCATTCTTGAGAACTTCCCAGAGGCAGAGGCTGTGGCTGGTGTGGCAACTGGTGCAATTGCTCAGGGTGCTCTTGTTTCAGACATCCTCGGTAAGCCTTATTCATACGTTCGTAGCAAACCAAAGGATCATGGCATGGGTAACCTCATCGAAGGTGAGATTAAGCCAGGTTCAAAGGTTGTCGTAGTAGAGGACCTTATCTCTACAGGTGGTTCTTCGCTCAAGGCTGTTGAGGCTCTCCGTCAGGCAGGATGCGAGGTTGTAGGTATGGTGGCAAGCTTCACATACGGTTTCCCTGTAGCAGAGAAGGCATTTGCAGATGCAGGTGTTAAGCTCGTGACTATCTCTAACTACGAGGCTCTTACAGCCATCGCTCTTGAGACAGGTTACATTAAGGAAGAGCAGGTTCCAACACTCAAGGAGTGGCGTGCTAATCCATCAGAGTGGAGAAACGATTTGAAGAATTAATAATTAAGATTTAAGAATTAAGATTTAGTGAGAGCATCGTCAATGGACATTTCTTCATCTAAATCTTAGTTCTTAATTCTTATATCTTAATTGTTTACGATGGCAAAATACGAAAGTTCAGTAAAACAATTATACTATCCACAGTCAGCAGTATATGCAAAGCTGTCAGACCTCAGCAATCTTGAGACGATACGTGACCGATTCAACGACCCTGCTGTTCAGCAGCAGTTGGTGGCATCGGGTCAGGTTCCTGCCGACAAGATAGAGCAGATTAAGGAGAAGCTTCAGACAGCACAATTCACTACAGATTCCGTATCCGTCAACGTGGATATGATTGGTGAGATAGCTATCAACATCATTGACCGTGAACCAGAGAAGTGCATCAAGTATCAGGCATCAAAGTCGCCAGTACCTGTCACTCTATGGATTCAGGTTCTTCCAACATCAGACACGACAAGCAAGATGCGTGTAACACTCGAAGCCGAGCTTAACTTCTTCATCAAGCAGATGATTGGAAACAAGCTCAAGGATGGCATCGAGAAGTTTGCCGACATGCTTGCAATGATACCATATAATTA
>JAEEGL016243062.1_pt1 | contig 40245 bp, 39 predicted proteins | sample 9134231 | NCBI WGS metagenome assembly JAEEGL01 (sample SAMN16246548, study PRJNA631951) | gut metagenome | biome: gut microbiome; feature: rumen; material: fiber-attached | host: Bos | place: Iran: Karaj | collected 2018-10
AAAGCCCGCTTTCTTTGCCCTGAGAGCCGCCTGCGCGTATTTCTCCTCAATCGCGTGAATTTCGTCCACCGTAAGTTCGCGCGGCGTTTCGTTGCCCAGCCCCATCATAAAGGAGTAGGGCATGGCCACAGCGCTCGGACCTACGGGCTGTTCGCCGATTATGTGACGCCTTGCGCCTCTGCCCGTGTGAGAAATCTGAAGGAAGGCTTTTGCCCCGCCCTCGTGAATCGCGAGCGCGAGTTCCGCCATACCCGGTATATACTTATCATCGTCAATCACGAGCATACCCTTTGTGTTGAGGCCGAGCGGAGTGTCAACGCAGGTCACTTCCACTATCACCGCGCCCACGCCGCCTTTTGCGCGCTCGGCATAGTGATTGATAACGGCCTTGTTCACAAAGCCGCCGTCGGACTGACTCATACCCATAGCCGCCATTACCGTTCTGTTTCTCAGGGTAACACTGCCTATTTTGCCGGGTGAAAGCAGATGAGGATACTTGGGATTCATATACAAATCTCCTTTTTCACTTTTGTTTTCTCCGCTTCAATTATACAAACCGCGTTTTCGCTTGTCAATGCCCGCGCGGGCGGATGTGTCCGGGTATAATACAGAAATAAAAAATCGCCGCGAATTTCTTCACGGCGGTCTGGAGCTACTGGTCGGACTCGAACCGACGGCCTGCGCATTACGAATGCGCTGCTCTACCAACTGAGCCACAGTAGCATATTCAATTGTGTTTCAGTCAGCCTCCGGCGGCCTGCACATTACGAATGCGCTGCTCTTCCCTCCGAAACATAGTCGTCTCACTCGCTGTCGCGTCGTGATACTCCTTGTTTCGTCATTTCACCGCCTCGCTTCATCGTCCACCGGACGCGCTTCGGCGGTTCATCCCTCCGAAATATGGTCGCCTTGCTCGCTGGCTCGCTTCGAAATTCTCCCTATTTCGTCATTTCACCGCCTCGCTTCATCGTCCACCGGACGCGCTTCGGCGGTTCAACCAACTGAGCCACAGCACTGATGTGCTTATGTATTATACTGTATTATTATAAAACTTGCAAGTGAAAATTTCGGCACTCGGGGGATTTTTTCCGATTTTCACAATTTGGCAACAAATACTTTACAATTATATTATTTTAATTTAATAAAACGCCCTTGATTTTGAGGGCGAAAAAATGTATCCTATTACTTGTAAATTATGTTTCTGCGCAAACAATAAGGCAAGGAGATTACATATGAATTTCAGAAGTTTGATTGCGGTTGTTCTCGTTTTTTCAATTGCTCTCGCTCTGTGCGCCTGCAGAAAACTTGACAAAGGCGGAAAATCCGAATTCAAAGACGATATGTTTGTGGTTGACAGCCTGGGCGAAACTCACGCTGTTGAAACTCAGACAAATCAGGATACCGGAGAAACCGAATATTTCTACACGGATGATCTGGGCAATGTGGTCGTGGTAGAAAAGAACGACGTAGGCAAGACCACCGCCGCGCCGCGCGTAACCACCACAGGAGCAAACGGCGAAACCGAGCCCGAGACCTACCCCGAGCAGATTATGGATTTCTTTGAGGATCTTACCAACCCCGAAAAGGAAAACGAATATCTCGAAGAAGTTGACACTTCCCTTGAGATTTCCGACGATCCCATTGACACCGATAATATGAAAACGGTTACGCCCGTTATGACCGATAACGGCAATCCCGCTCACGCTCCCCAGCAGCAGTTTGTGCAGGATATCACCAAGAATAATCAGTATACCATCAAACTCACGATGAAGAGTATTTCCGACGGTGAGGTTACCGCAATCCCCGCCACCATCATGCGCTCGGGCAACAACCGTTTCGCCGAGGTCAAGTGGCCGGTTGAAGGCAAATATGTCACCATGCGCATTCTCGTGAAAGACGGCAAGTGCATTATGTATCTGCCCGCAATCAGAGCATATATGGAAGTGCCCGAGGATGTGGTTAACGAAGTGCTCGAATCAATGGACTACAACAGCCAGAGCGCAGACACCGAAAAATACGTTTCCTCCGGTAAAGTCACCGTAAACGGCACCACATACGATGTCGATATTTACGACGGCGAAGACGGAGCGACCGTCAAGTATTACTATCAGGGCGGCGAGCTCAAGAGAGTTGAAAATATTTCAAAGGATGACGATATAGTCATCATCGAATATGAACAGATGACCACCGTTGTTGATAAGACCAAGTTCATTCCGCCCACAGGTTACTTTAATCTCGGCGATATTCAGAACGGAGAAGAACTTCTTGACTACCTCGGCTGATATGAAAAAAGCAGTGTTTATAACTGGAGCGTCCGGCGGCATAGGCTATGCCTGTGCCGCTCGTCTTGCGCGTGACGGCTATGATATTGCCGCCTGCTATTCGGGTAATAAAGCACTCGCACAGCGTCTCAAAGACGAAATCACGGCTCTCGGCGCAAGGTGTGAGATTTACGCTCTCGATTTCACAAAGCCCGGTGACGCGGGCAGAGTGTTTGCCCTTGCCGAAAAAGATTTCGGCGGCTTTTACGCCGCAGTCAACTGCGCGGGCGTTGCCCTGAGAAAACTTTTCACCGACACAACCGACGAAGAGTTTGACCGCCTGTGCGATATCGATTTCAAGGGCGTTTACAGCATATGCAAGGCCTGTATTCCTTATATGGTAAGGATGAAGCAGGGCAGTATAGTCAATATCTCCTCCATGTGGGGAGTTACGGGCGCCTCGTGCGAGGCGGTTTATTCGGCGGTCAAGGCGGCTGTAATCGGGCTCTCAAAAGCCCTCGCGAGAGAACTTGCCCCGAGCGGCATCAGGGTAAACTGCGTTGCCCCCGGAGCCGTTGACACCAGGATGAATGCCGACTTAACACAGAGTGAAAAAGAAGATTTTGCCTGCTCTATTCCCGCCGGGCGTTTCGGCACCCCGGAGGAAATTGCAAACACGGTGGCTTTCCTTGTGTCGGATGAGAGTTCGTACATCACGGCGCAGGTTATCACCGCCGACGGCGGGCTCACCTGAATCTGCGGGATATAATCCCGCATTTTTGCATTGAAAAACACGCCCGGATTGTATATAATAAAAAGGATATATTACCGGAGGGGTAAAAGATATGGATAATTTTGATTTTAAGCGCAACCTCACAATGCTCACCGATTTCTATGAAATCACGATGGCAAACGGCTATTTCAAAAAAGGTCATAAAGACACCATCGCCGTTTTCGATATGTTTTTCAGAAAGATCCCCGATGAGGGCGGCTTCGCCATTATGGCGGGCCTTGAGCAGCTTGTGCACTACCTGCAGAATCTGAAATTCACGCCCGAAGATATAGAATATCTCAGGGGCAGGGGATTCGGAGAGGAATTCCTCGATTACCTCGCAAACTTCGAATTCAAGTGCAGCGTATGGGCTATACCCGAAGGCACTCCGATTTTCCCGGGCGAGCCGATAGTAAAGGTAAAGGGCCCCGTTATTCAGGCGCAGTTTATAGAGACTATGGTGCTTCTGTGCATCAACCATCAGAGCCTTATCGCCACCAAGGCAAACAGAATCGTGAGAGCCGCCGAAGGCAGGGCGATTATGGAATTCGGCTCACGCAGGGCGCAGGGCTGGGACGGCGCGATTTACGGCGCGCGCGCGGCTGTGATAGGCGGCTGTATCGGTACGGCCTGCACAATCAGCGATGAAGCATTCGGCACTCCCGCTCTCGGCACAATGGCGCACTCCTGGGTGCAGCTGTTTGACACCGAACTTGACGCCTTCAAGGCATACGCGCAGGAATACCCCGACAACTGCACACTGCTTGTTGACACTTACAACACGCTCAAGAGCGGCGTTCCCAACGCCATAAAGACCTTTGACGAAGTGCTCAAACCCATGGGCAAGAGACCCAAGGGCATAAGAATCGACTCGGGCGATATCACTTACCTTTCGAGAAAAGCGAGAAAGATGCTCGATGAAGCGGGCTATCCGGACTGCACGATAGTCGCCTCAAACTCACTTGATGAAACAATCATCAGGGATATGCTCCTGCAGGGCGCGAAGGTCGATTCCTTCGGCGTGGGCGAAAGGCTCATCACCTCATCCTCAAGCCCCGTTTTCGGCGGCGTTTACAAACTCGTGGCTGTTGAGAAAAACGGCGAGGATGTTTCCAAAATCAAAATCAGCGAAAACGTTACCAAAATCACGACTCCCGGCAACAAGAGATGCTACAGATTTTATGAAAAAGAGACGGGCAAGGCGATTGCCGACCTCATCGCTTTTTCGGACGAATACATTGACCCCTCAAAACCCTATGAACTCTTTGACCCCGTTTACACCTGGAAGAGAAAGACGGTTACCGACTTTGTTTGCAGAGAACTGCTTGAGCCCGTGTTTGACAAGGGTAAATGCGTTTACAAAGAGAGAGACGTGAAAGAGATAAGAGAGTACTGCAAGCAGCAGATAGACACTCTCTGGGACGAAGTGCTCAGATTTGAATATCCGCACTCCTACTATGTTGACCTTTCACAGAAACTCTGGGATAAAAAGACAGAACTTATTGAGAAAAACAGAGCGGTCAAAAGCGACGGCTGATTTACACTAATTCATCCTTCGGAGGGAATACCTGATGGAGAATAACACAGGCAGAAAATCATCTTTGATAAAACGGATATTCGCGGAAAACGGGTATTGCTGGCTCGCCCTCATCTGCACGGCGGCAATAATGATGCTCGTGTATTTCTGCTTTAATCTATGGCCTTTCGGCGAGGTCACGATACTGCGTATGGACCTGTATCATCAGTACGGACCGCTGTTTGCCGAATACTACGACAGGGTAATGAATCTCGAGAGTTTCATCTACTCCTGGAGGACGGGTCTCGGCTCGCCTTTCCTCGGTAATTTTTACAATTACCTTTCGAGCCCCGCCGCAGTAATAATCCTGCTGCTCGGCCATAAGAATATGCCCGAATCGATAGCGGGTATGATTCTGCTCAAGGCGGCGCTTGCCGCGGGCGCTTTTACCCTCTACCTCAAAAAGAGCAAAGGCAGGCACGATTTCACCACTGCTGCTTTCGGCGTGCTCTATTCAATGTGCGGCTACTTTGTGGCGTATTACTGGAATGTAATGTGGATTGACGCGATGGTCTATTTCCCGCTTGTGGTTTACGGCATAGAAAAGATTGTCAACAAGCGCAGACCGGCGGTCTACATAATCTTCCTCGCGCTCACCCTGCTTTCAAACTATTATATGGGATATATGACCTGCATCTTCTCCGTTATATATTTCATTATATATTACATCTCAAACTACGATGTTTCCGCCCTCGCGGACAATACCGTTTATTACCTCGATTACAACGGCGAAAAGAAATATAAGTTTTTCGAAAAAGTCAAAGGCAGCGTGCTCGTGAGAAGCGGCGTCACCTTTGCAATCGGCTCGGTTGCCGCCGGCTGCCTCGCGGCGTTTGCGCTGATTCCCATTTTCAGCATACTGCGCTCCTGCTCGGCAACATCGGGCACATTCCCGCAGAATTACAGAGTGTATTTCTCGGTATTCGATTTCCTCGCGAATCACCTGGCGTCCGTCGACCCGACGATAAGGTCAAGCGGCGACGATGTGCTTCCCAATGTTTACTGCGGTATGATAACGCTCCTGCTTGTGCCGCTTTACATCTTTTCAAAAAGGATATCTCTCAAGGAAAAAATCGCGAGCATATTTACGCTCGGCCTGATTTATTTCAGTTTCAACATAAACTTCTTAAATTATGTGTGGCACGGTTTCCACTTCCCGAATGACCTGCCCTACCGCTTCTCGTTTATGTACTGCTTCCTGCTGCTTGTGCTCGCCTACAAGGCGTTTACAAATCTTTCGGAGTACACCGGGCGGCAGATACTCGGCACGGGCGTCGCGGTAATATTCATGATAGTGCTCGTGCAGGAAATCGGCTCGAAAAACGTGCAGGATATCACGGTGCTGCTTTCAATCCTCTTCCTTGTGACCTACTGCCTGCTGCTGTATATGCTCAAGGACGAAAACAAGCAGAAATCGGCAATAGCGGTTATTCTCCTGTGCGCGGTTATCGCCGAAATCGCCTGCTCGAATACGGACAGATACAGTATGTCGCAGACCAAGACAAACTACGCCTCCGACTACGACGACTTCCGCAAACTCAAAGCCGAACTCGACGAAAAAGAAAACGGCGACGACAAATACAGGATGGAACTCACCTACAACAGAGCGAGGATGGACCCCGCCTGGTACGGTTACAACGGCATTTCGACCTTCTCGTCAATGGCGTATGAGAAGATGGCGAATATGCAGAGCAACCTCGGCGTTTACGGCAACTACATAAACAGTTACACATATTACCTGCAGACGCCGGTTTACAATATGATGAACTCGCTCAAATATGTGGTTGACAATGACGAAAACGTCAATGTGGCGGACGACTACTATACGAAGGTCGCCGAAAAAGGCAAGTTCACCGCCTACGAAAACAAATATTATCTGCCTGTTGCCTTCACGGTAAACAAAGACGTAAAGAACTGGTATTCCGAATACACCAACCCCTTCCTCACCCAGGGCGAATGGTTCAGGGACGCGACAGGCGTTGATGATGTATTCAAGAAGATGACCGTTTCCGACATAAGATATTTCAACATAAACGATATCACGAGCGGGCTTGAAACGGGCGACATCTATTTCACCAAGGAAACGAGCGGAGCGGCGGATATGACCTTCGTGCTCACCGTTGAAGAGGAAGGCCACTGCTACCTGTTTGTTGACTCCAATGAGTTTGAAGAAATTACCATTTTCTGGGATGACGAAAGAAGTGTGGTCCAGAGCACTGACGAGCCCTACATTTACGACCTGGGCATCCTGACGCCGGAAGAAACGGTTGAAGTGCTCATAACCCCGAAAGAGGATACGGATTACTGCAATATGAACTTCTACGCTTACAGCGTAAATGAAGAGGCGCTCGAAAAGGGCTACAAGATTCTTCAGAAGGGTCAGATGGACATTGAGACATTTGACGACACCTGCATCAAAGGCACGGTAAACGCAGGCAAAGGCAAAATGATGTTTACCTCAATTCCCTACGACAAGGGCTGGACTGTAAAGATTGACGGCAAACCTGTCAAGAAGGAAGACTACATCGCTCTTGAAGACGCTTACCTCTGCTTTGCGATTCCCGCGGGCGAGCATACGGTTGAACTTAAATTCACGCAGAGCGGACTTCTCCCCGGCGCCTGCATATCAGCGGCAACGCTTGTGTTTATGATTGCCGCCGCGCTGTTTGTCTGCCTCACAAGAGACAAGCGCAGGAAGAAGTATGAAGACAGATGCCGCGCCGAAGAAGAAAGATACATCCTCGAGAAACAGCAGAGAGACGAAGAAAACGAAAGAGCGCGTATGCTTGCGCAGATGCAGGAGGCAAGCCTGCTTGCGGTAGACATGGATTTGTTTGACTCCCTCACGGGCGATGATGAGCCCGCAGACAGCGAAGCCCCGGCAGAGAGCGATACACAGGACAGCGATGCCGCAGACGGCGAAGAAGACCGGGATACAGCAGAAGATATGCCTGCGGAAGAAAACGCCGCGCAGAGTGAAGAAATCGCAGAGGAAGCGGAAAGCGAGCCCGCAGAAACAGCGGATGATGAATCCGGTGATGAAGGTACGCAGGATTCCGAAGAGGAAGAATAAAAACGAATAAGCATTAAGTAAAAGAGAGCCGCACGTTTGTACGGCTCTTTTCTTTGCGGAGCATTTGATTGTCTGTTAATGGCAGATATTTCAAAGCATATTTTACACAGAATGCTTTTTCGGAGCACAATAAATCCGCCCCGGCATAAGGCGGCTCTTTTCTTTGCGGAGCGTTTGATTGTCTGTTTACGGCGGATATTTCAAAGCATATTTTACACAGAATGCTTTTCCGGAGCACAATAAATCCGCCCCGGCATAACCGGGGCGGAAGTTTAATCTGATATTATTTCAAATTATTTCTTTATTTTGATGTTTCTGAAGATGTTGTTGATTGCCGCAAGGATGCTGTCAAAGAAAGCCTTGATAGCGTCAACAAGGGAGATGGTCTTGCCGGTGGCTTCATCTTTAACGATGTTGGTTACGGCATTAACAACCGAGGAAGCGGTTACTTCGTTGTATGCGGGATACTGATACTCAGCGTTGAAGAAGAGGGTATCGTCGCCGCAGGTGAATGAGTAGCCGTTTTCGAAAGCGGTGTTGAAGGTGATGCTCTTACCTGCGCCTACGGTGAAGGAGGTGAAGGAGTAATCTTCAATATTGCCGTTTTCAATTACGTTAACGATGGCGGTTGCAAGAGTGTCTTCCGAGCTTGCGATGATAACATCGATACCGTCAACAACAAAGCCTGTCTTAACAGCGGTGCGTGCTGCAGCGTTTTCAACTACGCTGAAGTAGCCGCATGCGCTCTTGATGGGCTCTGCAGTAGCAGCAAGGAGCGAAACGGTGCCCATGTAAACGTTGGCTGCGGTGTTAACCTGAACAACAGCAGTAACGGGAACATAAGAAGCAACGTCGGTGTCAAGAAGAACTGCACAAGCGAGGTCGAGGAAAGCAAGTTCATCAGCCTCGGTGAGGGTAACGTTGTAGTTGATCTGATCCTTAACCATGCCGATGTAGCCCTGGTTCTGAGCGAGCTTGAGATTGAAGAGAGTCTCGGCGCCGCCCTTTCTGAGAGCGAGGAGAGCGTTGATTGCGAAATCATAGAGTTCGCTGTCAGCGTCCATCTTTGCGGCTTTAGCATAGTTGGAAGCAGCGGTCTCTACAAAGAATGTGGTGTAGAGCTGATCCATAAGCGCATACTGATCGCTGGTGTTCCAGAGTTTATCGGCAACGCTGGTGCCTACATCATAAACCTTGAGAGCAACTGCGGTGTAAGCGTTTGACTCGAGAGCAACGCGGGCTGCAACTTCAAAGAGTCTGCCGCCGGTGAAAGCAAGAGCATTGCCTGCTTCGTCTTCGAGGATTTCGTTTACGCTGCTGTTGATGTGAGCGATAAGGTTGTTACAAGCGGTAACAACTACATCGTAATCGGTGCTGTTTGCAACATATGCAAGGAAGTCTTTGTAGTATTCGTTGGCTGCCTGAACGGAAAGGATGCGGGCAACTGCCTCGATTACTCTTTCTCTTTCGTTCTTGTATTCGTTGCCTGCCTTGATGGCATAGCCGATGTACTTGAAGGTGTTGGTCCACGCTTCGGAAGTGAGAGTGTCGGAAATCTTAACGTAGCCGTTAACCTTCTGAAGGAAATCGTTTACGTCGGAAGCGGTCTGGAGAACGCTGATGATTTCGTCGATTTTGGAATCACCGAAGTTGGCGTCGATTTTCTCGATAAGGGAAACGAGAACGCCTTCTGCGGTCTCTACCGAAACGCTCTTGTCGAAGCCGTTTTTCCAGGCATCGTCATAAAGGGCGAATGCGGTGTAGGTGATCATTGTGTTTTTGATCTCTTCGTTGTTTTCGGCAACATATTTCCAGTGAGTGGAACTTTCGTTGTCGATAAGTTTTTCGAGAACGGGTGCAAGATTTGCATTCCATGCAGCAACTCTTTCATCAGATGACACGGGAGCGGCTTCTTCTGCGTTTGCGAAGAAGGGCACACAGCCGAGTACCATTACGAGAGAGAGAACGACTGCCAAGATTTTCTTTGACATGGTAGCATTCCTTCTTTCTTTTAAAATAATATCAGAAAATAATTTCCGCATATATTATATATTAACAGACAATTAATTTCAATTATTAAAAATGCACAAAAAATCGCCGCCAAAATCTCTGTTTTAACGGCGAAAATTATATTCAATTTTGCTTGTGAACTATCTTATATTCATCATACGGGTCGTAAAACGGGCACTCGGAGGCGCCGCTTTCGCAGAATCTGTATACCTCATCCTCGTCCATATTCACCGTGCAGTAATACTCGTCGGTGTAATCGTCATAGGCGTAATGAGAGCAGTTGTCGCAAATCAAATCAGATCATCTCCCTGCGGTATCACAAGTTCGTAGTCCGTTTTCACAACGCCCTCGTCACCGAGTTCTTTAAGCGCGGCGCCGAAGAAGATGCCGGGCGCTCTGCCCGACGGAAACAGGTCGGAGAGGGGTTTGAGCACGAAAGAGCGTTTGAGCATTTCGGGGTGGGGCACACGCAGCTCGAAACTGTCGTTTCTGAAGTTTTCGTAAAAGAGCAGGTCGAGGTCGATAATTCTCGGGCCGTTCTTTTCGCGGCGCACTCTGCCCATAGCCGCTTCAATGCCGAGGCAGCCGCCCAGCAGCATTGCGGGGCTTACGGTGCTGTCAACAAGTATCACGGCGTTATAAAACTTCGCGGGATTGTCGGTGCCTACGGGCTCGGTCTCGTAAACCGAGGAGCCTCCCATTATCTTAACTCCGGGAAGCCTTGATATTGCGCGGATTGCGCAGTTTATGTTATCGATTCTCGTGCCCATATTCGTGCCGAGTGCAATTGCGGCAAGGCTCATCTGATATCACCTCTGTCAAGGGTAAATTCAACCGCTACCCAGTCAAAATTCACATCTTTAACCGGGGCGTCGGGTTTTTTAAGGCGGATAGTCACGCTGTCCGCTTTTCCGTATTCGAGCAGTATGCTTTCAGCCACTCGGTAAGCGGCTCTTTCAATCAGATCGTTTTTCTCCGCTGTGAAAACACGCACGGCGGTTTTGCAGATTTTCGCGTAACTGATTGTATCTTCAACGTCGTCCGAAAGGCAGGGCTTTCTCAGACTGCACTGCACGGTGATGTCAAGGATAAACTTCTGTCCGTCTTCTTTTTCTTCGGGATTCACTCCGTGATAAGCGAATACTTCAAGCCCGCTGATTATGATTTTTCCCACAGCATTCACATCCTGTCAGATTCTGATTTTGTCGGCGATTGCCGCTGTCTGCACGGCGTAAGGGACATTGTGCACCCTGATTATATCCGCTCCGTTTGCTGTCGCAACGGCGTTTGCGGCAGAGGTGGTTATGTCTCTGTCTGCCGGGATACTGCCGTCGAAGGGCGAAGTCATACGCTTTCTCGAAAGGCCCGCAAGCAGGGCAACTCCGCCGAATTTAAGCAGACGGAGGTCGCGAAGAATTTCGAAATCATCCTGCCTGCTTTTGCCGAAACCGAAGCCGGGGTCAAGGCAGAGATGCGAAAACCCGAGCCCCGTATCCGCGCTTTTTTCGAGGCATTCGAGAAAGAATTTTCTCACTTCGACAGGCGCTCCGTCGGGGTATTCCGCGCTTTTGTCCGCCCCGCAGGGGTTGTGAGTCACAATGTAAGCCGCGTTGTTTTTCTTTACGAGAGAAGCGATTTCTTCGTTGTATTTTCCGCTTACGTCATTTATTATAAGCGCTCCGTTTTCGAGGGCGAAGCAGGCGCACTCGGGGTAAAACGTGTCAACCGAGAGGGGCGCCGAAACCTTATTTTTCAAGGCCCCGAGCACCTGCTCAAGGCGGGCGAGTTCATCCGCCGCGCCGAGAATTTCACTGCCCGGCCTTGTGGAATTTGCGCCCACATCGATTATGTCGGCACCTTGCTTTTCCATCTCAAGCGCTCTTCCGAGAGCGGTTTCGGGCGAGAAAAATTCGCCGCCGTCCGAGAAGGAATCGGGGGTGTAATTCAGTATGCCCATCACATAGGTTTTCTTGCCCAGGGGCAGTGAGTATCCGCCGAAAGAAAACATTATTCTCTGCCTCCCGTGAGCAGTGAAAGGGCTTCCGCCCTCGTTTTTGCGTCGTTTCTCATTATGCCTCTGAGCGCGGAGGTGCGGGTCTGCGAGCCCGACGCTCTCGCGCCGCGCATTGTCATGCAAAGATGCTCCGCCTCAATCACCACAGCCACTCCGAGCGGCTTCATCGATTCGTCAAGAAAGTCGGCAATCTGCCCGGTGAGCCTCTCCTGAAGCTGAGGCCTTTTCGCGAAGTTATCCACTATTCTCGCGAGTTTCGAAAGCCCGATTACCCTGCCGTCGGACGGAATATAGGCGATATGCGCTTTGCCGATGAAGGGGAGCAGGTGATGCTCGCACATTGAGTAAAGCGGAATATCCCTTACTATTACCATTTCGTCGCTGCCCTCGTCAAAGAGTTTGAGGTGGCGCTTAGGGTCGCTTTCAAGGCCCGAAAAGATTTCTTCATACATACGCGCCACGCGGGCGGGTGTTTCAACAAGGCCTTCTCTGTCGGGGTCCTCGCCTACGGCGGCGAGTATCTCCCTTACGGCGTTTTCAATTCTTTTCTTATCCATATTAAGCCTCCTCAATCATTCGAAGATAAGTGTCAGCGTAAACAGGTCTTTATCGTCATAGTACCCTTTGAGTTTCTGCACAAGCGGTTTGCCGTCGGTCGCCCGCCGTTTGCTGAGAATCGCGGAAAGGCGGTAGTTTTCAATCAATTGACTGTAAGCCTCGTTATATGATTTTTCGTTTGAAAAGTTTATCTGAATCTGCTTTTCGCCTTTTCTGTACTGCGCGTAAACGCCGTCCGAAAGTGCGGATTCGTTGACCGCGCTGTAATTCGGGAAAATGAGCCCCGTGAGCGAATAGTAATTGTCCTCGTTTGAAATGCAGTTTACGTCGATTGAAAAATCGAAGTGGTTTTTGCTTATCACTTCGTCGGAGACGTTGAAGTAGGTGTAAAGGCGCACGGATGAGCCCTTGTCGGTCAGGGGGTCATCCCACGTGCAGTCAAGGTGATACCACTTGCCGTTTACGTTTACCACATTCCACATATGCGAGCCGCCGCGCTGACGCGACGAGGACGCTGTGCCGCTGATTACGGCGCTCTGAATTCCGACTTTGTCGAGCAGGAGTTTCGCGGCTTTCGAGTAGCCCTCGCAGGCGGCAACGTGATTTACAAGGCTGCCGTAAACGGATGAATACACATACTCCTTCTCTTCGATTTTGTAGGAGCAGTTGTCAACAATCCAGTTGTGTATTTCGAGCTCCGTCTGCCACTCGTTGTTAATATCCGAAAGGCCGGCGATAATCGAGTCGCAGGCGGCATCAATCTCCGCCTTCTGCTTTTCGTATTCGTCTTTGTCAATTATGTACTCGGCTGAGAAAAAGTCGTTCCACAGTTCCGCCTTAACGGAGCATTTTCTGCCCAGGAAAAAGAGGTCCGGGTTATCGTAGAGCAGGGCGCGGAACACATTGTCGAGCGCCTCCTCGTCGAGGTCGGGCACAAGTATTTTCTCCGGCATCTCGTAGATTTTGTCGAGTATCATATTGTAGGCCTGCTTTTCAACAGAGCCGAGGTTTTCGTAATAGAGTTTGTAGGGGCTGCCGCACGAACTCGGCGCCTCGGGGTCCGAGGTGTAGTTGTTGATCACCGGGAAGGTCAGATCCGGAAAATTGATTTTCAGGCTGACCAGCGAAACGATGATAACAAGCAGCGCCAGGAGAACCGTTCTTTTTTTGTTTTTCATTTTACTTCTTTCCGGTAAGCTGATTTAAATTTTCCGCAACGGTGATCTTTGCGGGTCCTTTTTCAAAAACGTACTTTATGATTTCCGCGTTTGCGCGGTAGTCCACAATGCTGAAATCAGTGGTTACCGAGTTTGCGAGTTTTGAGTAGAAAGCGTCCGTTTTAGCGGCGTTGTTTCCGGTGAATACCGTCCTGAATATCTCCGCGAGCACTTCGCTTCTTATATTGATGTTTTCACCCTGACCGAAACCGAGCCAGAGCAGATATTTATACACGGGGTCGCCCTTCATCGTGTTTTTGCCCTCGATGAGGAAAAGGTTGAATTCGTCGCGGTATTCCACTTTTTCGGGCACGTCGAAGGTGATGCCGCCGATGTAGTTTATCATGGATTTAAAGTTGTTTACATCCGCGCTCATGCAGTTTGAAATCCTGATTTTGTATTCCTTTTCAACCGCTTTTTTCAGCGCGTCCGCCCCGTAGGTTTTAAATATGTAGTTGAAACTTATCATCTCTTCGCCGTATTCGGTTACGGTCTGTATGGAGGGGGCGAGTATGTTAAAATACCTCTGAGGCAGTCTTAACCTCGCAATCCACATAAGGCGCAGTTCGCCCGTTTCGGTGTCGTTGCAGTAAAGCAGCCAGTATTTATCGCTTTTGGGCACGCTGACGCCTGCCGGGCTGTCCTCTTCCTCTTCTCCTGCTTCGGTCACCACCTCGCCGCTTATGGCGGAGAGCAGGTTAAAATCGTTTTTCGCAAGTATGGCAAAAAGCGAGCCGGCGAGAATGAGCACAAAGGCGGCCGCAAATACGGCAACGAGTTTCTTGTTGAGAGCCTCGTTTCTGTTCTTTTCTTTTTTAAATGGTGAGTCGTTGTTTTTCAATTTCAATCACTGCTTTTTACAAGTATCGCCGCGGAAACGCCGTCAAGATAAAGGTCCCTGCCTTTCACCTCTTCGCCCGTCAGGCTCTCAAAGCCTTCGCAGGGCAGGGTGTAGACTATCGGGTGCGGGTTTCTGTTGGCTACGGTTATTATTCTTTCGCCTCTGCCCTGTCTTTCATAGGCAACACAGCCGAGGCAGGATGATACGGGCACAAAACTGCCGTCTTTGAATACGGGATGCTCCTTGCGGAGTTTTCCGAGAAAACGGTAGTGAGCGAGCAGGTCTTCGTCTTCGTTTCCGTAAGGGTAACAGCCGCGGTTATAAGGGTCAACCCCTCCGCTTGCTCCCGCCTCATCGCCGTAATAGATGCAGGGTACGCCGGGCAGGGTAAACTGCATTGAGGAAACGAATTTGAGAAGCCGTTTGCCCCTCGCCGTTTCTTCTTCGGTCATCTCTCCGTCATATCTTTTTTCGCCGTATTCCGCGCTGTAGCCCTCGAGGGTGCCAAGGCGGTTGAGTATGCGGCAGGTATCGTGAGTGCCGATATGATTCATAAGGCAGTCGAGCACGCACTTCGGGTAGTTTTCGCAGATTTCGTTTATCCTGTCGTTAAATCTTTCAGCCACTCCGCTCACTGCAAACCACACGAGAGCGTCGGCAAAGGGGTAATTCATTACGGAGTCGAGCTGTCTGCCCTGCAGGTATCTGCGGCGCTCGCCGTAACTGATTTTGCAGGAGGCGTCCTCCCACACTTCGCCGATTATCAGCGCTTCGCTGTCGTTTGCTTTCACCTCTTCGCGCAGGGCGTCAAGGAATTTGTCGGGCAGTTCATCCGCCACATCGAGCCGCCAGCCGGAGGCGCCGAGCCCCTGCCATTTTCTGAGAATACCGCGGATATATTCGATGTAGGAATCGGTTGTTTCGTCAACTTCGGGCAGGATGTCAATGCCCCACCAGCAGTCGTATTTGTCGGGATATTCGCTGAATTTATACCAGGGGTAATAGGGCGAGTTTTTATCGTTGTAAGCGCCGCCGTCACCGAAGGCGCCATTTTTGTTGAAGTATTTGCTGTTTGCGCCCGTGTGGCTGAAAACGCCGTCAAGGATAATGTCTATGCCGTTTTCCTTCGCCTTTTTGCAAAGGCGCGAAAAATCCTCTTCCGTGCCGAGCAGAGGGTCGGGCACTTCGTAGTCGGCGGTATCGTAGCGGTGGTTTGACTCCGCGAGGAATATCGGGTTTAAGTAGATACAGCCTACGCCGAGGCTTTTGAGGTAGCCGAGTTTTGATTCGATGCCCTTGAAATCGCCCCTGAAGAAATCGTATTTCGTGATTCTGCCGTCTTTGTCGGGGCTCCAGCGGGGCTTTGCGCCCCAGTCGTCGCGCAGTATTCTTTCTCCGAAGTCCGCGCTTTTTTCTTCGCCCGAGTAACAGAATCTGTCGGGGAAAATCTGATAGATGACCGAGCCCTTGATTCTGTCGGGCGTGCGGAAATCCTTATCGTAAACGGTAAAGAAAAAGTCGCCGCCCTCGCAGGAGATAAGCCCGATTGAGCCGCTCGAGCGGGTGATGAAATTTTCGGAATAACTGTTGAATATGCAGAATCTGTAAAAATACAGACCCGTGTCGCCGGGCGTGAAAGTTACCTTCCACCATTCCTCGCCGTAACCCTCGTTTCTCTCCCACTGCATGGGGATATTGTCGGAGTATTCGCCGTCTCTGCGTATTCTGAGCACGGCGGAGTTACAGCCGAAGGACTTGGGCAGAATGATTCTGAAGGTGATTTCGGTGCCCTGCGTTACCGCGCCGAACGGAAACTTATGATATGTGTAGGATGAATTGTAAGGAATGAAATCCACTTATGAGTGTCCTCCGCGCTTTCAGTCTATGGGCGGCGAAACGGCTTCAACCGTCACCTGAGGCGTTTCGTCAATGATTTGTGTTTCGGATGCCGTTTCATCGTCGGGCGGAAGTTCCGTAACCCTGAGCAGTACATCCGTAAGGAAAAAGCCGGCATATACGAGCGCGAGAATGAGCAGGACTATGATAATAATCCTAGCAATCTTTCTGCGCAGGGCCTTGCTCCTGTAATCCGTGCCCGTGCCGAATCTTTTTGAAAACGCCGTTATGCTCTCGCGCTGTGAAGGCTTGAGAGATTTTTCGGTTCTGACTTTTTTCATATCAAGTTCCTCAGAAAAGGGCTGTGCCGGTAAAGCCGGTAAAGCCGAGTGAAATCAGTGCAACATAAAGAAACATTGCGGGCGTGCCCCTGAAGGCGGGGGGTATGTGCCTGTTCTTTTCGAGCGCCCTCGAGCCGCTGCCTATAAGCGCGGCGGCAAGCACAAACGCTGCGCCCGCGCCGAGGCCGAGACCTATGCTGTTTTGCAGCGAATAGGCGGCGTTGTTGTTGATATAGGGCACGGCAAACACGAGGGTGTTGAGCGCCGAAATGCCGAGGTTGCCGAGCAGTTCTTTATCGCGCGTGATGAGATGCACGATGAGAGCCGTGACGGCGTAAACCGCCGTGAGCACTCCGCCGTAAATCATCGCCTTAACCGCGTAAGATTCGGCCGAGTGAGTGTAGATGCCGATAAGGCTGCAGATAACGCTCGTCACAACCGAAAAGCCCGATATCATCGCGGCGAATTTGAGGAAAGTGCCGGGGCGCTTCGCAATTCTGATCGCTTCGCTCATACCGAGGCCCGAGCACATAACGAGGTTTTGCACAAAGACCACGTAGAGGGCGGTTATGAGAAGGTCGGAAATTATCTTCATTCTTCGTCACCCTCCTCATCTTTGTTTGTGAACGAGTCTATGAGTTCATTCACGCTCGAGAGCAGGTAGGCGTACTCGTCATCGTTTTCGATTGTAAGATCAAGGTCAACCTGCTCAGGTTCAAAGTCGCCGTCAACCTCAAGTTCGATTTCCTCAGGCTGAGCGGAAGTTTCTTTGCGGGCGGGTTTTTCTGCGGTTCTTTTTGCGGTAAACGCCTGCAGTGCCGCCGCGCCGAAGCCGAGCAGCACAAGGCAGCCTGCGGGCATCGCCATTGCGGGCAGGGTAAATTTGAAATTGAGCGTGCGCCCGAGGATACTGCCGCTGCCGATTATTTCACGCAGCGCTCCGCAGATTATCATCACGATGCCTATGCCCGTGCCCGCCGCGAGAGCGTCATACACCGCTGTGCGCACATCGTTTTTCACCGCAAAGGTTTCGCAGTGAACGGCGGTAGCGGAGTTGATTGCCACAAGGGGCAGGAACACACGCATTGTGAAGGAAAGATTGATGAGAGTTTTGAATTCGATAAGCCAGAGCACGGGGCAGATGAGCAGAAGCCCGAGTATCAGATAGACAGCTACTCTCACGGGCCTTGACACCTTTCTGAGCATAAGGCTCGCTGCAAACGATGAAACCAGAATATGCGCAAACACAGCGAGCGCGATGAAGAAGGCGTCTTTAAGATTCTGCGTTGCCGCCACAACGGGGCACAGCGCCACGCACTGCACGAGCACCGGGTTAAACCTGAAAGCGCCGGTGCGCATCATTGAGGAGAGTGAATAGTTTTTATCCATTTGCCTTCACCTCCCGTGCTTTCTGCCTTGTGGAGACTATAATTCTCGCTCTGTCGGTCAGCATATCGAGAAGCGGGCTGAAAGCGTTTGCAATCAGCACGGCAAAGCATACCGGCTCCTCAAACGCGCCGAGTTTGCGCATCGTCATACACACTATGCCGGTGAACACTCCGTATACCACTTTGTTTGCCCTGTGCACGGGCATAGTCGCGGGATTGGTGAGCATAAACACCGCCGCAAACAGGAGCGAGCCGGAGCAGAGCTCCATAATCGCGCAGGAGATAACCGAGCCCTCCGAGCGCGGGAAAATGAGAGAAACAAGCAGGCACGCGCCGAGAAATCCCGCGGAGGGGATGAGCGACTGACGCCTGCGGATAACGAGAAACACCACACAGCCGAGCATTGCGATTACGCAGGTTGTGCCCATAGGGCCGTAGATGTTGCCCGTGAGTATATCGAGGAAGTTTGAGGCCGTGAGCCTCACCGTATTGCCCGACACAAGAGAGGAGCCGAGCGAAACGCTCTTCATAAACGCCCTGCCCGAGCCGTAGGTGAAAATCTGTTCTTTAAAGCAGACCGCGGCAAAGGCGAAGCCTGCGGCGGCGGGCACAAAGGGTGTGCGCATACCGCCTCCGAAAGGAATTTTAGCCGCGAGTATCGCAAAGGAAACCGCCGTCATTCCGATATAAACGGGGACATCGGCAGGCAGCATCATGGCGATGATTATGCCCGTGCATATACCGCTCAGGTCCGCGGCGTAATACTGCTTGTTGACTATGATGCCCGCGACAAAATCGCAGACGAAAGCCGTGAGCACGCATACGGCAAGGGTGCGCAGAGCGGCGGCTCCGTAGTACCATATCGAAAGAGCACACGGGGCTGCGAGCATAAGGAGATAATCTCCGTATATTTTGGTTGATTTTGCTGTCTGACCGTTCCTTGCGTCAGCCAATGGATTTCACCTCTGCGTTTCTTTTGAGTGTGCCGATTGCGGCGGCAGGGTCGGGTGAGCGGAATACCGCGCTGCCCGCAACAAATACGTTTGCGCCCGCGGCGGCGGCAGTGACAACGGTCTCATAATTGATGCCGCCGTCAACCTGTATGTCAAGGTCTTTGCCGAGCGCAGCGGCAGCCTGCCTGATGAGGCTCACTTTGGGCATTGTTTCGGGCATAAAGGACTGCCCTCCGAAGCCGGGCTCAACCGTCATCACAAGTATCATATCGGCTTTTCTGATATAGGGAATCACCTCTTCGGCGGGGGTGGCGGGCTTTATCGCTATGCCCGCTTTGCAGCCGAGAGCGTGAATTCTGTCAAGAGTTTCATCTGTGTCGGAATCGCTTTCGATATGAAAAACTATCATATCCGCGCCCGCTTTCGCGAAGTCCTCCGCGTATTTAAGAGGGTCGGATATCATAAGATGCACATCGAAAAACAGAGAAGTCTTATCTCTGATTGAGGCAATCACGGGAGCGCCGAAACTGATATTCGGCACAAAATGACCGTCCATTACATCAAGGTGAAGCATATCCGCGCCGCCGTTTTCGGCTTTTTTCGCCTCGTCGCCCAGGCGCGAAAAATCGGATGCAAGCACCGACGGAGAAATTTTTATCATTACCGACACCTCCGGAAAGATTACATAAAAATACAGCATAATTATATCATAGCACTCATTAGAGGTCAATAATATAAAATAAACAAACAGTGAACAATAATAATTCGCAATGAAGGGGCGCGGATAGAATGCAGAATTAAGAATTGCAGGGCACAGATATATGCCTGTCATTCCGAGCCTGTCGAGGAATCTGCACATAGATCCTTCGACTCGCTCTGCTCGCTCAGGATGACAGTAGGGTAGTATAACCAAATCTTATCCCGTAGGGGCGCGGGTATCCGGTGGACACCTCTGCCAAAGGCAGAAGCGCCGACCGAACCGACAGGTGAGACCGGATATTATCCGCCCGCCACACAGGATATGCGTAAGCATCGTAGGGAACGCCGTCCCGGCGTTCCGTCCGTGCCGCAGGCGCGGAAGTATGGCTTCCCCTCGAGGGGAAGCTGTCACGACAAAAGGATATAAATCGTGACTGATGAGGTGGAAAATCTGCCTCTTGATTGAATACAATCTTTACACGCCGTGACACCTCATCCACCGCAAGCGGTCCCCCTTTTTCTCGCCGAAGACGGCTAACCCCTGTCATCGCAAGCGATGACACCCCCTTGACAAGGGGATCACCTCAAGGGGAAGGCATAACGAAAAATGTGAATAACTGCGTGAATAACTTGTGAATAACTGCGATTTTCGGGCTTAAACCCTCATTTTGTGAGGTTCCGGAACATCATTTTTTGCGGTTCCAGACCGTTAATTTTTGAGGTTCCGGAACATTAAATTTTGCGGTTCAAGACCCGCAAATTTTGAGGGGAATTAATACTGAAAGAATAATACTGAAATATCAATACTGAATGAGTAATACTGAATCAGATTATTATTATAATATCGCCCGGAGTGAAAAAACGGATAAACCGTTTTTCATTTTTCGGCTTATGCCGTAAAGTCCCTTCACCCTAAGGCTGAAACAGGGGGTTTTGTCACCCCGTTTGCGGTGACAAATCGGGAATTTATCAAAAAAAGTGACAAAAGATATAGTTTTGTAACGTGGATTTTAATATGCAGGGCACGGATACATCCGTGCTGTTTTTATCCGGCAAGCATATATGTTTGCCCTGCAATTCCGCGCCTGCGGCACGGACGGAACGCCGGAACGGCGCTCCCTACAATGCTCCGCATATCCTGTAAGGCAAAAGGATTTGTTATTCGATATCGATATGTTTTATGCTCACGCATATCCTGTGTGGCGGGCGGATAATATCCGCCCCTACGGGGTACGCATTTGTTAAAAAACAATTATTAATCTTGCTTACTCAGTGGCACTTAGGGAGGGAGCAGAAAAGGTTGAACCGACGAAGCGCCGCCTGTGGCGGATAAAGCGAGGCGGTGAAAGGAAGAAACAAGGAGTATCACGAAGCAAAACAGCGAGTGAGACGACTGTGTTTCTGACGGTTTCCGTTTTCATTTTCGGCCGAAGACAGTATCGGGATACGGCGAATGAGCAAAGGCTCCGAAAAAAGACAATAACAAAACATTCCTTATGACAAGTCAGAATAAATAAAATTCAAGGACTGCAAGCAATAAGCCTGCAGCCCTTTTTAACTCTATTGTCTTTTTGTTTTTCGCCGTATATTCCCCGACCGAAGACCGATCAGTTATGATTCTTTACGAAATACTTGTAAAACTTCACTCCTGCCGCCACTGCCGCCGTGCCGATATTTTCATTAGGCGCGTGCATTGCCGCGATCTGCTGTGAATCCATCACTATCGGGGTGAAGCGTATGCAGTTGTCGCTCACCGCCTCATAGTGTCTGCAGTCCGTGCCGCCGCTCATATAGTAGGGTGCGAAGGCGTATTCGGGGAATACTTCGTTTACGCACTTCTTGAGATACTGCATTTCTTCGCTTTCGGTGTCCGTTTCGTGTGAGGAATCGAAGCCGATGATGAGTTCCGTTTCAATGTCGTATTTCGCCGCTGTCCTGCGCAGGATTTCGAGGCATTCATCGCGTGACTGGAACTGCCCCACGCGCATATTCGCTATCATATACGCTTCGGACGGAATCACGTTTGGCGCCTGTGAGCCCTCCGCCATGGTAAACACGAGAGTAGTGGTCACAAACGCTCTTGCCGCCGGTGAAAATGAAGGCATCAGGGCGGTGAGAAGGGGCTTGAAGAGCCACATATTGCCGAAGATGAATCTCATCGGGAATTTAAGATAGGGCGCGATGCACGTGAGAGTTTTTTCAACCACGGGAGGCATCTTCGTCTTGAAATGGTTTTTCTTTTCCATTTCGCACACGAAGGCGGAAAGCCGCGCGAAGGGATTGTCTTTCGGCGGGGTGGATGAGTGGCCGCCGTTGCTCTTCGCGGTGAATTTAATGTGGCTCGTGCCCTTTTCGATTACGCCGACACCCGCGCAAAGAGTGGTCATGCCTGGCAGAATATCCGATACTATCGCTCCGCCCTCGTCCATTGCGGCGCACAGATGAACGCCTTTATCCTTGAGGTAATTTACGAGTATTCCGGCGCCGCCGCCCGAAGTTTCTTCGTTGCAGGCGTAGGCGAGGTAAACATCTCTTTCGGGCACAAAGCCCTCTTCAAGCAGTTCTTCCACAGCCGCCATTTCGCTCATCACGGTGCATTTGCAGTCCATTGCGCCTCTGCCGTGCACCTTGCCGTCTTCTATATCGCCGGAAAACGGATCGTGCTCCCAGCCCTCGGGTGAGGCGGGCACAACATCCTGGTGACCCATGAGCAGCAGGGCGTCTTTGGATGAATCCTTACCCTGCCAGCGGTATATGATATTGCCGTCAATCTCGGTCATCTCAAGCTTTTCGTGAATAAGCGGGAAGAGTTCCTTAAGCACGGCGTGAAGTTTGTAAAACTCGGTTTTGTCTTCGCCCGCACCTTTTGATACGGTGGGCACTTTCACCATTTCCGAGAGCATATGTGCGTATTTCGCCTCGTCTTCGGGTGTAAACGGAGCCTGCGAGGGCCTGCCCGACGGCTTCGCCTTAATCATAACCGCCCTGATGAGAGCGATTATCAGCAGCAGCGCTGTAATGCAGAGCACCGCGCACAGAATGATAAGACATATTTTCATATTATCCCTTCTTTCGTGTTTTAGAATAGCATAATGCCCCCTGACTGTCAAACAAAAAGATTGCCCCGCCGTGAGCGGAGCAATCCGTGTGAGATTATTTCTTCTTCTTTTTCGTTATTGCCGCTTTGACCCTGCCCTCCGGGTCCTTGATGAAGAGGACGATGAGCCAGATGATAAGGCCGAGTGCCGTTACGCTGAGGCCCAGGAAAAGGTCGTTGAGCATATCCTCGGGGGCGGGGGAGAAGTATTCCTCTGCGCCGAGTTCGATATACTCGAAAATCGCGTCAACAAACCACATTATCGATGCGCCCCAGAAAAGGAAGCAGGGCACCGAGTAGAGCATTTTGCCTTCGGGTGCGTTCTTGTACCACAGCACCGTGAAGATGACTGCGGAAAAAACGGAAACGAGCAGTGTCATTACGCATTTTCCTCCGCTGTTTCATTGGTGCTTCTGCTTGTGATAATATGAGCAACGGCAACTCCGATTGCCCACAGGGCCGTCACAAGCACTGCCATGGTAACGCCGACCGTCATCATCTCGTGCAGCATTTCAGCCGTTTCGGCAGGGTCCGTCATCGCCGTTAAGAACGGGGGGAAGGGGACCACTTCGCCGTGCCACAGGTGCTCAAAAGCAAGCAGAATAACGCCGCCCCAGAGCAGACCCGCAAGCCAGGTGAGTTTCTGGGTTACGGATGAAAGTTTGCTTTCGGAGTTGTTGCCGGTGCTGAGTTTAACAGCCTTGTTTTCCTTCGCTTTGAGCACGGCGACAGCCGCGGTCACAACGATTGCTTCTGTGCCGGGAACTATGAAACATGCCATTTTAATTTCCTCCTGTCGGTTATTGTGTGTCTGTTAAATCTGAGGGCCTGCGGCTACGAGAGCCTTGCCTGCCTCATTGCTTTCGTATTTCGCGAAGTTCTTGATGAATCTGCCTGCGAGGTCTTTCGCCTTTGCTTCCCATTCGGAGGGATCTGCGTAAGTGTCGCGCGGGTCGAGAATCGCGGGGTCAACGCCGTCAAGCGCGGTGGGAACTTCGAAGTTGAAGTAGGGAATCATCTTGGTGGGGGCGGTAAGGATGCTGCCGCCGAGAATGCCGTCGATTATTCCTCTGGTGTCCTTGATGGAGATACGCTTGCCCGTGCCGTTCCAGCCGGTGTTTACAAGGTATGCCTTCGCGCCGCTCTTTTCCATTCTCTTTACAAGTTCCTCTGCATACTTGGTGGGATGCAGCTCAAGGAAGGCCTGGCCGAAGCAGGCGGAGAAGGTGGGAGTGGGCTCGGTGATGCCTCTCTCAGTGCCGGCGAGTTTGGCGGTGAAGCCGCTCAGGAAGTAATATTTGGTCTGCTCGGGAGTGAGGATTGAAACGGGGGGAAGTACGCCGAAAGCGTCAGCCGAAAGGAAGATAACGTTGTTTGCTTCGGGAGCCGCGGAAACGGGGCGTACAATCTTTTCTATATGAGTGATGGGGTATGAAACTCTGGTGTTTTCGGTAACGCTCTTGTCTGCGAAATCAATCTTGCCGTTTTCGTCAACGGTAACGTTTTCGAGCAGGGCGTTGCGCTTGATTGCGTTGTAGATATCGGGCTCGGACTCTTTGTCGAGGTTGATAACCTTCGCGTAGCAGCCGCCCTCGAAGTTAAACACGCCGTTGTCATCCCAGCCGTGCTCGTCGTCGCCGATGAGAAGGCGCTTCGGGTCGGTGGAAAGGGTGGTCTTGCCGGTGCCGGAAAGGCCGAAGAAGATGGCTGTGTTTTTGCCGTTCATATCGGTGTTGGCGGAGCAGTGCATCGCGGCAACGCCTTTGAGAGGAAGGTAGTAGTTCATCATTGAGAACATACCCTTCTTCATCTCGCCGCCGTACCAGGTGTTGATGATAACCTGCTCACGGCTTGAAATATTGAAAGCAACGGCTGTCTCGGAGTTGAGACCCATCTCTTTGTAATCGTCAACCTTCGCCTTGGAAGCGTTGTAAACGACGAAATCGGGCTCAAATGCCGCAAGTTCGTCCGCTGTGGGGGCGATGAACATATTCTTGATGAAATGCGCCTGCCAGGCAACTTCCATGATGAAACGGATTGCCATGCGGGTGTCGGGGTTGGTGCCGCAGAAAGCGTCAACAACGAAAAGTCTCTTGCCGGAGAGTTCGCCGAGCGCGATCTTCTTGAGTCTTGCCCAGTTTTCCTCGGAAAGAGGATGGTTGTCGTTGGGATATTCGGGGGTGGTCCACCACACGGTATCTTTGGAGTTTTCGTCCATAACGATGTATTTATCCTTGGGCGAACGGCCGGTGTAGATGCCGGTCATAACATTAACCGCACCGAGTTCGGTAACCTGACCCTTGTCAAAGCCTTCAAGGCCGGGCTTGGTTTCTTCTTCAAAAAGAAATTCAAATGACGGATTGTGTACGATTTCCGTAACGCCGGAAATGCCGTATTTGCTGAGATCGATGTTTGCCATAGAGCACCTCTTTCTTGAAATGTGCGGGGCACGGAACGCCGCGCAATCATTCATATTATTACAGTTTAATATATTAGGGGAACGCACGTAAAAAGTCAATATGCAATTAGCCGAAAAAACACTCACGCGGGCGCGATTTTTATGCAAAAATGCAACCCCGACGGAGAAAAATTGCAGAATACCGCGTTTTTTTCACCCGACGGGGCTTAAAATGAATTTTTAACCGTGACTGAATTCGCTCAGAAATTTTTCATCATTTTTCTGAGAATCCGGTAAAGTTCGGCGGCATCCTGCGGGTCGATGTTTGAGCACGCCGCCATTTTTGAGGGGATTTTCACCGCCTCGTCCCTGAGCGCTCTGCCCTTTTCCGTAAGCGTGATTATCAGATTGCGCTCGTCCTCTTTTGAGCGGCTGCGGTCGATGAAGCCTTTGCTTTCAAGGGCCTTGAGCACGGGCGTGAGCGTGCCCGAATCCAGCAGAAGCCGCTGACCGAGCTGCTTTGAGGTGACTTCTTCGCACTCCCAAAGCACCATCATCGCGATATACTGCGTGTAGGTCAGGCCTATTTCGTCAAGGTATGGCTTGTAAGCGTTCACCACCCCTTTGCTGCACGCGTAAAGGGGAAAGCAAAGCTGATTATCAAGTTTGAGGCAATCGTATTTATCCGCCATTTTTTTCACTCTTTTCAGCCTTCAAGCGAGGCGTTGTATGCAGCGCGCACCGCCTTTGCAAGCTGGTCGCCGCAGGAAGTGGGTCTGTTGCCGCAGGTGATGCCCGTGAGCAGGTCTTCAATCTCGTCTACCGTTTTGCCGTCAACGATTTTTGAAATCGCTTTCAGATTGCCGTTGCAGCCGCCGAAAAACTGAATGTTTCTCACCACATCGCCGTCAAGGTCAAGGCTGATTACCTGTGAGCAGGTACCTCTTGTCATATAGTCGTAATGAAACATTTTATAACACCTCTTCAATCTTCTCTCTGATTTTTGATATATCTGCCGTCGGCTCAAATCTTGCGGCGATTTCACCGTTTCTGTCAATCACGAATTTGGTGAAATTCCACTTGATATTGCCGTTGTTTTTGTAGTCCTTATCCCTTGCTTTCGCCATAAGTTTCATGATGGGAGCCATCTTGCCCTCAAAGCCCTGAAACACCGTGTTTTCCGTGAGCCATTTGTAGAGCGGAACTGCGTTTTCGCCGTTAACGTCAATCTTTGAAAACTGCGGGAAGGTGATGCCGAATCTGTCGGTGCACTCGTTGTGAATCTCCTCGTCGGAGCCGGGCGCCTGATTCATAAACTGGTTGCAGGGGAAATCGAGGATTTCAAAACCTCTGTCTTTTATTTCCTCATACATTTTCTGCAGTTCTTCATACTGCGGGGTGAAGCCGCAGGCGGTGGCTGTGTTTACTATGAGCACCGCTTTGCCTTTGTAATCCGAAAGGGCGATGTCTTCGCCGCCTCTGCCTTTTACCGTGAAATCATACAAGTTCATTTTATTTCTTCCTTTCCTGTCTTTTTTCTGTCTTTCCCGTCCGGGCGATTCCCGTGATAGCAGTGAGAGCATACCCGTAACTCACTCGGCGGTACATCCGTTATTCAATCAAAAATCGATTGAGTACAATTAGATTGTACACAATTAAATTGAATTTGTCAAGAGTTTTTTTGATTTTTTTCGGGACTGACAGGGCGGGAGAGGGGCTGAGATTCCTCGACTTTCCCCTCAGAAACATAGTCGTCTCACTCGCTGGTTCGCGTCGTGATACTCCTTGTTTCTTCATCTCAGCGTAACGCCTTTATCTGCCACCGGCAGCGGCGTCACGCTTCGACCCGGAATGACAAAGGTATTATTAACAAATGCGCACCCCGTAGGGGTGCGGGTGTCCGGTGGACACCTCTGCCGCAGGCAGAAGCACCGACCGAACCGACAGGTGAGACCGGATACCATCCGCCCGCAACAAGGATATGCGGAGCATAAAAATGGCTTCCCCTCAAGGGGAAGGCATTTCCTGATACGGCAGGGTATAACAAGGCGAAACAGGGTGTAACAGGGGGCAACAGGGTTTTTCCGGCAAAAGAAACCGCAATAGCATTTACAAGCGGAAATATAAATTGTATAATAATAAAAACACTTTTTCGGGAGGCCGAAGGGCTATGGAAATGTTTTACAGAATTCTCAAAACATTATTTACGGGGCTTTTCCTCATATCGCTTTCTTTCTCCGAGAAGCCTGCGGGCGGCGATTTCCCTGCGGGCGAAGTGCCCGGGCCGGGTGACGAGGGCAAATATCTTCAGATAGACGCCCCCGACGAGGGCTTTGATATCTGGCAGCCGGGCGAGAGAAGCGGCGGCTACCGCTACGGCCCCTCAATGATTCTCAACACCGACGGCAGCATTGATATATGGAGAGCCGCAAGCGGACCGGGCGACATTGTTGACCTCATAGCATACAAGCGCCTGTATGACGGCGGTAAAAAGGGCACAAACGAAGTGATTGCCCTGAAACCGACCTCCGGAAGTCATGATCAGAAGTGGACCTGCGACCCGGGCGTGATTAAATTCGGCGGCTATTACTATATCGGCTACACCACCACCGCCAACCCCGCCGGCGTTGACAATGACGTGTGCGTGGCGCGCAGTAAAAATCCCGAAGGCCCTTATGAAAAATGGACGGGGAGCGGCTGGGGAGACGAGCCCGTGCCGCTTGTTGAATACACGGACGACCCCTCCGGCTTCGGCGCGGGCGAACCCTCCTTTGTGCTCATGGGCGACACTCTTTATATCTACTACTCCTGGAACGAAGATAACTCGACCACCCGTGTGGCGACTGCGGACGCGACAGACGAAAACTGGCCCGCCACCCTTGAATTTCACGGCGAGTGCATCCCCGCGAAAGACGGCGGCGACTCCGCCGATGTGAAATACTGCGACGAATACGGACGCTTTGTGGCGGTATTCACCGAAAAGCGTTTTTCGGACGAAAGTTACGTGGCGGTGTGGGAATCCTTTGACGGCATAAACTTCCGCCAAAGCGGTTTCGTCAAAAACAACACAGCCAAAAAACTGCACAACTGCGGTATATCCGGCAGGGCGGACGGCCATATCGGAAAAGGCGACCCCGTTTACCTTTCATACGCCTACGGCGGAGCGGGCGACGGCGACTGGGGCAACTGGTGTACACGAATGCACGAGGTCAAACTTTCACTCGCGGACGCGCCGAAAACCGACCTCACCGCCGAGAGCAACTCCGACAATATCACCGTAACGAGAAGAAAGCAGAGTGTAATCCCCGAGATTACCACAATAAAGGCGGAGAATCAGGTCTACACAATCAGCGAACCCGAGCGCGTGTGGGTGCTCGCGCTTGACACCGACTGCGATTATTTCCCGGTGCTCAGCGGCGTAAAGTTTGACGGCTACGACGAGAGCGTGATTAAAATGAACGGCTCGCGCATGATTCCCGTCTCGCCCGGCACCACAAGAGTGTATATATCCTGGCACGGCTTCACCGGAGAATTCACCGTGCACGTTGAGTAAAAAAACTGCGGCTTTGGGCGGAGATTTTTTTTGGAATTCGCAATTCGCAATTGTAGGGCAAGCATACATGCTTGCCGAATATAAACGGCACGGATGTATCCGTGCCCTACTTATGCTCACGCATATCCTGTGTGGCGGGCGGATAATATCCGCCCCTACGGGTCAGAGCGATATGTTATTAACAACCTGTCATCCTGAGCGAGCGGAGCGAGTCGAAGGATCTATGTGCAGATTCCCCGGCTTTCCCCTCAGAAACATGGTCGTCTCACTCGCCGGTTCGCGTCGTGATACTCCCTGTTTCTGACGGTTAAAAATAAGTTTGAGAAAAAGCAATAATCAATTATTCTTTATATCAATGCAGATGTCATAAAGAAAAGAAGTCCGGGTTAAAAACCCGAACTTCTTTATTATTTGTCTTTTCGTTTTTCGCGCTTATTGCTACGACCCCTTAGCCGAAGTAGCGGTCAAGAAGACCTTTTAATGCCTTGCCGTGTCTGGCTTCGTCACGGGCCATCTCATGAACGGTGTCGTGAATAGCGTCAAGGCCGAGTTCTTTGGCTTTCTTTGCAAGGGCGGTCTTGCCGGCTGTTGCGCCGTTTTCGGCTTCCACTCTCTTTTTGAGGTTGACTTCTGTGCTGTCGGAAACCACTTCGCCGAGGAGCTCTGCGAATTTCGCGGCGTGCTCAGCCTCTTCGTAAGCGGCTTTTTCCCAGTAAAGGCCGATTTCGGGGTAGCCTTCGCGGAAAGCGACTCTCGCCATCGCGAGGTACATGCCTACTTCGCTGCATTCGCCCGTGAAATTATCTCTGAGACCTGCGATAATTTCGGGGTCAACGCCTTTGGCAACGCCTACAACGTGCTCTGCCGCCCAGGTGAGTTCTTCTTCTTTCTGCTCAATGAACTTGCTGCCGGGAGCCTTGCAGATGGGGCAAAACTCGGGAGGGGTGTCGCCTTCGTGAACATAACCGCAGATGGGGCATACAAATTTTTTCATGATATATTCCTCCTGTATTTGGTATCAATAGAATTATATTGAAAATGTTTTCTTTTGTCAACTTTCAAACAGCAGTTTTTCAATTTCGCCCATACTGCCGCAGAGCGTTGCGCCCGTGGCGGCAAGGCGTGAATATTTTTCGTGGCCGTATGTGATAAGAATACAGTCCGCGCCGAGTTCATCCGCCATGGCGGCATCGTGCTCAAGGTCGCCTATCACAAGGGCTTTGCCGCTCTCGTGAGAGTCAAGATACGCCCTTGCCCTGTCTATCTTTGAGGTCGCTAAATAATCTCCCGCGCCGAGCACCGCGTCAAAATAGCCGCCCACGCCGTATTTTTTAACATTCTCACAAAGCTGATCGCACTGCGAAGACGAAACTATCACCTGGCCGCAGCCCGCCTGCCTGAATCTTTGCAGCAGGGAGAGCGAGCCCTGCGCGAGCGAGCAGTCTTTGAGGTGATAGAGGTAACCCTCGTTATACTGCCGAAGAATCTCGGCGTAATCCTCGTTTTCAAGGTCGAAAACGCGCTCGTAAAATTTCACTATCGGCACTCCGATGCAGTCCCTGTACCGTGTCAAATCGAGCGGCGGCATCTGCCTTGAGGCGAGCATATCGTTCACGCTCGCGAGCGAGGCCGACACATCGTCAAGCAGGGTGCCGTTCCAGTCCCACAATATATATCTGTAATCCATATTATTTCCTCCGCCGCTTTATTTTACATTAAAACGCGCGTTAAATCAACAGTTTACTTTTTTATGCCGCTGTGGTAAAATTTTTACAGCAAAAAGACCGAAAGGAAATTCATTAAATGAGAAGACAGAGCGGCATACTTATGCACATTTCATCCCTCTACGGGGATTATTCAATCGGCAGTTTCGGAAAGAACGCGAAAGATTTCATAGATTTTATCAGAAGCGAGGGCTTTTCCGTGTGGCAGGTGCTTCCCTTCACCCTGCCCGACGACCATAATTCGCCCTATAAATCGCTCTCTGCATTCGCGGGCAACCCCTATTTCATCGATCTTGAAACGCTCGCGGAAGAAGGTCTGCTCACCGCTGAGGAATTAAAAGAAGCAAGGCAGAATACTCCATATTACTGCGAGTTTGACCGCCTTGCGAAGGAGCGTTTTGCCCTGCTTAAAAAGGCGGGCGAAAGGTTTACGCATACCGGTAAGATTGATGAGTTTATGAAAGCGCATAAGCACATTGAAAACTTCTGCCGCTTTATGGCGCTTCGCGGGGAAAACGGCCTCAGGCCCTGGCAGGAGTGGACCGTAAACGAAATCAGCGACCCGTCCGTTGAGAAAACCTGGCGCTTTATTCAGTATGAGTTTTTCACCCAGTGGGCTCAGATTAAAAAATACGCCGGCGAAAAGGGCGTTTCAATCATAGGCGATATTCCCATCTATGTGAGCGACGACAGCTGCGATGTGTGGGAAAACAGAAGTCTTTTCAAGCTCAACTCGAAGGGCTACCCGGAGGAAGTTGCGGGCGTGCCGCCCGATTACTTTGCCGCCGACGGTCAGCTTTGGGGCAACCCGCTCTATGACTGGGACGAGATGAAAAAAGACGGCTTCGCCTGGTGGCGCGAGAGAATGGACCACACGCTCGAAATGTTTGACGGCGTGAGGATAGACCATTTCAGGGCTGTTGAGTCCTACTGGTCCGTGCCCGCTGCCGAAAAAACTGCCAAAAACGGCAAATGGATTAAAGGCCCCGGTATGGACTTTGTAAACGCGATCAGGCAGGGGCACGAGGATAAAATAATTATCGCCGAAGACCTCGGAGATATCACGGACGAAGTGCGCGCGCTCGTTGACGAGAGCGGCTTCCCCGGTATGCGTATACTGCAGTTTGCCTTCCTTGACGACGGCGACAGCATTCACCTGCCGCACAACTATATAAGAAACTCAATCGCCTACACGGGCACTCACGATAACAACACAATCTTCGGCTACCTGTGGGAGTGCAGCGATAACGAGAGAAGAAGGATGCTCGAATATGTAAACTTCCCGGGCGGCGACTGGGGTCACGCCTCTCCTCTGCTCATAAGAGAAGTGTTCAGAAGCGTGAGCGAACTCGCGATTATACCCGTGCAGGATTACCTTATGTACGGCTCCGACACAAGAATAAACACGCCCGGCGTTGCGAGCGGCAACTGGAGTTACAGAGTCACCCGCGAGCAGCTGCAGAATGCGGACGGCGCGTTTTTCAGAGACCTTAACAGGATTTACAAGAGGTGGTAAGATGGCCTTTTTTGACATAAGCGAAAGGGTTAGTGCTCTTTCGGAAAAAGCGCTTGAAAAAGCCCGCGTAAGATTTGACGAAATTGAAAAAACGGGCGAATACAATCAGCAGAAAGTGCTTGCCGCTTTTATCGAAAACAAGGTTTCGGAGGCGGATTTCGCAGGCTCCACAGGCTACGGTTACGGCGACAGAGGGCGCGACAAACTCGATGCCGTTTACGCCCGCGCTTTCGGGGCGGAGGATGCGATTGTGCGCCATTCCTTCACCTGCGGCACTCACACTCTCGGCATAGCGCTTTTCGGCATACTGCGCCCGGGCGACACAATGCTCTGCGTCACGGGCACACCCTATGACACAATTCAGCCCGTAATCGGAATCAAGGGCAGCGGTATGGGCTCGCTTAAAGATTACGGCGTAAAATATGAGCAGGTTGAACTCGGGTCCGACGGTTACCCCGACCTTGAGGAAATCGCGAAAGCCGTGAAAAACTTAAAGCCGCGCATGGTGTATATTCAGCGCTCAAGGGGGTATTCCCTGAGACCCAGCCTTTCCGTGGAAAAAACCGGCGAAATAGCGGATACCGTTCATAACATCTGCGATGCCGTCGTGATGGTTGACAACTGCTACGGCGAGTTTGTGCAGAAAACGGAGCCCACACAGCACGGCGCGGATTTAATCGCAGGCTCGCTTATCAAAAACGCGGGCGGCTCGATTGCGCGTACGGGCGGCTATATTGCCGGCAGAAAAGACCTTGTTGAACTCTGCTCCTACAGGGCGACCGTGCCCGGTCTCGGCAAAGAGGTCGGCTGTACTCTGGGTGAGAGCAGAAATATGTATATGGGGCTTTTCAACGCTCCGAATGTTGTCACATCCGCGCTTAAAACGGCTGTGTTTGCTGCCTCGCTCTTTGAAGAACTCGGCTTTGAGGTGACACCCGGCAGCGGCGAAGAGAGATATGATATTATTCAGGCAATCAAACTCATAAATTCCGAACGCCTCTGCGCCTTCTGCAAGGGCATACAGTCAGGCGCCCCGGTTGATTCCTCCGCTGTGCCCGAGCCCTGGGATATGCCCGGCTATGACAGCAAGGTGATTATGGCGGCGGGCGCTTTCATACTCGGCTCGTCAATCGAACTTTCCGCCGATGCTCCCCTGAGGGAGCCCTACGCCGTATGGATGCAGGGCGGCATCAATTTTCCAAGCGGCAAAACGGCTGTTATGCTTGCCGCAGATTATCTTTGCAGGGAGGGGCTTGCCTGATGGAATACAGCGGAATAAGCAGAGACTCTCTCTTTCTGCTTGCGGATAACAGATTCAGGGATTCAAAAGCGTTTTACGAGGAGCATAAGGAAGCAATCAAGCAGGGCGTGACCGTGCCCATGAGGCAGATAGCAGGCATAATAGGCAGCGAGCTTGTGAGCCTTGACTCGATGATGGTCACAAACCCCGTGAAGATGGTTTCGAGGGTGCGCCGCGACACAAGATATTCAAGAGATAAATCCATGTACCGCGAGAATATGTGGATAATGTTTATGCGCGACAAGCATCAGTGGATAAACTATCCCTGCTTCTGGTTTGAGATAACGCCCGCAAACTATTCAATGGGCATCGGCTTTTTCGGCAACGATTCCGCCGTGATGCAGAATTTCAGAAAAGCAATCAGGGAGAGGACTGCCGAATTCAGAGCGGCCGCGCGCAAGTGCGAAAAGGTGGGCGTAAACTTCTTCGGCAGCGAATACAAAAGAATGCCCGCAGGCTGCCCGAAGGGTATGGAGCCCTATTACGGCAGAAAAGATTTCGGTTTCATTTATTACAGCCCCGACCTTGACGACCTTAAAGACGATAAAATCATTGATATAATCCGCAAAAACTTCAAAGCGTTTTCGCCGATGTATTCATTTTTGCTTTCCGTGGCGGATGAAACATTTGCAAAGGGCGAATAACGGGAGAGGGGAAGTATATGGTTTATAAAATAATGTCGTTTTTCCTTACGCTGTTTATGGCGCTGTCAATCTATCCGCCGCTTTCACCCGTAACTCAGGTGGCAAAGGGCGAAAAGCAGGTTTCATCCTCAAAGGCGGATGTCACGGTTATGACCTTCAACGTGAAGGTGAGCGGAGTGGGCAGATACAAGCCCGCAAAGAGGGCGCCGTATGCCGTTGACCTCGTTATGAAAAACAAGCCCGATTCAATCGGCTTTCAGGAAGTGAGTGAGGACTGGTATTCGTGGCTCAGAGAAGGCCTTGACGGCTATGCCTGCAAGGGCGAAGCGCGAAACGGCGACGGCACGGGAGAAGCGAGCCCCGTATTCTACCGCAAGGATAAATACAAATGCGTAAAGAGCGGCACCTTCTGGCTGAGCGAAACGCCGGACGAAGCCTCAAAGGGCTGGGATGCGGCGTATAACAGAGTGTGCACCTATGTGATACTTAAGAATATAAAGACTGGCTTTACTTACGCTCATTTCAACGCCCACTGCGACCATATCGGCACGAGGGCGAGAAACGAATCCGTTTCGCTTATAACTCAGAAAATCGCGGCGCTCTGCCCGGATATCCCCGTAATCCTCACGGGCGACCTCAACGACGAAGAGGGCAGCATCATGTATGAGCGCATACTTGAAAGCGGCATGCGCGACTCGAAGTATCTCGCGAAGGTGAGCGAAGACACCGGCACATTTCACGGCTACTCCCTCATCACTCAGGCATCGAGGAAAAAGCCGATAGATTTCGTCTTTGTAAATGATTTCTGCTCCAAAGTGAAAAGTTACGAGGTACTCACCGCGAAATACAACGGCATATACCCGTCCGACCATTTCCCTGTGAAAACAATGATGACGCTTACAAATAAATGAGAGGTGCTTTTATGTACAGAATACTTTCCGCAAACGTGCTCTGCTGGGGCGAAGGAGAGCACAGTATCGAAAACAGAATACCCCTTGTGATTGAAATGATAAAAGAGGCGAAGCCCTCGTCCTTCGGCGTGCAGGAGGCGCACATCCGCTGGATGAAAGCCCTTGAGCAGGGCCTGCCCGAATACGGCTGGGTAGGCATCGGCAGAGACGACGGCAAAGAGGACGGCGAATTCGCGTCCGTCTTTTACCTCAAGGATAAATTCACCGCCTCGGATGTAGGTCATTTCTGGATTTCGGAAACTCCCGACGTGCCCTCGAAAAGCTGGAATTCCGCCTGCACGAGAATGGCGACCTATGTGAAACTCACCGACAGGGAAACGGGCAAAAGTTACATTCACATAAACACGCACCTCGACCACATAAGCGTTGAGGCGCAGGTAAACGGCGCGAAGATGATAATGGAAAAGGCGGCGTCCTTCGGCGGCCTTCCCGTAGTTGCGACGGGCGACTTCAATGTGACGCCCGACTCCGACTGCTACGCGACGATGATAAGCGCGAATATGGGCGACGCGCGCACGCTCGCGCCCGACAGCGACGACTGCTACACCTTCCACGGCTTCAGGCCCGAGCAATACCGCGACATCATCGACTATGTCTTTGTTGACAAACAAACCGTCAAGCCCGTGAAGTTCAAGGTAATCAACAAGAAAATCAACGGAATGTTCTACTCCGACCACTTCGCCGTCTACGCGGATGTGGAAATATGAGCAAACGCACACCGACGATTTATCGCGGTGTGCGTTTTAATTGGATAATGAATAATTGAAGACGGAACGCCGGAACGGCGTTCCCTACAATGTGTTTAAAAAACTCAAACACTTTCAGATGTCACTTCCTGAGTGGCACTCAGGGAGGAGAAGAGACGAGCGAAAACGGAGCATTTGCGAATGAAGACAGTACTGAAGTACGGCGAATGAGCAAAGGCTCCGAGAAAAGACAATAATCAAACATTCCTTATAACAAATCAGAAGAAATAAAAATCAAGGACTGCAAGTTTTTACATTCGCAGTCCTTTTTAACTCTATTGTCTTTTCGTTTTTCGCCGTATATTCGCCGACCGTTATGTCATTTTTTCTTGCTTGATTTTGGTATCTATTACATGGCGGGAGGCAAGTTCATTCCTTACATCCTCCAGCGAAATCCCCATCTCAATCATCATCACCATCACGTGATAGGTAAGATCGACAATTTCGTATATCGTCTCTTTCTTGTCACCCGCTTTTGACGCGATGATAACTTCCGTTGACTCCTCGCCTATCTTCTTGAGCATTTTGTCGATGCCCTTTTCGAAGAGATAGGTCGTGTAGGAGCCTTCTTTTTTCTCAGTCTTCCTGCCCTCAATGAGTTTCATAAGTCTTTCGAGGGTGAAATAGCCGATTTCGTCGTTTTCAAATACCGGGTTTTCAAAGCAGGACTCGGTGCCCAGATGGCATGCGGGGCCGTCGGGCTTCACGAGCACCACAAGGGCGTCCCTGTCGCAGTCCGCGGTGATGGAAACGATGTGCTGATAGTTGCCGCTCGTTTCGCCTTTGAGCCAGAGTTCCTGCCTTGAACGGCTCCAGAAGCAGGTGAGTTTTTTCTCCATTGAGATTTCGAGGCTCTCCCTGTTCATATAGGCGAGGGTGAGCACGCGCTTTGTTTCGGCGTCAACCACTATTGCGGGGATGAGCCCTTTTTCGTCAAATTTGAGTGTGTTTATATCAATCATACCGTTACCTCTGTATTCTCACATTTATGTTTTCATCCGCAAGACGCTGCTTAAGGTCTTTTATGCTCACTTCGCCGAAGTGGAAAATCGATGCCGCGAGACCCGCGTCAACTTTCGGCAGAGTTTTGAAAAGAGTTACGAAGTCATCTATACATCCGGCTCCGCCGCTCGCGATTACGGGCACGCTCACCGCGTTGCACACAGCGTCCAGCATTTCAAGGTCAAAGCCCTTCTTCACGCCGTCGGTGTCAATGGAGTTGAGCACCACTTCGCCCGCGCCGTTGCCAACGCATCTTTTTATCCACTCTATCGCTTCCATTCCGGTGTTTTCTCTGCCGCCTTTGGCGAATACCCTGAAAACGCCGTCAACTCTTTTAACGTCGGCTGAAATCACCACGCACTGGTCGCCGTAGAGTTTCGCCGCCTCGTTAATGAGCGAGGGGTTTCTTATTGCGCCCGAGTTTACGCTCACTTTATCCGCGCCGCATTTGAGCACTCTGTCAAAATCCTCAGTCGTGTTTATCCCGCCGCCGACGGTGAGGGGGATGAACACTTTTTTTGCGGTTTCGCAGAGAATATCCGTGAAGAGTTTCCTGCCGTCGGATGAAGCGGTGATATCGTAAAACACAAGTTCATCCGCCCCGCAGCGCGAGTAGTAATCGGCGAGGTCAACGGGCGATGAAACATCATTAAGCCCTTCGAAGTTGACGCCCTTCACCACTCTGCCGTCTCTGACATCCAGGCAGGGTATTATTCTTTTAGTAATCATTTCGCCGCCTCAACCGCCTCTCTGAGAGAAATACTGCCCGTGTAATAAGCCTTGCCGATAATCGCGGCATAGAGATTCATTTTTCTTAAGTTTTTCACGTCTTCAAGCGAAGAAACTCCGCCCGAAGCGGTGATATTGATTTTATATTTCTTCGATAAATCTTCATACAGAGCGAGGTTTGTGCCGAGCATAGCCCCGTCCTTTGAAATATCGGTCACAATCAGCGTGTCAACGCCGAGTTTTTCCATTTTATCGCAGAAGGTGTAAACGTCATACTGCGAGTTTTCCGTCCAGCCCTTCACGGCAACGAAACCGTCTTTGATGTCCGCGCCCACGGCAACTTTTCTGCCGTATTCTCTGAGCGCGGCTTCAAGAAAAGCGTCGTCTGTCACGGCGGCCGTGCCGAGAATTATACGGTCAACGCCGGAAGAAATGTATTTTTCGGCAACATCCAGCGAGCGTATGCCTCCGCCGATTTCAGAGAAAAGTCCGCTCTCTTTCGCGAGCAGCCTCACGGTTTCGATATTCGGAGTTTCGCCGGTCTTCGCGCCCTCAAGGTCAACTATGTGAAGGCAGGTCGCTCCCTGACTGCGGAAATCGCGCGCCACATCAAGCGGGCTGTCGCTGTAAACGGTCATCTGCGCGTAATCACCTTTGTAAAGACGCACCGCCTTGCCGCCGTATAAATCTATCGCGGGAAAAATCAGCATGCCTCACACTTCCTTTCGCAGAAAGCCCTGAGTATCGCCATACCCACATCTCCGCTTTTTTCGGGGTGAAACTGCGTGCCGTAAATGTTGCCTTTTACAACGGCGGCCGTAAGGGGAGCGCCGTATTCCGCAACTGCGGCAGTGTTTTTCTCGCACTTCGCTGCATAGAAGGAGTGAACGAAATAGACGAAATCGCCCTCTTTTATGTACTTGAAAAGTCCGCCGTCATCATTTCTGAAGATGAGAGCATTCCAGCCGATGTGCGGAATTTTGTAATCCGCAGGAATCACTTCGGCTATCGGCCTTATTTCGCCTTCTATGAGGCCGAGACCTTCGTATTCGCCGTATTCAAAACTTTTTTCAAAGAGCAGCTGCATACCCAGGCAGATGCCGAGCAGAGGCTTGCCCGCTTTCACTTCCTCTTTGAGGACTTTGTCAAGCCCGGAGGACATGAGTTTGAGCGCGGCGTCGCCGAATGCGCCGACACCCGGCAGTATGATTCTGTCGGCCTGTTTTATCACTGCGGGGTCTGAGGTCACAACCGCCTTTTCCCCGATTGCGTCAAAGGAGCAGGTGAGCGAAAAAAGGTTGCCTACTCCGTAGTCAATAATGGCAGTCATCAGATAATACCTTTCGTTGAAGGAATTTCGCCGGAGAAATCGGCGTCAATCTTAACAGCTTCTCTGAGCGCTCTCGCGGCGGACTTGAATGCGCCCTCCGCTATGTGATGCGAGTTTCTGCCTTCGGGCTGACGGATGTGGAGCGAAACGGGGAAATTGCGCACAAACGCCGCGAAAAACTCCTCTACGAGTTCGCAGTCGAAATCGCCGATTTTTTCGGTGGCAAAGGTGAGATTGTAACCGAGATAACTTCTGCCGGAAATATCAACGGCGGTAAGGATAAGCGCTTCATCCATCGGGATAATCGCCGAGCCGTAGCGGGTGATTCCCTTCTTGTCGCCGAGCGCCTTTTCAAACGCCGTGCCCAGGCAGATGCCGATATCCTCAACCGAGTGATGATAGTCCACCTGCGTGTCGCCCACGCATTTCACGTCAAGGTCAAATCTGCCGTGCTTTGCAAAAAGGGTGAGCATGTGGTCAAGGAAACCGCAGCCCGTGCTGATGTTGCAAACGCCGCTTCCGTCAAGGTCGAGGTTAAGCACTATGTCTGTTTCAGCCGTCTTTCTGTTGATTGTAGCAAGTCTCATTTTATTTCCTCCGTTATTACTCTGAGCGCAGAGAGGAGCGCGTCCATCTGCTCTCTTGTGCCTATGCTGATTCTGTTATATTCCTTTATGTTTTCGGGGGTGAAATGCCTCACGAGTATGCCCGCATCCCTGAGTTTCAGATACACCTCTTCGCCGCTTATGAGCGGATGCTTCGCAAACACGAAATTGGTGCTTGAATCGTTTACTTCAAAGCCGAGTTCTCTGAGTTTCAGCGTGGTGTATTCGCGGTTTTCGATTATCGTGCGGCAGTTTGCCCTCGTGTATTCCTCATCCTGCAGGGCGGCTATGCCCGCCGCGCCCGTCATTGAGTTTACGTTATACGGATTTATCGAAAACTTGACCGTGTTGAGGTCGGCGATAAGTTTTTTGCTGCCTATTCCCATACCAAGACGCGCGCCCGCCATCGAGCGGCTCTTTGAGAAAGTCTGCGTGACGAGAATGTTGTCATACTTCTGCGTGAGAGGCACGCTGCTTTCGCCGCCGAAATCGATGTAAGCCTCGTCTGTCACGACCACGTTTGAGGGATTGCTCTTAACTATTTCCTCGATCTCATCCCTGCTTATCGCAAGGCCCGTGGGTGCGTTGGGATTCGCTATGAATATCGTTTTGTTTATGCCGAGATAGTCTTTATAATCGAGCGTCATATCGCTTTTGAGCGGTATCGTCTCATACGGCACTCTGTTTACATTTGCAAACACCTTGTAGAAGCCGTAGGTGATGTCGGCAAAAACGGCGGGGCATCCGCTGTGGCAGAATGTGAGAAAAGCGAAGTTCAGTATTTCGTCCGAGCCGCTTGTCATCAGCACACATTCGTCGGGTACGCCCAAACGCTGAGCCATCGCGTGGGTGAGGGCTTTGCTGTCGGGGTCGTTGTAGAGATTGAGCCCTTTCGCCGCCTGCGAAGCCGCCTCGACAGCGGCAGGGGAGGGCGGAAACGGGGATTCGTTTGTGTTGAGTTTTATGTAACTTCTGCCCGTCGGCTGTTCGCCGGGCACATAAGGGTCAAGCCCCTTTAATTCGGGACGCAGATAATCACTCATTTTCATCATCCTCAAGTCTTATTACCGCGCTCTTTGAGTGAGCGGTGA
>JAEEGL011728165.1_pt1 | contig 40238 bp, 34 predicted proteins | sample 9134231 | NCBI WGS metagenome assembly JAEEGL01 (sample SAMN16246548, study PRJNA631951) | gut metagenome | biome: gut microbiome; feature: rumen; material: fiber-attached | host: Bos | place: Iran: Karaj | collected 2018-10
ATTGAAGTGGAAGATGGCGACAGGCTTATACGAGCAATAGAACGTGAACGTTTGAGTAACAGGCCTGATTATAAAGAGATGTGCCGCAGATATATCACAGACGATGAGGATTTTTCAGAAAAAAAATTAAAGGAAGCCGGCATAAACAGCCAAAACAGATTTGAAAACGTGAACCTTTCTGAATGCATTAATAACATCAGGAGCATAATAATTGGATATCAAAGTTAATAATATTGAACAATCTATACAGCCGGAATCAATAAAAACGATACAAGAAACGGACGGCGATGCGTTTAAGTTTGCTCTGATGTCCAATATCGGAGAAACTGAACTGCAGGAAAAGCTTTCAAACCTAATGAGTGAAATAACGGCTGAAGGGGAGATTATAGCAAAACGCAAGAATATAAAGGACATGAGACGTTATAGAGGACTTGTAAAGGATTTTATGAATGAGATATTAAACAGGTCCCATAAGTTTTCAAGACAAAATTTTCTAGATAAAAAAGGCAGACACAGGGTATATGGAATAATAAAACTCATTGATCAAAATCTTGATGAGCTTGCCGCAGAACTTATAAAAGAGGAGAGTGATAATCTTTCTATCCTTGCAAAAATCGGAGAAATCAGAGGCTTGCTCATTGATCTGCTTATGTAGAATGTAAGGAAAATGTATGTTAAACCGTATAGACGAGGCATTAAAAACTTACATAAAAAAGGCTATACAAAATGAAACATTGACTTCTGCTTACATTTTTGAGGGTTCAGCCGGCGTAGGACGTATGGAGCTTGCTAAATATACGGCTAAGGCTTTGCTATGCACTCACAATGCTTCGAAGGTAACCCCTTGTGATAACTGTCATGCCTGTAAACTTATAGAAAGCGGTAATCATCCGGATCTCGTAGCAGTGACACATGAAAAGCCCAATACCATTTCAGTTAAGGACATCCGGACCCAGGTTGTCGAAGACATAAGCATACGCCCGTATTACGGTGGAAGAAAAATATATATTATTCCGGATGCGGAACTGATGTCGAAAGAGGCGCAAAATGCTCTGCTCAAAACTATAGAAGAACCCCCGGTTTATGCGCTTATCATCCTTATAGTAAAAAGCAGGGAACTTCTGCTGCAGACCATAAGATCAAGATGTATAACTCTATCGTTCCGAGCGGAACCTCTTTTTCATGCTGATGATGAAGCGGTAGCTATGCAATTTGAAAAAATGAAAAACATCATTTCCGGAAATATCCCGTATGATACCGTATATCTGATGGAATTTGCCAAAGAGCTGGCATCGGATTATTTTGAATATTTACCGGAACTGCTTACTTACATAGAGACAATCTGCAGGGATGCTTTATTTGTCAAAAACGGCATTTTGTTGACAGATACCTCTCCCCAGGGATATATTGATAAAACTTCGGTCATTTCATATGAAAGCTTGGAACGTATACTTAATGCAGTAAAAAAAGCCAGGCGTGATTTATTGATCAATGTATCGGCAGAGACCGTGATGGATTGTATGCTGATGAATATTAAGCAAGCCTGCACTAGATTTGTATAAGAAAGGTAAAACATGGTTTATGACAAACGTAATATGCGTGAGATTCAGGACTGCAGGGAAGATTTACTATTTTGATCCCGGTGAACTGGATATTAAAAGAGGTATGCACGTTATCGTAGAAACTGCCAGAGGTAAGGAATACGGACGAGTGGTTTCAGATATCAGGATGGTAAATGAGGAGGATCTTAAATCTCCGCTGAAGCAAGTCATACGTATAGCGACAGATGAAGATACCGACAGGGAAACAGTAAATCGTATTAAAGAGCAGGATGCATTTAAGATATGCAAGGAGAGAATAGCTGCTCACGGTCTGCAGATGAAGCTTATTGATGCGGAATACACCTTTGACGGCAGTAAACTGCTTTTTTACTTTACAGCTGATGGACGGGTAGATTTCAGAGAGTTGGTGAAGGATCTGGCAGGTCAGTTCAGAACCAGAATAGAGTTAAGACAGATAGGTGTCAGGGATGAGACAAAGATCATAGGAGGGATAGGTATTTGCGGGAGAGAGCTTTGTTGTCATGCTTATCTTTCGGATTTCGCTCCTGTATCCATTCGTATGGCAAAAGAGCAGAATCTGTCGCTAAACCCTTCAAAGATCTCTGGGGTCTGCGGAAGGCTTATGTGCTGTTTACGAAATGAGCAGGAAACGTATGAATATCTTAATAAAAAGCTGCCAAATAATGGCGACACGGTTACTGCACCTGATGGCATGAGAGGAATAGTCGAATCCGTAAATGTTCTTCGTCAAAAGGTCAGGATAATTGTTGATGAAGGTGATGAAAAAGAGATAAGGGAATATCCGGTAGAAGAGCTTTATTTTAAACCCAGAAAGGTAAAAGGACATAATAAAGGGGGGAAGAAAAGCATTCCGGAAGGAAGTATCGAGAGTGCAGAAGAAAGGGAGCTGGAGGAATTGGAAACCCTGGAAAAAGAGGGAGCTGGTTCAAAGCTAGATGAATAAAGAAGTATATTTACGTCAGGGAGAAAGACTGGATGATCTTGAACGGAACGGGCTTTGTATCATACAGCATCCGGATCGTTTCTGTTTTGGAATGGATGCGGTATTATTGTCCGGCTTTGCAGCAGCTCACATTTCGTTATCAGGGGGAAGAGCGCTTGATCTATGTACAGGGAACGGAATAATTCCCATATTGTTATCTTCTAAAACGGATATCGATCACTTTACGGGCATGGAGATACAACAGGAGGCTGCAGATATGGCCGAAAGAAGCGTAAAGATGAATTCGCTCACGGGAAGAATACGAATAATAAAGTGCGATATAAAAGAGGCAGCGGAATATGTAGAAGCTGCTTCTTTTGATATAGTAACTGTAAATCCGCCGTATTATAAAATGGGCTGTGGTATAAAAAATCCAGGGGATTCAAAGATGATATCCCGTCATGAAGTAACATGTACTCTAAAAGATGTTCTTTTGACTGCGGTATTTGCTCTAAAAGAAGGTGGTTTGTTTTATATGGTCCATAAACCACAGAGGCTTTCAGATATTATTTTTGAAATGAGAAATGCGGGAATAGAGCCTAAAGTATTAAAAATGGTACATCCGCGTCTTTCATCTAATCCCTCCATGATCCTTATAGAGGGGCGTAAGCACGCAGGTATTGAGCTTAAGATAGAATCCCCGCTTATAATATATGGAAATGACGGAAAATACACTGAGGAGATGTATAGTATATATGGATACTAAAACCGGGGGAATATTATATCTTTGTCCCACTCCGATTGGAAATCTGCAGGATATAACAAAACGGACAATCGAGGTTCTTAAATCGGTGGATCTGATAGAGGCAGAGGATACGAGAAACACTATCCGCCTTTTAAATTATTATGGTATACATACAGGACTTACCAGTTATCATGAGAATAATAAGTATGATAAGGCAGAAGAACTTACAGATTATATGCTTTTAGGAAAAAAGCTCGCGTGTGTTACGGATGCAGGAACTCCCGGGATATCAGATCCAGGAGAAATTCTCGTGAAAAAGGCTGTAGAGAAAGGTATAGAAGTAGTATCTCTTCCGGGAGCTACGGCTTTTGTTACAGCGCTTACTGCATCCGGGTTTCCATCCCGGAGGTTCGTATTTGAAGGGTTTTTGCCAAAAGACAACAAGGAAAGACACAGTATACTGGATATCATACGCAATGAACCCCGGACTATCATACTTTATGAGGCTCCGCATCGTATAAGAAAAACACTGTCCGAATTAAAAACTGTCCTTGGTGATAAAAGAAAAATAGCACTTTGCAGAGAACTTACAAAGATACATGAAGAGATCATCAGGCTTACTTTGGAAGAGGCAGAGCTTCTCTATGAAGACACTGAGCCCAGAGGGGAATATGTGATCATCATTGAAGGAAAACCCGCAGATGAAACAGAATATGAAAGAAAAAAAGCATTTGAAGGACTAAGCATACCGGAACATGTTGCACTTTATGAAGGTGAGGGCTTTGACAGGAAGACATCAATGAAAAAAACAGCTTATGACAGAGGGGTAACGAAACGGGATATTTACAAAGCTCTTCTTAAACAGACAGAACACAGACTTGACAAGTAAAGCTGTTGCGTTTATAAAATTATGTGTGGTTTAAGGATTTTGTAAACAGGAGATATGAAATAAACAACCCATGTTTAATAGGGAGCACCTGTCATTTGATGGGTGTTCCTTTTCATAAAGAGGATGATATGAGGCTGGATAAATACTTAAAAGTATCGAGACTTATAAAGCGCAGGACAGTTGCAAATGAGGCGTGTGATGCCGGCAGGGTTATGCTAAATGGAAGAGTGGCAAAAGCAGGAACCGAAGTAAAGCCGGATGATAAAATATCTATTGTTTTTGGGGATAAAACTGTAAATATAAGAGTTTTATCTATACAGGAAACCGTAAAAAAAGAAGATGCCCGGACTATGTATGAATATATCTGAGAAGCTTTATTTTTCCTGATAAATATATTACACTAAATAAACCATAAGATTTCATGCAGGGGGTTAAATCTGGTGAAAACCGATGCAATAGAACTGCATCTGCAATTTCTTAGAGAAATATCAAAGGGATCGGCTTCGTTATCACACTTCAGCGAGGCATTAGGAGCAGTCGCCTTTTATTTGCATATTTTCGGAATAGAAGCAGAATATGTCGGAGATTTCAGGCTTTCCGCAGGAAAACGAAATATCCTGCTATATCAAAGACAGGAAGGAATGCCGATAGATGAACCCATAAGCTTTACTTTTCATATCGATGTCAACCGGTCAGTGGTCATTTATATTTATCCTGCTGATAAACAATTTGCCGATATTGATAGGAATGTATTGGAACTGTATGCTACTGACTGTATGTTTTACCTTGCAAGAATAAAGCTTGCTGAAGCAAACAACACGTCAGGCGTTTCTCAAATGACAGGTCTTGTTAACGCCTCCGGTTATCTTCATAATGTGACCGAAAAAATAAAAAACAATACACCGATTTCTGATTATGTTGCTTTTTATTTCAATCTAAAGGATTTCGGAGAGATCAATAAAAAATTTGGCAGGGAAAAAGGAGATGAAATCCTATGGCTTTATGCTTCTTATATAAGTGATTTTGCCGATAGTAAGGAGCTTATTGGTCATCTGGGAGGAGACAACTTTATGGCGCTCATAAAGAAAGCGCGCAAAGATGAGTTTATCAGTTTTATATCCGATGTCACTTTAATGCTGAATATTGAAGATAAAAGCGAGGATATACAGATCCAATGTACGATAGGAGCATGGGATATTGAAGAGGACGCAGTGGATCCCGGCGAAGTTATCAGCAGACCATCCATTGCCCTTAATCAGGCAAAAAACGTGCTTCATCAAAACATAGTATATGCGTCGGATAATCTTATTACGCGAATAAGTCAGCAAAAAAACGTCTTAAAAGACTATGATGAAGCCCTTGCAAATGAAGAGTTTGTAGTCTACTATCAGCCGAAAGTTGATTCTGAAACCAGAAAATTAGTAGGAGCCGAGGCTTTAGTACGTTGGTACCATGATGGAAAGATGATATCTCCCGGAGTGTTTATCCCCGCTCTGGAAGAAAACGGACAGACACTTCCGTTGGATTTTTATGTTCTTCGTCACGTATGCAGGGATATAATGAGATGGATCCTTTTAGGCTATGATCCTGTCCCGGTTTCGATAAATATCTCTCGGAAGGATCTAAAAGACAAAAAGCTGGCAGAGAAGATAGACGAAGCCTTAAAAAATTCGGGGTTGGATCGAAAATATATAGAAATAGAACTGACAGAAACCGTTGATGAAGAAGAACACGGAGTATTATCAGGCTTTATCAGCGAACTCAAAAAAATGAATATAATGACGGCAATAGATGATTTTGGCTCCGGCTATTCCTCATTGGCGACATTGCGCGAGTTCAAGGTTCATACCTTGAAAATAGACAGATCATTTGTTAACGGTGATGATTTTTCCTGGAAAGATGAGATTATACTTAAGGACGTCATACATATGGCCAAAGAGCTTGGCATGGAAGTTTTGACAGAAGGGGTTGAACGAGAGGACCAATTAATGTTTGTAAAAAATGCCGGATGTTCTGTTATACAAGGATATTACTATGACAGACCCCTTCCAAAAGAGGAGTTTGAAGAAAGGCTTCAGAATAAACAGTATTCAAAATGAAGTATAAAGGTTTTATCCCGTATATCTTTGGTGCATTCTGTACCGCCGTATACTTAAGCCTGGTATTTAATAATAATATTTGGCTGGATGAAGCATTCTCGGCATCTATTATAAGATGTGGATTTGATGAGATGATATCCAGGACCTTCACCGATACATTACCGCCATTTTATAATATGAGCGCATGGCTTTTTACACATGTTGTAGGGTTTTCGACAGTTAAACTAAAGATTTATTCTGTTATCCCTATGGCATTGTTAATGCTGACGGCTGCTTACTATATCCCTAAGGCAATATCGATAAGAGCTTCCTGTCTCTATATGATCATGTTGACGGTAATGCCGCATTTTTTGGAACACGGTGTAGAAATACGCATGTATTCATGGGCAGTCCTATTTTGTTCGGCAACTGCGATTTTTGCGGTGTGTGTGATAAAAGCTGTTCCTCATACAGAAGCCGGGCTCATAGCTTGTACGGTGTTGGGGGCATATACGCACCAATATGCTCTTATAGCAGAAGCATTTGTCTGGCTTATGCTTCTGGTATTTTTCATAAAGACGCACTCCCTGAAAAAATGGCTGGTATGGTCTTCGATCTGCATAACAGCTTATATACCCTGCGCTGTACTTACTTTTTTTCAGATGAAAACGGCAACAACATATTTTTCCGCCGGTCCTGCCGATCTTAATAGTCTATTGTCTTCCATAAGATATCCGTTTGTAACTAATATAACGTTATTGTCTGCGCTATTGATGATATCTGTGATCTTGTTGTTTATTTATTCCTGTATAAGGAAATCCTATATCAGTTCATTCTTTATAATAGTCTATATTTTAGTTGTTTTCCTGTCATTCGCCATCATGAAAATTACAGGGTCTACTTTTTTTACATCAAGATATCTTATGCCTGCATTCGGATTATTGTGGCTTGGTGCAGCAATATCTTTGGATAGGCTGCTTTCAGAAAATAGATATGTGTATTTTGCGGCAGTGCCGCTGTTTCTGGTCTTATTCTGTGTAATATATATGCAGCAATTCCGGACAGAATATACGGATATGTCTGAATTTGAAGCCTTTATTGCTTCAACATCTACAGAGGATGGATATACTATATATGAAGACTTTCCCGAAATCGAAATCTGTCTTGAATACTATGCTCCATGGCTTAAGTCATATAATATTGAGGAATTATCCAATGTAAAAGGAAGAAAATACATTTTTATAAACCGGGGTATGCACGTAAACGATATAAAAAAAATAAAAGATGATAATTTTGACCTGAAGTATATCGAAGATCTTATGTTTGACCGATATATATTTAGAGCATACGAATTAATTACCAAGGATCCATAAACAAAGATCTGGGTTTCGTAGTACTCAACAAGCATCTTTTTTGAATTGAAAGTATTATACAGAAAGGAAGTGATCTCGATGGTTGACGCTATAGGCATGGCTGCTCCGACAGGTCTCATACAGGATATGTCAACTGCATTATCAGCGGCAAAAACCGGCAGTGATGTCGGCATGAAAGTGCTGTCAAATGCATTGGATACTCAGGACGCTATGGGTGCATCGATGATCCGTATGATGGAAAATTCCGTGAACCCTTCAGTGGGTGGGAATTTTGACATGTCGGTGTAGATTCCTTAATGTAAAATGAGATGCGTAAAAGAGCAGGGTGCCGGGTTGTTCTTAACCAAGCACCCTTTTCTTTTATTTAATCCCGGCCGGATAATGCAGGATAATTTGTAAACTCCGGTGAAAACAGGCAACAGTCCTGGAGTTGACATAAAAAATATTTTTGTGCTAAAATACTATATCTTGTGCTAGGACTAACGCACTGGACGAAAAGAGTTACTATATTTAGTCCAGTTTTTTATTTATGAAGACGTATGAAGTTTTGGGTATAAATATAAAGGATTATTCCGTAAGGGAGGCACTCCATAAAACAAGAGAGTACCTTTCATATAACGTACCTTCTGTAGTTTTTTTTCTGACAAGAGACGTGCTTCTTGAAACATCGGATTCCGAAGAGCATAAAAGATTCATAGAAGAAGATGCTGAGCTCACTATCCTTGCGTCATCCGACATTTTCAGAGCTGCGGATGTAACAGATAAAGGACGGGAAAGGGAAATCGACAGAAATCTTTATATGAAGGGACTCCTCCGGATGCTTTCAAAGGAACACAGAAGGATATATCTGATAACCCAGAATCCTGAACAGATGGAGGGATTGAAGACATTGCTGGGAACATTTGAAAATGCTCTTCAGATTGCAGGAATATATGATGGATCCGATCCTGTATCGGTAGAGGATATTACTAATGATATAAATACGGTAACTCCATATGTAGTATTTACGGTTTATGCCGGAAATGAAGGTATAGATTTCAGTATATCAGGCAAGAAATATATGAATACAAGACTGATAGTGGTGATCCAGCCGGAAATGCTGAATATAAAAGAAGACGGATCCGTAAAAAACGGACTGATGACCAGATTATCGGGCAGACTGTTTACACGCATAGCAGGTAAATACAAACAATGAGAATGTAGAAGAATATGATTTTTGAGGAGCCAGACAGATGATATTACTAGAAGATGTTGTAAAAACATATAGTTCGGGCTCTCCTGCTCTAAACGGCATAAGCCTAAACATAGATGCAGGTGAGTTTGTTTTTATTGTAGGGGATTCGGGAAGCGGTAAGAGTACCCTGATAAAGCTTCTTTTACGGGAACTTAAACCAACATCCGGGCATATTATAGTCAATAATACGGATGTTACCAGGCTTAGACATGGCAGAATACCCCGGTATCGAAGAAACATAGGCTGTGTATTCCAGGATTTCCGCTTGTTGAAAGACAGGAATGTTTATGAAAACGTTGCATTTGCACAAAGGGTGGTATCCGTTCCGGGAAGAGAGATAAAGAGAAATGTCCCGCAGGTTTTGTCTACTGTAGGGCTTGCAGAAAAGTACAGTTCAAGACCCAGCGAGCTTTCAGGAGGTGAACAGCAAAGAGTGGCAGTTGCCAGAGCTATAATCAATAAACCGCCTATACTCCTTGCAGATGAGCCAACCGGAAATCTGGATCCGAAAAATTCGTGGGATATTATGAAATTGTTGGAAAAAATAAATCGAAACGGAACTACGGTTCTGGTTGTGACACACAATCGCGAGATAGTTAATGCTATGCAGAAAAGAGTAATCACCATGAAAAAGGGAGTTATATTGGCTGATCAGGAGAAGGGGGAGTACATCGATGAGGATTAGCACATTGTTTTACACCCTTCAGCAGGGTATAAAGTCCATATTCCGGAACAAGATTTTTTCGTTAGCAACAGTTGCCACCATTTCGGCGTGTATATTTCTTTTTGGTATCTTTTATGCTGTAATGGTAAATTTTCAGAATATCATCCATCAAGCTGAATCAGGGGTAGCCGTAACAGTATTTTTCGATCCTGAGATAACGGATGCACAGATCCAGCAGATAGGACAGGATATCAGCATGAGAGCAGAAGTGTCTAAAGTGGTTTTTGTTTCTGCTGAACAGGCCTGGTCGGATTTTAAGGATGAATATCTCGGAGAATATGCGGACACTTTCGGGGATGACAATCCGCTTGAGGATGATGCAAACTACGAAGTATATCTAAGTGATGTGTCCATGCAGGAGCAGCTGGTAGAATATATCGCCAGTCTTCCCGGAGTAAAAGAAATACATAAATCTGCTAATGTGGCTAATACATTAAGCGTTGCCAACAGTTTGGTAAGCTATGTTTCGCTTGCGATAATATTTATTCTTTTTGCGGTCTCCATATTCCTGATAAGTAATACGGTTGCTATTGGTATATCGGTAAGACGTGAAGAGATTGCCATAATGAAACTTATTGGTGCATCGGATTTTGTTGTGCGCTCACCGTTTCTGTTTGAGGGGATCATACTCGGGCTTATCGGTGCAGCGATACCGCTGGTGATAATCTACTATATTTACAACGAAGCAATTAAGTATGTTATAGAGGAGTTTGCCGTGTTGAACTCGATACTGGCATTCCTCCCTGTCGAAGATATTTTCTATACCCTTGTGCCAATCGCACTTATCCTGGGTGTAGGAATTGGATTTGTTGGAAGTGCCATGACTGTCCGAAGACATTTGCGTGTATGATAAAAAGGAATTGGATGATCAGAAAAACCGGATTACTTGTGCTATGTACATTTTTGTGCATGGCACAATTTGTCTTGCCTTTAGGAAGCGTGGCATATGCAGATGAAGACGAGGATGAAGACGAGGATGAAGATGAAAACGAGAAAGCTTCGAATAATTCATCGGAGATAGATGATCTAAAGCGCCAGATAGAGGAATCTAAAGCAGCAAAAGAAAAGGCAAATGCGACAAAAAACCAGCTTGCATCTGGAATGGCGGATGTACAGCAGATAATAGGCTCTTTACAGACAGAAAAAAACAATGTTGTAACATACGTAGCTACTCTTGATGCAGCCATGGAACAGATACAGGATGACCTGGATGCCATAAATCAGTCAATATCGGAAAATGAGATTCAAATAGAAGAAGCGAAGGAATCTATAAAATCGGCAGAAGAAAAACTGGAGGAAGCAGAAAGAATCCGGGAGGAGGAATACGAGGGAATAAAGGATCAGGTAAAGTTTATGTATCTTGCGAGCAAATCCACATATCTTGATATCCTGGTATCATCTGAAAACATAGGTGACCTGTTGAACAGGACACGTTACATATCAAAGATAATGGATTATGATAAAAAAAAGCTTGATGATTATGCTGAAGCTGTAGCTGAAGCTGACAGAGCAAAAAAGGTATTGGAGGATAACAAGCTTGAGCTGGAGAATAGACAGAAAGCTTTAGAGGAAAAACAGGAGGATGCACAATCCAAAAAAGACGATATGTCTGATCTTATTTCTGCGAAAGAGGAGGAAATCGGACAATACAGTGCTGCCATTGGGAGTAAAGAGGAACAGGTAAAGGAATACCAGCAGATGATAGCTCAGCAGGATGCTGAGATTGCGGAGATAGAGGCGGCGATCAAACGACAACAAGCCGCTCTTGCTGAGGCAAACCGAAGAGTATACGGAGGAGGTCAGTTTGTATGGCCAGCACCGAATTACACCAGGATATCAGATGATTATGGTATGAGGATGCATCCGACGCTGGGAGTGCAGATGATGCATAACGGAGTAGATATGGCTGCGCCGTCCGGCTCTCCGATTTTGGCAGCGGCAGACGGACAGGTTATAGCGGCATCCTATTCGGGAACAATGGGTAACTATATAATGATAGATCATGGTTCTGATATAATAACTGTATATATGCATGCATCTTCTTTGAATGTATCTGTAGGCCAGGAAGTTTCAGCCGGAGATCGAATAGGGTCAGTTGGATCTACCGGAAGGAGTACGGGACCGCATCTGCATTTTGGAGTCAGAAAAAACGGAGCCTATGTAAGCCCGTGGTCATATCTGAAATAATGTCAGCAGTTGCTTGAATAACTTGAGACAACGGATTATCATTCTAATTAATTGCAGGGTAAAAACTCAAGAGCAGACAGACTTGTCAGGATGGATCGCAACTTTATGCTGTAAGCTGCAAGTTCTGCTATTCAGCGTCTGCAGCAAGGAGTGATGATGGATAATAAGACATGGGAACAAACAGGAAAAGGACAATATGAACTGAAAAATATACCGTATACAGGTTACAACGAAAAACCGGGAAAAAGCGTACAGAAAAAGGGAGGAATAGTTCTTTTTTTTGTGGGCCTTTCTGCCGGCATACTTTTTATGCTGATCGTCCATTTTGCTTTTTTTGATACTTCGAATTCACTTTCAGGACAGACTCAGAAGAAGATAGGGCTTCTGGAATCCGTAATAGACACGTATTATATGGGGGAAAGGGAAGAGGAAGCAGAAGCGGATGGGATATATAAAGGAATTGTCAGTTCGCTGGGAGATAAGTATGCAGAATACTTTACCAAAGAGGAATTACAACGTTCCAGAGAAGATAATGCAGGTGAGTTTTCAGGCATAGGCTGTACTATCGGAATGGATCAGGATCTGGGTATTTGTTACATTGCATCCATCATGGAAGGATATTCTGCTGAAGAAGCCGGGCTTAAGGAAGGTGATTTTTTTATTGAAGTGGACGGTGAAGACGCGACAGGATGGACGTCTGCTGAGGTAGCATCTCACGTAAAGGGAGAAACGGGTACTACCGTAGATCTTACGATGCTTCGTGAAACAGAAGAACTTAAATTCACCGTAGAACGCGTAAAAGTCGAGGTGAATACCATTCAGTCACGGATGGCGGATGAAAACAAAAAAATAGGTTACATCAGAATATTGGAATTCGATGAGATAACGGTACCTCAATTTATAGAAGCAAAAGAGGAACTGGAGAAAGAAGGTATGACATCTTTGATATTAGACTTGAGAAGCAATCCCGGCGGTTTGGTTGATTCATGTGCCGACATAGCCTCACAAATGCTTCCTAAAGGGATTATAGCTTACTCGGAAACAAAAGACGGCCGGCGTTTTGAATGGGAATCAGACGGCAAACATGAGATTAATATACCTGTTGTGATCCTGGTAAATAACAATACAGCGTCAGCTGCAGAGATACTGACAGGGGCAATGAAAGACTACGATAAGGCAACTGTTATAGGTACAACTACGTTTGGAAAGGGGATCATACAGAATACTTACGGTCTGGGTGATGGAACGGCTGTAGAGTTTACCGTAGGCCAGTATTATCTGCCTGATGGAGAGACAATCCATGAGATAGGCATTTCCCCTGACATTGAGATTGAACTTGATGCTGAGGCATATTTAAAAGACGGATCCGATAACCAGCTGGATGCAGCTCTTGAGGAGCTGACAAAGAAATAATATGCACCTGCCCATATTTATGATATAATTCTCTGTTAGATGTGTGCATAAAAATCTATGTGCATCTATATGGAGAGGACGATATCATTATGGAAAAAGAAGAGTTTTTATCATTGTACCGGCATTCGCTGGCACATATTCTTGCAAAAGCGGTAATTGAGATATTCGGACAGGACGTGCAGTATGCCATAGGGCCTCAGATAGCCGATGGGGCATATTATGACTTTGTCCTGCCAAGACCGGCATCACCTGACGATTTCACAGCAATAGAAGATAAGATGCGAGAGATATTAAAACGTAAAGAGACTTGGATAAGAAAAGAGGTATCCAAAGAAGATGCATTAGAACTATTTAAGGATCAAAAATATAAAATTGAAATTATAAAAGATCTTCCTGATGAAGAAACCATAAGTGTCTATTATACAGGAGATGATTATGTCGATCTTTGTCGAGGACCGCATGTCGAAAATTCAGCTGAGCTTTTGTCCGCATCTTTTAAGGTTAAAGCCGTATCCGCAGCTTATTGGAGAGGTGATGCAAAGAATGATTCGATGCAAAGAATATATATCTATGCTTTCCCTTCAAAGGATGAATTAAAAAAACACCTTGCTTTCGTAAAAGAGGCAGAAGAGAGAGACCATAAAAAGCTGGGTCCTGAATTGCAGCTCTTTATGTTCCATGAGACAGCACCCGGAATGCCGTATTGGCTCCCCAGAGGGTGGCAACTTTATAGATCCTTGGTCAGGTATTGGAGAGAGCTTCATGACAGGAATGGTTATCAGGAGATTTCCGCGCCTGTTATCAACAATAAAAAATTATGGCTGATATCCGGACACTGGGCGCATTATAAAAACAATATGTTCATCGTTCCGGGAACGACATGGACTCCGGATGCCGAAGATGTGATGGCAGCAAAGCCGATGAACTGCCCAAATGCGATGATGACTTATGCCCGGACGAACCATTCATACAGGGAACTTCCTATAAGGTATAACGAGATAGATATGGTTCATCGCAAAGAAAAGAGCGGTGCATTGAATGGGCTGTTTCGAGTACAGGCGTTCAGGCAGGATGATGATCATACTTTTGTTTCCGTAGCACAGATAGAGGAAGAGATAGACAATATCATATCTGTTGCAGATGAGATATACTCGACATTTGGTATTACATACCGTGCGGAGTTGTCCACCCGGCCGGAAGATTTCATGGGTGATATAGAAGACTGGAATCAGGCTGAAGCAGCGCTTAAGCGCATTCTGGACAGAAAATACGGTGAAGGCGGATATGAGATAAACGAAGGAGACGGAGCGTTTTACGGACCGAAGATAGACTTGCAGATAAAGGATGCTTTGGGGAGGGAATGGCAGTGTGGCACAATTCAGCTTGATTTCCAGCTTCCCCATAATTTCGGACTTACATATCAGGATCAGACAGGAAGAATGGTACAGCCTGTCGTTATACACAGAGCGATCTTTGGTTCTTTTGAAAGATTCATAGGTATACTTATAGAGAATTTCAAAGGTGCTTTTCCGTTTTGGCTGTCTCCGTACCAGATAGGAATAGTTCCTATCCGTGTGGAGCATAATGAATATGCTCTTGAAATAAAACATATACTTGAAAATGCCGGGATACGGGCAGAATGTGATACGGCAGACAAGAACATGAATGAGAAGATAAAAGAGTATAAAAACCTGAAAGATCCCTATATTATTGTTGTCGGGGATAAGGAAAAAGAAGAACGTACAGTTTCAATAAATATCAGAGGAGTGAAGCAGCAGCTTCACGGAGTGACGATAGATGAACTCGTTTCGATGTGCAGGAAGATGAACGATGAACATTTGATCGACCTCATTACTTCTGTGGAGAGGGTAGAATAGTTATTTGTAAACAGACAGGTTGTATAAGAGACCTGTCTGTTTTATCGTAAACGGATGATTTATAGATTACAAAAAAATGTTTTAAAGGGGATAAAGAAATGGCTCAGCGAACAGACATCCACAAAGTACTTATTATCGGTTCAGGCCCCATAATAATCGGACAAGCTTGTGAGTTTGATTATTCCGGGACTCAGGCATGTAAGGCGCTTAAAAGCCTGGGTTATGAAATAGTGCTGGTAAATTCCAATCCGGCAACGATCATGACGGATCCAGAAACGGCAGACGTAACCTATATAGAGCCCTTGAACGTAAACCGCCTGACTCAGATCATTGAGAAAGAACGGCCGGATGCATTACTTCCGAACCTTGGTGGACAGAGCGGATTAAATCTATGCGCGGAACTGTATAAAACCGGGGTACTTGATAAATATGGAGTAAAAGTGATCGGCGTGCAGGTAGATGCGATTGAGCGCGGTGAGGACCGGGTTGAATTCAAAAAGACCATGAACAGTCTCGGAATAGAAATGGCGCGTTCAAAAGTATCTTATTCTGTGGAAGAAGCTTTGGAGATAGCTGAAGAACTCGGATATCCTGTAGTATTAAGACCCGCATATACTATGGGAGGCGCCGGAGGAGGCCTTGTATACAATAAGGAGGAATTAAAAACGGTATGCGCAAGGGGCCTGCAGGCATCAATTGTCCATCAGGTACTTGTGGAAGAATGTGTTTCAGGCTGGGAAGAGCTGGAACTTGAAGTTGTACGTGATAAAGACAACAATATGATCACAGTCTGTTTTATAGAGAATGTGGATCCTATGGGGGTACATACCGGAGATTCATTTTGTACAGCCCCTATGCTTACCATCCCAGAGGATGTACAGAAAAAACTTCAAGAGCAGGCATATAAGATAGTTGAGCATATAGGAGTGATAGGCGGAACGAATGTACAGTTCGCCCATGATCCCAAGACAGGACGAATCATAGTAATAGAGATCAATCCCAGAACATCGAGATCGTCAGCACTGGCATCAAAAGCGACAGGTTTTCCGATAGCGCTGGTCTCGGCAAAACTTGCAACGGGACTTACTTTAAAGGAATTGAAAGACAGTGTATGGGGAGACCTTTCACAGTATAAGCCCGGTGGGGATTTTGTTGTAGTTAAATTTGCAAGATGGGCGTTTGAAAAATTCAAAGGAGTGGATGATAAGCTCGGAACACAGATGAGAGCAGTAGGCGAGGTAATGTCTATTGGAAAGAATTATAAAGAAGCATTTCAGAAAGCAGTAAGATCGCTGGAAAAGGGAAGATATGGCCTTGGTCATGTGGGTGGATATGATACCCTTACCAGAAAGGAACTTCTTCGAAGACTGGCCATTCCAAATTCAGAGAGACATTTTCAGATGTATGAAGCATTGAGGAAAGGCGCCACAGTAAATGAAATATATGATGCAACACATGTAAAGACGTTTTTTATTGAGCAGATGAAGGAGCTTGTAGAGGAAGAGGAAAGCCTTATGCAGTGTGCGGGAGCCCTTCCTCCTGATGAAAAACTGATACAGGCGAAAAAAGATGGATTTTCAGACAAATATCTGGCAGAAATACTAGATATTTCAGAAGATGAAATAAGAAAAAGAAGGATTTCGCTAGGGGCAAAGGAAGTATATGACGCTGTACATGTGTCAGGAACAGAAAACAGCGCTTATTATTATTCGACATATAATGCTGATGAAAGTGCATCCCTGGAAGACAGTAATAAGAAGAAAATTATGATTTTAGGAGGGGGACCCAACCGGATAGGCCAGGGCATAGAATTTGATTATTGCTGTGTACATGCTGCCAAGAGTCTCAAAAAACTTGGTTTTGAAACGATAATCGTAAACTGTAATCCGGAAACGGTATCAACTGATTATGACACATCAGACAGACTGTATTTCGAACCGCTTACTTTAGAGGATGTGCTTTCAATTTATGAAACAGAAAAACCGGATGGAGTTATAGCGCAGTTTGGTGGACAGACACCGTTGAATCTGGCAGCTTCTCTTAAGAAAAACGGGGTCAGGATACTTGGTACTTCACCGGAAGTCATAGATCTTGCAGAAGACAGAGACCAGTTCAGAAATATGATGGATAAGCTTGGAATTCCTATGCCCGAATCCGGAATGGCTACCACTGTCGAAGAAGCAAAGGAAGTAGCCGCAGAGATTTCATATCCTGTTATGGTACGGCCGTCCTATGTCCTTGGAGGAAGGGGAATGGAAGTCGTATATGATGATGACCAGATGGAAGAATACATGAAGGCAGCGGTCGGCGTCACTCCTGACAGACCTATACTGATTGACAGATTCTTACATCATGCGATGGAGTGTGAAGCAGACGCCATATCAGACGGGGAGCATGCTTATGTACCTGCTGTTATGGAACATATAGAGCTTGCGGGCATTCATTCCGGGGATTCCGCATGTATCATTCCCTCAAAACATATTCCGGAAGATAATTTGGCAACAATAAAAGATTATACTAAGAAGATGGCAGTAGAACTCGGAGTAAAAGGACTGCTTAATATACAGTTTGCAATAGAAGACGGAAAGGTCTTTGTAATAGAAGCAAATCCCAGGGCAAGCCGTACGGTTCCTCTGGTATCCAAGGTTTGCGGTATAAGAATGGTTCCTATTGCCGTTGATATAGTAACCGGGGAGCTTACCGGTAAAGCATCCCCTGTACCGGATCTTAAGGAAAGGACCATACCATATTACGGAATAAAAGAAGCTGTATTCCCGTTTAATATGTTTCCGGAGGTAGATCCGATACTTGGTCCTGAGATGAGATCTACCGGAGAAGTCCTTGGAATAGCAGACAGTACCGGATTGGCGTTTTATAAAGCACAGGAAGCGGCAAAAAGCATTTTGCCGCAGGAAGGCACAGTCCTTATTTCATTGAATAAAACTGACAAACCGGAGGTTGTGGATATTGCAAGAGGATTCTATGAAGCCGGCTTTAAGATAATGGCGACAAAGGGGAATTATGATCGTATAACAGAAGCGGGTCTGCCTGCACAGATGGTAAAGAAGTTACATGAAGGAAGACCTAATATAGTTGATTATATGACAAACGGAGATATCCAGCTGGTAATCAATTCACCGATCGGCAAAGATTCCAAATATGACGACAGCTACTTAAGGAAAGCTGCGGTAAAGAACCGTCTGACCTATATCACAACAGCAGCAGCAGCGAGATCGGCAGCAGAGGGCATCGGATATGCGAAAAAGAACGGTCAGGGTGAAGTGCGCAGTTTGCAGGAATGGCATAAACAGATCAAATAATACAAGTAGAAAAAAGACGAATATCGATATCAGGATCATGTCCGTTGATGTGGACATTTGACGTTAAATAAAAGGAGGTAGGAAAAATGAAGGCATTTATCAAGGAATTTAAGGAGTTCATCGCACAGGGAGACGTTATGAGCATGGCTGTTGGAATAATCATAGGCGGTGCTTTTACGGCGATAGTGACTTCAGTAGTTGATGATATCATAGGACCGGTGATAGGACTTATATGCGGAGGATTGGACTTTTCTTCATTATCTGTAGGAATTGGAGACGCACAACTGATGTTCGGTAATTTTATACAGGCTATAATCAATTTTCTTATCACAGCGATAGTTCTTTTTCTTATCATCAAGACCTTTAACAAGATGAAAGAAAAAGCAGATGCGCTGAAAAAGAAAGAGGAAGAAGAGGCTGCGGCAGAAGAACCAGCTGAAGAAATCCTTCTTTTAAGAGAGATACGGGATTCTCTGAAGAAATGAAGATAGGAAGAGCGAGATCTGAAGATCTGCCGGATATAGAAAGACTATTGGAACAGGTCTGTAAGGTGCATGCAGATTTAAGACCCGATCTTTTTATAGCCGGAAAAAGAAAATATACAGAGAATGAGCTGCTTGATATCATAAAAAATGAAAACAAACCCATCTTTGCCGCTTATGATGAAGACGGTATTTTAAGGGGATACTGTTTTACGGTTATTGAAGAGCATAATGGGTTTAACGAACCGCCACATAAAACTCTCTATATTGATGATCTTTGTGTTGATGAAATAATCAGAGGCAGACATGTCGGCAGATCTCTGTACGAGTATGTTAAGGAATGGGCCAGGAGTAACGGTTTTTATAACTTAACATTGCATGTATGGGAAAATAATGATAAAGCTAAAGACTTTTATCGTACAATGGGTATGAGAGTTCAACTTTACGGCATGGAAGAAGTACTCATAAAGTAGTATAATGTAATAAACTTTTCAGGGTTCGATGTCATTATGAAATATTTAATCAGATATGACATCAAGTATGTTTACAGGGGGTATATTCATGAAGCAGACTGAAATGCTTGCCATGATCCTGGCTGGTGGCAGGGGCAGCAGGCTTAAATCTCTTACCAGTAAGATAGCAAAGCCTGCTGTGTCTTTTGGCGGTAGATACAGGATCATCGATTTTCCGTTGTCAAATTGTGCTAATTCCGGATTGGATGTTGTCGGGGTACTGACACAATATGAGCCGGTGTTGTTAAGTTCCTATATCTCACAGAGCAGGTATTGGGGATTGGATTCGAGGGATGCTGGCGTATTTGCGATAGCTCCCAGAGAGAAAGCAGATGCAGAACTTGATGTTTATAAGGGAACCGCGGATGCCATCACACAAAACATTGATTTTATAGATACATATAATCCGGAATATTTACTGGTTCTTTCCGGAGATCATATCTATAAAATGAACTATGCAAAAATGCTAGCTTATCATAAGGAACATAAATCCGACGCAACGATAGCAGTTATCGGAGTTCCAATGAAAGAAGCGAGCCGTTTTGGTATCATGAATGCGGATGAAAACGACAAGATATATGAGTTTCAGGAAAAGCCTAAGCATCCTAAGAGTAATCTTGCATCTATGGGAATTTATATTTTTACATGGAAAACCATAAGAAAACTGTTACTTGCGGATGCCAAAAATGAGAAATCCAGCCATGATTTCGGAAAAGACATTATTCCTGCGCTTATGGCAGCAGGAAGAAATGTTTACGCTTACCGATTTAAGGGATATTGGAAGGATGTAGGAACCATTGATTCTCTCTGGGAAGCTAATATGGATCTTTTGGATCATGCCAGCGAGCTGAATCTATCCGATTATTCATGGCGGATTTATTCCGAAGATCCGACAGATCTGCCTCAGTACATCGGCGCTGAAGCTGAAATAGATACAGCTTATATTACCCAGGGCTGCAGAGTAGACGGAAAAGTGATCAACTCTGTATTATTTACAAATGCCATGGTAGAAAAAGGAGCTGTAGTAAAGGATACAGTGCTCATGCCGGGAGCTGTTGTAGGTGAAGGAGCAAAAGTAACCAGAGCGCTTGTTGCAGATGGTATCACGATCGGTAAAGGAGCAAAGGTCGGATCAGCTAACAGTGAAGAGATCCTGCTTGTAGACCAGGATGTAAAGGGGGTGGAGTAAATGCCGAGAGCTTTGGGAATAATCACTCCGTCAGGAGGTAATATGAGAGTACACGGGATGGATTTTTTCCGCCCGATTTCGGCCTTTTCATTCCTTGGCAGATACAGGATAGTTGATTTTCCGGTATCTAATATGTCGAACAGTGATATAGAACATATTCAGGTATATGTAAGCCAGAACCCAAGATCTCTGGCAGAACATCTGGGAACCGGCCGCACATATAACATTAATTCCAAAAGGGGAAAGTTACAGCTTCTTTTTAATCAGGATTCAAAGGTTAATGAGATTTATAACACTGATATCCGGGCTTATGCCGATAATATGGATCAGATTGAACTTGCGCATGAACCCTATGTTATTATTACTCCGGGATATATGATATTTAAAGAGGATTATAGCGAACTACTAAAAGAACATCTGGCCTCCGGAGCTGAAGTAACCCTGTTGTATCATAAAGTTTATAATGCAGACAAAGCATTTAGGAATTGTCGTTCGGTAACTTTGAACAGACAAAAGGGCATAAAGTCCATAGGCTGGAATGACGGTTCTTCTGCCGAAACAAACATTTTCATGGATACCTATGTCATGACGAAAGAACTCTTTATAAAGCTCATAAATAAAGCAATGAAGATATCCTCTGTTTACCGGCTCGTGGATATCATTAATGAAGAGAATGATAACCTTGATATCAGGGGTATTGCACATAAAGGATATTTTAATGCCGTTACGGATTTTAAGAGTTACTATGACGCAAATCTCGAGCTTCTCGACTTTAGCATAGCATCAGATCTCTTCACGGATGAATGGCCTATATATACGGTTACAACCGATGCCTGTCCGGTTAGATATGTAAAGGGATCCAAAGTAAAGAATTCTGTTGTTGCAAACGGATGCGTTGTAGAGGGCTCGGTTGAAAACAGTGTCATAGGCCGCGGAGTGCAGATAGGAAAGGGCGCATCCGTAAAGAATTGCGTGATCTTAGGGCATGCTGTGATAGGGGCCGGAGTGAAGCTTGAAGGGCAGGTTGTCGATAAGTGGGCGAAAGTTATCAATATAAAGAAAGTCATAGCTCCACCAGATAATCCAGGGTATATCAGGAGAGGTGACACTTTGTAAGTTACAGTGCAAAAGAGTATCTGATAATCGTTTGATATACGGCCATGGCGTATTATGCCATGGCTGTATTAAAACGAAGAAAAGAAAGGATCCGGCATAGGAAACATAATGAAAATAGAAAACGTTATCTTAGATGTAGGCGGGGTTTTACTGTCATACAGATGGTTGGGTGTCATAATGGAGACTATTCCTGAAATGAAAGAAGCAAAAGCTTTTGCAAAAAGGCTTTATGGTGATCCGCTCTGGCTGGATTTCGATATAGGGTTAAGGTCTTTTGACGCTGTAGTGGAAGATTATGTCAGGAAATATCCAAAGGATGAAGAACATATCAGATACGTTCTGGGACATTTGGAGCGAATGCCGATTGCAAGACAAAAAGTTTGGGAGAAAGTGCATGCAGTAAAAGAAGCAGGTTATCATATTTATTTATTATCAAATTATTCAAGTCGCATGTTTCAAGTCCATACCGACGGTCTGCCATTTTTAGATGATCTTGACGGCCGTATCATATCTTTTGAGGTGCATTCACTGAAACCAAACAGAGAAATATATGAGGCCCTTTTTGAAAAGTATTCCTTAAATCCGAACGAGTGCATTTTTTTTGATGACAGACAGGAAAATGTGGATGCCGGAAGAAAATGCGGAATGGAGGGGCGGGTTATATATACAGAGGATACGATAGCAGGTTATCTTGACAGACTATTAGCACCGGATTATATCAGCAATCCTTTTCATGATACGGCAAAGTCCGAGGATGAACGAATAAACTGGCTTTTGTCCCATATGAATATGGAGGAGAAGATCAACATGTATTCCCATCCTGAGCAGGGTGCAGGACGGTTCGGAGTAGAAGGATTTGTTTTGGGGGGAGAGGCTTCACACGGTGTTGAGGCAAGAAATGACCAAAACGGTATAGGAGAAATAGATATTACTACAACTTTTCCCAATCCCATAGGGATGAGTGCTTCCTGGGACAGGGATCTGATCAGGGAGGCAGGCCGCATTACGGGGACAGAGGCGAGAGCCTGCTTTAGAAGACATAGAAAAACCGGGCTTTCGAGATGGGCACCGACGATAGATCTGGAACGAGATCCGCGGTGGGGCAGAAATGAGGAAGGGTATGGTGAAGATCCATACCTTGTCTCTGAAATGGCAGGAGCATATATAAAAGGAATGAAAGGAGAGGATCCTTACTATATCAGATGTGGTGCCACACTGAAGCATTTCTATGCAAATAATGTAGAAAAAGACAGATTCTTCACAAATTCGTCCATCGGACTTCGTGATAAAAAAGAGTATTATTTGAAACCATTTCAAAAAGCCATTGAGAATGCAGGCGCGATAGGTGTAATGGCTGCATATAACAAGATAAACGGCATTCCCGGTATGACAGATCCTGAGGTAAATGCTCTTCTAAAAGATAAATACCGCCTTTTGCATACTATTACAGATGGGTTTGCCATGGTTCGATTAATGGATTACCATCATGAATATGGTACTCTTGCAGAGTGCCTGGCTGCATCCGTAAAGGTAGGAATTGACTGTATGAATGATAAACCGGAAGCAGTGGAGAAAGCTCTTCGCGATGCACTTGAATGGTCTCTTATCTCAGAAAAGGAACTGGATACGGCATTAAAGAATATTCTTATGACAGGTATGCGGCTTGGGATCTATGATACAGAAGGCCTTTGTCCTTATGACAAGATAAATGCGGATGAGATCGATACTGAAGAGGCAAGAAGTATCTGCAGAAAAATGTCCTTAGAGTCTATAGTCCTGCTTGAAAACAGGAATGATACATTACCCTTAAAAAAAGAAGACTGCGAAAAAATCCTGATAGCCGGTCCGCTTGCAAAAGAATGGTATAGGGATTGGTATGCCGGTATCTCTCCTTTTGAGCATTCAGTATATGACGGAATATCTTCTTTAATGGGAATGCCGATGAATTCGGTTTTGGGATTGGATAAATATAAAATATATATCGGGAATAAAGCCTGGCATATTGAGGAAGATGGATATATTGGATTGTCGGATCAGGATCAGGGGGATCTATTTTATATAGAAAACTGGGGAGAAGGATATCATACCATCAGAAGCGTATCATCCGGTAAATATGTACAGAGTTGTTTTTACGGAGAAGCGGAAGAGAACAGAGGACTTCTTATAGCAAATAAAGACAATATATTTGATTGGTTTACTACCTGCAGGTTTTTTATTAAGGACGAAATAGAAGATGATAATGTAGTTATCCTGGACAGATTTGCAAAACCGGTATCCGTAACCCAAGACAACCGGCTTAAAGCTGATGATAAACTCAATTTTTCAAGAATAAGGATAGAAAAGGTATCCGATGGAATTAGGGAGACGGTTGATGCGGCTGTAGCATATGATACAGTCATTCTTGTACTGGGATGCAATCCACTTGTTCCTGCAAGAGAGGATTACGACAGAACCACTCTTGCACTGCCGGATACCCAGCAAAGACTTCTGGATGCTTTTGCAGATTCTGAAAAGAAAGTCATCGCCGTATTATTGTCAAACTACCCATATACTATGAACGGAGCAGAAAAAAAAGTTGATGCTCTACTGCTGTCTCCTACGGGATCAGAATATATGGGAGATGCGGTGGCCTCAGTCATTTTTGGAGAAGTTTCTCCATGTGGAAAGCTTGTTCAGGGGTGGCCTGTTTCTGAAAAAGTACTACCGGATATAAGAGATTACAGAATCATCGGAAAGCGAACATACCGTTTTGTAACAAAAGACTGGTTGTATCCTTTTGGGTATGGTTTGACATATGGGAAAACTGTTTATAGTAATTTCAAAATAAAAGAGGATCCTTCGAAGAGGAGTATAGAAACAAGCCTTACAGTCGAAAATAAAGGAAAATGGATAACAGATGAAATAATACAGATATATGCAAAAGGCAGTTTTAGTGATGAAAGATTTATGGATAATGGATATGGCAGGCGTCTGATAGGATTTAAGCGTATTAAGGGATTACAGCCCGGAGAAAACCGAAAAGCAGACCTGATAATCAATAAAGAGGATCTGAATGTTTATGATGTTGTAAAGGGAGAGTATATTATATACAGTGGCGTTTATCATATATATGCTGGTCATCACGCTTTTGATGAAGCAGTATCTGCAGATGTTTTCGTAGAGGGAGAATGCTTTACTGAAAGAGATCTGTCGAAACTTACACCTGTGTATGCCTGCGATTCCTATGAAAACACTGAGTTTATAAAGGGTCATTTTCATATGACGGCGGCTGCTGTGAACAAGCAGTTTCTACAGCTTGGGAAAGAAGCAGATCTTATTTTTGCAAAGTGCAGGATACCGAAAAAGACGATAAGAGCACGAGTATTATTAAGGTCCGAAAATTCAGGGAAAGTAGAGATAATATGGAACGCTAAAACCATCGGCATCTGGAGCGGAAATACTTCATCCTATGACAGGGCTTTAACGGTTTATGAATTACCTACAGAGAATTCTGATGTGGAGGATCATTGGACTGCGAAGTGGGAGGAGAAGGAATGTACTATATCTTCATCCGGTATAGATGATACTGGTACCTTAAAGCTTAAAATTTCCGGGGATGTACAAGTTTTAAGTATAAAGTTTTTGAGTTAAATAACTTTGTACGGATCCTTGGAAAAACTATAGCTTACAGATAGTCCCCGCTATTTGGCATATTGAGTGAGATCATTGATCCAGACGCCTTTTTTAACCAAGATAAAGCCTATCGTGCATTTTATCAGTTCGAAAACCTGGACTAGGGCATAAACAGGAAGCACGTCCAGAGATGTGAATCTTATCAAGAGAAAAAGTGCCGGTATAGATACTACCCAGATGAAAAGGGAATCAAAGACAAACGTCATCCAAGTATTACCCCCTGATCTAAGGGTAAAATATGTCGAGTTTTCATAGCCGTAAAGCGGCATACAAATTGCACTTATGCATATCAAACCAGATGCAAGGTTTCTTATCATATCCGATGTATTGTAAATCATCGGAAAATATGACGAAACTATCAGAAGTGCGCCGCCTGAAATAACACACACAACTATCGTAAAAAAAGCAAGCTGATAAGCTTCTTCCAAAAGACCTGTTCGGTCTTTCTTTTTTTTGCCAAGTTCTTGTCCGAGAATAATGGCTATAGAATCGCCCATAGCAATAAGCCCTATATTAAAAACATTGTTGATTGTTGATGAGATATTCAGGGCGGCAACAACATCCAGTCCTAAAAGCGAGTATTGTTGATTTAGAATTGTCTGTCCTGCGGACCATAATAATTCATTTAACAGTATCGGGGAAGATTTAACAGCTATCTTTCTTATAAGATCAGCCGGTATATACAGACTCTTATATAATCCTGAGACAAATCTGTTTTTTGAAGCATGTAGATGGGTCCAGAATATGACGATGAAAGTCTCTACATATCTGGATATAACGGTGGCAAGAGCAGCTCCGGTGACCCCTAATGCCGGGGCTCCGAACTTACCATATATTAATATATAATTTCCAGCCAGATTAACAAATACGGCTGTCACACCGGCTTTCATAGGCAGAATGGTTTCTCCGGTTTCCCTCAATGTTCCGGAATATGACATGGATAATGCCAGTGGGAACAATTCAAATATGGACATAAACAGATAGGATTTTGCTGAAGCCAAAGTGTTTTCTACACTGCCTGTGCCGGAAGCCCCCTTTAGCCAGAATCCGATCAGCCATTCTCCCCTTGCTATCAGTAAAAAGATGCCGATCATGGTTAATAATACAACCACTTCCAGTTTGATACGCATAGTGTATCTTATTCCGTCATGATCTCCCTTACCGGCAAACTGTGCTGTAAATAATCCAATACCTGCTGTGGCGCCGAACAGGCAAAGGATAAAAACAAATAAAAGCTGATTAACGATAGATACTCCGCTCATGGCATCTGTGCCGATCCGGCCGACCATTATATTGTCCAGCATATTAACGAGGTTTGTTATGCCGTTTTGTATCATTATGGGAATAGCAATGCCTAGAACTCTTTTATAAAAGTCTTTTGTGCCTATAAGTTTTATAGTAGTGTTTTTGAAAATCATGATAAATATGTATTGTAATGATAATCGAGTATCGTTTCAATAAAAAACAGGCATTTCACAAAACAAACACAAAAAGGATGTATTCTCTTGTATGAATAAGGGATGTTATGTTGACCTGCCGCCCATATATATGGTAAAATACGATGTTATTTAATACAACATGTTGATTTGACGAAGAGAAAGACAGGATAATTTCATGAAAAAAAGGCAGAGAAAAACGGCATTTTATATGACGGTTCTGATCGTCTTTATGCAGATCATTTTGTTGCCTGGATGCGGCACAAAAGAAGAGGAAGAGTCGATGGATGCCATTGATCCGACAAAGTACGTGACGTTGGGAGAATATAAGGGACTACCGTTAGAAGAAAGCTACGATACGGTGAGTGATGGTGATGTTGAAGCAAACATACAAAACGTACTGGAAAGCCATGCAGAATTAAAGGAAGTCACGGGAAGACCTGCAAGGATGGGTGATACGGTGAATATAGATTATGTGGGAATGAAAGACGGAGAAGCTTTTGATTCAGGTACGGGGAATAACGACCTTGAGCTTGGCTCAGGAACTTTTATTCCCGGTTTTGAAGACGGTGTAGTCGGAATGAGTGTCGGTGAAGAAAAAGATCTTCCGCTGACTTTTCCGGAAGACTACCGTAATACGGAATTGGCGGGAAAAGATGTTGTCTTCCATGTTACGGTTAACAGTATTTCCGAAAAAGACGTTCCGTCATTTACGGATGAATTCGTTATCAGTCTGGGCGGTGATGCCCAGACAGCAGATGAGTACAGGGAACAAATAAGAAAACAACTGACAGAACAATATGAGTCATCCATGAAAGCGGATCAAGAGTCAGAGCTTTTAAGGACAGTAGTGGATAAAGCAGGGTGTGATATGGAAAAGCTTCCGGACTGGCTTGTATCCCAAAATGCAGCGGAGTTTAGATCCAGTACGGAATCATTTGTCAGTCAATATGGACTGACGCTGGATGATTATCTAAAACAGACAGGCACAGATCTGGATGAATTCAATGCTGAAGCGGAGCAATACGGAAGAGAAAAAGCAAAAAGCGATCTGGTAGTTCTTTCTATAGCAAAAGCAGAAGGGCTTGAGGTAACAGATAAGGAATTGGAGGACTATTATAGGGAATATGCTGGAAATTATAATACGACTGTCGAACAGATAAAAAAGGCGATACCAGAAGATGAATTAAAAAGATATCTTTTGCAGCAGGAAGTTATGGATCTGTTGTATGACAATGCAAAAAAGGCTAATTGATAAATAAAGAGTTAACAGGAGAGAACGAAAAATGGAGTTAACAGATATCAGGACACTATATAAGCAAACGACTAGCTACATAGACTGCGATATAACCGTAGGAGGCTGGGTCAGATCAAACAGAGATCAGAAATCTTTCGGGTTTCTTACTATATCTGATGGCACATATTTTAATCCTTTACAGGTCGTTTATGACGGTTCTCTTGTAAACTATCGGGATATTGCCAAGATAAATGTAGGAGCAGCTGTAATAGCAAAAGGCAAGCTGATATCAACACCGAATGCTAAACAGCCTTTTGAAATACAGGCACAGGAAATAGTTTTGGAAGGGGCGGCAGGTCCCGATTATCCTTTACAGAAAAAGCGGCATACGCTGGAGTATCTTAGGACAATGACGCATTTGAGAGCGAGAACGAATACTTTTCAAGCGGTTTTCCGCGTAAGATCGCTTATTGCATATGCTATTCACCGTTTCTTTCAAGAAAGGGATTTTGTGTATGTTCATACTCCTATTATAACCGGATCAGATGCCGAAGGGGCGGGAGAAATGTTTCAGGTTACTACTCTGCCACTTACAGAAATACCTATGACAGATAGTGGAGAGGTGGATTTTGAACAGGATTTTTTTAATAAACCAACCAATCTTACGGTTTCAGGACAGCTTAACGGTGAAACATTTGCATGTGCATTTAAAAACATATATACCTTTGGACCAACGTTTAGGGCTGAAAATTCCAATACTACCAGACACGCAGCTGAATTTTGGATGATAGAACCGGAAATAGCTTTTGCAGATCTTGAGGATGATATGCAACTTGCCGAGGATATGATCAAATACATGATCAAATACGTGCTCGATAATGCACCCGAAGAAATGGCTTTTTTTAATTCATTTATCGACAAAGGGCTTATTGACAGACTGACACATGTAATGGAATCAGATTTCGGAAGGGTTACATATACCGAAGCGATTGGATTATTAGCGGAACATAACGATGACTTTCAATATAAAGCAGAGTGGGGCTGTGACCTTCAGACCGAACATGAGCGGTATTTAACCGAGAAAATCTATAAAAGGCCTGTTTTTGTAACAGATTATCCAAAAGATATAAAGGCTTTTTATATGAAGCAGAATCCCGACGGAAAAACTGTTGCTGCCATGGACTGTCTTGTTCCGGGGATAGGTGAGATCATCGGCGGATCTCAGCGTGAAGAAGATTATGACAAGCTCAGGAAACGGATGAAGGAGCTTAACATGGATGAATCACAATATAATTTCTATTTGGATCTAAGAAAATACGGAACGGTGAGACATGCAGGTTTTGGTCTTGGCTTTGAAAGAGCAGTGATGTATTTAACGGGCATGGAAAATATCAGGGATGTATTGCCTTTCCCCAGAACAGTAAATAATTGTGATATTTAGAGAGAAGGAGAATAATTGAAACGAAGCTATCATAAAATTATATCTCATATGGCAATCATAGCTATGCTGACGGGATTATTGTATCAACCTGCCCTGGCTACTACAAAAGACAATCTGCAAAAGGACGCTGCAACCAATAAAAAAAAGCTTGATGCGGCAGAAGCAGAAGCGAATGATATAGAATCCGAAAAAGGACTTGCAGAAGAAGAATTGGAAGCGGCCCAGGAACAGCTGGTGAACCTTTTAGCTTCGGTTGCTATTCTAGAAAATGATATAGAGCGCAAAAAAGAGGAGATAGCACAGGCTGAAGAAGACTATGAGGCCGCCAAAAAAGAAGAAGAACGGCAATATAATACCATGCGGGCACGCATAAAATATATGTATGAAAACGGTACGAGCAGTTCCACTGAATATCTTGATATCCTGCTGAATGCACAAAGCCTGACAGATGCTCTTAATAAAGCGGCCTACGCAGAAAAACTTGCTGAATATGACAGGAATATGCTGAATAAGTATACCGAAGCAAAAGAGACCATGAAGGAGAAAAAACAGGCTTTGGAAGATGATTTGTCTGAGTTGGAAGAGGTTCAGACGGATCTGGAACAGAGCAAAGAAGAGCTGGACGCTACTATAGAGGAGCAGCAGGCGACAATTGAAAACTTCAGCTCAAAGCTTGCGGCTGCTAAAAGCGAAGCGAAAGCTTATCAAAAGAAAATAGAAGAGGATAACGCACAGATCGCAAAGATTGTTGCTGAAGAAAAAGAAGCTGCCAGAAAGAAGGCTGAGGAAGAGGCGCGTAAAAAGAAAGAGGCTGAAGAAGCAAAAAAGAAGGCTGAGGAAGAGGCAAAATCCAAAGAAAAAAAGAAAGAGGATAATGCCGAAGCTAATGATGAAAATGATGAAGATGAAGATGAGAAAGACGATTCAGAAAAAGAATCCCACAGTTCAGGTTCGGGAGGAGGATCTTCATCAGGCGGGGGCAAAGGCGGCGAAATAGCTTCTTATGCACAACAATTTATTGGCAATCCATATGTAGCCGGAGGCACAAGCCTTACGGATGGATGTGACTGTTCCGGATTTACCCAGTCGGTTTATAAACATTTTGGTTATAGCCTGCCCAGAAGGTCTGATGAACAGGGACAATACGGTTCTGCTGTAGACGGCATGGAAAATGCACAGCCAGGAGATATCTTCTATTATGTGGGACACGTGGGAATTTATATCGGAAATGGATATATAGTTCATGCGTCTACGCCAGCCAGCGGGATAAAGATAACGCCGGCAACTTATCGGTCAATCGCATCTATCAGAAGGATAGTTTGATGTACAGCTTCAGATCACGTATAAGATACAGTGAATGTGATGTAAACGGGAAACTGACCGTGACAGGGCTTTTGAACTATTTTCAGGATTGCTCGACCTTTCAATCAGAAGATCTCGGGATAGGTCTTGAGGCATTACATGAAATAGGGACCATGTGGGTGGTAAACTCATGGCAAATAGACATATTAAGACTTCCGGCACTAGGAGAGGATATAGAAACCGCTACACTTCCATATGATATAAAAGGATTTTTTGGAAAGAGAAACTTTTATATGAAAGACGACAAGGGGGAATTTCTTGCAAAGGCGGATTCTTTCTGGACATATATAAATGACAAGACGGGGGCTCCGGAACGCATACCGGAAGCAATCCTTAATGGTTATCAAATGGAAACAAAGCTGGATATGGATTATCAGGGAAGAAAAATATCCTGTCCTAAAGATATAAGCAAACGAGAAGCATGTGAGTATATTACGGTTACTGAACATCTGCTGGATGCCAATCATCATGTTAATAACGGAAAATATGTTGAACTGGCGGCAGCTCTTGTACCCGAAGCCCCAAAAGCACGAAGGACCAGAGTGGAATATCGTAAGCAGGCATTTCTGGGAGACATCATTTATCCAATGATATACAGAATAGAAGACAAAATAGTTGTCAAAATGTCCGATACGGAAGATAATCCATATACTGTAGTAGAATTCTCCAAACTGTAGGAACGTCATCAAAACAGGAGATAATACATGATAGAAGCTGGTAGGACAGTTGAACTCAGTATAAAAAAAATAGCGCCGCAGGGAGCATATCTTACAGATGAAAAAAGTGATGTGCTCCTGCCTTCAAAACAGGTTCCTGAAAATGCTTCCATAAATGATACTATAACGGTGTTTATTTACAGAGATTCCAAGGACCGGCTTATATCTACCGTACGTAAACCCTTGATAGAACTAGGGCAAATCGCGAGACTTCAAGTCAAAGAAATGACAAAAATAGGCGCTTTCCTTGATATGGGGCTGGAACGTGATCTGCTATTGCCTTTTCACGAGATGACAAGTAAGCCTCAGGCCGGTGATAAGGTACTTGTCGCTATGTATCTTGACAAATCGGGAAGACTTTGCGCAACGGAACGGCTCTATGAATTTCTAGAAAGTGGATCGGAATATAAAAAGGATGATGAGGTCAAAGGAACTCTTTACGAGATAAGTAAAAATTTCGGGGCATTTGTTGCTGTTGATGACAGATATTCAGCGCTTATTCCGGCAAAGGAGTTTGGCAATGAGGCAAAGGCCGGGGATAGCGTGGTATGCCGTGTAACCGGAGTAAAGCCAGACGGCAGGCTTAATTTAAGTATGAGAAAAAAAGCATATCTTCAGATAGATGAGGATGCCGAATACATCTTTAGTTTAATCGAGCCAAATGGAAAACTCGGATTTACGGATAAGGCAGATCCGCAAGTGATTAAAGAGACAACAGGACTGTCAAAAGCAGCATTTAAGAGGGCTATTGGACATTTGTTAAAGGAAAAAAGGATAATAATTAAGGAGGATGGAATATATGAAAGAGATTCAAACTGACAGAGCTCCTGAAGCTATTGGGCCGTATTCCCAGGCAATAGAATCAGGGGATAAGATTTTTACCTCCGGTGTTATACCCGTAGATCCGAAAACCGGTGATATATCAGGAAGTGATGTAAAGGAACAGGCCGGACAAGTATTTAGAAATCTTGCTGCACTGCTTGAAGATGCCGGATCGGGTATGGACAAGGTTCTGAAGACCACGGTATTTATCAAGGACATGAACGATTTTGCCAAAATAAATGAAGTGTATGCGAAATACTTTAAAAAACCTTATCCTGCAAGAAGTTGCGTAGAGGCGGCCAGACTTCCTAAGGATGTTCTGATAGAAGTAGAGGCAATTGCCGAGAAAAAAGAGTCAATTTGACAACATTAAGAAAATGTGGTTTAATCCCACCGAAACAAAAGGTGAAGAGAAACAGCATAAGATCGGAAACATGGGAGAATAACAGAGACTCTCTATATTTCCGGGAAAAGGAGGATCATCATGAAGATCGAAAACATTAAGGACATTGACAAATTCTTTAAGGTAGTTGACGAATGCAAAGGTAAGGTTGAGCTGGTTACCGGAGAGGGAGACAGGCTTAATCTCAAGAGCAAGCTTTCCCAGTATGTATCTATGGCTAACATATTTTCTGACGGTGTCATAAAGGAGCTGGAGCTTGTGGCATATGAGCCTGAGGATATTGATAAGCTGGTAAATTACATGATCAATCAATAACAGATATAGAAAAAAGTGCTCAAAAAAGGGTTTGGGGATTTCCCCGCCCTTTTTTGTTCTATTCTATGCTGATAAGTGGTAAGATATATCATAAGTTTATTTTCCAAGGAGGTATTTCATGTATTATATTGGTGTGGATCTTGGCACTTCTGCCGTTAAGCTTCTTCTAATGAGGACAGATGGAACAATAGAAAATATTGTTTCTGAGAAATATCCCATAGCATTTCCTCATCCCGGGTGGTCAGAACAGGAGCCGGACGATTGGTGGGAAGCAGTTAAAAAGGGTATCCCGGAATTAATATCCGGTATAGATGCATCGCAGGTTGCCGGAATTTCCTTTGGCGGTCAGATGCATGGACTTGTAGTTCTTGATGAGAATGATAAAGTGATACGTCCGGCAATACTTTGGAATGACGGTCGTACACAAAAAGAAACTGATTATCTTAATGATGTTATAGGAAAGGATAAGCTTTCTGAATATACGGCTAATATTGCATTTGCCGGATTTACGGCACCCAAAATACTGTGGATGAAAGAAAATGAGCCGGATAAGTTTGCCCGTATAAAAAAGATAATGCTCCCAAAAGATTATATTGCATATAAGCTTACGGGAATTCATTGTACAGACCCGTCTGATGCGTCCGGGATGTTATTATACGACGTTAAAAACCGTAGATGGTCAAAAGAGATGTGTGATATTTGCGGTATAGATGAGACCATGCTTGCAAAAGCATATGAATCATACGAGAAAGTAGGGACTGTAAAGCCTGAGATAGCAGCCGAACTGGGGCTTAAGGATTCTGTTATAGTAGCAGCAGGCGCGGGAGACAACGCTGCAGCTGCAGTGGGTACAGGAACTGTCGGAGAAGGGCTTTGCAATATAAGCTTGGGTACTTCCGGGACTATATTCATTTCAAGCCATGAGTTTAAGGTGGATTCATTTAATGCCATCCATTCCTTTGCACATGCAGATGGATATTATCATCTTATGGGCTGTATGCTTTCCGCTGCTTCCTGTAAGGCATGGTTCCTGGAAGATATACTCGGGACAGATGATTATTCCGGTGAACAGGCTAAGATCACTGATGATATGATGGGCAAGAATCATGTGTTCTTTATGCCGTATCTTATGGGAGAGAGATCCCCTTATAATAACCCCGATGCAAGAGCGGCTTTCATAGGAATGTCTATGGACAGTACAAGAACGGATATGCTTCAGGCCGTTATGGAGGGGATCTGTTTTGGGATAAGGGATTCTTATGAAGTAGCGAAAGCTTTAGGGATAAACGTTAAGCGTACTCGGATCTGCGGAGGTGGTTCAAAAGGAGATCTTGCAAAGAAGATGATGGCGGATATTTTGAATATCGATGTGGATGTTCCTGCTAACGATCAGGGACCTTCAATGGGAGGAGCAATACTTGCGGCTGTTGCAGCCGGGGAGTATTCATCGGTAGAAGAGGCAGCAAAGACAATAGTAAAGATGGAGGGAACCATACATCCAGATCCGGATATCGCTAAAAGGTATGAAGAGAAGTATAGTAAATATAAAAAGCTATATCCGCTGCTTAAAGAATGGTATTAAAAGTGTCCGTACCGTTGCTAAATAATGTATACAAGCGTATAATGTTCTCTGTATATGTGTTTTAAGGGGACGGTATGAAGGGTTTTTTCAGTTATGACAGCGTATTGTTCAGGGGTTTGGATAAGCTGGGAAGTTTATTCATCTTGAATCTGCTGACCTTGCTATGTTCAATCCCCTTGATTACAGCAGGCGCTGCCTTTACCGCATTGTATTATGTGACCATGAAGATGGTAAGGGATGAAGAAACTTACGTAACAAAAGAGTATTTTAGATCCTTTAGGCAGAATTTCAGACAAGGCACGATCATTTGGATGATAAATTTTATCATTATGTCTTTTCTGGTATTTGATTACAGACTCATGGCGGCAAACAAGGAAAGTATACCTGCGTCACGGATACTCATGATACTGGTTCTGTCATGCTCTGTGTTTTTAGCTGTTGAGCTGGCTTATGTATTTCCGGTATTGGCAAAATTCTATAATACGGTTAAACATACAATGAAAAATGCCTTTCTTATGGGGATAAGACATTTTCCCAGAACTATGGCAATACTGTTTATAGATGTGATCTTTTTGATCATTGCGGCAATAGGAATTTACAGAAACGGTAAAAGTATTCTGGCACCGCTTTATATATGTTTGGGTATTTCTGTTCCAGCCTATGCGAATTCATTTATTTTTATAAAGATATTTGATCAGTATATTCCTTCGGATGAGGGAAAGGATACTGTATCAAATGAAGAAGATATAGCAAATACATAAAGAAAATTCTTAAGGATCAGACTGACAGGCGGATTTAATGGCAAGGAAAAATCATAGTACCAATGGAGGTTTCAATTTAATAAATATTACCCAATGGGCAATACCTACTGCTATTTTGTTTGCCTATGTATTGGTGACACTATACAGCTTTTCATCTGACATGAAAGCCGATGCAAAGTATACTGTAAGACAGAAAATTTCTGATTATAATGATACGTTGATAATTTCCTTTAATACAAAAATGGATGTATCGAGGGCAGTAGCCGATGCAATGGCTGATGTAGTAGCTGAAGAGATAAAAGCCGGAAAAGATGTTAAACAGATAATGATCGACACGATAAAGCCGACTATAAAGACAGCCATAGCAAATGACGCAAAAATCTTTGATACAACGGGGAAGGGAATAGCATCTGATGGATTGGATACGTCTGTTATTGATAAATCAGATCTGGAAAGCTGTTTAGGGGAAAAGACGTTGGTCATGTCTGAACCCTATCTACAAGGAGAAGACTGGTATGTGGATATTTATACTCCGGTCATAGGAGATTCTGCAAAAGCAGAATATGCATTGGTATATTCATTTATTACAAATGTGTTCAGCGATATACCGACGACAAGTAAATTTGATGGGAGAACATGTTACGCTTTGATAGGAAGCGACGGTACGGTTATAAGCATTGCCGGCAGAAAAATACTTAATCGGGGAGACAACCTTTTTGATTCGGAAAGCGTTAAGATTTCGTCTGCCACCGAAAACCGGACGAAAAGCAACTTAAGTAACCGAAATGCCGGATACACCGATTGTACCGTGGCCGGTGAGGAAAGAGTGATGGTTTATGACCCGGCAGCATATTCAGGACTAGCTGTAGGCTCTTTTGTCACACAGAGTTATGTTGAAAATGAGGTTCACTCAACATATGGTGATATGGAGAGTATTTTAATAAGAGTCGTGGTGGCTATGATAGCATTTTTCGTAGCGATATTGGCTATCAATCTTGCAAACAAAGCTGTGAATACACGACATAATCAATCTCTGCAGGAAAAAGCAGAAACAGACCTTCTTACAGGACTTTTAAACAAGATATCTACGGAACAAAAGGTTTCGGATTATTTGACAGAGGCGAAAAGCAAAGATCAAAGCGCCTTACTCTTTCTAATTGATATAGATAATTTTAAGAAAGTTAATGATACTATGGGCCATGCTTTTGGAGATGAATTGTTGGCAGGTCTTGGACTGGGACTTTCTACTTTGTTCAGGGCGACTGATATAGTAGGACGTATCGGCGGCGATGAGTTTCTTGTACTTATGAGAAATATCTCTCCTGATGAGGAAACAAAGAAAAGAGAAGCAGAAAAACTGCTTACGTTCTTCAGAGACTTTAAGGTGGGAGAATATGTACAATACAGATGTACGGCTTCTATCGGCGGAGCAGTATTCAGTCAGGACGGAGGAGATTTTGAAGAACTATATAAAGCCGCAGATTCGGCTATGTATGAATCAAAGAGACATGGTAAAAATCGTGTGGCATATTATGGAGAAGAACTGGAGGGGCCGGTTATAGAACTGGGCAAACATTAAAAACAAAGATTACTAAAAAACGTTAAGTTTTTTTGGTGAGTGTGCGAATTGGTTTAATATGGGCAATTTGTTATACTTTTACCGTTGGGTCGAAAAAATCCAACGGTTTTATTATTTCTCACAAATCTTAGGAGGTTATTTGTATTATGGCAAGTCTTTCACTAAAAGATATTTGTAAGGTTTATCCCAATGGTTTTGAAGCAGTTAAGAATTTCAATCTTGAGATCCAGGACAAGGAATTCATCATCTTCGTAGGTCCTTCAGGGTGTGGTAAGTCCACTACGCTTCGTATGATAGCCGGATTGGAAGAGATTTCTTCAGGAGAGCTAAAAATAGGTGACAGACTTGTAAATGATGTAGAGCCCAAGGACAGGGATATAGCTATGGTTTTCCAGAATTACGCGCTTTATCCCCATATGACTGTTCGGGATAACATGGCATTCGGACTTAGGCTGAGGAAAGTTCCTAAAGATGAGATTGAAAAGATGGTAAAAGAAGCTGCAAAAATCCTGGATCTTACAAATCTTCTAGACAGAAAACCTAAGGCTCTTTCAGGAGGACAGAGACAGAGGGTGGCTATGGGACGTGCCATAGTACGTAATCCTAAGGTCTTTCTTATGGATGAGCCTCTTTCAAATCTGGATGCAAAGCTTCGTGTTCAGATGAGAACTGAGATTGCAAAGCTTCATCAGAAGCTTGGTACGACTATTATTTATGTCACACATGATCAAACTGAAGCCATGACGCTCGGTGATCGTATCGTTGTTATGAAAGACGGTATTGTACAGCAGGTAGATACTCCCCAAAATTTATATGATAAACCTACAAATCTCTTTGTGGCAGGTTTTATGGGATCTCCTCAGATGAATTTCCTTGACGCAACAGTAAAGAAGGATGGAGATAATGTAAATCTTGAATGTGCCGGTCATATGATACCGCTTCCTCCTGCAAAGGCTAAGAAGCTTATTGAGGGCGGATATGATGGTAAAACAGTTACATTCGGTATCAGGCCGGAAGATGTATATGATTCTGAAATGTCGATAAATACTCTTCCTGCAGGTGCTGTATTTGAAGCAAAGATCAATGTGTATGAGCTTTTGGGAGCAGAAGTTTTCCTGTATTTTGATCTTGCGGACTTCCCGATGACAGCAAGGGTTGATCCCAGAACTACCGCAAGACCTGGTGATACGGTTAAATTTGCGATCGATGTAGAAAAAATACATGTGTTTGATAAGGAAACAACAAATACCATTACAAATTAAGATAGCAATAATATAAGGTTGATAAGACCGCACATCTGAAAAGGTGTGCGGTCTTTTTAGAACCTGATCTTTATGTTGTGGTTCCGGAAAGAATCGGAGAAATATATATGTGTAAAATAAACGCAAATAACACAGGCAAACTGGGATTTGGATTAATGAGACTTCCACGAAAAGGACTTGCTATAGATATAGAAAAAACCAGTCATATGGTAGATCTATTTATGGAGGCCGGCTTCACTTATTTTGATACGGCTTTTGTTTATCCCGGTTCGGAAACAGCGGCCAGAAAAGCATTGGTGGAAAGATATCCCAGAGACTCTTTTACTTTGGCAACGAAGCTTATGGCATCTTTCGTTCCTACGGAAAAGACAGCAAAGGCGGAGTTTGAGACAAGTCTTAATCGTACCGGAGCCGAATATTTTGATTATTATCTTTTACATGCCCTTGATTCGGGCAACTACAAGAAATATGAAAAATTTCATTTGTGGGATTTTGTAAAGGAGGAAAAAGCAAAAGGTAGAATAAAACACTATGGGTTTTCGTTCCATGACAGTCCGGAATTGCTGGACGAGATTCTAAATGATCATCCCGATGTGGAATTTGTTCAGCTTCAGATAAACTATGCTGATTGGGAAAAACGCTCCGTTCAGTCAAGGGGTATATATGAGGTTGCAAGAAAACATGATAAACCAATAGTTGTTATGGAGCCTGTGCGGGGCGGAAGTCTGGCAAACCCGCCTAAAGAAATAAAAGAGATTTTTGACAAAGCAGATCCCGAAGCATCGTATGCATCCTGGGCTATACGATTTGCAGCCTCTCTTGAAGGAATCCTTACAGTGCTTTCAGGAATGTCAAATATAGAACAGATGAGGGACAATCTCTCTTATATGAAAGATTTCAGGCCGCTTTCCATAGAAGAGCAAAAAGTGTTACAGGAGGTACAGGCAGCGTATGGCAGTATTATAAACATATCCTGTACAGGCTGCCGGTATTGTACGGAAAGATGTCCTAAGAAAATTGATATTCCCAGTATAATCAACGTGCTGAATCATAGATGTTCAAGCGGCCAGCTTGAAAAATCATTAGAAGAATATGCGAAAGCCATATCTTCCGGTGGAAAGGCAGGAGATTGTATACACTGCCTAAGCTGCGAAAAAGTCTGTCCTCAGCATATAAAAGTTACAGAAGAATTAGCAAGGGCAGCAAAGGCATTTGAAAAAGACCCCTAAGCTTAAACCAAATTACACTTGACTTAAAAGATGAAGGGTGGTATCGTGTTATTAGCACTCTGCCGCGATGAGTGCTAATAGAACAAAGGAGGCCGGATATGGCAGTACTTCCTATATATAATATCCTTGCTTTACCAGATTGCAATATATATTTTAAGAATGATTTTTTCAGCAAAGCTGTAGGACGGGACCCGCAATCGGATGACAGGGTTACTCTTATTGTGCAAAAAGAAAATATCACAAAGGATGATTTTGACAGTGATTCGTTTTATCCCATTGGATTATCCGGCATTATAACGGAAGTAAGCACAAACGGTTATTTTATCGTTCATACAAGATCCCGCGTGAATATAGAAGAAGTGACGGTTTATCATGATAAGACCATTGATATAAACATTTCAAAAAGAGAAGACGTTGATGATGCGGACAAGGACTTGATTTCCCGGAAACTGAAGGAAATAAAATCTTCAATGTCAAAATATGCGGAGAATTTCCAGTGGGTAGCAGCAACAAGAGCTTATATAGCACAGTGGACGAGTCTGGCTGAGATTGCATCTGCCATGAGTCCTTGGATAATGAATTCAAACGAAGAACGGTATGCCCTGCTGGCAGAGGATTCTACTGCAAAACGCAATGAGATGCTTGAGAAATTAATATATGAAAATCTTGAGATGACACGCATTGATAATGAGGCAAAGAGTGCTCAGGAAGCGGATTATCAAAAGATATACCGGGAAAATGCAATAAAAAAGCAAATGGATTATCTACAAAAGGAGC
>JAEEGL016455772.1_pt1 | contig 40233 bp, 29 predicted proteins | sample 9134231 | NCBI WGS metagenome assembly JAEEGL01 (sample SAMN16246548, study PRJNA631951) | gut metagenome | biome: gut microbiome; feature: rumen; material: fiber-attached | host: Bos | place: Iran: Karaj | collected 2018-10
AACCGTACCACATCTTTCGGTTACGACTAAGGCGTAGAATGTATGCTTTGTATATTTCAGATTTCCGTCATCACCTTTTTCAAGGTTAAGTTCAAACACACACTTTGTTTGATCACCATCCCACCAAACATCTTGTCCATTACATATATGCTCTACGCTATTGTATGTAACTTTTAGAAACTCTTCTTCTGCTGGAATCTCGTCATTTACGTTTGTATAGGCTTTATGCTCAACCCAGATACGATAAGTGGCACTCTGATCGTCTTCTTTTGCTATGGCTCCATATTTTGCATCGAAACTCAGTTGGTATTTGTCATTATTGGGACACACTTTCTTTTCGCCCTCGACAGCATTACAGTCAATCAGTCCCCTGAGTTGCACCTGATTCACTTTTCGAAACTCTTTATCGTCTTCAAAAATAGGACATTCTTCTTTACAGAGTTTGGTTTTTGCTTTCATGTTTACCTTCGCTACATTCTCTCCATATTGCTGTGGATCGTTAAAGAGACAAATATCTTCAACATCAAAATACAACGAGTTTGCTAATAATTCATCTATCTTGTCAGCATCATCTTCTTTACTTAATGTCAGTTTGCTTGTGTATCTTTCATTGGTAGTGGCTTCAGCATCAAGTATTACTTTACCCGCATCTTTTAATGCTTCCAATTGCTCCCATTCAAAAGTGATTTCCTCACCCTGTATCAATCCGCCTACCAAGTCTTTCAATTTATTTTTTTCTGCATCTTTAAACTGCAAGAAAACGCGTTGTTTGCCTGTCTTATCACATTCGTCTCCTATGGGTAAATCGTGTGCATTTTCTCTTGTTTCAGGGTTATTTTCGTCTATGCTATAATACTTTAATTCCGCTCCTTTTGCTATTTCTTCCAACTGTTCTTTGAGGGTTGGATACTTGGCAATAATAACCGGTTCCGTTGCTACGCCAATTTTATAAAGTGGCTCTATGGGCGTTTTTCCACCGTTTGCTGCCCACGCACAACTATCAATCACATGAATACAAACCTTGATAGATTCTTCTTGAATCTTATTTTCGTCATCTTCATCGAAAATATATTTAAATGTTCTCTTATTTAAATGGAAACCACCTGTTTCAAAGTCATAAGGCCTGATTTGTTCTGGATCATAATTATTGAGTAACTTGGTATATTTTTCATTAGGCTCTGGTTCCCAATCAGTAGTATTATCATCCCATCTATAAACCGCCATTTCGTAGATGTAGGTGTTTTTTGATTGTTCCTTCAAATTTTCTTCCGTATCATCTGATAAAGGTCTTCTTTCTCCTTTGAACACACAACCACCTAAGTGAGCATTTTGTTGGTTTACAATAAGTTTTACTTCATTATTTCCGCAATCAGTTCCTTGACAAGGATCTGCACAAACATAGTATTTATCTACTCCTTCTTCTGTTATTTTTGTAACGCCTCTAGAGGGCTCTTCTATTACTTCCAAGGTTGGTGGATTGTCCATATTATATATACGGACTTTGAAAATTTTCTTTATAGGGTCAACACAATCTTCCAACGCATCAGCAGGAGTTACTTCACACTTAAAGGTTACGTCTCCTTCCTCTCGTTTCATAACATAGGAATATTCAGCTTTAGAATACCGTGCATTCCAACTATTAAATCCTGTCCTTTGTGTATACCACTTATAGTTATAATCTTCTGCAAAATTAGTTATTTCTACCCTCATTACCAATTCATCCCCTGCACACACCCAAATTTCGTTTTCTTCCGCATCCTTGTCTATTGCAACTTCTTCTATCTCACCATTTCCTTTTTTTATTCCAATAAATGTTTTATCATTATCCCATGTTAAGGATGGCAATTGCCCTATTTCTACCAATTCATATTCAGTAGATGCTATATAATCTTCTCCTTCTTCTTTTTCGGTTTCATAATTTTCTGAATAGCCATTACTAAACGATAAAAACTTATACCATCCTGGTTTGCTGGTTATTAAATACCTTCCTCCACCATTCTTGTCTTCATTATCTTGGTCCTCAGACGAAACATCAACAGTACTCCAATTATCAGCTTCTGTTTCTTTATAATACCACTGATATATTACTTCACTATTGTTATCTTTTATAAACTTATTTTGATCTACACTACCACTAAACTCTGTTCCTAATTTAACAGGGCAATCTACATATACATAGCCGAGTGGATTGGTGATCTCAATAGGTTTTGTTTGTGCTCCTGTCGAATAGAGTATGCTTTTTCCATCTTTGATTTGCAGGCGGACGAAGGTATTGACGGGGAGGTCTTTGACGGCTTGTGCCTGCGGTTTTTTGGCTCCTCGTATGTTTTTCCACGTCTTGCCGTCAGCCGATTGTTGCCACTGATAGGTGCACTGCTCCTTAGGTTCCAGGTCTGGTGCCGATAAGATGGTTTTGCCATCCTCGTACTCAATGACTACTTTAGCCTGTGTTGGCTGGTTATTGCTGGTTGAAAGGTCTTTTGAAAAAAGAGAAATAGCTGCCCCAAAAAAGACAATCGCTATCATTTTTATTTTTAGCATACTTTGCATAATCCAATATTTGTACAATTAAGACGTGCAAAGTTAACATTTATTTTTCGTTTAGAAAAAAAAAAGTGTTTAATTTATTATTCTATTGCAAGTTTAAATCGCTCCATGAAGGTTTCGAAGAGTGGATTTTCTTCTATGAGAGCCTTGCATTTTCCCTTTTCGGTGTAGGCTTGGACGGTGTTTTGCACCTCGATAATTTGGTGGTGCAAGGTGATGTTTTCGTTGTGCAGGATGTCTTGCAGTTGGGTTTTTAAGTTGTCAAAGAGGGTTTGCAGGATATTTTGTTGCCAGGCATTGGTGAGGGGTAAGATGACCTCGCAACTAATCTCGTCATTGTGCGATTTTTGTGGGACGATGGAGGATAAGATGGCGTAGATACGCTGTTCGGATTTGAAATTTTCGATCACCGTTCCCCAGGCAGTCTTGAGGTGGTCGTTGGTGAAGGGTGCGTTGGCTGGGGCTTTGTCAGAGGGTTTGTCGGAGGTTGCTTGGGCGGCTTGGGGCTTCGGCTGGGGTTGTGGAGAGATAGGGGTTGAGGTGTCGGAGGCGGGTTGGGCTTGGGAGGTCGGGCTGGGGGCTTTTGCTTGGGTCGTGGGGGGGGTTACGGAGGGCAGCGGGGGTAAGTTGGAGGCTTTGTCGGAGGTTGTGGAGGGCTTGTCGGAAGGCTTGCCTTTGGTTGGGGGTGTCGTGGGAGGTGTGGTGGGTTGGGTGCCTATATTGGCTATCTTGATGAGGGTTAGTTCCACCAAGAGTCGTTTGTTCTTTGCTGTTCGGTACTGTATGTCGCAGGTGTTGAGCAGGTCTAAGACGGTGTAGAGCCAAGTGTCCGTGCTTTGTTGTGCCTGCTGTGCGTAGCGTTTTTGCATCGTCTCGGGTACCTCCAACAAGGCAATCGTGCTGGGGTCTTTGCTCACCAACACATCTCGGACGTGTTTGGATAAGCCGTTGACGAAGTTGCCGGCATCAAAGCCTTTTTGTAAAATCTCATTGAGCAGGAGCAAGAGTCCTTTGGTGTCCTTCTGCAAGGCTTTATCAACGACCTGAAAATAGTAATCGCTATCCAAGACGTTGAGCACCTCGATGACGTTCTCGTAGGTTATTTCATTGCCACAAAACGCCACTAACTGGTCGAAGATAGAGAGTGCATCTCGCATTCCGCCATCGGCTTTTTGTGCCACGACATTCAGAGCCTCTTCGCTCGCCGTAATCCCCTCTTGCTTCGCCACAAATTGCAGGTATTGGATGATGTCCTGAATCGTGATACGTGCAAAGTCGTACACCTGACAGCGGCTCAAGATGGTAGGCAATACCTTGTGTTTTTCGGTGGTTGCCAAGATAAAGATGGCATACGAAGGAGGCTCTTCCAAGGTCTTGAGCAGAGCGTTAAACGCCCCTGATGAGAGCATGTGCACCTCGTCGATGATATACACGCTGTACTTGCCGAGTTGTGGCGGGATCCGCACCTGCTCAATCAAAGCCCGAATATCGTCAACGGAGTTGTTGCTCGCAGCATCTAACTCGTGGATATTAAAACTACGTTGTTCGTTGAACGCCACACAGGACTCGCACTCGTTGCAGGCATCTTTGGTCTCGGTAGGATTGAGGCAGTTGATGGTCTTGGCAAAGATACGTGCACAGGTCGTCTTCCCTACCCCACGCGGTCCGCAGAAGAGGTAGGCATGTGCCAGATGACCCGAGAGAATCGCATTACGCAACGTTTCGGTTAATGCTTTTTGTCCGACCACACTCTCAAAGGTCTGTGGACGATACTTCCGTGCTGAAACAATGTAGTTTTCCATGTTTATTTCACTAAAATTTTATACGGTTCTGTGCCTACTCGCACAAAATACACGCCTACTTGCCCCACATCAAACGAGGCTTGCGTTGCTTTGCGTGCCGAATACACCAAGATACCATTGGCGTTGTAGATGACGATGTCGGTCGGCTTATCTACTTGAATGTCAATGGTTTTGGACGCAACTTTTATGGTAGGTTTTACTTTTTCTTGCACCTGCTCCACGGCACTCGCGATGCCATCAATCACACCACCATTGACGATGTCCGAAGTAGCATAGGTTACCGAGCCTTTTTGCTCACAAGCCACCACAGCCCACGAGTAATCGCCTCGGATGCCCGCTTTGCTTGTGCCCGACACCTTTTCCACCGTCAAATCGTCTTCGTTCCACACCAACAGCAAGTATTCGGCCGCATTACCTGACCACGAGAGCGTGTACGTGTCGCCATCGGGTGTCTCTTGCAACTGGGTGGGATTGTTCGTGCGATTGTAATTCGTGCTTGCGGGGTAGATATAAGCCTTCGTTTTGCTTATCGCAATCTTATACTTCACCTTGCCACGATTTTTCACGTAAACAGGATGCCCTATTTTGGAGGTTGGCGAACTCAACATCGAAAGGTATAAATCATAGGCTCCCACAGGCACGCCATCCACTAAGTTGTTGATTTTAATGAGAGGGTCAACGTCAAAAATTGCTTTATAACCTGTGCGTCTATTTACAGGCACTTCCACACCATCAAAGTAAGAAATTTGTGATGGGTCTTCAAACGATCCCCAACGTGCGTAAGCCGCTGAAATGCAATCCGAATTTTTAAAAATACTATAACCGAAATATAGCATTGTTGGCACAGAATTCAACGAAAAAACGGCAGTATTATTTTCATCATCGTCAATAAAGAGTGCAAATTCGGTTTCATCTGTCTTGGTAAACTCGTTGGTCTCGGGTACATAATCCAAATCACCTACTCCCCACGATTGCGAGAGTTCCGTTGTGCCTTGGTTGGGTTGGATATGGGTCAAAAACGTGATTCCTTTGGTGTAATTACCCGTACCTGCTCCCGTGCCACCTGTGCCTGGCGTGAAGTTGGTCATTTCAAAATAGCCATTATAGAGTCCATCCCAACCCCAGTTGATGTGCAGTTTGCCGTCCGACTGAATGCCATCGCACACAAAAGCGTGTCCTGTCTTATTTCCATTCTCATCTTCTGGTGTCAGAGCCGTACAAAAGACGGGTCGTTTGGCTTTTAATTCCTGCAAAATATCGTATAAAATATCCTCTTTCGGTGCCCAGTGCCAGTTCTCCCCGTTTAAGGATTGGTCATAAGGAAGGCGATGCACGGACTTATCGTAGCCAAAGTTATCCACGAATGCCACCGCCATATCTTGCTCCGAAGAACTTGAGCCATCACCCTTGTAATCCATCTTAACCGCATAGCCAATATCCCGCATCAGCAAAGCGATAGCAGCGGCTTGTTCATCGGTATAGTTGCCTGGGGTATATTTATCCAAGATATTTTTCCAGTTGTAGGTGCTTTGGCTTAAATTAGCCGTCAATTCTGTTCCAAGCGAAGGTGGCGTGTATGTTACTGTGCCGTTCCCGTGTTCAGGATGCTTCCAGTACTTCATTATCTGTGAGCCAGCCGTAGCCACGCACCCCGCAGGATACTTGTTCGGACAAAAATTATTGTAGGGCGTTAATTGGCTATGTTCGATGTTGCCCAAGAGTGGCTTCACTTCCTCGTAGGTTGGCGAAGTGGCGTATAAGGGCTTGGGAGCATTGTTTTTGGCAAGATAGGTAATCTCTTCGGCATAACGCTGGAGCCAAAACCGCACATGGTCGGGTATTTGGCTGGCATCAAAAGCAGCCTCGTTTGAATAGCCCAAAATCTGCTGGGCGTTATCGTCTGCAGACACAATCACAAAGCCGTTATTTCCGTTGTTGATAACATAAAAAGCGGGCTTATCGGTTTCCTCAGTCTGGTTAAACGTGGTAGCCAACGAGAGTTGGGACTTCAATGCTTTCACTTGTTTTTTGGAAGAAGCGGGGGCAAAAAACTTGCTCGCTGTGGTCAATGCTTCGTCGTACGACACCTCTTTCGCCTCAAAAAGCAACGAAAAAGCCAATACGGTTACTAAAAGGAAATAACGTTTCATAGTTTTGTTGTTTTACGAATTCGTGGGCGAATGTACAAAAAAAATTCTTTTTCACATTTTTATTTCTGGAAATTTATGGGGAGGCAATCGGTGGGCTACAAAAGGCGCAAAAAAAAACTCGCTGACAAAACAAGTGGAACCTATTTAGCACCACAACCGCTACAAACGGCGTAAACCAAGACTCGCTGACAGTATGTTCTGCCAACGAGCCTTATCATTAAATCACAAACGCTTATTTTACCAAGACTTTGCGTTTCTTGTCGCCCACTTGCACGACGTACACGCCCGCTTGTGGTGCCTTAAACGAAGCCTGCGTGCCTCGAACAGAATACAACATATCGCCCGACACATTGTAGATTTGGATAGCACTCACAGCCGCAGCCTTGACTTGGATGGTCAAGTGATGGGTAGAGATAACTGCTTTATCTTCGTCCACATTTTCGGCATCCGTAGTGGGATTGGTTGCCGTACACTTGTTTGTAATAATGAAGCCCGTATTCGTGGCATTGTTTTTCACCGTAACCTCATAGTTTGGAATGGAGGCATCGACAGTGTAGGTAATGGCTTGTCCCTTTGCTTTTACGTTAACATTCGTAAATTTACCTGCCCAATTATTACTTTCGGTGACTGTTAATTCTTTTCCACAGCCTTTGCCGTCAGCGAGCAACTTGATAGTTACGCTTGTGGGTCGGAGTTTATACTTGTTGTTATTGTCGTCCCAAACGGTCTGTACCAAGATGTCTTTCTTTTTAGGCGTGTGTGTGTTGGTGATGGTGAATCCAGCGTCTGCCGTTCCTGCTACAGAAGGTGTATATCCCGATACGGGGTCTTCTTGTACAGAATAAGTAATGTTTGCATCAAGGTTCGTGAAGGTATTTGTCCAGTTATTACTTCCACTGAGTGTTAATGTCTTGCCCGTTGCTGTCCCATTCGCAAGCAACTTTACTGTTACGCTGGAAGGTCTGACTCCATCTTGGTCGTCATTGTCGCTCCAAACCTTCGTTACTTTAATGTTTTTCTGGTCAGGCGTAGGCGGTGGTGTGGGTGTAGGTGTGTGCGTGTTGGTGATAGTGAAACCAGTAGTTGCACTTCCTGTGATAGAACGTGTGTAGCCTGATGGTATGGAGGCTTCGTCTACAGTATAGTTAATGTTATTTCCACTTGCTTTAGCGTCAAGATTCGTGAAGGTAGATGTCCAACTATTACTTGCACTAAGTGTTAATGTCTTACTTGTTGCTGTCCCATTCGCAAGCAACTTGATTGTTACGCTGGAAGGTCTGCTTCCGTCTTGGTTATCATTATCGCTCCAAACCTTCGTCACTTTGATGCTCTTCTTCTCGGGCGTATGCGTGTTGGTGATAGTAAAACCTGTATTTGCACTTCCTGTAATAGAACGTGTGTAGCCCGAGACGAGGTCTTCTGTGACTGTATAGGTAATAGTCTTTCCGTTGGCTTTGACATCAAGGTTCGTGAAGGTAGATGTCCAACTATTACTTGCACTAAGTGTTAATGTTTTACTTGTTGCTGTCCCGTCCGCAAGCAACTTAATCGTCACGCTTGTTGGTCTTAGCCCATCTTGGTCGTTATTGTCGCTCCAAACCTTCGTTACTTTGATGCTCTTCTTCTCGGGGGTGTGCGTGTTGGTGATAGTGAAACCTGTATTTGCACTTCCTGTAATAGAACGTGTGTAGCCTGATGGTATAGAGGTTTCGTCTACAGTATAGTTAATGTTATTTCCACTTAATTTGACATCAAGGTCCGTGAAGGTAGATGTCCAATTATTAATTGCACTAAGCGTTAATGTCTTGCCAGTTGCCGTCCCATTCGCAAGCAACTTGACCGTCACGCTTGAAGGCCTGCTTCCGTCTTGGTTGTCATTGTCGTCCCAAACCTTCGTCACTTTGACACTCGTCTTCTCGGTATCATCAATAATAGCGGGCAATACATCTCCATACACAATGTTCGAAGTGGCATAAACCACCGAATTCGATGTCTCGCACGCAAACACTGCCCACGATTTGCCACCAGCCACACCCGACTTGCTCGTGCTTGACACTTTTTCCACCGTCAAATCGTCATCATCCCAAATCAACAGCATATAATTCGAAGCATTCCCCGACCAAGAAAGGGTATAGGTACTTCCACTTTGGGTTGCTTGTAAATTCGTAGGCTTATTGCTACGGCTGTAATTTGTACTGGCTGGATAAATATACACGTTATCTTTACCCACCGCAATTTTATTCTTTACCTTGCCACGATTCCAAACATACACAGGATAGAAAACACCTACAGCATGATCTTTAGCCGCTACATGCAAATCATATACGCCCGTCTGTACATTGTTCACCAGCGTTGAAATAGAACTTACAGGTGTTATATCGTTACCTTTTCCAGCAAGTTGAGTTGCTGACAATCCAAGACCTTTAAAAACACCCTGCTTATCTTCTTCTACATCATAATTATAATCCAAAAGTGTCCATGGTGCAGCACTACTATACACCCGAACATTATTTTTACATAAAACATATCCAAAACCCATTTTTGTGATGTCCGTATAACCTAAATTGAAATAGTCATAACCAGCATATACGACGTTAGTTCCATACGTAGTAACTGCTTTAAATAAATTTCTTGACGTTTTGTCGGATTTATTGAACGTGTTGGTTGTTTGGGTATATGATAAATTACGTAAACCTAACTCAACAGGAGTTGTTTTAGTCCCTTTATTTTTCTGAATATGGGTCAAAAAAGAGATGTCCGCTGTATAAACTCCGTTATCACCCGATCCGATACCACCAGGTCCGGGATTAAAACCAGTCAGTTCATAATAAGCATCACACGAACCACCCCAACCCCAGTTGATGTGCAGTTTACCTTCTGCGTTGATACCATCGCACACAAAAGCGTGTCCACCACCTTTCGGGTCTTGACCTGCAAAAAAGATAGGACGCCCTGCTTGTAACTCCGCATAAATCTCATCGATCACATCTGCTTCTAAATTCCAATACATTGTTTCACTTTTACCATTGGCAGAATAGGAAGCATTAAAACAACTTCGATGCAAGGATTTATCGTAATCAAAATTATTCACCAATGCCGCTGCGATGTCCTGGTCTGACGTACCCGAACCGCCAAATCTTCCTACATTATACTGCATAGTAGCCGCATATCCTACGTCTTTCACTAACTGAGCCACAGCATTGCCTTGTTCAGTAGTATAGTTATTATAGGTATATCTATCCAATATCTTGTCCCAGTGATACGTGCTTTGACTCAAATCGGCTGAAACTGATTGTGTATGCGTTGCGATTACTTCTCCTGTGTATATATTCCTTTCAAAATACTGAAACGTATAACTTACCTCACCTTTTCCGTTTGCTGGATGGTTCCATTTTGTCATGATTTGAGCTGCTGCTGTAGCCGCACAACCCGTAACGGCTCGCCCATTGTAATTACTGTTGTTAAAAGACAATACGGGACACATACCATTGTACGGTACACCTTGGTCATGCTGAATGCTTCCCAACAGAGGTTCAATAGCCGTGTAAGAAGGAGTGGCATACAGCGGTTTGGGAGTCTCATTTTTGACCATATAACTTATCTCTTCGGCATAACGGTCGAGCCAGAACTTGACATTGGTGGGGATATTTTCGGCATCAAACGAGCCTTGTTCCGAATAAGCCAAGATTTGCTTGGCGTTATCGTCTGCCGACACAATAACGAAGCCCTTCTCGCCGTTGTTGATAATATAAAATGCAGGCTTTTCGGCTTCGGTCTGGTTGAAGGTCGTAGCCAACGACAGATTGGACTTCAATGACCTGACCTGCTTTTTGGAAGATGAAGCGGGAGCAAAAAACTTACTTGCCGTTTGTAACGCCTCATTATACGACACCTCTTTCGCCTCAAAAACCAACGCAAAAGACAATAAAGTTAATAGTAAACAATACCGTTTCATTTTCATATCTGTAACAATTTTATGATTTCATAACACCGAGGACGAAGATACAAAAAAAACTTTTTTTCCGTGTAGAAAAAACAAAAAATATCGCAAAAAAAACTCGCTGACAGAATGTCCTGCCAACGAGCCTTGTTGTTATCCTAATAAACGCTTATTTTACCAATACCTTGCGTTTCTTGTCACCCACTTGCACAACGTACACGCCCGCGTGCGGTGCCTTAAACGAAGCCTGCGTCCCTTGCACAGAATACAAGCGATCGCCCAACACGTTGTAGATTTGGATAGCACTCACAGCCGCAGCCTTGACTTCAATGGTCAAGTGATTTGTGGCAACCGTTAGTTTATCGCTGTCCACATCCTCTACAGCAGTCGGTTCGTCAGAGGGATCGGGGTCGTCGTCTTGAACACTATTATCGGTTACACTATACACAACATCCGAAGTTGCATAAACCACCGAACCTGATTGTTCACACGCAAACACAGCCCAGTGTTTCCCTTCTGAAACGCCCACTTTGCTCTTGCTCGACACTTTTTCCACCGTCAAATCGTCATCATCCCAAATCAACAGCACATAATTCGAGGCACTTCCCGACCAAGAAAGCGTATAGGTATCGCCACTTGGGGTTGATGTTAAGTTCGTAGGTTTGTTGTTACGGCTGTAACTCGTGCTGGCAGGATAGATATACACGTTATTTTTACCCACCGCAATTTTATTCTTTACCTTGCCACGATTCCAAATGTACACAGGATAGAAAACACCTACTGCATGATCTTTAGCCGCTACATGCAAATCATACACGCCCGTCTGTACATTGTTCACAAGCGTTGAGATAGAACCTGTGGGCGTTATATCGTTCTGAATTCCACTAAATGCGTAAACAGGCAAATCAATACCCTTATGCGTATTCCCACTTCCGTCTGGTATATCCATTTCTTCTACATTAGCAGTGTTATTCCAAATCATCCATGGTGCAGCACTGCTATACACACGAACATTTTTTTTATACAAAGCATATCCCAAACCTATTCTTGTGATGTCCGTATAACCTAAATTGAAATAGTCATAACCAGCATATACAACGTTGGTTCCAGAAGTTTTAACTGCTTTAAATAAATTTCTTGACTGTTGGTCGGATTTAGTAAACTGGTTGGTCGTTTGGGTATATGATAGATTACGTAAACCTACCTCAACAGGAGTTGTTTTAGTCCCTTTATTGGGTTGGATATGGGTAAGGAAAGCGACATTTGCTGTATAATCTCTTGTCCCAGAACCAGTTCCAGTACCTGTTGGCTTAAACCCTGTCAACTCATAGTAACCATTGCCACTTCCATCCCAACCCCAGTTGATGTGCAGTTTGCCATCGGATTGAATGCCATCGCACACAAAAGCATGTCCTGTATTCCCCACAGGGGCAGTACCTGCAATAAACATAGGACGTCCTGCTTGCAATTCAGCATAAATCTCATCCATCATATCTTCTTCTAAATTCCAATTCATTGTTTCACTTTTACCATTGGCAGAATAGGAAGCATTGAAGGCTACTCTTGTGAGTGATTTATCGTACTTAAAATTATTTACCAATCCTGCTGCCATTGCTTGGTCATTCGAACTTGACTCTTTACCATAAACCATTTTTGCAGCATACCCAATATCTTTCAGCAACTGAGCGATTGCTGTGCCTTGAGCGTCATTATAATTTTGGGATCCTTCCCAATAATTATAAACATATCTATCCAAGATATTTTTCCAATCATACGTACTTTTACTAAAATCAGCTGAAAGAGTTTTACCATTCCAAGAATAACTTACTGTTCCTGTTCCAGTTGCTGGATGTTTCCATTTGGTCATAATTTGCCCTGCTGCTGTTGCCACACAACCCGTAGCGGTTCGTTCTCCGTCTTTCAAAGGACATAAATCGTTATAAGGTGAATTTTGGTTATGTGAGATGTCTCCCAACAAGGGTGAAATTGCCGTATAGGTTGGCGAAGCATAGAGCGGTTTGGGAGTCCCATTTTTTACCATATAACTTATCTCTTCGGCATAACGGTTGAGCCAAAACTTCACATTGGAAGGGATATTGTTGGCATCAAAAGCACCTTCTTCCGAGTAAGCCAAGATTTGCTTAGCATTATCGTCTGCCGACACAATAACGAAGCCCTTTTCGCCGTTGTTGATAACGTAAAATGCAGGCTTTTCGGCTTCCGTCTGGTTGAAGGTCGTAGCCAACGATAGATTGGACTTCAACGCCTTAACCTGCTTCTTGGACGATGAAGCGGGAGCAAAGAACTCACTCGCCGTTTGTAACGCCTCATCATACGACACCTCTTTCGCCTCAAAAACGAACGCAAAAGACAACAAAGTCAATAGTAAAAAATATCGTTTCATTTTCATATCTTTAACAATTTATGATTTCATAACACCGAACACGAAGGTACAAAAAAATAACGAGCAGGAAAAATTTTTGATTAAACAGCCTTTAAATAGTTTTTAATACTCCCGTTATTTGAATAAATTGCGGAACACGTCTGCCACCTTCGCCACTTTGACGATTTGGATTTGCGTTTCTTTGAAAGATAATTTTTGTCCTTGTGGAATAAAAATCTTCTCAAAGCCCAACTTTTCTGCCTCACGAATCCGCTGTTCGATACGATTCACAGGGCGTATCTCGCCTGCCAAACCCACCTCACCCGCAAAGCAGATATTCGGCGAAATGGGCGTATCCATGTTGGAGGACAACACCGCCACCAGCACCGCAAGGTCAATCGCTGGGTCGTTCACCCGCAAGCCACCCGCAATGTTCACAAAGACGTCCTTCTGTAGTAACTTAAAGCCCACCCGTTTCTCCAAGACTGCCAACAGCATGTTCAGTCGCCGTCCGTCAAAGCCCGTGCTACTCCGCTGTGGGGTTCCGTAAGCCGCAGAAGCCACCAAGGCTTGCACCTCAATCAAGAAGGGTCGGATACCCTCAATCGCACCCGCAATGGCTATGCCCGACAAACCCTCCCCGTTATTGGAAAGCAAGAGTTCACTCGGATTGACAACCTCCCGAAGTCCCTCTTGAAGCATCTCGAAGATTCCCAACTCTGACGTGGAGCCAAAGCGGTTTTTTTGTGCCCGCACAATGCGGTACATATAATGTTGGTCGCCCTCAAACTGCAACACCGTGTCCACGATATGCTCCAAAATCTTCGGTCCTGCAATCGTCCCTTCCTTCGTGATGTGTCCGATGATGAAAAAAGGGATGTTATTTTCCTTCGCAAACTGCAGTATTTTAGCGGTGCATTCGCGGATTTGGCTCAAACTACCGAAGGTGGAATCGAGGGTTTCGGTACGGATAGTCTGGATGGAATCGATGACGACTATTTGCGGTTGGATTTGGTTGATATGCTCCAAGATACTCTCCAAAGACGTGTCGCTCAACAGATACAAGTCTTTCGGAGTCCCTTTGAGTCGCTCGGCACGCAGTTTGATTTGTCGCACAGACTCCTCGCCACTTGCGTAGAGTGTTTTCATGTTCTCCATTTGCATCAGCACCTGCAACGCCAAAGTGGACTTGCCAATGCCCGGCTCGCCACCCAACAAGACCAAACTGCCTGGCACCAAACCACCTCCCAAGACGCGATTGAGCTCGCCACAACGCATATCAATCCGCACATCTTCCTCCATCGTAACCTCGCGGATATTGACGGGTTTGGAAGAGGACGTGCCACCGTAGGCTTGCTTCTTGGCAGAGGCTTTTTCGGTTTTCTCTTCCTCGTAGGTTCCCCATTCGCCACAAACGGGGCATTTGCCTAACAGTTGCGGGGCGTGGGCTCCACAGTTGCTGCAGACGTATGTGATAGAAACTTTTGCCATAGTTATATTGTGTATTTAGTGCGTTCTTTGGCTATAATTGTATTTTCAAAAATCGGCTTTGCTTCGTTCAAAAACTCGCTTTGCTCAAGGATTCGGGACGAAAAATGCCCGAGAATCAGTTGTTGGACGTGTGCTTTTTGGGCAATGGTAGCGGCTTGTTTTGCGGTAGAATGACGGTATTTGGTGCATTTATCCGCATCTTGCTCAGTGTAAGTCGCCTCGTGGTAGAGGGTCTGCACGCCTTCAATGAGCGGGATGATTTTTTCGGAATACATCGTGTCGGAGCAGTAAGCATAACGTTTTATCGGCTCTTGGTCGCGGTGATGTTCGGTGAACAAAAAGCCACAGGTCGGCACACGATGTTTGAGTGGAATGGTCTCAATGGTGAGCGTTCGGTCGCTGTAAATCGTTTCGTGTTTGCGAGGATTGATGGCGTGGAAAATAATCTCGTAGGTGAGGTCTTTGTAGTGATAATCCAGCCACGGTTGCAACAGTTTTTGCAAGTCGGGATGAGCGTAGATGTGCATCGGTTGGGTGCGTTTGAGCATACCTAAGGTACCCAATAATCCCATCACACCAAAGCAATGGTCGCCGTGCAAATGCGAGATAAGCAGGCTATAAAATCGTGCAATTTTGATTCCCATTTGTCGCATCGTTATTTGCGTTCCTTCGCCACAGTCAATCATAAATTTTTTATCGCAAATCTGTACGATTTGACTGGATGGTGAGTTTTGAGGCGTAGGGATTGCACAACCGCAACCGAGTATTGTTACATCTGCTTCCATCATCAAAACCTATTGGCATGACTTTTTACATCGCACCAATAGCCTATTTATTTATACAAAAAACGTTTTATAGACCGTTTGGGTGTCTTTTCAAACTCTTTTTCCACCACTTCGACCTCGCTGACTTTGGAATACGCAGGAAGTTGTTTGTTGAGGGCTTGCAGGTTGGCTTGCATCTGCTTTTGCACGGCTTCCATGCCCAGTTCGGCTATCTGCTCAGAGTACACCAAAGCCACGATTTTGCCTTTGCGATCCAAAACAATCGATTCCGTAACGCCTTCCAAATCGTTCAGTTTTTCCTCAATTTCTTCGGGATAAATGTTCTGCCCAGAGGGTCCCAAAATCATATTTTTATTGCGTCCTTTGATGAATATATTGCCTTCTTTGTCAATAATTCCAATGTCGCCCGTCCGCATCCAACCGTCATCGGTGAAGATTTGTTGGGTGGCTTGCTCGTTTTTGTAGTAGCCAATCATCACGTTATCGCCTTTGACAAGCAACTCACCTTCCACTTTGTCGGGTTGTTCGGAATCCACTTTTATCTGCATCCTATCCACCACTTTTCCGCACGAATGTTCCTTAAATTTTTGCCATGCTTCGTAGGACAACAGCGGACCACACTCGGTCATACCATAACCAATCGTAAAAGGTAACTTCACTTCCTTCATACACTCTTCCACGTTGGCATTGATGGGTGCTCCACCGATAATCAACACCTCCAATTTGCCACCAAACAGTTTCATCAGTTTGGAGCGAATCTTTCGGCGTAGCAAATCTTGGATGATGGGGGTTCGCCAAATCACCTGCACAAGCGGTTTGCTGAGCATGGGCAAGATACCTTTTTTGAAGATTTTTTCAATCACCAACGGAACCGTCAAAATCATATACGGTTGATACTCTGCAAACGCTTTGAGCATAATCGTTGGAGCCAAGTTACCCGTGATAAACACTACGCGGGTACCTCCAGCCAACTGATACAAGAACTCAAACATCAACCCAAACATGTGTGCCAACGGCAAAATACCTACTGTCGTCTTGCTCGGACCGTTCGGGATATGCTCCAAGCCAAAAATCACATTGCTGCTCAAACTACGGTGGGTTAACATCACCCCTTTGGGCGAACTCGTCGTACCCGAAGTGTAGTTGATGAGTGCCAACTCGTCCAAGTTGTTGGTTGGGTAGTCCAAGTCCAAGCCATCGGGATACTTGGCTTGATAAGCGGCTTCAACGTCTTCCCAAGTAACTTTATTCGTTTTGGTGTCCAACACCTTGAAGTTATCCACCAACGAGATGAGGGCTTGCAAACCTGCCATTTTAGAGGCATCTACCCGATTGATTACACCCGCTCCCACAAAGAGAATCTTCGTATCCGAATGTGCCACCAACTCGTAAATATCGTCGCTCGTAAAGTCGGGCAACAAACTCACAGCCACCGCACCATACGTCTCCACTGCCAAGAAAGCCACTGCCCAATTAGACGAATTCCTACCACAAAGTGCAATTTTATCGCCTTTTTTTGCCCCCAATTTCTCCAACAAAATATGAATTTTCGCCACCTGTTCCGCCAACGCCCGATAGGTATAAGAAATCGGCGAATCGTAATCGACCAACGCCACAGACGAAGGATAGCGAATAATGGTATGGGCAATGAGCGTTAAATAATGCTTCATAACATTACAATTTTTCAATCATTTCTTTCAATTTACTTTTGGTAGCAACGCCCACGTTACGCTCCACCAACTCACCATTTTTGAAAAACAAAATCGTAGGGATATTCATAATGCCGTACTCGGTGCTGAGTTCCATATTATCATCAACATTCACTTTCCCAAAGACAACTTTCCCCGCTAATTCTTGCTCTAATTCGTCCAACACAGGTGATAACATTTTACATGGACCACACCACGGAGCCCAAAAATCAAATACTACAATCGAATTGCTTTCCAATGTGGTTTTAAAATTTTCATTCGTAATTTCTTTCATAATCTTAACATTTAAAGGTTTATTTATAAAAATGCCAATGCAACCCTGCCTTAAACATGTCTGGATTGTAAGGATAGGATGGCATGGCAAAGTAACTTGCACGTTTCATCATTCGCCTATTGAAGTGGTTATATTGTGCATATAATCCCAATCGCAACTGCTTCAAATAGAAGTTGATGTAGCCATTCAATCGCGGATAATCGCCTATTCGTCTTTGCTTTTGGACGGCGAATTGTCCGAGTGCTGGGTTGAGAAGCGGAGCATAGTATTTGCTAAAAAACTGCATATCTACTCCAATTTGAGCATCTAACGCTTTGAACCAAGTGCCGTGATAGTACAAATTATGGTACAAGATGAAATCAGGCACCGAAATAATCTCTCTGGAAGCGTGTTGATAAACCACCCTATTGTCCAGATTTATCCACGGAGTCGTGATGTCCACCGAAGCGTCCGCACCAACAATCTGCACATTCCCGTCATATTGAACGGGATTTGATAAGTCCTCAAAATAGATGTAGTTCGACACATTTTCAAAGTTAAACGTCAAACGCATTTTCAGCCATTCGGTCGGATAATTCAATGTACCCGAGAGCAAATAACGGTAGGTCTTGTCAAAATCGTTTTCCCATTTGTAATGGTTGGAGAAGTAGTTTTGCAAAAAATAGTCGGGCGTTTCGTTTTTGATGTATGCCCGAACAGCGAGCGTCATTGTGTCTTTGCCCAACTTAAATAGGCTCAACAGATGCCCGTTTAGTGCAAATTCGCCCAATTTATAACCCAACAAACACACTTCGCCATCAAATCCATAGCGGAAAAATCGCCCATGATGCTTGAACAACGCCCCTCCCACAAACGTACTGTTTTTCCACGTATGCCCCAGAATCGTGTCGGCAAAGCGGTGCAACGCATACACGCTATCCATCAAAGCCACATCGTTATTGAACGGAGGCAACACATGAGACGGGTCGGCATAGCGTATTGGATACGAATAGCGGTGGCACTCGTTACGAGCAAAAGCCGTGATTCCGAACTTCAATCGGGTGTTAAATTCCTCGTTAAATGTAACCGAAAGCGTGTTGCTGATGGTCAAAACCCGCGTTGTATCCAAAGTTGATTCGGTATTGCGGAAGGTGTTGGTGTAAAAAGAGTCCTGATTCTCCCTTTCTCGGTACCGTTTGGTGGAATTATTGATGTCAAAAGCGTGCGAAAACGTGATTATCGGCACAAATTTTATGGCAACCGAATCTTTCTCTTCCCAATTGCCTTGTGCATTTTGTTCGCTATACGTGATGATTTGCTCGCGTTCAGCACCAATGCTATAACTCTGTTGCAATAAGCCCATAACGTACTTAAAAGACGACATTCCTGTCATATTTATCGGCAAATCGTATGGCTCCAACTCCCTGTCGCCCACGTCAATTGGATTTTGCACGCCACCATTTTCGTAGTTGCGTAAAGTGGTGAAAGAAGCCGCAGCATGCAGTCTATACTTATCGCCAATATACGAACTAAAAATGGAGCCATTGAAGGATTTTCCGCTCTGTTTATCGTACAACCCGACTGCATTGAGATAGTTTGCACCCAAACCAACATTGAATTTTCGGCTCACATTACCTGTAAAAAACAGTCGCAAGTCGTTTTCATCGTGGTAGGTCTTGAAGCCACGCCGATAAATAAACTTGGAAAAAGGCGTGTTCGTTTGGTAAAAACGCATATCCTGAGCCGTCGTAATATACGGAGCGTACGCATTGCCGAACAGGAAATCCATCTTTTTCTGGCGTTCAAACCACACACGCGACTCAATGGGTGAAATCAAATTGCCGTTGTAAGAAGACGAAATACTGTAATCTTCAATGATGTTTCGGTTCGCTAAATTCCAAAACGAAGTATCTACATCCACCCTATTTTCCCAGCCGAACGATTGCGAAAGCGTCCACGCACGGATATTCGGCTCAAATCCTTTGCCAAAAAGCGTGAATGGACACAATAAAAGTAATATGAAAACAGCCCTACTTCTTTGCACGCAATTTTTTCACTTCACTTTCTAATTTCGTAATTTGTTTGTTTTGGTTATCAATTTGCGTCAATAACTCGTTCAATTCCTCGTTTTCAATCGTAATTGGATACTGCTCTGCCACTCGCTCCAAGAAGTCGGAAAGAATGTTCATATAGTTGATGAACGCATCGTATGCCGACTCGTAACGCGTAATGCCCGGCTCAATGAAGTTCATGTTTTGGAAATGCTCCACCGATTGCAGTTTAAGCCAATCCAATTTGAGGGTTTTATCTTTGCACAAATGCACCCTATCGGCAACGGCAAACAACTTCTGCAAAGCCTCTTGCTGCAAGTCATTTCCGTTATAAATCCGCACGTTTTTCATCGCACCACTCCACGTAATCGTTTCGGGCGAAGACAACCGACCACCGTCAGACGTTACTTTTTTAGCGGCTTCCGAAGGCATCACAAACTTCATGTTGTTCGAAAGGGCGTAGTAAGGTATCATTTTCAAAAACTCAAAAATACCTGTGCCTTGATTTTGACGGCAACCAAACGTATCGGCACCGACCCAGATATTGAATAACTCGTCTTGTTCAGGCAGTTCATTCAGGCAACGAACATATTTTTCGGAATCAAACGGGAAACCATACCAATTCGGGTCAGAAAAATGGAAGGTCAACTCATCGCTCAAATCCATATTACGAGCCAACAGAGTCATTTTGGGAGCAATCGAAGCATGGAAAACCATATTGGGCGATTTGCCACCCAACAACTGTTTTGCACCCTCTATCATCTGCGTTTTGTAGCCCAATTTTTCCAACGTGATAACCCGTTCGTCGTTGAACATCAACTCGGTATTAAAAACAGTTGTCGAAGTAACTTTGAAGAGGTCTTCAATCTTCTTTTGTTGGGCATTTAATTGCTCTATAAACTCGCTTTCGCTATACTCGCTCGCCAACGAATACGAATACGGCACTGCCACAAACTCCACGCAACCCGTTTGTGCCAACGTCCGCAACATATCTATCATCGCGGGATTGTAGATTTCAAACATCTCAATCGTCAAGCCCGAAATCGCCAAAGCACAACGGAAACGCTGCTTGCTCATGCTTATCATCTCCTCCAAAACCTTGCACAAAGGCATGTAGGAAGTGTTGACCATATATTCCACCACTTCACTCGTGTGCATTTCATCGTAGTAATAGTGGTCTGTTCCCATATCAAAGAAGCGATAACGTTTCAACGAATAGGGCAACGACATTTGAAAACAAAAACATATATTTTTCATAAAAATCAGTGTTACAAGGTTAATATCTAATCAAAGAATCGTAAATTTTTCGCAATTTTAAGCCCGCATCATACCAGCGAATGTTATTCACCTCTTGCATTCCTAACTCGCGAAGTGATTTATACATGGCTGGATACTTCACAATAGCGTACACAGCGTCTGCCATAGCGTCTATGTCCCAATAATCGGTTTTGATGGCGTGGGTCAAAATCTCCGCACAACCCGATTGTTTGGAAATAATCGAAGGCGTTCCAATCTGCATGGCTTCCAGAGGCGAAATACCGAATGGTTCGCTCACCGAAGGCATCATGTAAACGTCCGAGTCGGCTAACATCTCCTGCACCTGCCGTCCTTTAAGGAAGCCCGTGAAATGGAAATGGTCAGCGATGCCACGTTGTGCAACCATCTTAATCATTTTTTCCATCATATCGCCCGAACCAGCCATCACAAAATGCACATCACGCGTCTTGCTAAGCACTTGCGATGCCACTTCCACAAAAAATTCGGGTCCTTTTTGCATCGTGATTCGTCCCAAAAAGGTTACGACTTTGGTTTTGTGGTCGTGTTTGACGTATGTTTCCACGTCTTTGAGTGGTTCAACCGCATTATGCACTGTGGACACCTTGTCAGGGTGCTGGAAATACTTTTCAATCACCGTCTGACGCGTCAGATTACTTACGCAAACGATGTGGTCGGCATTATCCATTCCGCGTTTTTCGATGTCGTACACAATCGGATTGACGTTGCCACGCGAGCGGTCAAAATCGGTTGCATGGACGTGTACCACCAACGGTTTGCCCGAGATTTGCTTTGCAAAAACGCCTGCCGAATAGGTCAACCAGTCGTGCGAATGAATTATATCAAACGCCAAACTATGTGCCAAAACGCCTGCCACAGCCTCGTAATTGCTGATTTCTTCCAATAGATTATCGGGGTAGCGTCCTGAAAAATTCACACAACCCAAGTCGTCCGTACCGATACGCCGAAAATCATAACGGATATTATCGCGATAATGGTAATACTCCTCAGGGCTCATTTTGCCTTGCAAACGTTGATAGACGTAATCGTAATTGTTGTCTTTCCACACAATCGGAACGTAACTTGCCCCAATAATTTTCAAAAACGACTGGTCTTCATCGCCCCACGGCTTGGGTAAAACGAACGTATTTTCGATGTCGCCTTGCTGTGCCAAGCCTTTGAGTAAGCCATAGCACGCTGTTCCTAATCCTCCTAAGATGTGCGGAGGAAATTCCCAACCAAACATTAGTGTTTTCATACTTCTTCCTCCTTATTTATCATTTTTTGAACTCCTTGATACAATCGAATAACGGCTTCCACACTGGGTGCATAACTGATCGCTCCGTGTCCTCTGAACGGAGGGTTTCCGTCGTACAACTCGTTGATGGTACCGATGCACAACTCGCGAAGGTCGGCTTCGTAACCGTCCAAAATACGTTTCAGGAAGCCTTCACCACTCTTCTTGTAAACCCGCAAATAAGCCACGCCATACGCAGCAATCGTCAATGGCCACACGGGACCGTTGTGGTAGTTGTGGTTACGTTCCGTCTGCGAACCTACGTAGAATGGCCGATAGTTGCCACTCTTGGGCGAAAGGGTACGCAAGCCTTTGGGCGTTAGCAACTCTTTGGTACAGATGTCCACGACTTTCTTCTGTTGTTGATAATCCAATGGCGAATAAGGCAAGGAAACAGACCAAATCTGATTGGGTCGCACTTCCCTATCGCAATAACTATCAATCACATAATCGTACAAATAATTGCCATTCCAGAACACTTTTACAAAGCCATCTTGCACCAAAACGGAGTCGTAATCAAACATATCAGCCTTCTTTTCGTCTCCCAAACAAGTCGCCAACTCGTGTGCAAACTTGAGGGCATTGTACCAAAGGGCGTTAATTTCCACCACATAACCTGTCCGAGGCGTGATGGGACGACCATTTTCGACAGCATTCATCCATGTAGCGGGACGGTCAATGCCATTCACCCACAGCAAGCCGTTTGCGTGTCGTTGAACGCGAGGATGTTTGCTTTTAACAAAGGCGATAACATCAAAAATCAGTTTGCCGTATTTTTTGGCTATCTCTTCAATAGGTTTATATTCCTTATATTCTTGTATGGAGCGAATAAACCAGAGCAACGCATCGGGTTCATCTAATTCTTGCAAGCCGATATTTTCCTGCTTTCCTGCGATAAAATCTTTGATTTCATGCACGGCAGTATCGTCAATGATGGCTTTCCAATAATCGGGTCGCCCAACGGCCATCGTGCAGGCACAAACCGAGAAAAATTGCTCGCGTGCAGTGGCATTAAACCACGGATAACCTGCCAAGAGATAGCATTTATTCTCTTTGCGTTTATAGAATTGTTGTGCCGAGTTTGCCAAAAAATCAAACATATTCTCTTTGACGGGACGAAGTTCCTCTTCTTTCGCCCATAAAGTGCGTAATTTCGTAGCAGGTACTTCGGAAACGCCAGCCGAAAAGATGACACTTTCGTTCACTTTCAACGGCACTTCAAAATAACCCGGTTGCAACAAATCTTCCCGAAACTCGTAGCCGCGTTCCTCTTCTTTGTAGTACTTGATGCCGTTGTACCAATGCGGTTCGTGACAGTAAGTTGTTTTGCGTGAAAGTTGCATATACAGCGTAGGGAAGCCGTTGTACATGCAGATTTTGCGTCCATTGGGAATCTCGTCCATATTAGCGTTTGCACGGTCATTTTGGTGCGTCAATTCGTTCACATTACGAAAGGCTAAAAGGGGTCTCAGACGCAATTTTACCTCACCACTTCCCGCTTCAAGCATCGTATAACGAATCAAAACACGTGGCTCAAAACTAACCAATAAACGTTCTTTTACAATAATAACCGAACCAACTCGATACGTGATTTTATTGGCACGCACACAATCAAACTCCCGAATATACTTATGTCCATTGGGAGCAAAAATATCGTATCCGTAATGATGAACCGCCAAATTAAATTCCGCACCATACTGCACAACCGTTTCGTCCAAAGACGAAAGTAAAACATAATTTCCGTCATCCAGTCCTGTCCCCTCTATTGGCAACGTCAACAATCCGTGATACTTACGTGTGTTACAGCCAATGAGCGAAGAAATGCTAAACACACCCGTCCGATTGGTGTTAAGGATTTCTTTACTTAACGTGCGTCCTATGTTTTGTAGGTCACGTTTATCAAAACTTATATAACTCATAGGCAATCTATTTTATTGATTTTCAATTTAATAATCTCACTAAAATACCATCTTTGGTGTGTACTACCAGCGTATGATGCAGGTTTTCAAGTCGTACTTTTTCACCCGATGTATTCAGTACCAAATTTTCGCTGCAATCTTTGTATTCAACGTCTCCATTGATGGTTGCGTTTGCGTGCTCATCCTTTTTGCTCAACTCATAAATTGCTTCCCATGCACCCAAATCATTCCAACCAAAAGATGCAGGTAAAACGTACACATTAGCCGCTTTTTCCAATAGTCCGTAGTCAATACTGATGCTCTCGCACGTGGGAAAAACGTTCGCAATAAACGCTGGTTCCTTCGCCGTATTCAACTTGTCCAAACCATCTTCAAAAACGGACAATAATTTCGGTAAATGTGTCTGAAAAGCGTTTTTCACACTCGTCAAACTCCAAAGAAAGATGCCAGCATTCCAAAAATAATTTCCATCTTGTAAAAATTGCTCGGCTACTTCTTTGTTGGGTTTTTCGGTGAATTTTTTCACCTTAAAGATTTCCTTTTCTTGTGCCACATCTTTTTGGATGTAGCCATAGCCCGTGTGCGGATGCGTGGGTTGAATGCCCAACGTAAGCAAACTATCGTGCGTTAGTACAAAATCGAAGCCCGTTTGCAATTTTTGCAAAAAGCCATCCTCGTTTTGTATGTAATGGTCGCTGGGTGCTACCACCATCGCAATGTCTTCCGCATTACAGCCTTCCTGCTTGGCTTGTGCCATGATATGAGCCACCGCATAGGCGATACACGGAGCCGTATTCCGTCGCATTGGCTCACAAAGGATTTGAGAAGAAGCGATTTGCGGAATCTGTTCCATCACCAACTCCCGATAGCGTTCATTGGTTACAATCAAGATTTGTTCGGCAGGAATCAACTTATTCAGTCGCAAAAACGTATCTTGCAACAAGCTTTTTCCCGTTCCTAACAAATCCAAAAACTGCTTCGGCTTTTCGTCAGTACTATACGGCCAGAGACGTGTTCCACCGCCCCCAGCCATAATAATACCGAACAATATCGCACCATTTTTTTGCTTTAACATAATAAGGAATCAATGTATCACTAAATTTCCCAATGCTCCAAATTGGCCGTTAAATCGTCAAACGTTTTTGCTTTTGCTTTGGCACGAACGTTTTCAATTTGCGTATGCACGGCTTGGTCATACGTTGCTTCTTCCACGCTACGAATAACGCCCAAAGCGATAGGCAACTCCGTATCGGCATCAAACGAAGCCATATCCGTGTACTTTTCGTACCCCATCAAAGCGAGCATACGGTGCAACGTCATATCTTTGGTTTTAGCATCGTGTACCAGAACGCGTGGGTCGTTTGCATCAACCACAATGAGTTTTGGGAACGCACTTTGCGAATTATCCAAAGCCAAACCTTTATCTTGGTTAGCACCAAAAATCATTTTTTCGCCATGTTTGAGCAAAATAGTACGGTCGGCACGAGTGTTGCGGTCAGCAATCCAGTTATGGGTACCATTATTAAATATGACACAATTCACCAAGCACTCTACCACCGATGCACCTTTGTGCAAGTGGGCTTGTTTGAGGCAATCTACCGACGTGGGCATATCAACGTCCAACGTACGTGCATAGAACGTTCCACCTGCACCCATAATCAATTCCGAGGGGATGAAAGGACGCTCAACCGTACCAAATGGACTGGATTTACTAACGAAACCTTTGGGCGATGTGGGCGAATACTGACCTTTTGTCAAACCATAAATTCGGTTGTTAAAGAGGCAGATATTCAAATCCACATTACGGCGAATCTCGTGAATGAAATGGTTACCACCGATAGCAAAACAGTCGCCATCACCGCTCATTTGCCAAACGGTTATGTCTGGATGAGCCGTTTTAACACCCGTTGCAATCGCACCACCACGACCGTGAATCGTATTAAAACCATACGTGCTGATGTAGTGGGGCATACGTGACGAGCAACCGATACCCGAAATAACTGCTATTTGATGAGGTGGCACTCCAACTTCAGCCATCGCCTTTTGCAATGCCATCGCTACTGCGTGATCACCACAACCTGGGCAAAAACGTACATATTGATCTGACTTAAATTGACTTGCTTCCATAATTATAAACTTTTAATAAATTCAACAATTCTTTCAACCGCAAATGGCTGTCCCATAATTTCGTTATATTGCAAGAAATCAATCTTAAATTGAGAACGCAACAGAGAGGCAAATTGTCCTGTATTCAACTCACACACGACAACTCGTTTGTATTTTTTCAGCACTTCTTCGGTGTTCTTGGGAAGTGGATTGATGTAATTGAAGTGAGCCAAAGCACAGCCTAACTCATCAGCACAAACGTGCAAATGACCTTCGGTAGAGCCCCAACCAACCAACAATGTATCCGAGTTTTCATTTCCTTGCACTTTGAGCAACGGCATACGATTAGCCACTTGGTCAACTTTTGCTTTACGTGCCAACACCATCTTTTGGTGATTTTCGGGGTTGGTAGAAATCGTACCTTTTGCAAAATCGCGTTCCAAACCTATATTGCGGTGCTCAAAACCTTCCATTCCTGGGTAAGCCCAGTAGCGAACATTGTTTTCGTCTCGTAAAGCGGGATTATATTGTCCTTTGAACTTATCAGGAACACCTTGCGGTTTGATGGCTGGTAACGAAGCGAGCGAAGGAATCTTCCAAAGGCTTGTTCCGTTTGCTAAATAGGTGTCAGTCAACAAGATAACGGGGGTCATATTCTCCAATGCAATTTTAGCGGCTTCGTAAGCAAATTGGAAGCAATTCGCCGAAGAAGATGCTGCCAAAACTACGGCTGGACATTCACCATTACGGCCATACACGGCTTGCAACAAGTCGGTTTGTTCGGTCTTGGTAGGTAAGCCCGTCGAAGGACCACCACGTTGCACGTCAATCACCACCAACGGCAACTCTGCCATCACTGCCAAACCAACGGCTTCCGACTTCAACGACAAACCAGGACCCGAAGTAGAAGTAACTGCCAAATCGCCTGCAAAAGAGGCTCCGATAGCCGTACAAACGCCTGCGATTTCGTCTTCGGCTTGCACAACCACCACGCCCATATCCTTGCGTGCAGCCAACTCCTGCATAATATCCGTAGCAGGTGTGATAGGATACGAACCCAAGAAAAGTTGCTTCCCACTCTTCTGTGCTGCTGCTATCAAACCGTACGCAGTAGCCGTATTTCCAGCGATAGAAGTATATGTTCCGTGAGGCAAACCTTCGGATTTTTCGATATTAACCGTTTGGATATTCAACGCCGTGTTATTTCCGTAGTTGTATCCGTCCGTCAGCACTTTCGTATTGGGAGCAATCAACGCTGGTTTTTTAGCGAATTTGCCTTCCAAGAAGTGAATGGCTTTATCGATTGGACGATTAAACAACCAACAAACCACACCCAAAGCGAACATATTACGCGATTTGAGGATGGATTTGTTGTCCATGCCCGAATCTTTCAACGACTCTTTGGTGAGCGTCGTCAGTGGCACAGGCACGATTTGCACTGTTTCAGGCAACTGCAATTCCGTGAACGGATTTTCCGTTTTGAAGAGTGCCTTCTCTAAGTCTGCCTTGGTGAACGAGTCGGTATCGACTATCACTACTGCATTGGGTTTAAAGAGCGAATCGGCTGGATTGAAAACGGCTTTAGGGTCGTTGAATTTCGAACCTAATGCACACACTTTCAAAGCCGCAACGTTCATCGCCACAATCACATCGGCTTTATCACCGGGAGTATAAACGCCCGAGCCTAAATTTACTTGAAAACCGCTTACACCGCTGAGGGTTCCTTGCGGGGCACGAATTTCGGCTGGGAAATCAGGCAAAGTGGAGATTTCATCACCCAAAATTGCCGACAAGCTGGAAAACATATTTCCAGTCAATTGCATTCCGTCGCCAGAGTCGCCGCAAAAGCGAACAACAACATTTTGCTTGTTCATTACTGTAATTTTTATGGTTTATATTTTGGTTATATTTTATTCTCATCCTACTGCTCCTTCCAACGAAACTTGCAGCAGTTTTTGTGCCTCTACTGCAAACTCCATCGGCAGTTTATCCATCACTTCTTTTGCATAGCCATTTACAATCAGACCTATCGCCGTTTCCTTGTCAATGCCTCGTTGCTGACAGTAAAACAGCTGCTCTTCCGAGATTTTACCCGTCGTGGCTTCGTGTTCTACGGTCGCCGTGGGGTTGGCAATCTGCATATCGGGGAACGTGTGAGCCCCGCATAAGTCGCCCAACAAAAGCGAGTCGCATTGCGTGTAATTGCGGGCTTTATCGGCATTCGGAACCACTTTTACCAAGCCTCGATAACTATTCTGACTCTTGCCTGCCGAGATACCTTTGCTGATGATTCGCGACCGCGTGTTTTTGCCCAAATGAATCATTTTGGTGCCTGTGTCGGCTTGCTGAAAGTGGTTGGTGAGGGCAACCGAGTAAAACTCCGCAGACGAGTTATCGCCTTTGAGGATACAAGAGGGATACTTCCACGTTATGGCAGAACCCGTTTCCACTTGCGTCCAACTCAACCGAGCGTTCTCGTGCGTGATGCCTCGCTTGGTTACAAAGTTATAAATGCCTCCCTTGCCTTCTTTGTCGCCTGGGTACCAATTTTGCACCGTTGAATACTTCACCTCCGCGTCTTTATGCACCACAATCTCCACGATAGCGGCATGCAACTGGTTCTCGTCTCGCATGGGAGCCGTGCAACCCTCCAAGTAACTCAGATAACCACCCTCGTCACACACGAGCAACGTCCGCTCAAACTGCCCCGTATTCGAAGCATTGATGCGGAAATAGGTGGAGAGTTCCATCGGACAGCGAACACCCTTTGGCACATACACAAACGAGCCATCGGAGAACACTGCCGAGTTCAGCGAAGCGTAAAAATTATCCGTATAAGGCACAACCGACCCCAAGTATTTTTGCACCAAATCGGGGTATTGCTGCACGGCTTCCGAGATGGAACAAAAAATAATTCCTTTTTCTGCCAATGTCTCGCGGAAAGTCGTTTTGACCGACACGGAATCCATCACCGCATCAATCGCCATCCCTTTGCTCAAAGCCTCGCGTTCCTCCAACGGGATACCCAACTTATCAAACGTTTTGAGGATTTCCTCGTCGATAGGTTCGTCTTTTTGGGACTTTTTCAGCGGGTCGGCATAGTACGAGATGGCTTGAAAATCAATCGGTGGGATGTCCAAATGAGCCCACATCGGCACGGGCATGGTTTGCCATTTTTGAAACGCTTTTAGCCGAAAATCCAACAACCAAGCGGGTTCATTCTTCTTCTGCGAAATCAAACGTACCACGTCTTCGTTCAACCCCACAGGAATAATGTCCGTCTCTACGGAGGTCGTAAAACCATACTTGTATTCTTGGTTCGTAATATCGGCTAAAAACTCATTCGCCATTGTTTTACCAAGTTAGTACCAAACGGAAATGGTGGTTTCCTGGCTTATAACTCTTATCTTCTTCATACTTAAAGTCAGATGCTCTAAAATGAAATTCCACCCAGCCTATTCCAAAAACATAATCCACTGTCTCTGTATAAAATTCCCATTGATTATTCGCTTCATCAACACACTTTTCATAATGGCGAGTATAGGGTAATTCGCGTTGATACTCGTTTTCGGCTATTTCTTTTGGGGCATCGAAATTATAATTATGTATCACATAACATTTTACATTTCCATTAAGGTAAATAAACTCATCTAATGCAGGCACCTCTACCTCTTTAAAAAAATAATGATTGTTATATTGTTCATCAGGATTTTCTGCTTCAGCCGCAACACCATATTCCCAATCTGCCTCTAACACATCAATATCCACGATTTTCCAATTCATTCCTTCACCTGGTAGTCCTGGTTCCCCTTTTTCGCCTTTTGGACCGATACACGAGGTTAAAAACACACTACAAAATACAATACAACTTACTAAAAACTTATTCATAATTTTTCAAATTTAAACAGTCATTATTTCTTTTTCTTTGATGGCATACAAGTCATCGATTTTTTTGAGGTATTTGTCGTGGATTTTTTGCACATTTTCTTCGGCATCTTTTTCGGCATCTTCCGACATTCCCTCTTTGATTTGTTTTTTCAATTTTTCAATCGCATCACGGCGTGCATTACGGATGGAAACCTTCGCATTTTCCGCTTCAGCCTTGCATTGTTTGGTCAACTCTTTACGGCGTTCTTCGGTGAGCGGCGGAATAACCAAACGAATACTTTCGCCATTGTTGCTCGGAGCCAAACCGATATTGGAATTGATGATGGCACGCTCAATGTCCGCAAGCATTTTCTTCTCCCAAGGTTGGATTTGAATCGTGCGTGCGTCTGGCGTTGTAAGGGTTGCCACACCCGAAAGTGGCGTTACAGTGCCATAATAATCAATTTTAATCGGGTCTAATAACTTCACAGAGGCTTTGCCAGCACGGATATGCGAAAGAGCGTCCTCCAAGAACACTACCGCCGATTGCATGGCTTCTTCTGCAGCCTGTGAAATAACTTTACTATCTATCATATTTCAAAATTTTAAGGAGTTACTAATGTTCCAATTTGTTCGTTATCAATTACTTTTTCCAAATTGCCCACGATGTCCATATTAAACACGTACATCAGCATATTGTTTTCCTGACACATCGCGAAAGCCGTCATATCCATCACCCGCAAGTTCTTTTCCATTGCATCGTGGTAGGTGATGGTGGAAAACTTCTTGGCAGAAGGGTTCTTTTCTGGGTCGCTGTCGTAAATGCCATCTACACGCGTGCCTTTGAACAAAATATCGGCTCCAATCTCCACTGCCCGTAGTGCCGAAGCCGTATCGGTGGTAAAAAATGGACTGCCTGTTCCCCCAGCAAAAATCACCACATAACCTTCTGTTAAGAGGCTTTTTGCTTTGTCGGGGTTGTAGTATTCAGCAATCGGTTCCATTCGCACGGAGGTCAGCACTTTTGTTTTCTGTCCCATTGCGTTGAGGGTTGAGCAAAGTGCCAAAGCGTTGATGCAGGTTGCCAACATACCCATCTGGTCGCCGTGTACCCTATCGATGCCCGTCTTTAAGCCCGACACGCCCCGAAAGATATTGCCTCCACCAATGACAATGCCCACTTGCACGCCTTTATTGACAATGGTTTTGATTTGCGTGGCGTACTGTTCCAACTTCTCAGCAAGGATACCGTTTCCTGTACCCCCAGCCAGCGACTCGCCCGATAATTTTAATAAAATCCGTTTATACATCACTTTTCTTCTTGATACCACGAGGCATACATTGCGTAGTTGTGAGCAATTTTCTTATTTATTTCGTTCGTCTGTTCGGGGTCTGCCTTTTTGATAAACTTTGCAGGCACCCCACCCCACACTTCATAGGGTCCGATTTGCGTATTTTTAAGCACCAATGCACCCGCTGCCACGATGGCACCCTCGCCGATATGAGCCCCATCCAAAACGGTCGAACCCATACCAATCAGTGCATAGGAGTCAATGTCCGCACCGTGAATGGTTACGTTATGCCCAATGGACACGTAGTCGCCGATATGAATCTGGGATTTTTCGTAGAGCGTATGCAACACCGCACCGTCTTGGATATTGACGTGATTGCCGATACGAATCGAATTCACATCGCCTCGCACAACCGCTCCAAACCACACCGAACAACCCTCGCCGATGATGGTGTCGCCGATAACCGTTGCATTATCTGCCAAAAAACAACCTTTTCCGATTTGAGGCGTAAAACCTCTTACTGAGCAAATTATAGCCATATTATTGAGCGTTAATGATTGCACTAAAATCTTCTGCCTTCAAACTTGCTCCACCAATCAAGCCACCGTCAATGTCGGGCTTGCTAAATAACTCGGGAGCCGTCTTGGGATTGCACGAACCACCGTACAAGATAGTCGTACTTGCTGCCAAGTCGCCATACTTTTCCTGCACCAACTCGCGAATATACTTGTGCATTTCTTGAGCTTGTTCGGGCGTTGCCGTCAAACCTGTTCCGATAGCCCAAACGGGTTCGTATGCGATGACGATTTGCTTAAATTGTTCAGCCGAAAGGTGGAAAAGTCCCTCTTGCAGTTGTTGTTTTACGATTTGTTCTTGTTTGTTGGCTTCGCGTTCTTCCTTCGTTTCGCCCACACAGAAAATCACTTTGAGGTTATTTTCCAATGCCAAGTTCACTTTTTCTTGCAAAATAGCATTCGTCTCGTGATAGTAGGTGCGTCTTTCCGAATGCCCCAAGATACAGTATGTTGCACCCGTTGAAGCCACCATAGCAGCCGACACCTCGCCCGTGAAAGCACCAGAGGCCTTATCGGCACAGTTTTGAGCCGCAACTTGAATAAACTTATTGTCTTTCAATAAATTACATGCGGTCGTCAAGTGAATAAACGGCACTCCAATCACCACAGCACACGCTGGATTGGAAATCAGTTTATCTAATTCTTTGATTAACGTTTCGCCTTCTTGCAGGGTTTTGTTCATTTTCCAGTTCCCTGCCACCATTTTACGATTATTCATATTATCTATTTCTTAAATTATACTTGTCTATAATTATGCCATCTTTTACAACCATCACACCCGGATTAGCTCGCACAATCGTTTTGAGCGTGATTGGGTCGCAAAAACATATCGGCAACGCCACTTCCAATTGGCTTTGAAGCAGTTCTATATCCTCTTGCAATGAACTTGTAACGAGATAAACAGGCTCACCTTTGGCGGTACATTCCTCAAACAAAGCCCGAATTTTCGGCAACAATTTCATATTGCTTTTTTGCAAATTATACATAATAACCAAATACACAGGCACTTCCGAAGTCAGAATATCGTAGGTTATTACGTCCAAATCCTCAGTCGTAATCTCAAAATCGTGAATCGGTGGCTCGTACCCTTTTTTAACCAACTTACTATTCTGGCGAACGAACGTCCAACCACCCTCTTTGGGATAATCGTTGATAGTAAATTCTTTTTCGTTGCCGTTTTGGTCGGCATAAATGAGCGTTGTTTCGTACTCGTCAGGCTCTGCATCGTCAGGATATTCCATCAACTCGATGATGTTATTTCCAATTTTATAAGGGCGAAAATCCGCGATGGGCAAGTGCAACAAAGTCCACCACATAAACAGCAAAATCAACACAAACGGAGTCGCCGTTGCAATCACATCACGCAAGACGGGCAAGTTCTGCGATGGATACTTTTTCTCAATGTAAATCAAGAAGATAGCACACGCAAGCAGAATAACATTTTTAACAAACGTTTGCGTATTCGAAATCACCAGCACCTCGCCGAAGCACCCGCAATCCGCGATAGGATTGGTCACGGCAATGTACAGCGTCAAGGGCGTCATCACGCAGTAAAAAGCGAAGGTTACCCACGCCGTAATTTTTGGACGCACGTTGAGCAACAAACAAACACCCAGCGTAAATTCCACCGCAATGAGCAAAATGGCGAGGGTTTGTGCCAAAGGCAAAAAAGTGATAAAAAAGTCGCCAAAAGCAAACAAATAATCCTCTATTTTGTAGGTTGTTCCCAGCGGGTCAATCGCTTTCACAAAGCCAGAAAACACAAAAACAACACCCAACAAGAGCCTTGCTATCAGAGTGGTGTTTTTAATCATTTTTTCGTTCATAATCTTTAATCTATTACGCCTTCCGCGAGTTTAATAAGGTAAAAAACAGCATAATTTGCCATATCCACAAAATTCCCTTCTACGCCTTCGGAGACGATGGTTTTATTGTTATTTTTCAAAATGGATTTATTGCGCAGTATTTTGGTCAAAATTATATCCGTGAGCGACACATAACTCATCTCTCGCCACGCCTCATCGTAGTCGTGATTTTTGTTGCACATCAACGCTTTGGCTTCTTCCACCGTTCTATCGTAGTGATTAAGCGTCTCCTGCGTATCCATATCCACATTTTCAACGAAGCCAAGATGTGCTTGTATGATTCCGATGATGGAATAGTTAAAAACCGCCATCATACTGGATTTGATGGACTCGTCTACTAAGTTTACGCCTGTTTGTTCGATTTCGCGGATTCTTTTGACTTTGATAAATAACTGGTCATTGACTGTCGGCAAACGCATAATACGCCACGAAGGTCCGTAGTCCTGCAATTTGAGAGAAAAAAGCGTCCTGCATTCCTTCACGATTTCGTCGTATTCTTGTAAAGTTTTGGTGTTGTTCATCGTACTTGCGTTCAATTTCCGCAAATGTACAAAAATAATTGTTAATGTACAAAATAATTGCAAGAAAAAATATATCTTCGCAACAGCATACGTTTTGAGGGATATTTTTCAAAAAATAACGCCTTTTAAGCAATTTTTTAAACCATGTTAAACGTTTCGATTGTTCTATATAACACGGATTGGCAGGAAGTGCAAATGCTTTTGGAGACGCTCTTGCAAAGCCCACAACTGCGGCATATTTACTTGATTGATAACTCACCTACGCCGTCCGAAGATGCCCTACAACTGATACAAAAGCAGCAACAGAAGCCGTTATACGAGCAAAAAGTGGTTTATAAGCACAACCAAGGTCGCAATTTAGGCTATGGAGCAGGGCATAACATTGCTTTGCGAGAAAGTATTTATGATAATATCCCGTATCATTTGGTAATGAATGCAGACATTGAACTACAAGTGGGTGATTTGGAAAAAATGGTTGAGTTTATGGACCGCTATCCGCTTGCGGGGTTGTTATCGCCGAATGTTGTGTACAAAAATGGCGAACCGCAAGATACGGCGACTTTGCTTCCTACGCCGATGGACTTGTTTGCAAGACGATTTCTGATGTATTCGCACCTAAGCATTATCCGTACGGTTTTTGAGTGGAAAAACCGCAAATACACGCTTCGTAACATAGATCATTCACGATTGCTCAATGTGCCGAAATTGTCGGGTTGCTTTATGTTTTTGCGGGTGAGTGCGTTGGAAAAAGTGGGATTGTTTGACGAACGTTTTTCGTTGTATATGGAGGACGTGGACTTATCTCGCCGTATGCACCGTCATTACCTCACTATTTACTATCCTTTTGTAACGATTATTCACGCTTACCGTCGTGCTTCCCACCAAAAAGGTCGTGCTATGCGACTGCACATCCAAAATGCCATTCGCTACTTCAATAAATATGGCTGGCTGTTTGATAAAGAACGCCGAATGATGAATAAAATTGCGAAAGAAAACCTGCAATAACTATTTTCCACCCCGCAACAGACTCACACTGCCTGACATTTGGTAAATGCCAATCACCGAAGCCGCATTTTTGCTTTTGGCTTTGTTGTACTTCTTTTTCGTCTTGTAGTCGTTGTGGTTGGCATCGGTTCCTTTGGCACGAATCACGTAAAAATACGCTCCTTCTGCAGCAGGTTTGCCATAAATGGTGCCGTCCCAACCTCGGTCAGGGTCAGTGGTGGAAAAGACCAACTTACCCCAACGGTTGTACACCCACATATTAAATTCGGCAATGGAGCGATATTGCACCAAAAATAGGTCGTTTACGCCGTCTCCGTTGGGTGTAAACACATTCGGCACTTTGATTTGCGATTCGCTCACCGTAACCTCTATTTCTGCCGAATCAATGCAACCGTGGATGTTGCTCACCTGCCCCACAACCCGATACGAACCCGCATCCAAAAACGTGTAACGTTGCTCGGGGTCGGTGCGTTGCACAACAAAAACGTTATTTTTATAAATTCGCCACTGATAGGATTCCGCTCCGGGCGTGGCATTGGTTTGAAAAAGAATATCCAAAGGTGCCGAACCTGACAACGCCGTAGCCAAAGTCGGACGCTCTAATTCGGTTATAATTTCGCCCTCTGAACCGCGTATGGTGGTGGTAGAAGTGATGTTGTGAGCAATGGCTTTGGGCGTAATCGTACTGCTTGTGATGCTATTTTCTGGCAAACGCAACTCCGACCGATAACTCGTTTCGGTTACTTTGTAAGCCGTGTAATCGTACGAGTTGCCTACTTGCAAAGTGGAATTAAAAGTGTAGGTTTCTTTTTTTTCTACACTCTGCCAACTAAAACTGCTTTCGTTCCACTCCAACGTGCTGTACTGCACTTCAATTTCCCTCGCCAACACTCTTTTCTGCCCAGCACGATTCGTATAGGATAATTCGGGAAAATCCCCCGACAGTTCAAGGAGCGTTTTTTCGCAATCATTCGTGATTTTAATTTCTTGAAAATCAAACGGTTGATACTGTAGGGCAAAAAACGTCGCCCGAAATTCATCATCCACAACAACCACGTAACCTTCGCCGTATTCAGGACTAAAATCAGCCATTCCATATTGCACCGTAGTAGACAAATTCTTCAAGGAAAACCACTCTATTTTGTGTCCCGCGTCAAGCACCACACGCACCTCAGGCGAGGTCTCGTTAGCGTCAAACAAAAAAACGGTGTCATTATCCACCTTAACGAGTTGTCCGTTGCTCTCGAGAGTTATTTCTAACGCCCAACAAGACACAACGGACACACACAATAATATAATAGCAACTATTTTTTTCAACCGACTATTTATTCACTTGAAAACGCGTGTTGCCATTGACACAAAAATCCACGATTTGTTTAGCCGCAGCAATACCCGCATTGATGTTGGCTTCTTGCGTTTGTGCACCCATCTTTTTCGGGGTCGTGAAATAGCGGTCGGCACATTCCTTCGCAAACGACTCGTGCAAATCAGGTTTATTGTCGGTAACGTACTTAAAATCGGTTCTTTCCTGCATCAGTTGCAATAATTCTTGCTCATTTACAACTTCTTTGCGTGCCGTATTAACCAACAAAGCGTTTTTGGGCATCAAACTCAACAAAGCACGATTGATGCTATTTTTCGTCTCGTTGGTAGCAGGAATATGCAAGGACACAATGTCGCAGGTTTTGTACAACTCGGGTACCTCTTTGACGCACTTCACGCCCTCTTTTTCAATCGCTTCAGCAGGACAGAAAGCATCGTAAGCGTACACTTCCATACCAAATCCTTTGGCGATTTTTGCCACACAACGCCCGACGTTTCCAAAGGCATGCAAGCCGATTTTTTTGCCCTTCAACTCAAGCCCCGTCGTGCCATTGTAGAAATTACGAAAAGCGTAAATCATCATTCCAATTGCCAATTCAGCCACAGCGTTGCTATTTTGTCCAGGCGTATTCATCACCACCACATTTTTCGCCGTCGCAGCCTGCAAGTCGATGTTATCATATCCAGCACCTGCTCGAACGACTATTTTGAGTTGTTTGGCATGGTCTAACACTTCAGCATCCACTATATCGGAACGCACAATCAAAGCATCTGCATCGGCTACTGCATTGAGTAATTCGGCTTTTTGGGTGTATTTTTCCAAAAGTTCCAACTTGTAGCCCGCTTGTTCTATTTCTTTACGAATACCGTCCACAGCCGCTTTGGCAAACGGTTTTTCAGTTGCAAGTAATACTTTCATAGTTGTCAATACTGTTGTCCATTCAATTTTCTTACTCTTCGTGTGGTTTATTGGATTACCCACAGGTATAAGATAGGAAAATCCCATGAATGTTATTTGTTAAGTTTTAATTCTTCATAAGCATGTATGCAATCTACGAGTGCTTTCACGCCTTCCACATCCATTGCATTATAGCAACTTGCTCGGAAACCACCCACTTTACGGTGTCCTTTAAGTCCGACCATACCGCGTTGTTTTGCAAACTCAAAGAAGTCATCTTGCCAATTTTGATATTCGTCTTTAAGTACGAACGAAATGTTCATACGACTGCGGTCTTCTTTTTCGGCAACAGAACGGAAAATTTTGCTATTATCCAAGCAACCGTACAACAAATCAGCTTTTTCTTGATTGCGTTTGTCAATCCACGCGATTCCACCGTTTTTCTTCAACCAACGCAAGTTAAGCATCGCCGTATAAATCGGCAAAACAGGAGGTGTATTGTACATGGACTCGTTCTTAACATGGATTCTGTAATCAAACATTGGCGGTAACTCACGCGTGATTTTGTTCAAAAATTCATCTTTGATAATGATGAGCGTAACGCCTGCAGGAGCCAAGTTTTTCTGTGCACCACCATAGATGAGGTCATATTTGCTCACATCAATAGGGCGACTCAAAATATCCGAAGACATATCGGAAATCAAAGGCACCTTGCCGACTTTTTTGTAGATTTCATTCAACTTTGCATCGTTTATTTCCGTACCATAAATCGTGTTGTTGGTGGTAATGTGGAAATAATCTAAATCTTGCGGAATGGTATAGTCGGTTGGGATATACGTGTAGTTTTTATCTTTGGAAGAAGCCACTACTTGTGCATCACCGTACACTTTTGCCGACTCGTAGGCTTTAGAAGCCCAAACGCCCGTATCCAAATAGCCCGCTTTTTTATTCAAAAAATTATAGGGTACCATAGCAAATTGTGAACTTGCACCACCACCTAAAAACAATATACTATACCCTTCTGGAATGTTCAAAATCTCCTTCAACAGTGCCATCGCTTCATCAATAATCACTTGAAAATCGGCCGAACGATGGCTAATTTCCAAAATCGAGAGTCCGATATTATTCAGGTTTAAAACACCTTGTGCAGTTTGTTCTATCACTTCTTGTGGCAAAATACAGGGACCTGCACCAAAATTATACTTTTTCATAATCACTTAAATTAAGTTGTTCTCTATTTTTATTATAAAATTGATATTGCAATACTCCAACTGATTGATTTTCAATAAGATGAATGCCATATTTTAATCGCCACGCTGTTTTCTTCCCGCCCATCACACCTTTGGACAAAAAAGCAAAAATAAACGGATGCACATGTAGCCGCAACCCTCTTCCTTCTGCCTCGTACAGCGTTTTTATGCTCTGCTCCACCTCATCAATAAAATAAATCGGGGCTTGTATCTTCCCTTTGCCCAAGCAAGTCGGACAAACCTCCCGCACATTGACCGTAACGGCTGGTCGGATGCGTTGCCGCGTGATTTGCATCAAGCAAAACTTACTCAAAGGCAATACATTATGCGTTGCACGGTCGGTTTTGAGCAGCGTAATCATATATTCGTGCAGTTGTTGGAGGTGCTTCTTTTTGAACATATCAATGAAATCAATCACGATAATTCCCCCAATATCCCGCAACCGCAGCTGATGTGCAATCTCTTCTGCCGCTAACATGTTGAACTGAAAAGCATTTTCTTCTTGGTCGTCTTTGAGTTTTTTGGAACCCGAATTGACATCCACCGAAAACAACGCCTCAGTCGCTTCCATAAACAAATAACCACCTCCTTTGAAGTTCACAACCCTTCCAAAGCCACTTTTCGTCTGTCTCGTTACGTCAAAATGGTCAAAAATCGGTTGCTCATCTTTGTAAAAATGCACCAGTTTCGTGGCGTGTGGCACGTACATTTTGAGGTACTGTCGTATCTCTTTGTACACGCTTTCGTCGTTCACTTGCACCGAGTTGTAGGCCGTTGTAAGGGTGTCGCGAATGTTCCCGAGCGTCCTGCCCATCTCTTCGATGATAAGCGAAATGGATTCGACTTTTTGCAAGGTATGTGCCGCATCTCGCCAGCGTTCAATGAGCATTTTAAGCTCTTTTTCCAAGTCCTCACGTTCCTTGCCTTCCGCTAACGTCCGCACAATCACACCGTAACCATTGGGCAAAATCTCCTTAACAATCCTTTTTAGACGCGTCTTTTCGCTCCCTTTGCGAATCTTGCTGGAAATGAGAATCTCAGTACTGAAAGGCATCAAAACCATATTTCGCCCCGCAAACGATATTTCGGAAGTGAGTTTAGGACCTTTGCTATTGATAGACTCTTTCATCACCTGCACCAGCACCATATCGCCCACTTTCATCACATCGGCTATTTGACCTTTGGACGGACAATTGGGTTGCAAGGTGAAGCGATTGATAGCGGTTAAGCGACTATCTTTGCGGATTTTATGGGCGTAGGCTTGAATGGTATTAAAAGCCGAACCCAAATCCGAATAGTGCAAAAAACCCTCTTTTTCAGAGCCTATATCCACAAAAGCAGCATTCAAAGACGGAATCAGTTTCTTCACCCGTCCATAGTAGATATTCCCTACTGCAAAGACGTTTTCTGCCCTACTCTCTTTGCTCAATTCCATCAGGCGACCATCTTCTAACAAGGCGGTCGTAATCTGTTCCTGCTGTACGTCTATGATTATATCACTTTTCAAAACTTCGCTTTTTTAATAAAAAGAAAGCACGCCCTCACAAACCGGAGAGGTGCTGTTTAATAGGAGTTTTTACGTCCCTCCCCACAAAACACAATCTATTTACTTATGTTTGTGGCGATTCTTGCGGAGACGTTTTTTACGCTTGTGCGTAGACATCTTGTGTCTTTTGTGTTTTTTTCCGTTTGGCATATCTCAAAAATTTTTAAATTACTTATTTTCTGTTTGTTCTCTCAGCGGTTCTGCAAAATCAGGTGCCGGTTTGAAGTGAACGACTTTGTGTTCGGGTACAAAGCAAGCCGTATTTTTGCGGATATTTCGTGCATACTTTGCTTTGCGAGTCTTGGTTGTAAAAGAGCCAAAGCCACGCAGATAGACGCTATCACCATCTATCACCGTTTGTTTAACCACACTCATCATATCCA
>JAEEGL012010613.1_pt1 | contig 40229 bp, 28 predicted proteins | sample 9134231 | NCBI WGS metagenome assembly JAEEGL01 (sample SAMN16246548, study PRJNA631951) | gut metagenome | biome: gut microbiome; feature: rumen; material: fiber-attached | host: Bos | place: Iran: Karaj | collected 2018-10
ATCATGGCGATTGAATCGTTATTACAGTTAAGGCCTACAGAGAGGCCAGCGCGGCCATATATAGCAATAGGGGCCCAAGAAGTCAGCAGGTTATTTTAAGAGGAGAAGGATAGCTGGGCGAATTGCGGATATAAAATTGGGAAAAACTTGTGACTTGCCTTTTGAGTTATATTAGAGAATTTGGCGGCTGCCCCGCCAGGTAAAATAAAAAGTCAAACCTGAGACATGAGTTTTTGAAATTTGGTAATCTGCTTTTCGCTTAAAAAGGCCAGCGGTGGAATCTTTGTGCGGTAATTATTGAAATGGCGTTTAAACTTAGCTGGTAAGTTCACAATCTCATGTAAAGAGCGATGTTTCTTTCATGGAATAGTCCCCAATAGACTATTTATGACTTATTGATTTTTTTACCACTTTATGTCAGTTTTTTACCACTTTTAACCAATTAACTTTTCTTTGAAGCGTACTTAAACTGAAACCATAAACTTCTGCCCTGGCATTAGCGTTGCCGGAGCAGAAGTCGGCCGCCGATATACGGAGACCCGACAAAATGTCCCCACATTTGTCACCTCCTTATATCGGCTTGGCCCACATAAATCAACCGTATTGTGTGTGAAGCCATGGTGGCTTGTCGTGCAATACCTATTTAATAAGGAGTGTTATATGAAGAAGATTCGTAACGTTGGAAAACGCAAGGGAATACGCGACATTTGGTGGAATGCCTTTATGGTAAAAGAATGCCAAAATTGGAGTGATAACGATATCCCAGAATGCCCAACAGCGAGAATTGAAATTCCGCCTGATTTATTAACATGGCCGGAGGCAGTTAGGCTCCACAACAGGATGAAAAAGGAGGATAGCTATTATAAAAGCAGTGCATACATTTGCTTTTATTGCGATGATTATCTCTTTGATGGAACAAGAGGTGTTTGGCATTGTTATTATAAAGCTATTGAAATTATAAAACATTTTGCCGGGATAATTACCCCTGATTTCAGCACTTATAAGGATTTCCCGAGACCGCTAAAGGCGTGGAATACTTATAGAATGCGAGCTTTTGGCTTTTGGTGCACCAGTCAGGGCATTAACGTGATAAATAATGTCAGATGGAGTGCTGATACACTGGATATCTGCTTCAAGGGCATTCCCAAAGATAGTGTTATTTGTCTTGGTACTATTGCCAGTGGACTCAAAAAAACGGCCAACAGAGCAGAATATGAACAATACCTGAAAATTATGATTCAGGAGCTAAGACCGCGAATCATCCTAATATATGGCTCAGCTCGGTACAAATTTTTCAAAGAATTGCAAGCGAGTGGTATTGTCGTAAAATCATATCAGACAGCTAGAAACAGAAAATACTGTAGTCGGGGGTTGTTATGAGTAAAGATACAAGCGGTTTGTTTCCTGGTAAAAATATGAAGGAGACATTAACGTCAGGCTATGTGTATAAGAGTGGTGACCATATAGCATATATTTATAAAAATCCAAGTAATGCAGTGGCACATATGATTGTGCCACGTTTGCCCAAGAACCCGCAAGTATTGGTAAAAAATGGCTGGGAAGAGACAACACCGCCTGAAATGAGTAATAACACTAACTCACAAACTTTTCATGATCCAGTAACCAATCTTGACATAAGATTTGATAAAGGTGAAAAAGGTGTACCAGGATTTGGTGGAAAAGACCATTACCATATTGAGAACCCGGATTCGACTGGCAAACATGATAAGTATTTAGATAAAGATGGCAATCCCTGTGCGAAGAATTCAAAAGCATCGCATATATTGCCAACTGAGGAGGGATAACAAATGCAACTTGAAGATTTTATTGCTAATTATAACTTACACGACAGCCTTTTGGAAGAATGCATTTATGCCAAAGAAGAAGGAAAGCTCACCCTGCTGATTGACTTCTGTTATTGGGCGCAAAGCGCTTATAAAGATGGTGAAGCCGAAACAGGCCTTGTAACTGTCATATTTTACGATGTTTCAGCATTTAAGCGAGATGACTACGAAATTAATAGTGATGCAATTATTGGTATCAGGCAGTCTATGCCCGGCCAAGTAGAATTGGTAGTTCAGTGTGATGATAGGAGCATCCATCTGTTTTCCTTTTATACGTCAGCTGTCGAGATTTGCACTGATTCTTCAATGCGCTGACTTCTATTCTACTAACAATACATGTATCGTAATTACAACAAATACTATTGACAATATTGTAAAAAATAGTTATACTAACCGAGTCGCCTGTTGATTATGTCAGCAAAGTGATAATAAAATCTAAGTGTTGTAGCTTATAAGCTGCTACAATATATGGAGGTTGGTATGGAAAGTATTAGTAAAATTAAACTGAATTTAGATGATGATGCAACTTCTGATTGTAATGCGTTTAAGTCTGCTAAGCAGGAAATAGAACAGACTGCTAGTTCAATCAAAACGCTAATGGATTCTTCTGCACTACAGTGTAAAAGCCTACAACAACCAATATTTCAATCCACACAGTTGTTTGAAAAACAACTACAACCGCTATCTAACTCAATGCAGCAATTACAAAAATTATGCCGACCAATAGGATGTACACAGTTGTTTCTAAACCAACCACAACTACTATCTAATTCAATGCAACAATTACAAAAACTGTATCAACAGGTAGAATCTATACAACAATTTCAAAAACAGCAGCAAGGTGATTTGAAGGCATTGATGGATAAGGCTACTTTATGCAACTTCAGTGAAATAATAAATGCAGCAATTAAGCGTAGTGACAATATGCGGCGGGAATATAATATTCAAGATTACCTGCCGTATAATTTTTACGCATCCAGGCGTGATTCAGAGATGGAGGAACTAAAAAACGAGATATACGAACTGAAAAAGGAGTTGCAAGCAAAGAACCAACAAAATACGGAGATTGATTCAGATAAGCACTCTTCGCAAGAAAACATTGAACTGCCTTATTCAGAGCAGGTTAAATATGAATCAAAAATTAACGCACTGGAAAACAAGGTTAATGAACTCACAAGCGAATTATATGCCAAGAATAAACTAATTGAGGAACTGAAGTTATCCAATCATTCTCCGCAGGAAAACCTTGTGCTGGCTCATTCAGAGCGATTTAGGCAAGATTATGACAAATTAATAGAACTTGGCTATATGTGTAAGGCAGATGGTGGTTACTTGATATGGCTAAAAAGCAAGCAGTCTTTAGCTGAGTATTTTGGGTATCAAAAAAAGCGTGCCAAGTGGAAAGATATAGAGAATCTTTTCCAAACGAAAAGGCTATCACATTTATTGTCTGTAACAGATAATGTTTCAAAAGACTACCTGGAATTAAAAACACTGTTACAATTATAGACTCTGCCAATATAGTCACCTAAACTGTTTGGGTAGAAGATAACCAGAGATGCGGTTAATCGCGTCTCTATATTGTGTAGCAGGCTGTGAAGATGAAAACTTATATTCTTTTTGCTGACAAAGCGCTTTCTTTTGAAAAGGCTAAAATTATGCTTCAAAGCAGTTTTACCTGCAATGAAACATTGCCCAATCGCCTGACCATAGAGCTTTTAAGGGATCACCTCTATATCGATTTTGATAATGACATACGCGCGGATTATGAGGATGAGAAAATCAGAAATGCCGACTATAACTTCTATGCCATCCTTTATCATTCTGAGAAATTGGCCAGAGCTGTTATCAGGGAACTAAAGAATTTTATTATATATGTTGATGATGATGAAGGTACTATTGAAGAAATAAATAAGTTCTTTGATAAAGCATAAGTGCTCTGAGTTTTGGTGTCCACGGTCGTGGACGGAGAGAGAAAATACACCGCTTGTCAGCTTGGGCTTTCATAGCGCGAGTTCCATAGTGCTCTCTGCTCCTCTGGGTGAAATTTTAATAAAACTCTTTTGATTGCCCTTAGTTACTATATCGCCCGGCTCCAGATGGCCCAAGATGAGCGGCGAGTCCGGGTTGTGCAGTTTATAATTTTCGCGGGCTTTTTGGTGATCTTTAGTGGCATAGCAATATTTGCAGCCGTTTAAACAGGTATTATAGGCGCTGATGTCGCGGCTTTCGATGCAGTGGCAGCCACTACGCGTGCCCCTATGCTTAATATCGCGGAAGCTAAGGCCATTGGCCCGGCCCAGCATCTCCAGAGTCAGGCAGCCGGACTTTTGAATGCCATAGCGGGAAAAATCGCCGTTTGTGCCGCAGGTTTGGATATGGAGCTTATGGCGTGCGGCTATTTGGCCCAATATTTGGGCCAGAGTGTCCATTTCGCTATCGGACATGGGGTAGAGCTCCGGCATATTGTTTTCCAGCTTTTTATACATCTCCACAAAGCTGAAAATTACCCGGCTCACATGGCCGGCAAGGCGCCCGGCCATATACTCAAAAGTCTCGCGGTGGGCCTTAATAGTGTATTTTTTCGTGAGCAACACCGGGTCATAGCGCCAGCAAAGGCGCTCGGCGCCCACCAGCTTTTCCAGCTCGAGAAGAGTGGCTATGCTTTCGTCGATAGATGGCACCAATGGCTCTATATCCGGCCCGTAAGCTGTGATGGTATAATGAAAAAATGTATTAAAACGGCTGGTTATCTCATGAAGATGAGGCAGAATAGGCCGATAATTTTTGGAGCAGAATATGATGCAGTCGATTTTATCGGGGGTCAGCTCGTAGCGCGTGACTTTATTCGGGAAAAGGGGATTTCGCACCAGCACAAAGCCCTCGGCAAAACGCTTTAAAAGCCAGGGGGTGAAAAACTGAACTGTATCGGTGCGGGCGCCGGTATTCAATATCATGATATTACTCACTTTATCTGGTGGAAGATAGTGGCTCCCAGCGATTTTTCGCCGCCATTACGCGGGAGCCTTTTAGCACAGGCTGGCAGGGCGAGGAAGAGTGAATAATGGGTTCTTACCACAAAATTTGCGACGCGGCGGCCGGGTATCGGCTATAGTGGCGCGGCGTGGCGCGTTTTATAGAACTATATGAGTAAACCGGCGCTACCCTCCGGTAAATGAAATAACACTTTAAGTAAAACTGCCTCGCCTCTATCTTTTAGAGCCTCTTTTATGCTATGGGGGAGATGGCCGGTAGCTAACCGGCAAAAATAGCGGAGAAAAAGATGGAAGGTACTTTTACGCCTCGAGAAGCGCTGGATGAACTGGAGGCTATAATACTAAAAATGTGCCCTGAGCAGGCAGTGAATGGGCTTACAGAACTGCCGCTTATTGCTTTAAGTGGCGGTATTCATTCGGCTTTAGTTGCGGCAGCCATAAATCGCCACCTGCCGTTGCGCTCCTTTACTGTGCTTTTGCCGGGCGAGGAGCCGCCCAAAGAGCTGGAAAAGATCGTGGAGTTTTTAGGCACCACGCATACCGAATATGTGCCGAGCAGTGCAGAGCTGGCACTTTGGAAAGAAGAATACCAAAAACAGGCCGCTAACAAGCTGTCTTTTAACGATTTCCTCCTTTTTGCGGCGGCTGAAAAGCTTGGCTATGAGACTTTTTATAGCGGGCACCATGAGACCATACCGGTTTTAAGCGGTGTAAAGAGGCGCTCGCCGCTCGCGGAAATAGCTTTAAATCCGGCAGATTATAAGGCTATGGCTGCGCGGTATTTGCCATGTCTCTAAAAGTGAACGGTGATATTTACGAAGAGAGGCCGGTAGTGCGGCGGCTTTATTTGCCGGAACTCGGCCGGCTTGAAGCGGGGAAAGTGCTGAGCCCAAGCGGTGATGAGCTGCATTATGCCACAAGTGTTCTGCGCCTAAAAGATGGCGAATATATTGAGTTTTTTGATGGCGAAGGCCATTTTGCTGAGGGGCAGATTATAAAGAGCAATAAGCGCGAGTTACTTTTAGAACTTGGTGAAATAAATCATACTCCCCCCATAGCTGCCCCTTTTTTGGCTGTCGGCTATTGCAAGCGTTTTGATGAAGTATTGGAGAAGGCTACCGAGCTCGGAGCCGGCGCGATTATTCCCCTGAATTTGGAGCGCACGGCTATTAGCCTAAAGAGCGCCAAAGCAGACCATTTTGCCAAAGTGGTGCTGGCTGCCGCCCGCCAGTGCCGGCGCTACTATTTACCTGAAATTTGGCCGCTCACCACGCTAAGGGAACTTTTGCAGCAAATTCCCCGGCCGGCGGTGGCTCTGCCCCACGGGGCGCCCATGAGCAATTTGCCCGAAAAACCTAAATGTCTGCTTATTGGGCCGGAGGGCGGTTTCAGCCCGGCCGAAGTGGCGCTCTTTAAAGAGCTTGAACTTCCGGCTTTTGGTCTTGGGCCGCATATTTTGCGCGTCGAAACGGCGGCGGCGGCCAGTTTGGCAGTTTATTGGCAGTAGATTAAAAATCAGGTCGGCCCAATCATGCCGTAATTGGCTTCACATTCCCAATCAAGCTTGGATTCTGAAGGGTCACAGCCGCAAAGTGCCATATCCGAACAGAGTGGTTCGGTGTTAATTTGCGGTTTTACATAAGGTTTTTTATCCTTTAAAGCGGTGTCTTTATTTTTTTGCAGCTCGTTATTCATTTTAAACTCCTACCAATAAAGATGGAGAGCGCCGTTGCCGTTTATGGCTTCGCTGACAATAAAGGCACCCAGCGCATCGCCCATAAAATTATTGATATTAACTATTGTGCGGCCAAAGGCAAAAGCCTGATTTGTAGAAGCAGTGCTGCCATAGAGGAAAGAATCTATCTTAAAGGCAGGCGCTGAGTCTAATAAATCAATATCAGCAATCATAACTGTAGCTACAGTGGGCGCGCCAACCGCAATTTCGACACGGTTATCACCATCTATATCGCCAAGAAGTGCCAGAGAGCCGCTATATTGACCAAAGCTGGTAAGAGTGGCGGCGGCAAAGTCTTTACCGGAGAGAGTGGCACAAGGATCTGCCAAAAGGCCATTTTCGCTGCCACAATATAATTGCACAGTGCCATTATAGCTTAGGAGCAAACTATCAGCTTGCTTGCCGCTCATTGTTCCCGGCAGAGTGACTAAATTGGTGACCATTGTACCAACTGTTATTTCCCTGATAGCTTGGGCAGGTGTGTAATTCTTTTCTGTTAGTGGCCCATGATAAATATGCAGGGCTTTTCTATCGGCATTAGTGGTGACCAAATCGGCTTTGCCGTCGCCGTTGAAATCGCCGGCAGCTACCAGGAAGCCGTAATTGCCTTCAGCGGTGATAGTGACATCCGGCTGCTTTTCGCCGCTACCATCGGTGGTGATTATAACATCACCTGTGGGGAAGTTGCTGCCGCCGTAATAAATGAATACAGCTTTTCCGGTATTGCTGCCGATGATGAGATCACCCTGACCATCGCCGTTTAGATCGGCTATAGCTGTGGATACACCAAAGGCTGCAGCTGCTGCCGGTGAATCGTAGTAAAAAGCTGTTTGGGGCTCATAATTCGGCTGATAAACATTAGCTACTTGTTTGCCGGTAAAATTACTGGCCAAATCATAGCCGCTATAAACAAAGACGGCACCATTAGCTATAGCGCCGTTATTAATGTTTGGCATGGAGTTAGAGCTGATAACCAAATCGGCATGATCATCACCAGTTAAATCGCCTTTATGTGCTCCGGAGAGTGGGGCGGCGGCAATGCTGTAGCCAAGATAAGGACTTCCCGGCGTGTTTTCGGTTAAATTAAAGGTATAGCTCGGGGCAGGTTCTCCGCCGTTTGCTATATCTTGCGCTCCGGAGAGGAAGAGATCAACAGCGCCTTTGCCGTTAAGATAGCGCATTGCTGCGACGGCAAAATCATCGCGGCCGTCGTTATCAATATCGCCGACATTAACCATCGCCGAGCCATAAGAAGCCATGTTGTCTCTTGAGCTTAAATAAGCCGGAGAGGTGTTGTCGCGCCCTTCGCTCTGAGTGCCGTCCAGGTGGCTGTCTTCGGGCCAGGTGCGCAGCGGTAAGACGCGTTGGCCGTTGCTATCGCCTGTTTCCGAACTGTTTTGCGCACTGTCAAGCGCTTCCACTACAAAACAATAATCCTGATGCAAGGGGAGATTTTTGAAAGTATAACTTATGGTGCCGTTTTCATCGGCGCTAAGAGAGAGACTCTCCAGGTGGGAGATGTTGCTTTCATCCAGAGTGCCGCTAAGATCGGCACAGGCTGCCAAATAGCCGAGAGCACTATAGCCCAGCGGGCGATAGCCTACTTTGTACATAGTTATGTCATTAGCTATGGCACTGTTTTCACTTTGCCAGGCGATGGTGACATGGCCATGGCGGCGTGAGCAGGTCTCTTCTTTGCATATAGAGGAGCAAATATCGGGCTCCAGATATTTGGCGCTATTGTCATCCGGTGGGTTAGTGCTCTCTCCCAAACAAATAAGCGGCTTAATAGGAGCCGGCGGCATGGTATCAACCAGAGCAATAATAGTTTCAGCTACAGCTTTCGCGGAGATATTACCAGCTTTGTCGGTGGCCGAGAGGCTTAAAGAGTGTTTTTCGCCGGCCGGCAGACTTGGTACTCCTAAATTGGTAAATATAGCCAGACAGTGATGATTATTGTCACAAGCTGTTGTGCGGGTGGCAGCGCCGCTAAGAGGATAATCAGGCTGATCGGTCGAAATGGTAACCAGCTGATTTTCTTCGATATTAGATACCTCAGCCACTAGCGCTGTGCGGCTTGTGTTAAGGCCGTTCTCATGGATGCCGTCGCCACGCAGCCAGTCTAAAGAGGCATTCCACAGCGCTTCGCCGTTTATGCCGCTTTCGTTATAGGGAACATTAAATTCTTTAAGACCGCCCAGAATGTCGTTGCCGACCCGGCGCCAGGTTATCGTCGGAGCATCTACATCGGCTACTAAACCGTTAATAATGCGGTGGCCGATTAAAGAGCCGCCTTTGGTTAGCGATATATCCAGAGAATTGTAAATAGCTGTTTCTTGCGAAAGCTCAAGATTTACCCCGCTTATCAGTACTGTGTTGTTGCTGCTAACTGTGCCGCTGACCTCGCGCTTACCGGCTGGGCTTTCAATGGAAAGGGTGACATTAGCTCCGCTGAGATCGCTGCCATCGAGATTATCTACCGCTATTGTAAGGGCGGTATTTAAGAAATCCCCGGCTGGAGTTCCGTCGAGATTGCCAAAATAGCTGCCTTCTTCCACCAGGAGGCCGGTTAAGGGCTCATTGGTCTCTTTATCGGTGCGCTCCACCAAAATAAGTGCGCTGGAGACATTATGCAAAGTTAAATAGAGCGGGTTACTGTAAGTAATATTGCCGCTGGCATCGGTGGCTTTTAATTTTACAGTGCGCTCATCGCCGGGGAGGAAACCGGGGCCGATACCGGCTATGGCGGTAGCCAGGTTGCTGTAAGCGGTATCGAGGTCGGCAGCAGAATCAAGAGAGCTGTTGAAGACGATATCGGTAATGCCGTCCATTTCACTGATTAAAGAAAGAGTGCAGGGGCAACCGGCGACATTAACCAGCAAATCATTGCTGGAGGTGTCAAGGTAACCATAGCCGAGCGGGCGGTTGTCACCGCCGGTGACAATATTAGCTGTGCAGGAACCGCTTGCCTGACAGTTTAAGCTGGTGCCGTTTTGCTCTAAAACCAGGTTAGCTGTTGGGCCAAGATAGTCGATATGATATTCTGTTACGGCGGAATGCACCTCATTTTGGCCGATATCAGTCATCGAAACACTAATTGTATTTATGGTTTCGTTAAGTGTATCTTTTTGCAAGAAGGGCACATCAAAAGTTAAAATAGCCTCTTTGCCGCTGGCGGTTAGTGTGCGCTCTATTTGTGCTACATCGCTGCCGCTCGTGCGCGAAAGCACAACTTTACTGCCATTTAAAGCAGAACCGTCGCTGATGATAACTTGCACCGGCATCATGAGGACTTTTTGCCCTTCATAAGTGGCAATGGTGCCATCCTGGGCGGTGTAGAGGCTCTTGGCCGGAGTGGAAAGCTCTACGCTAGGCAAGCTGGAATCAACGTAAACGGTATAAGATGATAATTCATTGATTGCATTTTTGTTACCGTTTTCATCTTCCACTACCACCTGGAGATGATGGGTGCCTTCAGCCAAATTTAGCGTCAATTTTGATTGGACATCATTAGAAACGGAAGTGCTGCCGACCAGACTATTGGGGCTGGGATTATCGCTATATACGCGGAGCATGGTTTTTTGGGAAAGCCCGCTGACTTCGGCAGCGGCACTCACGGCAAAGCCGCTTGCTCCGGCTATGCCTTCCTTTAATGTGGAATTAAAGACCAAAAGGTTTTCCGTATCGTTCTGCGTTTTATTGTTTATAAATTCAAATTTTTTAAGCTCCGGCGGCTCGGTATCCACTATAATGGAACGCATATCAGAGGCAGTAGAAATATTTAAATCACTGTTTTCTATGGCGACATATATCTCTTGAGAGCCTTCCGGCAAGGTGGCATCGGTAAAGAAAACGGTACTGCGCCTTAGAGAGCCATTATTGGTAGAGGTGGCTAAAACATAGCCGCTGCCTACCGGGCAGAGCTCGCTGGCGGTACCTTTAAGCGATGAACAGAGGTAGGCCGGTGAGCCCTTAGGATAACCAAAAGCTATAGCGGTAAATTCGGTTTGATAACCGGGGATATTCTTTTTGAGATCGGTGGCGGCATTGAATTTGGCATTGATAGCCGGAGCGGTGATGCTAATGGCATTGAGCTCGGTGTTAATGGAGAAGGAATAAGAGAGCTCGCTCTTATTGCCAAAAGAGTCGCTGACTACAAAAAGCGCTGTATAACTGCCGCCGTCAAATGGAACATCATTGAAGGCATATTCGAAAATGCCATTGCCGATAGCTTTGGGCAAAGCTACTAAAACAGGATCCATATCGGGCACATTAAGCGGAGGTTCAAAAGATAAGTAACCGATATCATTATTAATATCTCCCTGTACCCGGTAAGAGAATTTGAGCGCTATATCATCGGTTGTCATGGTGACATCATCTTGGACGCCAAATTCGCTACGCGTCGGATCCGGTTGGGCCTGGCGGATAACGGGTGCTTTGGTGTTGGCGTTTAAAGTGATACTGAGCGGATTACTGCGGTTGCCGGCGCAATCTAAAAGGTAAGCATTTAAGACAGTTTGGCCTTCGGTGGCTTCGGCCGGCAAAACGGTAACATCGTAGAAAGTGAGCGAACCGCCGTCGCCAAGTGGCAGAGTAGCGCGGAAGAGCTCTTCGCCGCCGGTAAAGGAGCTGATAAGTTCCACGCTCATGTTATATAAATTGGGCTCGGTAGTGTCGATGGGCATTTCCAGGGTAACATTTTGTTGCAAACCCTCTTCGTCGCTATTGGTATCTATGCTGCTTTGACCAAGAAGAGCGCCATCTTGAGGGGCAATAAAGCGGGCCGAACCGGCGATAGTCGGCGGCGTATTATCAATGAATATTCTTATTGTTTTGGAGACGGCCACATAGCCGGAATCATTTTCGCAGGTGACATATATGTCGTTTTGTCCGGTGGCCAAATTTCCTACTGCTTCAGCGCTAAAAGATAGAGCGCCGTCGCTGGAGGAGGGATTTACGGCTAAGGGATTTTTGGAGAAAGCGGTGGCCTCGGCGGCTTTACTCCAGAGGTGGCAATTATAAGAGCTTATCGATTTGCTGACCGGATCTATAGCGCCGCTTATGACGAGATTATCACCGGCGGCGCAACTACCGCCGCCGTTAAAGATGGTGATATTGTGGCTAAAGGAATCGATTTTTAGCTCAATAATTTCCGCGCTTTGATTGCCGGCTTCATCGGTGGCTATAACCTTGAGTTGATAGCGACCAAAGGGGAAAATCATTTTTCCAAAATCAAAATTTAAAATATCGCCGTTATTTATGAGTTCTTTTTGGGCAACAGGCGTAAGTGTGCCGCCTTGGGGATTAGTGAGTAGATCAATAGTTAACTTAGAGCCGACAAATTCGCCGCTTTGCCGGGGATCGATGCTGACGACAACAGGAATGGCAAGGCCCTCGTCATTCGGCAAGAGCTCCGGATGGAGAGCGCTTTCAAATAAGGCACTATCTAAGGGACTGGCCAAAGAAAAGATCGGCGCTATGGAATCAATATAAAATTCAATGGCTTTTTGCGCGATGTTGCCGGCGGCATCTTTAGCCGAAACAGTTAGTACATAAGCTCCGTCAGCAAGGTTTAAGGTGGCAGAAACAGTACTATTTTCGCTGGTAAAGGTGCTTAACGAATTTTCTGTTATGTGGCTCTCTTTGCGGCGCACCTCCAGAGTTACTTCCGTGCCGGCCTCTATGCCGCTTAATGTGGCGCTAAAATTCAGAATATTATCATTAATATATGCGCCGTGGGCCGGGCTTAAATCACTAAAGACCGGGGCTTGGCCGTCGGCCAACAAAGCTAGAGGAATGGAAGAACTTTTTTGCTCATCATTGACTACAGCCTGGATATAACGAGTTACAAGGTCATTTTCGCCGGCATAGGTCAGAGAGACATCTTTGAATGTGTAAAGGCGCATTTTACCTTGGACAGTGCTTAGAGCTTCGCGGTAGGATATGACTTTCCCGTTTTCAAGATCAGTTAATGAATCCGCTACATTAAGAACAATATCGGCTGCCGGTGAGCAATTTGTTTCCACGGTCACGGCTATTTGTAAACCGGCCAAATCGCTATTTGTATCATCGCGGGCCAGGTAGGTATTGCTCTCACTTAGATTGATTTTTAGGCGGCATTTACCGGTGTCAACATTTAAAATAGTGCATAATTCCTGGTGATTAAGGCAATCTTCTTGGCCTAAAGAAGGCAAATTTTCCCGCAGGCCGTAGAGAAGGATATTTTCACCTTCTATGAGGGTTACATCGTGATATGTTGCTTTGCCGCTTGCTTCTATTGTATTGTTTTTAATAATTTTGTCATTGACTGAAAGATAAACAGCTTGTTCGCTGGCGGCATCATCGCCCTGACAAACAACGGTGATATCCTGTTGCAAATAGGGCATTTCACTGTTGCTGTCTTCGGTGATGGTGTAGCCGGGCTGGGGCCTAGCCAGGCGACAGAAAGTGCTGTTTTCATCGGCAAAAACAGTAAAATTGGCGCTGGTTCCTTCATAGAAAATGGTAAGTTCATTGCGGCCGGAAGCCAAGGTGTAATCGGGAAATTCAACCACGCCGTTATATAAAGTAGCTTTGCTTAAAACGGAACCGGGGGCTTTATTTTTCAGGCTGATTTTATTGCCGCTCTCAATGCCGCCGATTCTGGCGGTGATAGTGGTTTGAATATGGTCTTTTTCAAGGTTTTCATCTTGAAGAAAAGTGAGAGTAGAGCCATCGGCCGGCGTGACGAGGCCGATAGCGGTTTCACGCTCTGGCAAAGGGTCCGGAGTTTTGCGGCATGAATTAATAAAAAAAGAGGAAACTAATAATAAAAAAGCAAAAGATTTTATGCTGTTATTGTAATTCACAATAAAATCCTTTCTAAGCGCCCCGGGGCTCGGTAATCAGTTTTTTGGCCTTTAGATTGGCCAAAAATTCACTTATATCATTTTGGGCCTCAGCTTCATCGACATCATAAGCAGCAGTTAGAGCCCGGGCCAGTTTATCCGGTGATTGCGGCTCTTTAGCTAAAAGATTCCATAAAAAAGAAGCTGTATCGTTAAGCAGATGAACTTCGCCGCCGCTGATACCGATGATGATGGTTTCGTCACCAACGGTGCGGAAAGCGATGCGTTTATCCGGTTGCCAGGTTTTGTTGCTCTTATTGCTCATAGCACCCCCAACTCTATTTGATTTTACGCATAGTGAGCGTTTTGGGCAAGTAACTTATTCTATTTATGCAGAGTTATGAGGAGTATTTCGCTTTGTGAGCCCATACGCATTGGTGGCCCCCAAAAGCCGGTACCTTGGCTGACCAGTAACTGGGTATGGCCCACCCGGTAGAAGCCTTTAAAATATTTTTGCACACTTTTTACAAAAATGGTCCAGGGCCAAAGCTGGCCGCCATGAGTGTGGCCGGTGAGTAAAAGGTCTATACCGTAGTTTTGGGCTTCATCAGCTATATTTGGTTGGTGGGCCAGGCCGATGACGATAGCGGAGCCGGGAATGCCGGCGGTGGCTCTGGCAAGGTCCGGGCCGTGGCCGGAATAGCGTGCGGCACTAAGGTCATCCACTCCGGCCAGATAAATAACCGCTTCACCTTTGCTAATGGCTATATGCTCGTTAAAAAGCACTTTTAGGCCTACTTCCGGCAAAAATTTCAGCCAACCATCGGCATCGCTGATATATTCGTGATTGCCGGGAACAAAAAATGTGCCGTAAGGTGCTTTTAAATCTTTTAACGGTAAAAGCTCGTTTTTTATCAGATGGGGCATACCGTCGGTGAGGTCGCCGGTGATGGCTACCATATCCGGTTTTAAGGCCATAGTTTCGCTGACGCGTTTTTCTAGCCACTTGTGGTTTAGCACCGCGGCAATGTGGAGGTCACTCAACTGGGCTATGGTAAAACCCTCAAAATCGTTAGGTAAATCTGGAAGATGAATATCATATTTAGTGATTTGCGGCTCGCCGACAGCCTCATCCATGGCAATGGCGCAAGAGATGGTGGCGATGAGTACCGATAAAGCGGCTCGCAGAAGCGGCCAGTAGCTATAGGTACCTAAATTGATATGCGCTAGGTAAGTTAAGGCCAAAGAGATAATATCTATAGCCAAGAGAGTTATGGTAATAAAAACCAGCATCCCCATCCAGGTGTAAGCGACATAAGCCAGCGGTTCCTGCCTTTTTAGCGGTAAATAACGGCTTAGGATAAAAGAGAGAATGGCAGAAAGTCCCAGCAAAATAATGATTCCGGTGCCGATGTAACGCGGGAGGCCGGGCGGGGTGACACTATAAACGAGGCGTTGCCAGATATAGAGGTGGACGCCGGTTACCATGACGGAAAAAACAACTAAAAAAAGGATGTACATATAGTTTATTACTTTCCTATGAGGCCCATTTGGCTAAGTAGCTTTGCCAAACTCGCGCGGTTTTTATCCTGCAGCGGCACGAGCGGAAGGCGGTACTCTTCGGCAATGAGGCCCATTTGTGCCAGGGCGCTTTTTACCGGAATGGGGTTGCTCTCGATAAAGAGCATCTTGTTAAGTTCGCGCAATTTATAATGAATTTCTTTGGCTAAGGGCCAGTCTCCGCTAAGGGCAGCTTTGACCATTTGGGCCACCATAGCCGGCACAACATTGGCGCTGACCGAGATAACTCCTTTGGCGCCTATGGCCATAGCCGGCATGGTGAGGCCGTCATCTCCGGAGAGCAGAGTAAAATCGGCCGGAGTTCCGGCAATAATGGCACCCATTTGTTCCAAATTACCGCTAGCTTCCTTAATACCGATAATGCCGGGAATTTTGGCTAGAGTAGCCACTGTTTCCGGCAACATATTGGTGCCGGTGCGCCCGGGAACATTGTAGAGCACCACCGGCAAGCCGCCTTCTTCGGCCACCGCCTTAAAGTGGGCAATTTGCCCGGCGGGGGTTGGTTTATTGTAATATGGGGTAACAACCAGGGCGTACTTAGCCCCAAGTTTGGCTGCCAGTTTGGTGCGATCTATAGCCGCCTTAGTGCTATTGGAGCCGGTGCCGGCCATGATTTGGCAGCGCCCGGCGGCGAGTTTTACGGCAGTGCTTAAAATCAGCTCGTATTCCGCCTCGCTGACAGTGGCCGCCTCGCCGGTGGTGCCCAGTATTACAAGGCCGGTGGTGCCGCCCTCTATTTGCCGCTCTATAAGTGTGGTGAGGGCCTCTAAATCAAGAGAACCGTTTTTAAAAGGAGTGACGAGGGCTACCCAAGAGCCGCTGATATCAAAACTAGCCATATTATACTCCATAATTTGTTATTGTATTGATAATACTGATATTATTTACATTCCCAATCATCTGGATCACGGGGATTGGTCTTGGTGGCCACCATGGATGTACAGCCTTCCTGAAAGAGAAAAACGGCCCCGGCCGGCCAGTGCCCGGAAATTACGGCTGCCCCCAAAGAGCTAGTCGCTACCGTTTCGCTGGCCCCATCGGCAGAAGCAGCAACTTCGGCTAAGCCGGCTCCGCCATCATCACTATTGCCATCGCTACTGCCATCACTACTGCCATCACTATTGGCGTCACTGTTAGCATCACTGTTAGCATCACTGTTAGCATCACTGTTAGCATCACTGTTAGCATCACTGTTAGCATCGCTGTTGGCGTCGCTGTTAGCATCGCTGTTGGCATCATTTGACCCATCAGTCCACTTTATATAACTGCATATTTTGGCGGGATTTTGAAACTCGCTGTTAACTACCAAAGCGAGCTCACCGTTAATTGCTAAATCAAATTTTGCCAAAGGCAAATCTATCTTTACCTGACCTGGTGATAGTTCTATGGCCTGGCAGGCGCCGAATTGACAAAGCGCATAGCTCTCCTTAGGTTCCTCATCACTAATTTGATCCAAAGTGATATAGCCGGTAGCGGCGGTTGAGGGCTTAACAGCCGAGAGATAGTGGGAGCAAAGGGCATTTTTTTCGAGAGCTACATCGTGCTGCGCCCGGCCGATACCATGGCCGTCTTCATCTTTGCAACCAATTATGCCGATAGTGAATAAAAGCGGTAAAAAGTATTTTAATCTCATATATTATTCCATAAAGCGCATCAGGCGCCCTTTAAGGCTTTTGAGCATATATGCTTCACAAAGTTCCGGCAACTAAAAAGAGCAGGCTTTTGGGGTAAAAATAGTAGCGAATTTTTAATGAATAGCCGGGATAAAAAAGAGGTTACTCCGGCTATAGGTGCAATCCGGCGGCGGAATGGCTACCACCTTGCGATAATTCCATGAGTAGCCTTGAGCGCGTAAAACGGCAGCCAGTTCCGGGCGAATTTCTTGGTCATCGGCCAGCCAAAGGGTGGCAAAGCCGCCTGGTCTTAGGTGCTTTTTTAGCTCGGAGAAGAAAGCCTCGCGCTGGCCAAGTCCGCCGAAAACATCAAATAATATGCCGTCATAGCTACCGAGAGTGGGCAAAATATCCTGCCATTTTCCGGGGAGTATTTGGGTTTTGGCCCGGCTGCAGGCCCACTTTTCGGCTCGCTCTATAATTTGCGGATGCGCTTCGATAATGGTTTGACTGCGCGGGTTTAGGCTAGCCACAGCCTTGCTGCTGATGCCCATGCCAAAGCCGATTTCCAGTATATCGCCGCGGCGCATAGCCACAATTTCAGCCATTGTGCGCATTAAGGGCTCTTCCCAGCTCATCATCACCTGGGTTTTATCGCTCTTTACCACGATGCGATCGGGGAGAAATTCCAGCTCTTCATCTAAATAATTATCCACGCTTTCACTCCTCGGCTCCAGGGCCGCCGGGTGGGGAAGTATAGAAAAATTTGGCTATGGTTTCAATAGTAGGAGGTTAGACGCGGCGCGGCTGATTTTTCCTATTGACTACAACTCGGCTTTTCGAGTTGTATCTTTCCACAATGAGTAACCAAAGGAGGCAGAAGAGCCATTCTTTGGCATTTTATGGAGGTTAAGATGAAAAAAGGTTTGTTAATTGTAAGTTTGGCGGGAATGCTGGCACTTATGGGCTGCGGCGGTGAAAAAAAGGGCGAGTCAGGTAGCTCCAGCGGGCAAAAAACACAAAATTCCCAAAATAACCCCGGTAATACCCAAAATGATCCCGGTGATTCCCAGAGCGACTTGATTCTCTCCACGCAAATTGGCGCCTGCGGCGAGGATTTGACTATCAGCGGGACGAAGAAAAGCAAGGTACCATTTATGTTGCTTAAAGCCGACGGTGCCACAGAGCTGGATGGCGCCTCGGATGATGAAAACAGCGAAGTTTTGCGCTGGAGCTACGATGCCGCCAGTGGTGTTTTGACACTCCTCCATGATAACCACTGCGATAATTGTGCCTATAAATTTACCTTTGAACTGACAGGAAAAGATGGTTCTTATAAACTAAGTGAAAGCGGCTCTCCCAATTACGACCCGGAGAAAGAAATGGTTGATTGTATCCCGATGGGCTGCCTCTATGATTTAAAACTGAGTGCCAAAGTGCCAAGCGGCAAAATTAAGCTGGATTTCTCACCATTTTGGAGTGGTGAAATTGATTTGTCTCAGGCTTCCGGCGCTATTACCTTGACGAGAGAAGGTGAATGTAACGCCTATTAAACAGGCGCGTAACATCTTGGCTCTGGTGAACTGAAATATTTTATATAATTCTCCTCCGGCTTTTCGCATCCCTCACCCCCTGGCCCCCTCTCCATTTTGACAAATGGAGAGGGACAAGCTGCAATAATTTCCACCAATCGCGAGGGTGAGGGAAGTAAAAGATGGAGAAGGCGCGCGCCGCTGACTTTAGTGCGGGCTCTCAAAAAAACGACCTGGTCATCACAATATTGAAAGAGGTTTCTCTATAGGGCAAAAAGGTTTGGCTGATATAATAATTAACATGGCAATCTCTAAAAGCTTGCAAAGTGACCAAAAGACCGCCACCGCCGGAAAGGGCAAAAGCCTCTTTGGCCGTGGCGACAAATTTGCCGTTATTCCAGGCTTCGCCGGCATCTAAAAAGAGAGCCGCCTGCAGCGTAAAATTGCCCAGAGCTTTAAAAATAAGGCGTACATCGTGAACAATGCGGACTCTAAGCTCCATATTGCCGTATAAGACATTTTGGCCGATAAATTGTGTAGCCCTATAGCCGCGCACATTGGTGAGCCCGATACCGCGACCGCCAACGAGCAGATTTTCGAAATTATCCGAGCCGATATTTAACTGATCGAGCGGATCTTCGGCACTGGTGTGGCCCAGGCCGGCCCGTAGCGTTAGGTCAAAATAGGTGCCAAGAGGAAAATGGCCGGTATAGATAGCGGCCAAAGTGAGAAAATTACTTCCTGACCCCCAGGCAGTATGTGAAGCCACAGCCAGAGCGTGAAATTCATGACCCTGCCAGCGATATTGTTGCAAAAGCGCCGGCATACCCACTTTTAGATCCAAAACTCCCAGGGAAAGAGGCGTTACTCCGACAGGTGTGCGCTCCAAAGCCGGCAACTCAGCCCCGGTTAGAGCATTTTCTAAATATTCCGAATAATTATCCAGTGAATATACCTCGCGGAACAAAAGTAGATAGCGGAAAGAAATCTGCACCAGGCGTGGCAGGACCTCATAAGAAAGATCAAAAAGACCACCGCGCAAGAATACCTCATAATTCTTTTCCGGAATTAGCCACTTGTAGTGCCCGGCATCATAAGATTTTTGCAATGAAATAGGCAGGCGGCGCCCTTTATTGGGGTAGTGGGAAATTGCGTTGCCGGTCATCACCAGTTCGATATTAAAACGGGTATTTTGGCCAAAAATATTGGGCGCGGTGAACCAGGCATTGACCAGGTGTTGCCCCTCGCGCCAGGTGTAAATGCCGCCGACCTCCAGCATGGAACCAAAAATACTGGGCACATAAAAGCCCAGCTGAAAAAGCCTAAAGGCCCCGAATTGCAAACCAAAAGAGGGGACAATCGGCCAGACATCGGCCACACTGAGCTCTATGGCCAGAGTTCTGTCCGGGAGCTCATTTATGTTAAGCTCTACTTTTTTGAAAAGCCCGCTGTTTTTTAGCCGCTGGATATCATCGCCCCACACTGTGGCATTATAGCAATCGCCCTCTTTTTGCGTGAGGTAGCGACTAAGGGGCTTTTGTTTGGTAAAACCGGTGATATTATAAGAAATTTTGGCTATTTTTTGGCACTCTTCCGCCTCGCCGGCAGCTTGCGCTATGTCAGCGAACAAGGTGAAAATAACGAGGCATATTGTGAAAATCACCCTAGCCATAGGTTGCCTTTAGTGTGAGAGCGCTTTTTTTGTCAATAGATAAGTTATTACTGGGCTATAAGCGGAGCTTTTAAGCTCCGGCGAAAAGTATGGCTCTGCTCTGTTATTGCAAGCTGGGGCCCATGCCGGCTCCGGCGCCGTTTTGGGCCATTTGCTGGCCTAAAATGGCAGCTGTGCCGTTTTGAATGTTTTTAGCGCAAGCTCCGGCTACCAAAAGGAGCATCAGATCCATCATTTGGCCGGCACCCTCTTTTTGGGCTTCCAGGAGGCGCTTAATCATCTCGCTGTCAAATGGATTCTTCTCATCGGCTTTTTGCGGCTGATTTTGGGCTGCAGCCTGCTGGGCGGCTACGGCTTTGGGGCTGCTTTTTACGAGCGACATGGCAAACATAAATTGCATGTGCGGAGGCATGTGGCGCATCATTCTGGCCAAAGCTTTGGCTTCACCGTGTGAATAGCCCATGGCTTCCAGCTTGTGGGTTAATCTCATCTGGGCACCGCACCCGCCATGGCGCGCAGTGTTTACTAAATCCATAACCTGGCACATTTCATGCAATTTTTTGAAATCGGCAGCCTCTTTCTGATTGCGGCTCTCGGCGGCTTCGATGAGAGATTTGGCATCTTCGGTATCCATTTTGCCCATAGCTACCATGATGACAGCCATCATCAGTTCCATTTGATCGGGGGTGAGCGGGCCGTTATTTTGCACTGCCATTCCGCCAAGGGCATTGGAAACAGTGGCGAGGTCTCTAGCTGTTTGCATGGCCTGCGCCATATTGACAACAATGGCTCCGGCGAGAGCAAAATTAGCGGCAGCTACAGCCTGTTGCTGCGAGCTTCCTTGGACAAAGCTGTCTTTGTCGTTTTGTAATCTTTGCTGCTTTTCCTCAGCTTTACCGGTCCGGCCCATGTGAATGTCGGGAGTTATTACATGATTTAAACCACCGGTCATTACAGTACTGATGCCACCTAACAAACTAGCCATTTTTTACTCCTTATTATTTAAGGTTAATTATCGTTATCATCTTCTGCCATATCGGCATCTATTTCCGGGCGGTCAAACTCACCTGGCTCCATTTTTTCGGCGATGAGTTGTAACTTTTTGGCCCGATTCATGAGCTCAATTTCCTGGCTGTCTTTAGCCGGCAGCAAAAAAGCCGCCTTTAAAATATCAAGAGCATAACCGGGCGATTTTAGATGAATATCACATTCGGCGGCCCGCACATAAGCCTCCAAAAGTTTGCTACTGCGGTTTAAAGCGGTGGTAAAAGCAAAACGGGCCATTTCCCAGTTTTCATTTATTTGCAAGACAATGCCGTAAGTAAGCCAGTATTCGGCAGTGTAAGGATCCACCGAGGTGAGCATAGCCAAAACTTTGTCGGCAGTGTCGTAATCTTTGCGCACAATGGCCTGGCGGGCAAATTGGTGCAAATTATCCAGCTCTTCGCGCGGGATTTGCATGAGCTCGGCCACGCTTACCTGGCCTTGCTTGAACATATCCAGCAATTTATTAAATAAATCTGGACCTATTTCTTCTTTCATTTCATTAACTACATCCGGGGATACTTCCATCTGTTCCTCCTTACAAGAAGCACAAACGGCGTACACATAATAGTGGCGAATAGGCTAAAAAATTTCTTTAACATTTTCTGCAAATTCTTATAAAGAGAGTTTTGTTGTTACGCCAGAAGGCAAAATTAAAAAAGTGTATGACCATGGAAGCAACTATTTTATCGTTTTTAGAAAAAAATTCTATAGAGCGCGGGTTAGTGCCCGCTTATTGCGAGCTAAATGAGCAGGCGGAATTGCAGCACACGGTAACTTACGGCGAATTATATAAAAAAGTTACCGCCGCCGCTTATACCATTGCCGCGACTTTGCCGCCTTGCGGGCGGGTTATTATTGCTTTGCCCGATGGAACCGATTTTATCACAGCTTTACTTGGCACTATGTGGGCCGGCGGTGTAGCCGTGCCCTACGCTCCGCCGGATTTGCACCGCGGGGTAACCTATTTGGAGAATTTGCAAAAGCTTATTGACAGTACCGAGCCGGCGCTGATTATCGTTAGTGAGACTTTTCTTAATTCGGCGGTCAGGCCGGCGCGCTTTTTAGCCGGTAAAGGGCTCAAATGGCTGGTTCCGGCTTGGAAAAACGGCACCCTTAAGCAAATGACCACCGAGCCGGCTATGTTGCAATATACATCCGGTTCAACCTCCGAGCCCAAAGGGGCTATCGTTACGCATAAGGCGCTGGTAAATAGTTTGGAAATGGTGAAAAAAGCCTTTGAATTTGATGAAAATACGCGCTTCCTCACCTGGTTGCCGATGCATCACAATATGGGGCTTATCGGCAATATTTTGGAAAACATCTATTTGGGCAGCACCTGTTATCTTTTTCCCAGGGAGGAGGTGCTTAAGAACCCGCTTGCCCTCGCTAAAGCCTTGGAAAAATATCAAATAAGTTGTTCCGGCGGGCCGAATTTTGCCCTTAATTTACTGGCTGAGGCCCTTATAAATGCCCCGAAAGATTTTAAAGTTGATTTATCAAAATGGCGGGAAGCTTTTTGCGGTTCTGAAACTATCGACCCGGATTTATTACGAAAATTCGATGCATTAAAAGAGCGTTATCAAGTGGATTCCAGCGTTTTGATTCCCTGCTACGGTTTATCGGAAGCCACTTTGGTGGTGACAGTTAAGCAGCCCAAAGGGAGTTTTTCCCGCTTAGAAACTATAAATGGGCACAGAATTGTTTCCTGCGGCCGGCCCTGTGTCGGGGTGGAGCTAAAGACTATAAATGACGAGCTTTTTGTTAAAAGCACTGCCCTCGCCGAGGGCTATTGGCATGGAGAACGCTTCCCCGAATGGCTGGAAACAGGGGATTTGGCCCAAATAGTTGGCGGGGAGCTTTTTATATATGGGCGCAAAAAAGAGATAATCATCATTGGCGGCAAAAATTATTATGCCCGGGATATTGAGTCGGCCATAAAAGAGCGTTTTGCTCCGGCTGTAGCCGAGATTGTGGCTCTGCCTATAAGTGATGTTGTTTTGGGCACCGAGCAGCTGGGGCTTTTAGTGGCCATAAATACCCAGGAATACCCGGCGCAGCAAGCCTCTGAGATAAGACAATTTGTATATAATAAATTTGCTTTAAATATAGGTAAGATGCTGGTTGTGGAACGGGCACTTTTGCCAACTACGCCAAACGGTAAAATAAAACGCGATGGCGCTCTAAAGCTCCTGAAAAATGCTGCCGCGCCAAAATTTTTTACCGATAAAATGAGCAATTTCAGCCAGCTAAGTAAAAAGCCGACAACCGAAGAAATAGCCGCCTTTTGCTCTTTATGGATAGAACAAAACGGCGGCGAGATTGTGGGAGAGAAGGGCTTTACGGCTGATTTAACGAGCCTGGGCCTAGATTCCTTAAAGCTTGCTCTCTTGTTGGGAGCGCTGGAAGAGTGGCTTGATAAGAGTATTTCCGCTTGGATATTTGGAGAGTGCCAAACAATTAAGGCTCTTGCCACTAAATTATTTAGACAATACGATAACTTGCCTGATAGAAATGTTGTCCACGCCGGCGATAAAAAAATAGATTTAGCGGCCGCCGAGAGCTATTTGGCCGCTATGGATAAGTTAAGCACCGAAGAACTAAGAGCGCAGTTAAATGCCGGTAATTAAAAATAATTTAGTATTTTGCGCTTGGGTGGCTATTCTTTGGCCAGCTCGTCATTTAAGCCCATAACCACCATATTGTGGCTATCGGCAGCTTTTATGAGCTCATCCGGGTCCAGCATGAGGCTACGGCCGGCCTCTATGCCTAAAAGAGTGGCGCCGCACTCGGCCATGTTTTTGATGGTATTAAGCCCCACAGCCGGCAGATCAAAGCGCGTATCCTGGCCCGGTTTACAAATTTTTACCAGCGCCACATCGCCGTTTTGGGCATAAGAGGCGCCGCGCTTTAAGCAATTATCGGTGCCCTCTATGGCCTCTATGGCGAGAACAATGCCGCGGCAGACTACCACAGCTTGGCCGATATCAAATCGGCCCAGCTCTTTGGCCAAGCGAAAGCCGTATTTTAAATCGGCCAGCTGCTCTTTAGTGGGCTTACGGCGCGTCATTACGCCCAGGGGGGCCAGGGCCTCGGTCAAATAGACGGTAGAGGGGACAATTTCTATGCCATTTTGCGCAAAGACGCCGGCAATGGTGCGCAAAAGCTCATCATCGCGCTTTAAGAGCAACTTGGCCAAAAGGCGCATGGTGGTATAGTCTATGGGCTGTACTTGAAAAAAGCGTTCCTTTTTGACACCGCCGGCCATAGCGGCAAAATGCACATCATGTTTTTTGAATAATTTTAGCATTTTGCCGAGGCGTCCCACTTCTACCCAGTAAAAGTGTGCGACTTCGCTCTCCAGCTCCGGCGGTGTTTCGCCCTTGATGGCGAGAGCTATAACCTCTTTGCCGGCTGCTTTGGCCGCTTTGGCAAAAAGCAGGGGAAAGCGCCCATTGCCGGCGATAAGGCCGATGCGCGGCGCCGTTTCCAAGGTGCTATGCTCCGACATATTGGCAATATCCCCGTTTGCTTGCGGCCAGAAAATCCAAAAAGTGGCTAAAATCTTCGTCCATTTGCGGCATCTTTTCGCGGGCGGCGGCCAGGCGCTTATCTATGGGGAGCGGCGAAGTAACAATAAAATTAAAGAGCTCTTTAAAGGCGCTTATTTTGGCAACCGGCCACTTATGGCGGCGCAGGCCTTCTAAATTGGGCCCAATGAGGCGGGCGCGGTTGCCGTGCACAATGCAAAAAGGCGGCACGTCTTGGGTGACTTTGGCGCCGCCGGCCAAAAAAGCGCCCCGGCCCACGCGGCAGAATTGATGAATACCGGAAAGACCGCCGAAAATGGCTTCGTCTTCCACCTGCACATGGCCGCTAAGGCCCACAGAATTGGCTAAAATGACATTATTGCCCACGAGGCAATCGTGAGCTACATGGCTATAGGCCATAAAAAGGCCGTTATTGCCTATTTTGGTGACCATATTGCCGCCCGCTGTACCGCGATGCACAGTGGCTCCCTCACGGAAGGTATTATTATCGCCGATTTCGGTAGAGCTCTCTTCCCCGCGATATTTTAGATCCTGGGGAGCGAGGCCAATGGAAGCAAAGGGATAAAAGGTGTTATTGCGCCCAATGACAGTTTTCCCGCCCAGCACCACATGGCTTATGAGGGTGCTGCCGGCGCCGATAATCACTTCCGGACCAATAGTGCAAAAGGGGCCGACAGTGACATCAGAAGCCAATTCAGCCTTTTTATCAACAATGCTGCTTTCGTGTATAATTGCCACTATTTATCTCCGCCGGCCGGCCGGCCATCTTTGGAAACATGCCGTTCCAGGCGGGCGAGGCGCACAGCCAGTTCATCGAGCTTGCTAAAGAGCAGGCTCACTTTGAGCCATTTTATATGCGGAATAGCTGGGGCGCCGGCCACTTTTGCGCCATTTTCCAGCGATTTTGCTACGCCGGCCTGCCCGGCTACCACCACATCATTGCCGATGGTTATATGGCCGTTAATGCCGGCCTGGCCGGCGATGATGACCCGGCTGCCAATAGTGGTTGAGCCGGCCACGCCGCTCTGGGCACAGAGGACGCTATCCGGCCCGATTTGCACATTATGGGCCACCATGACCAGATTATCTATTTTGGTGCCGCGGCCGATTCTCGTCACCCCAAAGGTGGCCCGGTCGATAGTGGCTCCGGCACCCACTTCCACTTCGTCTTCCAGCTCTACGATGCCAAGTTGCGGGATTTTATGGCGCTTACCCTTAGCATCCGGGGCATAGCCAAAGCCATCGGAGCCGATTATCGCTCCGGCATAGAGAATAACATTTTTACCCAGGCGGCAGCCCGGCAAAACTTTGGCTCCCGGGTGGAGCAGGGAGGCGGGGCCGATAAGTGCGCCCTCGCCAATATAATTTTGCGCTTTTAAAATAGCTTCGGGGCCGATTTTGGCACCTGCTTCAATAACGCAGCCGGGGCCGATATAGGAATTGGGGGCTATTTCGGCACTTTCGGCGATAATAGCCGAGGGATGGATGCCCCATTCCGGCCGGTTACCAGCAGCGAGTTTTTGCGCAATAACGGCCATAGCCAGGTATGGATCGGCTACGACAATCTGGGGAATAGGGAGATCCGGCGCTTCCTTAGGCAAAATAACGGCAGCGGCTTTAGTGGTAGAAAGCTTATCCTTAAAAGCCGGATTGGCCAAAAAGGTGATTTCTCCCGGGCCGGCCTCATCGAGCCCGGAAAGGGCAGAAATATCGACGTCCTCGCCGAAAAGGCGACCATTCGCCAAAGCGGCGAGGGCGGAAAGCTTTACCATGATTTATTTGCCTTTGGGTGCGGAAGCGGGATGGTTTTTATTATATTGAGTAATGACTTGATCGGTTAAATCGAGGTGGCGCTTATAATAGAGCACCGAGGCCTTGATTTCGCTATTGTCCAAAATCATGTCATAGCCGTCGCGGTCGCCGATGGCTTCCACAATTTTGCGGATTTTGCCGTGAATCTGAGCAGCTATTTCGGCCTCTTTTTCGGCCAGCTCATTTTGCAATTTGGAAAGGGTTTGTTGCATTTCCATATATTTTTCGGAAAGTTGCTTTTGCGTTGAGGCTTGCACTTCCGGCTTCATCATATTTTTGCCGCGCTCAAAATCCTGGTATTGACGCTCAAAATCCTTTTGCAAGGCGTCAAGCTGGCTCTGTTTCTTTTTGAAATCGTCTTGTAATTGATTTCTGGCTACTTTGGCTTCGTTGACTTCAGCTACAATGCGTGCCAAGTTGACATAGCCCACTTTGAAGGCTTTTTGCTGGGCAAAAGCAGCCGTAGAACTAAGCATAACAATAGAAAGGGCAATAAAAACAGCTCGGATACTTTTAATCATATTATTTACCTCCAGCCGCGTGCGGCAAAAGTTCTTTAGCTTTGTATAGGAAAGCTGAGTTTAGGTCAAGGGGTTAGGAGAGAGAGACAGGCAAAGTCAGTTGGCTTTGCAACCGGAGACAATAGCGTTGACGTTGTCGTTCTTGAAGGTGTAGGAGACGTTGCTGTTACACACAGGAGCGCTGGCAGCTGTGCAATCGCTGCTTGCCGAGCAGGCGCTGTAGCAGGTTTTGGTATCTTGCATACAGAAACCGCTTTGGCAATCTTCGTTGTTCATACAGGCAGCGCCGGCAACATAAGAACCGACATTAAGGGCGCAAATCATACGCTCGGCACATTTGCTCACCAGACCTTCACGGATTTGACAGGTGCGGCCCTCACCGATGGCATCGACACACTGTTTATCGCTGTGACAGGTGGTGCGGTCAAAAGGATCATTGGGGGTAATAACGCGGGCAAACTCGGCTTCCATGGTGCCTTTGATGCTGGCAGAGTTTTGGCCGAGGTAGATATTACCTTGAAGATCGATAGCCAGGTGGTCGGCTTGCAAATCCTGGTTGGTATCTATTAAGAGGTTGGTAGCCGATTTGGTATCATTGGTTTGCAATTTTAAGTTGTAATTTTCGGTGCCGCTCACTGAGAGAGAATTAACTTTATCATCAATGACATCGCCGCCGGCTTTTATTAACTGCACAACAGTGTTAGCAATTGAACCGCAGTTTAGATCCCAAATATATGAACCGTCGGGTTGTTTTACAGGGTTAATATGGCAAGTAGGCATACATGTGTCATAAGCTACGCCGCCGAAGAAGCTAAGAGAGCCTAACCAGCAGGCCACATTTTCCACAGGTATTAATTTCATCAGCACATCGTTAAAGGTGACAACGCCGTCCATTTTGGTGATGGCCGGGAAGGCCACATTCTTTAAGACGTACATGATAATTTTGCCGTAATTTAAGGAAAGCACATGTTCATCTATGACCAGCTCATAAGCCGATTGGCCGGTGATTGTAGCAGCCTTGGCCCGGCCGGTAAATTTGCCGCTTGCGGCATCCAGCTTATTGTTAACGGAATTGCCGGCGCCAAAGACAGTTTCGCCGCAGCATTTGTCATTGGGCGAGCAGTTCTTGCCGAGCGTCCAGGTAAACATATAAGAATTCCAGCGCTCTTCACCTTCTAATGTGTAATTTCCGGCTTTAGCAGGATCTTCCTGAGATTTGGTGATTTCAAATTCGCCGCCTACGACTAAGTTTTGCACCATAGCGGAGATGGAATTACCAACTTCAAAGATGGAGCCGACCCAGCTCGGGGAGTAACCAAAGACCAGAATATTGATAAATTCTCTGGCTTTGATGCTGTCGCCTTTGGCGTAAGTAGAGCAGTTGTCGTTGTGCTCCGGGCCGCAGGTATTGGCATTGGTTCCGCAGTTGGCAGCATCAACGGCGCCGGTCATGCAGGAGCAGCTATATCTTATTGTTTCGTGATTGCCGCTGGTGGAGCGATAATCCCAATAAAACATTTTGGTATCGCTGTTCATATCGCCATCGGGTTCTTCATTGTTAATGGGATCCGGCTGGCCGTCATGTTTGGTACAAAAAGCCTGAGCGCCGATGCCGGCAGCAGCATCAACAAAAGAAGGAATATATTGCACAATGGTGTTGCCACTATTTTCGGCAAAGCTGGCAGCAAAATCAAAAATCCATTTTCCGGGGTTTTCAAAGAAATTAAGCACTTGTCTGACAATGTAAACAGCTGAGACATTGCCGTTCTCGTCTCTCCAGCTATCGGCCTCTTTAAATACGCTCAAAAGATCCAATTTAGTGGCCATTTGGTAAGTGCCGGTGAAGCTGGTGGGCAGCAGAGTGAGATCCACGGATTCATCAATAATTTTGCGGCCGATGATAGCGGCAGACTGTTTGCAGCCGTGAGCGATTTCATTGCCCTCGGGGCCATAGCCGATGACGGAGATAGTGAATCTGTCGCCTTCGTGCAAATCGGGGAAGAGCACCGGGATGGAAGCGCTAAGAGAATCTTGTGTGGCTTGGGATTCCGGCAAAGTGGACCAATCGTTAAAATTGGCACAATCAAAGAGCGGCTCGGGATGAATTCTGGTGGATAATTTGCTGAAGTTTATGGAGACTTTATCGGGTACGCCATAGTAAACTCTTAAGCTGCCGATATCGGCGCCGTTGACATCAATGGCAAATTGCACCTCTTTAGCATTGCTGGAAGAGGCTTTGACAAAGAACTGGGCTTTAACTTCGCCGGCTTTGATATCGGTAGCGGCATTACCGGCGTCATCGGTATAAACTTCCTGCTCGCTTAAAGTGGCGCCATTGGCGGCGCCGGTGATAAGGAAGGAGACTTTGCGATCCGATACAGGAGAACCATCGGATTTATAGCGGGCACGCACACTGATAGTGCGTGTCTCTTTGAAGCCAAGCATGATAGTTTGGTCGCCAACTATTTCCAGAGTAATCGGCTCCGGTTCCTCATTTTCCGGTGTCGCCTCCTGGCTACAATTAACACTGGTCAGGGTTAAAAGAGCAGCCAGAGCTACTCCCCACCATTTTGAATACTTCATTTTACACCTCTCTCCGGATAATTCCGGTAACATACTCTGCCCATTCTAGGTAAAAGGCGAGTTCTTAGCAAATAAAATTTCAAAATAGGCCAATAGAAAAATGTAACTGAAAAATTCCTTCGCCTAAACTGCGCCGGGGGAAGGGGTCAAAGCCAAAGTCTAAAGCCAGCGGACCGAGCGGTGTTTCGTAGCGCAGGCCAAAGCCCACTCCAAAACGGGGCGGGGTGGTAAAAAGTGCCGGAAAATCCATCACCAGGTTGCCAAGGTCGGCAAAGAGGCCCAAAGAGAGCTGGCCGTAAAGCCTAAGCCGCCCTTCAAGGCGCAAAACGCCATAGGTGCGCCCGCCTTTGGTTTGCACATAATAGCTGCCGTCGCTCTGCTCTATGGCGTAAAGAGTGTCGTTGCAACCGCCGCCCTGGTAAATAGCGTGGCCATCGGGAGCCAAAACGCAGACATCGGCCGGAATAATAGAGCGCTCAAAGTAGCCTCTCACCGAAGAACGGCCGCCAAAGAAGAAAGAATCGGAGATGGGGAAGGAACTGCCCAGGTTAAAAATTTGCCCTATATTGGTGGCAATGGCGATAGTCAGGCGGTCGCTGGCCGGAATATAAAAAGAGAATTGCCCCTCCAGCTTAAAGAAGCTAATCGGCTTGCCGATACCGTGAGAGTATTCTACCGACATATTGCTCCAAAAGCCGCGGTGGGGGTTGAAGGAATTATCGCGGAAATCGAGCTTTAGGCGGGGAATAATTTTATAAAGAGTATAAGTGCCGGCATCAATACGCTTGATATTGCCGCGATCGTCAACCGGGTTGGAGCAGTCGTCGCCGGTGACGCATTGCAGCGAATTATAGACAATGGATTGCTCCAGCTGCACAGCCAGTTGGCGCCTGGGCTTATAACTTATGCCCAAAATGGCTGAGGAAGAGTCGAGACTATAGGAAAGCGTATTATCGCGCTCATTTAAAAGCGAGAGGGTGAGGGAGATGGCCCGGGGCAGAAAACCCACATAAGGAGCGTTTAAAGAGATTAAAATCTGGCGCTCCAAAGCTTCGGTAAAAGGCTCATATTGCTGGTAGCGGCGGGCCATTTGCTCGCCTTCGACGCCGTAGAGAGAAAAGAAAAACTGGCGGTTTAATTTAATGGAAGTGGAGAGACCCAAAGCAATGCCAAAGAGATTTAAATGGCTATATTGAATGCTGGCTCTTATGCCGTCTTCGGTGGAAAGGCCTACGCCGGCGCCAAGATTCTGGCGCGGCCGCTCGGTGATTTTTACCACAATATCTTTTTGCGGGGCCGGGACACTGGGCTCTACCAGCTCGATATTAGCCATAGAAAAAACGCCCAGGCCGATGAGGTACTGGCGCGAGCGGCGGGCCTGCTCCGGGGTGAAAACATCGCCGCTTTTTAAAGTCATTTGGGCCAAAATAACCCGTTGGCGGATATGGTGGCGCCCCTGGATGATAATCATGCCCACCCGCACTTTGGGGCCGGGGATGACCTCTATTTGCACATCGGCCAGAGTGTTATCGGCATAAAGGGTGCTGTTTATATTGACTCCGGCATAAATGTGCCCTCTTGAACTATAATAATCCAAAATGGCTTCGCGGCTCTCTTCGATGGCTGTTTCGCTCAAAGGCACCCCCGGCCTCAGGGCGATGGTTTTGGCAAAAAGAGCTTCTTCTTTGGCGCTTAATTTGCCGGAAATTGTTACATTATTAACTATTGTTTGCGTGCCCTCGGCAATATTTATAAAAACCAGGAGCGTTTTGCCGTCCGGGGCCATTTCCACTCGCGGAGAGTTTATTTTTACTTTTAAAAAACCGTTGGTGCGATAGATACCGGTAAGGTGCTGGAGCCCTTTTTCATATAGCTCGGCAATATATACATGTGTGGGGTCCAGAGAGAGAATAGAGGGCTTATTTAGATGCGGATGGCCGCTCTCGCCGCCCAAGTTGTTTTCGCGGCCGATAGTCGGGCCGGTGAGTCTGGCTTCGTCATCGCTATCCAGAAGCTGACCCATGATGGAACTTGCGGCCAGCTCGCGCATTTGAGCAAAAAGCTCTTCTTCCAAAAATCTGTGCGTAAAGTATTCCTGGCCCAAAAAGAAGACTTTGCTCACCGGCAAATAGGGGCCCTCGATTATGTCAATAGTGTAAATTTTGCTGGTATTATCGCTGGTTAAATCTATTCTGTTTTTAAGTTCTACTTGGTAATAGCCCCGGGCCAGGTAGCTCTCTTTTATGGAGCTTAAAAAGTTTTCCAGCGTGGTGCGGTTTAAAGCTTCGCCGGAACGCAGTTTTAGAAGGGAGATGAGGTAGCTGTCGCTCAAAACAGTATTGCCGTTAAAGGCAAATTTGATGCGTCGGCCGGCATTTATGGGAATATTTATCTCGGCCAGAGCATCGTTTTGCAAGACATCAGGTTCGCCGATGGTGCTCTCCAAAAAGCCCTTGGCGCGGTAGGCTTTTAATAAATTTTCCAGGTCGCTGGCTAAAATATCGCTGTCATAGATAATGTCCGGCTTTGATTTCATAGCCCTTAGGAGGACTGCGCTGTCCAAAGCCGGTGTGCCGGTGATGGCTATTTTTTTTATAATGGTCGGCTCGCCGATGTAAACAAAAACACCCAAACTTATTTTGGAATTATGCTCGATAGATAGCTCTTTTACATTTACGCTTGCGGCATAATAGCCCCTTTTGTGCAAAAATGTCAGCACATCGCTAGCTATGCTGTCATAGGTGTCTAAATCTATTTCATCGCCGATTTTGGCTGCCAGGCTGTTTCTTAGTTGTCTTTCATCTATTTTGCCAAAAAGTCCAATAAAAGCAATATCTTCTATGTAACGCTTGGCTTTTAGCGTCACCAAAAGGGTGACGCCGTTGCCCTGGCGGCCGGCGTTGATATCGATATATTCAAAGCGCCCGGAGTTATAAAGGCGCAAGGTGGCGACACGTAGAGCCTGGCGCGAGAAGGTGGAGCCCACGGCGATACCCAAAAGGCGGCGCACCTCTTCTTCGTTTTCGCCCTCCGGCAAATCAATGTTAATTTCGCTGATGGGCAAATCATTAAAAATAGCCAGCGAGTTCGGCGACTGCGCGCCGGGGGTTGGTGCAGCGGCCAGAAAAGCCAGGAGAAGGGGCAAAAAAAGGCTCATTGGAACTCCAGTTTTAATTGGAGATCAAGGCCAAAGTCACCCACCGGTACATCGCTGGCACTCTGCCAGCTGAGGCCCACTTTGGAGCGCTCGGTAAGGCTGTATTCCATCTCCAGGCGCTGGTCTGATACCTCATCGAGTGAGGCCGAAAGGCCCATGTGCAGCTGTGAAGTAAGGCGAAAATCGAGAGCCACCCAGGGAGCTGTTCTGGCGGTGCGCTTGCTGTAACCGGAAGTGAGGCGGAAAGAATCAATGGGCAGGGGAATAACCTCTTTGGCTTTTTCATCCAGGCCGGTGAGCGAGGTTAAAAGCTCCAAAGAGCCTGGTAAATAGGCGTTGGCATTATCGGAATTTGCAGTGGCATATTCATCATAAGTGCTTGATTTAAATCCAAATTGCAAACATCTAAGCACTTCTTCGTTGGGCACATCGCGGCCTTCGCTGGTCTTGCCGCTGGCGGTTAAAAGCTTTTCTTTATCGGCTTCCCACTCGATATTTAAGCTGACATTGTCGCTGCAAGCCACTGTTTCCAGTTGCAGCGATACACGCGGATATATGCGATATTTTTGAGTAAATTCAATGGTTGCCTGGTTTATGGTAAAAGTATTGTTGTGGTATTTTACCACCGCCGAGAGCGGATGCACCACTCCCAAAAGGCCCATGCGGGCATTGGTGCCGGTTAATTGCAAATCGGCGGCAAATTCGCCGTTTACCAGGTTGTTGTTGATAATCATATTCTTGGGAGCGCTAAGATTTACTTCGAGAGCCAGCCACTCTTCCTCGGTTTCCAAATTGGAAATAATGGTGGGGCGGCGGGCAAAAGAGGGCAAAAGAGCGTCTAAAGTTACATCTTTGGTGTAACTGAGCTCATTAAAAAGTATGGTGCCGGAGAGCTTGTACTTTTGGCTATCGGCCGCTGTGAGGGCCAGTTGGCCGCCCAAAGCGGCATTTAAGCCGGGCAGGGGATTAATAATAATATTTTTGAGCGCCAGCTGAAAATTAGGCACAAATTGGCCTTCGTCCAGAGTGTATGTACCGCTGCCGATAAGGGTGCCGCCGCCCAGCTCGCCTTTTAAACTGTCGATAAAAAGGCCCTGCGGCCCCATGGTGAACTGGCCGTTTATATTTTGAATGGGCTCGTTATTTAGTAGAGCCAGAGTGAGAGAGGCGCCTTTAAGTGAGCCGCTGCCCATAATGAGCGGGGCATCAAGAGAGCCGCTGACACTGCCGGATACTTTGAATTTGCCCTCAGCCTGGGTTATCTCTTCAAACATGGCACTTAAAATAGCGGCTTCGGCCTCACCGGAAAAAGCGAGCGACAGGTTGCCATCAAAACTCAGCGTGCCGCCCAGAGCGGCATTTAACCCCTGGCCTTTAAAAGCGGTGCGCGGCAGTTCCAGGCTGCGCCCTTTCAGGCGCACGGTTACCGGAGCGGAGAGAGCCACTTCGGCTTTTTCCATGCCCAGGCGGAAGGCTTTTAGGGCTATTTCGCCGTAAACGCTATTAAAGTGGTTAAGTTGCCCTTTGAGCTGGGCCTCGCCGCTGGTCTCGCCGAAAAAATCCTCTAATTCCAGCATCTTGGTATATGGTAAATCGGTAAATTTCACGGCCAGTTGCCAGGGATTGGCCGGGCCGGAGAGCTCTAGTTCACCAGCGGCCGCAAGGCCTATTTGTGAGGAAATGGCGCTGATTTTAAGTTTGGTCCCTTCTAAGGTGATGGGCATTTTCAAGGAGCCAAAATCGATTTTTAAGGCTTTTACATCTTCGGCGGCAATGGCTACGCTGCCGGACCCCAGGCCGTGATTTACTTCCAGCGTACCGGCGATATCGGCTGTGCCGTCAATATCCAGGCCATTTTCTTTAAAAATTGATAAATCAAGATTTTTGCTGGTAATTTTTAAAAAGCCGTTTTCTTCTTCATAGAGATAACTGCCGCTTAAATTGAGTGCAGAATTCTTTTTATGGGCCGTAAGTTCGGCCGAGATACCATCGCCTAGAAGGTCGCTTTTTACGGTGACTTCATTTAGCGGCAGGGAAGCTATTACGGCTTCCTGGGTTTTTAAATCAATAGAACCGGTGAGGCGGTTAAAAGGGCCGTGAATGGCAAAATCGCCGTTTACCGCCCCTTTGAGGTCAAAAGGCAGCGTTAAAATATTATTGGCGGCGAGCTGCGGCATCAGTTTTTCCAGCGGTAAATCCTGCAAAGTAACGGTGGTATCCATGATAAAGTGGTCATCCGGATGCATATCGGTAATATAAGTGCCTTCGAAAGAGCCTTGGCCCAGTTTGGCATTTACCGAGGGCAGGGAGATAACAAGATCTTTATATTGCAGGGCAATATCGGCTTTATCGGCTTTTAGCCCCAAGACGCCGGCCTCTTTCATTTGCAAAGTGGCCGAAACTTCCGGATCGCTTAAGGGGCCTTCGATAACCACGGCCATATCGCCTTTGCCACTCCAGGGCAGATCCACCAAAGCGGCCAGGTGGCTTAAATCCACTTTTTCGCCGCGAATGCGCATATAAAAGTAAAAATCCCACCAGGAGAGGCCGCCGCTGGTCCAGAGAATGCCCCCTTTGGGGTGGCGCACCGGAATATTGTGAAATTCAATATCTTTATAAGTGATGGTGAGTGAGCCCTTTACTTTGAGCGGCGGCGTGTAAAAACCCAGGCGGGCTTTGGGGTCGCGGAAGTTATCGCCATAAACTAAAATGGTGTCGTCCATTAAATCGGCTTCGCCGGATATTTTAAAAGGCCAGAGGTTGCCGCGCATATTGGCTTTGCCGCTGGCTTCCAAAATAATGGGCACAAAATCAATGGGCACCACCTCCAAAAGGGGCGCGAGCGAAAAAGAGCCGATGGTCACCTGGGTGGTGATGGGAAAGTTTTCTGTTAAGCTGATATCGGCGTTGACCATGACTTCGCCTATCATGTTTGATAGCCATAAGTCTTTGACATTTATCATCTTTCCGCCGTCCCAGCTGACTTCGCCGAAGATGTCGCCAAAGGGGCGGTGGACCACGGCCAGGTCGTTTACTTTGAGCTCGCCGCTTATGAGCTTTTTCTTTTGCGAATCGGCTACAAACTCAAAACTCATAAGGCCGTTAAAGGGCGGCAAATCAGGTATATAATGCTTTAATTCCGTGAGACTGGCACTTATTTTGCCTTTAGCCTGGTAGCGGGCCGGTTTGAGGTTTTCGAGCTCTAAAAAGCCGTTTAGGGAGATGCTTTCTTTATGCGCGCCGACTATATGTAAATTTTGCACATTTAGCGCTTCCGGCACGGGAAAGCCGCGAATGGTGGCGTTCATGCTTATTTCGTTTATTTCGAGAGAATGGCCGTCAAAAGAGCCTTTTATGTCGCTGGTGCGCAGCCTGGTTAAATAATTTTGCGGCACATCTTCCATCCACACCAAATCAATATGGGGAATACTAAGGCCGCGTTTTTTACCGTGACTAATGGTAAAATTGCCATCAATAAGTTCGAGTTTATTTAGGCCAAGACGCATGAGGCGCCTGTTTAGGGCGGCTACCAGTTGCGGATTAAAGGGCGCTTCGCTGGCCCCATCGAGAGCACTGTCGTTAAGCTCCTCTTTTTCGGCCAGTTTTTCCATATTTATAGTGATATTGGGGCGATTGAGTTTTAGCTCTTCAACCGCTATCTCGCCGGTTAAAATGAGGAGCCAGTTGGGGGTTATGGTCGCTCCGGCCGCTTCTACGGTAAAGCCGCCGGATAAGTCGCTTAAGGTGAGGTGGTCAACCGAAGCGCCTAGCGGGTACCAATGTATTTGTAACTCTTTGAAATATAGGGCTAAATTAGCTTTTTCGTATAAAAGATAGCGCAGGCTGTTACGCAGCTCCGCCTGCACGGCCGGTTTTCTTATCAGCCAGGGCAGACTGATAACGGCCGCGATGATGGGCAATAATACTATATAGAGATAGCGCCTTTTTTGACGCACTATATACTCCAAAATACTAAAGTTTACGAACAAATAGGCCGCATAAAATACAAGCCTTTTTCTATTCTACTCCTTATTTAAGCTTTGGGCAATTAAGTAACCGCGAAAAAGCGCCATTTGCTTCTGAAAGAGTGCCAAAATCTTTACCGTTTCTTTAGTAGATGATATTTCCGCCTTGATGAGGTGCCCTTGGCATGCGGATAAAAAATATTGTTAGAAAAATTGCTTTATACCTCCTCACCGGGGTTTTGGCTCTTTTGGCTTTCGGGCTTTTGCGCTGGCTTTTAAAAGAGCAAATCGGCTTTGACTGGCCCAAAGCCGTATCTTCCGGTTTTTGGCTGGGGATTCAATATGATGCCGGCGTTATCATCCTCATTGCCGCCCTTGGCTTTTTATTATTTGGCATAATAGGTATTCCCAGGCGTCTTACCTGGCTTGGCGGTCTGGCATTTTTTTACGCTATAAGCGTGGCCGATCTGCTCTATTTTACCCGCTTTGCTCAGCAGATGAATTGGTGGGTATTTAGATACCATCGTGTTGAAGTGGCCAATTTGCTCGTTGACAAATTGTCTATGCTGAGGCAGCCGGTGGGCGTGGCTTCGCTGATTGTTTTGGGCATAGCCGTTATTTTGCCGTTTATTATAAATTTTGAGGGCAAAGAGGCGGAAAGCATCTCCAAGGACCATTCTTATTTTAATGTGTTGGGGGCTTCTTTAACCGTTACTTTACTGCTTGGCAGCGTTTCCTGGGCCGCTTTTAATTACCCTAAATATGAGCAGGGGCGGGGCGGCGGTATTGCCAATTCGCTGGCTCTTTTGTGGCTTGGGCAAATCTTTGATTTTAATACCAATAATTATTCTGCGATAAAGCAAAGTATAACTTCCGAGGAAGAAAGCGCTTTTTGGCAAAAAGCCGAGCTTTTGGCCCGTTATCGCTCTCTGCCGCCGGAGGGCGAATTTGCCGGCTACGAGGATATACCTTTGGAGCCGCCCCTTTTAGAGCCTAAAGAGAAGGAGTGGCCGCTTTGGGCAAAACTTTTAAAAGATGATAAATTTAGCTGCGAAATGCGTGAGCTAATTGGCGTTTCATGCGAAAAAGATCTTAATATAATTGTTGTTTTTGCTGAAGCTTTGCGTGCTTTTGAATATCTAAAAAAAGATACGGCCACCTTTATTTTGCCTAAGACCAGCGCGCTTTTTAAAGAAAAAGCCCTTTTGTTTGCTGCGGCTTATTCGGAGGCTTTAAGTGCCGGGCAGGCGGCGAGAGCGCAGTTTTCCACCTCTTGTTCTCTGCTTTCCGATAATAATGCCGCGGCCACCTTTTTTACTCATACTACTTTGCGTGCGGCCTGCTTGCCGGAACTTTTGCATGATGCGGGTTATTTAACCGCCTTAATGACGGCCTATGATAGCAGCGCCGGTTCGATGCGGGCTTTTGAAATGCTCCATGGGACCGATCGCTTTTTTGATGAAGATTACTATATTTCCCGCGGGGTTAGTGAGCGCATTGACTCTCGCGGTTTGGAAGATGGCCCTTTTTTGGCCGAAACGGTAAAGATTCTCGGAGAACTGGCTAAGGAGAATAAGCCGCTTTATGCCAATATCCACACTCTGCCGGCCTATTGGACCAGCAAGGCGGCCGTTGACGATCTTCCGGAAATTATTAGAAAACGAGGTGCCGGCCACCAAAAATATCTGGAATATTTGGCGCGCCTTAAAGCGCTGGACCAGGCTTTGGATCACTTTTTTACCGTCTTTTTCAGCTTGCCTATGGCCGATAACAGCGTGGTTATTTTGCTGGGCGACCATAGCCCGGCCATTGAGCCTTATCACCAGCTGAGTGATTTGCAAAAGCAGGAGCTTACGCGGCGCATTCCTCTGGCCGTTATCACTAAAAATATGCCGCGGCCGCTACTTATTCCCTGGCCGGTGCAGCAAATTGATATAGCGCCCACAGTGGCTCGGCTCGCCAAAGCCGAAGGGGAGGTGGCCTGGCTGGGGCGGGGGCTTTTGGCGCGGCCCGGTTCGCCATTTATGGCTGATTTAAGTGCCAAAGATTTAAGTTTTCGCACCGGGCGGCGCGCTTGCTATACTCTTTTAAGGGAACAAAAAGTGGAGTGTTACCTTTTAAACGGCAAGGATCCGCTATTGGATGAGCTGGAAACGCCTTTGCCGCCAGATCAGGAATTCATTGATTATATAAGAGAATTTTATATAGCTATTGAGGAACTTATCGCGGCAAATAAAATTTACCCCTTAGGCGCGCGGCCGTAAGTTTTTTGGCTACACTATCAGCGCTGCCGCCCCAGCCCGCAGCTCTTGGCATTTAGGGGATCCTCCGGCCAAAAATGCTTGGGATAACGGCCAAAAAGCTCTTTTCTTACCATAGGATAGCTCTCGCGCCAAAAAGAGGGCAAATCAGCTGTTATTTGTGCCGGCCGGCCGCTGGGGGCTAAAAGCTCCAATAAAAGCGGCAGGCGACCGCGGGCAACAGCCGGGTGTTTACTTACCCCGTAGAGCTCCTGAATATGTACGGCCATGACGGCCACCGTTTTTTCGCCTTTTCTCTCATAACGAATAGGGACTTTTTTGCCGCGCGGCAGAGTATATTCGCGCGGAAATTCGGCATCTAAAAGTTTCTTTTGTGGCCAGCTGAGCTTTTGGCCCATAAGGCTTAGCCAGGGTTTTTCCCTGAGCTCGGCAAAGGAAGAACATTCTGTGCACAAAGTGCATAACGTATCGGCGAATAAATCGGCATATTTGGGAAAATCTTCGCCGCCCAAAATGGTGGCGGCAAGCTCCAGGCGCAACTCGAATTCTTTAAGTTTATCAAGTGGTGCCAAACGCTCGGGGGCGCTCTTTTGGGCTGCCTGCCAAAGAGTGGCCGCTATTTTGTCTTTGCTCGCCTGGCCGCCCCGCTTGGTGGCGAGCTTTAGTGAGCCGCACATGGTGATGGTGTTAATGGTCACCGCTTCTTTGGCTTCGTCAAAAAGGTATTCTTCTTTAATTTGTAGCGCTTTAGGCACAAATTCCTGCAAATCCCTGATGGTGAGCGGCGCATAACGCTCTATAACGGCCCGGCTATGCTGCCCTTTTTCGCCCTCGCGGGCGGCTAAAACCAATAGCAACGGCGGATAATCCAGGAGAGCACTCTTGAGAAGGCGGCCACCGCGCCCGCTGGCCATGGTATAATCGTGCGAATTTGTTAAACTATTAACAGCTAAATTGTCCAAATAAGCCGGCAAAAGTAGTGATAAAAGAGCTTTTTCTGGTGCCTCAAAAGCCTCTTTTTCCAAGGTGGCGCGCGTAGTGCCTAAAAGAGTGAGTAACTGTTTGCGGGTTTTGATGAGTTCCTCGAGAGCGCTCTTCCCCAGGGAATAGTGGCCAGCCATAGAGAGACTTTGGCCGCTTTTTTCCCACTTAAAGAGCAGCGAAAGCGGAGTGGCTATGTCACCCGGCAGATCGCCGGCGTGATCGGCTAAAATAATATCGCGGCCGGCTAAAAAAGCGGCCAGCGTGGCGCCAAGGTAAGGCATTTGGCGCTCTTTGGCCCGCGCTAAAACGAGCCCCAGGCGCGGCGGCAAGGGGTAAGCCGAAACTTCCCGGCCCAGAGTGGTGAGCCGCTGGCCATCCTGAGTTAAGAGCCCCATATTTATTAGAGAATTAATAGTATTTTCCCAGATTTCCCGCGGCGGCTCCTCCAAAAAAGGAAAATGACTATACCAGCCGGGCTGCATAGCGGCCATCCAGAGCAGCGGCTCGGCCGGGTTCATGGTCAAAAGTTCCGGCGGGCGGAAGGGGGGCAT